>Ga0068864_100000179_pt1 | contig 58392 bp, 98 predicted proteins | sample KBSSwiS72_FD_66586 | JGI IMG/M metagenome (GOLD analysis project Ga0068864, IMG submission 66586) | Switchgrass rhizosphere microbial communities from Kellogg Biological Station, Michigan, USA - KBS Switchgrass S7-2 | ecosystem: Host-associated > Plants > Roots > Rhizosphere > Soil ...
CGGACGTTCTGGAGCACCTAAAGCCCAGCGGGAAGCTGTTCTACGAGACGCAGCTTCGCAATCACGTACTCCCCTTTATCGGCCAGAAGTCCTTACGGGATGTGTCACTGGCGCATGTGCAGGACATCGTGAACCAGCGGAGCAAAACGCACTCGCCCAGGTCGGTGGAGTGTATCTGCATCACCATTCAGGGGATCTTCAAGCGAGCTCGACAACTGGATTATTACAGCGGCCCTATGCCTACGGACGGAATACGGCGGCCGCAGGTGACGGAAATCCCGGCGAAGGCTCTATCGTGGTCGCAAGTAGAGGAATTGGCTGCGATCCTGCCGGAGCCATGTGCGACCCTGATTCTGTTTCTGACGGTGACGGGGCTGCGAATCGGGGAGGCTTGCGGGCTCCGCTGGGAGCATGTGAATCTCACGGACAAGCCGCAGGCGATGGGGAACGAAACACTGGAGCCTCTGACTGTGGCCGTTCGGGAGAATTGGGTGATGGGCAGAAGGCAGACACCCAAGAGCCTCAAGAGCCGGCGGGAGGTTCCGATACCTCCCTGGATGGCTGTGCGACTTGCGAGCTTTTTGGCGGATGCGACATCGCGCGGCAACCTCCAGGAACATGCTGTTTTTGCGAATGGGAGGGGATCGGCCCCTATCGACCATCACAACCTGATAAAGCGAGTTCTGAAGCCAGCGGCCAATACGCTGGGCCTAGGGTGGATCGGCTGGCACAGCTTCAGGCGGTCCAATGCGTCGATCGCGGAGCGGTTAGGGTTGACGGTCGCCCAGCGGCAGATGATTCTCGGCCACACGGACCCGCGGGTAACGATGCGATACAGCGCCAAGGACTTGGCCGGCGCCAGGGAGATGCTGGCGACTATCACTCCCACGGCTATTCAATAGCGGGCGAGTTTTGCCACACGATTGCCACCGGTCCGGTTGATTGGCGGGGGTTTCAGGACTATGCACTCCGATTTGTAATCAGAGGGTCGGGGGTTCAATTCCCTCCGCCAGCTCCAATTCTAAAGGGCTTATCTGGGACAATACCTCCCGATGAGCCCTTAAAAACCCTCCGCCAACTGCAAAACACTGAAAGTTTTGCCCACCAGTTGCCATTTGGCTTCCCCGCCCTTCCGCCCCCGGTTTCAGGAGCACGCCAGTGAAGCCGCTCTGCATCGATTTGTTCTGTGGTCTTGGCGGCTGGTCTGAAGGCTTCCTTGCCGAAGGCTACGACTGCATTGGCTTCGACATCGAGCGCCACGACTACGGCACTGGCGGGTATCCGGGCCAACTTGTCTTACAGGATGTTCTGACGCTCCACGGCTCGCAGTTCCGCGATGCTGCGGTGATTGTGGCGTCGCCGCCGTGCCAGGCGTACAGCTACCGCGCAATGCCCTGGAAACGCGCCAAGGCGCTGCCACCACCGAGCAATGAACTGTTTGAGGCGTGCTTCAGGATTCAGCGGGAAGCCGGCGGGGTTCCGTTGGTAGTTGAGAATGTAGCCGGCGCGCAGCGCTGGGTCGGACGCGCACAGTGGAGGTTCGGAAGATACTACCTTTGGGGAGACATCCCGGCCTTGATGCCGCCGGGCCGCGTTCTGAAAGTGGCCGGCTTTAACTTCCACCAGCACGAAAAGACCGGCAAGGGAGGCAGCTTCCAATCTGCGAGCGTGAAGCAGCGCGCGCACAAGGGCTGCAGAACGCATGACCTCCACTTGGGCGAGAACTCCAACGTCGGCCGCAAAGCCGCCTCTGCCCAGATAGCCAAGATCCCGCTCCCGCTCAGCCAGCACATTGCAAGAGTGTTTAAGCCTACCGCCCCATCGGACTGCCCCGCTGCATTGGCTTCCAGCAAAGATCCCGGCCCGGACACCTTGTCGTTTCCTGGGGGTTGCGTTTGAACTTTCACATCCATCTGGGCGATGCGTTGACGGTGCTCCGTTCGATGCCGGATTCGTCGGTGAATTGCTGCATCACAAGCCCGCCGTATTGGGGCTTGCGGGATTACGGCGTGAGTGGGCAGCTTGGTCTTGAGCGAACGCCAGCGGAGTATATCGCTGCGATGGTAGCTGTATTCGGGGAGGTTCGGCGCGTGCTGCGGGACGATGGAACTCTGTGGCTGAACCTCGGGGACTCCTATACCAGCGGAGGCCGCCAAGGGCACGGCACGCGAGTCGGCTTCAGGCAGTCAAGTAACCGCGGCGCGAACGATGAGACCTCCTGTGAAAGTGCACCTAACCCGCCTGGGTTGAAACCCAAAGACCTCTGCGGAATCCCATGGCGCGTAGCGTTCGCCCTTCAGGAGGCCGGTTGGTGGCTGCGATGCGATGTCATTTGGAGCAAGCCCAACCCGATGCCAGAGAGCGTCACGGATCGGCCGACAAAATCTCACGAATACCTTTTTCTCCTAACGAAGTCTCAAAAGTATCACTACGATTCCGATGCCATCAAAGAGCCGGGTGTTTTCGCGGGCCCGAACGGCCGTTCTAAATCTCCGCACGCGCAAGGCTTCGCCCGCAGAGACAAGATCGAGGAGCGGGTTCGGCAGGACAAGCAGCGCGGCCACGGTCGCCGGCACGCAGGGTTTAACGAGCGGTGGGACAAGATGACCACCGAGGAGCAGTGCGCAGTGATGCGCAATAAACGCTCCGTGTGGACGTTCGCCACGCTGCCCGCTCCAGAGGCGCACTTCGCAACCTTCCCGCTAGAGTTGCCGGAGACCTGCCTCAGGGCCGGCTGTCCCGCCGGCGGTACGGTTTTGGATCCGTTCGCGGGGGCCGGCACGACCGGGCTGGCATGCTTGAAGCAAAATCGAAACTTCGTCGGCATTGAACTGAATCCGAAGTACATCGACATCGCGTATAGTCGAGCGCGGAAATACTATCCGCTCCTCATGGAGGCGACCGCATGAAAACCAATGGTCTGCACCCTGAAAGCGGCGCGGTATCCGCAGCCCCAGACGTTGGTGGAAGCGAAAACAAAATCACTCAGCGGGCAGGCGTATCGGGCGATTCGGAGGGTAAATGAGCCAATATGTTGGCCGTCCGGCGGAGTCTTTCGCGTCCCACTCTGGGGCGTTTTTAGGAGCACACCTGTGGATGCTGGGTTACGTACCAGCCCCACCTACCACGGTGGACGCCCCGCTTACGCAGAGTGGCGCACGTCGGGGATCAATACGTGAAAGTCTTTCGGGCTTTGGCTACGGCCTTCTGCGCTTTCGAGAGTTGATAGATGTGCGGGGTGGACCAATCGTCCCGCGCATCGGTGCGGCCTCCATCGTCCCACTGAATGTAAACCAGCGGCGGCGGTGCGGTCGGACGCGATTCACGAAGATCAATTACGTATCCTTCGCAGATAGGATCGCCGCTCTTGTACCACTTAACTCGGGTCCCATGCGGGAGCGCCATCAATTCTTCTACGGTCATTTGCTTTCTCCTGATCGTTGGTTACGATCTAAGACCATTTTACCACACTCACTTTTTGAAATACGCGAAAATGCCCGTATTCATTGGTCTAGCTGGCGTAGTTGCAACGCGAAAATAAATTGCTTGACAAGATTTTCGACTAGTGGCGTGCACCCTGAAAACGACCCATCGACGCCTCCACAAAACTCCGGTGGAAGCGAAAACAAAGGGGCCAAATGAAAGAGCAAATGAACCAGGGCGTGAGCCGGTCGGAGTGCGAGACGATCATCAATCGCGGTTATGTGACTGAAATGCGTCTCGCCCGCTATTGTCTGGCACTCCTGGACGAATGCGAGAACCTGAGGCGGGATAAAGAGCGGCTGGATTGGCTGGAGAAAAACCTAGCCCTTCAAATCTCTCACGTCAAATTGGATAAGGACTTAACGCAAATAGGTGTGGAAATAATATTCGGTCCTACGGGAGCAATGGTCGAGCAAGATACACTCCGCGAAGCCATCGACGCCGCAATCTCGGAGAATGCCGCAAATGCGCCGGATTCGTCGGCTTCCAGCGAAGTTGATCGGGAACAGGACTCATCGGTTTCAGGAGCAGGCCAATGAACGAAGAACTGTACTATATCCAGCACGTCAAGTTCGTCGGCAACTGTATGTTGTTCTGGCGTCCCAATGGATGCGGCTACACGGTTGACCTTGACGACGCATGGAAAGTCTCAAAGCAATTCGCGCTGAATATCTGCAAAAGCAGGCCAGAGGAAGATTTCCCGAGACTCGCAACGCTAGTTGATTCGTTAGCCAAACGGCATGTAGACGTACAACACTTTCCGCGCAACATAAGGTCTGCACCTGAAAACGGCGCGGAATCCAACGCTCAAACGCCCGCTGGACAGCCAACGCAATTGCAGAGAGAGCGTGAACTATCAGATCAACTCGTGGATGCGCTGAAGAACTCGCAACCATTCGTCTACGTCACGGAACACGCGGCGCGCCTTGATATTCTGGACGAAATCAAGGCCGCACTCTCCGCCCACATCGCAATGAGGAGCGACCCTGCGTTGGCTGCGAAGGGGAAGACGGAAGAGGAGAAAGCGCCGGCGTGATGCGATCACCGGAAGGTCATTTTATGGGCCGTGGAGAGGCGTTAGGTCGCTGGTTGCCGCTTATGCTCGGCTGGGGAATTATATACTTGACTCCCGTACGGGAATAATCTACAATGGTTGACATGGACACCCCTTACACCCAAAGAAGTTTGCCTGAGATTCAGGCCGAAATCGACGCCTATGAAGAGAACATGTCTCACGATCATTTGCCGCCACGATATGACGCACTGGTTGCATTTCGCAACAGTCCGCTCCGATGCTCCTGTAACCCGTTTGCGTGGAATCGCGAACTCAGCCGCCTGATGTGCCCGGTTCATGGAGCGTAGAACATGAGATCCCATATTCACAAAATCGAAGAGTTTATCTCGGACGAACTGGAGACTCGCCAGACCTCGTTTTTGCCTGGGCCGGATAAGCAGGAAGACGGATATATTGGCTCCGCCGCGAAGGCCTTGGAGTCCGTTCAATCTGTTTCCAAGGTGCAAGCCGATCTCATTAACGCCCTCAAGGAAGCTCGCTCCCTCATGCCGCTTGGCACAAAGGTCCGCGCCGAATGGATGGAGCGCGCTGGTAAGGCCATATCCGAAGCGGAGGGCCGCTAGATGTCCAAGTCCACCATCAGCACTTTCAAACTGTTTGAGACGTTCCCCGATGAAGCCACGGCGCGGGAATACCTCGAAGGCCGCTTGTGGCCGAATGGCGTCGTCTGCCCTAACTGCAAGGGCACTGACCGAATCACTACCCGCAAGGCCGCTGGATTTTACCGCTGCAACGCCTGCGGGGATTTCGACTTCACTGTTCGCACCGGAACCATTTTCGAGCGGTCGCACATCCCGCTTCACAAGTGGGTTTATGCGATGTACTTGCTCGTTACGGCGCGCAAGGGTATTTCCTCGATGCAGCTTGCCAAGGAAATCGGCGTCACGCAAAAGAGCGCATGGTTCATGCTCTCGCGTCTCCGTGAGGCTTGCGGCAACGATTCGGACATTGAGAAGTTGCGCGGCGTCATCGAAATTGACGAGGCCTTTTTCGGCGGCAAGGAAAAGAACAAGCACAAGAATAAGAAGCTGAATGTCGGCAGTGGATCGGCTGGCAAGACTGCCGTTTTGGGCATTCGTCAGCGCGGTGGCGAAACTCGTGGAATGGTCATTGCCGACCGGACGCTGCATACCATTCAGCAGCAAATCCACAAGCACGTAGAAGTTGGCAGCACGATCTACACCGATGAAGGTGTCGCCTACCAAGACTTGAACGGGCTGTTCTTCCGCGCTGCCAGCGTGACGCACAGCGCCGGAGAATACGCACGTGGCCCTGTCAACACCAATTCGATAGAGAGCGTCTGGGCTGTGCTCAAGCGCGGTGTTTATGGCGTCTACCATCAAGTTTCTGCGAAGCATCTCGACCGCTACGTCCAAGAGTTCGCGTTCCGCCTGAACCAAGGAAACGTGGCGCGCCACACGTTTGAGCGGTTGGATTCGTTTGTTGACGCCATCAAAGGCAAGCGCCTCACGTACGCGAGGTTGACCGCATGAACGAGCCGATAAAAGCCTGTCCATTTTGCGGGCGCATGGCTCGCCTGATTGAGACTTCCGAGCCGTCGAATCGCGGCGGCTTTTGCGTTGAATGTCATTCCTGCCACGCCCGCGGGCCGGTAGTGTTTGGGATAAAGACTGATGCGAGACCCATAGCGGTAGCGGCATGGAACAGGAGAGCATCGTGAGCGCTAACCCCTGCCCGCACTGCGGTTCATCATCCAAGCTGCATCCAGTGGACGCTAAGGCGTGCGCTCGTTTCGGAGCCGAAGTTATGGCACCGCAGAGCATTGAATATCTTGCGCGAATTGAATACGAAGCCCAAGTGAAATGCGTTGACGAAGGCGGCGAGTTCCTGGGAACTATGTTGCCCTGGTCAACTGTTTCAGAGACGCACAAGGAAATCGCCAGAGCGGGCATACGCGCAGTTCTGGAAGCACTGGGGAACGCATTATGAGTCGCGGCCACACATGTCCACCTGGACCATTCGGAGCGTGGACTCATGGACTGTGGCGGCATGAGCACCAGCCTTGGTGCCCGGAGAATCCAAATCGAATTTCTGAAACACAGGGAGATCGTATGAGCAGACCATCTGGCTATTACTGGGTCCAGCACAGGGGCGATTGGAAGCCTGCTGAGTGGAGCGGTCGAGGCTACTGGAGCCTGATCGGTTATGACGGCCCCGTCGATGAAAGCGAAATTGACACCGTTGGAGAGGAAATAAGCCACGCATGAAAACCCCTCCAGAACTCGACCGGATAACCGATGCGGTGCTGGCATATAAACCAAAACCGAAGACAAAAGCGGCAAAGCGCCGGAAGCGAAAGAGGTTGCGCGATGCCAGGAAAGGCTAAAGGGAGTCATGTATATAATTCCCCTCGGCTGGGGATGGGGCGACACGCTGATCGAAGCTTTGCGTCTCATGATCCGCTTCTGTGAATCCGAGGCGGCGAAGAATTTGGAGTTGGCGGCAAAGTTCCTGCGCGATCCATCGATTCAGAATGTCGAGGCGCCGGAACTCTACTGGCATAACGTCAAACTCGCGCAGAAGTGGGGCGAGAAGCGTGCGGTACTGGTTGAGGCCGCGGCGAAGTTGAAGCAGTTGTAACGGGACTTGGTTTGGGGTTGGAGGGGTGAGGATGTCAGTTGGAATTTTGAAACCGGGGACGGCGATCCCCACCGCATTTAAGGGAATAACGTACCGATCGCGGCTAGAAGCAAACGTCGCTCAGTTTCTATATGACCTGGGGCTCAAATTCGAATATGAGTCTGATTCGTTCCTGATCGACGGCTCGCATTACGCTCCCGATTTCTACCTGCCAGATGTAGATCGGTACGTGGAAGTGCGCGGCTATGTTACTGAGACCTCGGAAGCGATTTTGGAGGGCTTCGCGAAGCAGAGGGGCGATCTATTCGTATTTTACTCAGACAAGGCCGAGCACCTCGAATATCTACGCGATCAGGACGAGGTTTTCAGATGGGGACTGACTGCCACGATCTGCGACGATAGCCACGCCAGTTTAGCCACCCTGGGGCGTTCCCTGCGTGGCGATGGCTCCCCGTGCTGGTTTTGCCGAACCTACGGCCACGATAATTACCGGCATTTGGCGCAAATGGAAGTTGTGATGCGTTCCGGGGTGCCTGTCCTAGTTACGGAGGTCGGGAAGACGATCCAGGGTTTGGATTCCAGGGGATGAAGAAGCCAAGTCTGCAGTTCTATCCAGGGGACTGGCGGAAGGACCCCTCGGTAAATTGCCTGTCCCTGGCTGCGCGCGGGCTGTGGTTTGAAATGCTGATACTTATGCATGAGTCTCCGCGGCGCGGCTACCTCGCCCTCAACGCGCAACAATTGGCGCGGTCAGTCGGCGCCAGTTTGGCGGAAACGCGCCTCCGGCTGAAGGAACTCGAAAACGCCCAGACCTATTCGGTTGACGGCGAGGGGATGATCTTCAACCGCCGGATGGTGCGGGATGAGGAAATCTCAGAGGTGCGGTCCAGAGCCGGTAAGTCTGGGGCTGAAAATAGATGGCAAAACGATAGCAAACCAGATAGCAAAAATAAAACTTTGCCACATCCCTATGAAGGTGAAGTAGAAGTAGAAACTGAAGTTGAAAAACTCAAAGAACCCGAGGTCGAAGAAATTTTTGCTGAACTCTCAGCGCTCTACATTTCCGCCGGGTTGCCAATCCCGCCAAAACACAAACAACTATGCATCCAGTTGATTTTAAGTATCCCGGAAGGTAAGCGCACCTGGGTTGCCCGTTACGTGAGGCACATGCTGAAAAGTGGCCGATGGAGCTCGGCCGCCAAGACCAAGAGCCTAAAGAATCTGCTTATTGACGGCGATTGGGAAGTCCCGATAATCGAGCGGGCCGTAGGCGCCAGCAGTCCCGATTCCCGCCGGCAGAACGCCGCGGAACGCGACAAGCAGGCCTTCGAGAAAAGCTACGAGGAATGGCTGCAATCCAACCCCGGCAAGACTCGCGACGACTACGTTGACTGGAGCCTCGAACAGGCTTCGAGGATGACGGCATGACCGACCTCCTGAACGCATTTCCGCAGTACGCCGACTGTATGCTATGTTCCGACCGCGGCATCGTCGACCACACCGGCCGCTTTGAATTCTGCCTCTGCCCAGCCGGCCAACGTCGCGCCCTAACCGACCCTACCGCCTGCCATTCCGCGAACGAGGCTCGCGTGAAGATTGGAGCGGCATAGATCGTGAAAATACCATTCCCGGAGAACATCGATCCGCAGAATAATGTGATCGCGTTCAAGCGTCCGAAGCGCGAAGAAAGCGGAACAATCAAGCCCGTAAGTAAGACCTACGAATCTTGTAAGCACGAGTCTGTTTATGTCGACGAAGGCAAGCGCGAGGTTACGTGCCAGGCCTGCAAGGCGATCCTAGACGCATTTCAAGTGTTGTATGAAATGGCGCTCAAGCAGCGGCGTTGGTTGCGGGAACTAGACGAGTGGGAAGCGCGGCGCGACTCAATGCTGTCCCACCGCTATGACGAGCAGTGGGCAAAGGAAAAGGCAGAGATAAGCTCGCCACCTACCGACCCAGAGACGCTACTGGTTTGGGAAACTTTCCGAGATTATTTTAAGGGGAAATTCGTAGCGATGTATTCTCGCAAAATGCGCCTACGAAACGGCCCACAGTGGTATGGCCGCTCCAATTATGGGGGCACGGTTTCTTTCGAATATGCGCGCCAGCAACTTGTCCAAAAACTGATAACACCGAGCGGCAAGTGACATGGCCGCCGCCCTCCAACTCATGCGAGTAACCAGGAACCCAGCCGAAGATCCGCAGCCCGGCGACGAGTTCCGTGTGCCCGGCGGCTTCCCACGCAAGATAGTAGCCCGCGAACCCAACCGCGTGCGCGTGGAGTACGGGGATCGACGGATATGGCTGCGGCTGGACGTGTGGCGGCGGAAGTGCGCGGTGAAGGAGATTGTGCCGATGGGGCAGCGTTCATGAAGGCACCATTCCCTTGGTTCGGCGGCAAGTCTCGCGTGGCGCATCTCGTTTGGGATCGCTTCGGCAATGTGCCGAATTATGTCGAGCCGTTCTTTGGCAGCGGGGCCGTGCTTCTAGACCGTCCGCACGCTCCGCATACCGAAACGATAAATATGCGGGAACTGGCCGAACGCCTCAGGCGCGTTCGGGTCTGTTGTGGAAACTGGGACCGTATCTGCGGCCCTTCGCCAACCATCAAGCATGGCATCACGGGTGTTTTCCTCGATCCACCTTATGCGGACGCAGCCGACCGCACTCAGGATCTATACGCCGCCGATTATGGCGACGTCGCGCACGCTGTGCGCTCCTGGGCGGTGGAGTGGTGAAACCACCGGGACATGCGCATCGCGCTCTGTGGCTACGACGGCGAGCACGCTATGCCCGATTCTTGGGAGTGCGTAGAATGGAAGGCACGCGGTGGCTACGGTTCGCAGGGCGACGGGCGCGGGCGCGATAATGCCGGACGTGAGCGCATCTGGTTCTCGCCGCACTGCCTGAAGCCCAAGCAGGGATTATTTTCAGAACTCATGGACGCCGAGGCCAGCGTGCCACGTGGAACATTCCGGCGGTAAATTGTTCTTGACAAACGCGCTCGTTTATAGCAACCTTCTATCCCAACAGGACAATTTCATCCCAATACCGCCGGACCAGCGGCGCAGAAGGCAAGCACTAGCACCCCACTGGGTATTTTTCCGCGCAACTTTTACGCTCAAATGGCCCTACTCGCAGCATCCAGAATCCCCAACCTGATCGCATTCGCACTGCAAGCCCTCGGCCCGTTGCCGTCGTCCAGCTACACGCTGAAGATTATCGACCAAGCCGGGAAAGACTGGAAAACAGTTTCGGCAGATGAAGCGATCGCGTTAGCGAACAAAGGCCAGATTATCGGCAAGGGCTCGGAATCTCGGCTGAAGTACGGCATTTTGGCGGCGGATTATTTCGACGCCCAACTGACGATCGAAGAAGCAAAAGCGCCACCCATTGCCCGCAAGAAACACATTTCGCTGGATATTCCCATCGCGGAAGCCAACTTCACCGTAAAGCACGTAAATGAGCCAACCGGCCAATACTTCGAACACCGCAATGACGTTTGCTTCACATACCACCGTTAGAAGCGGAATGAGCGACCACGCCTTCGCCATCGCCTTGAAGGAAGAATACAAGTCATTGCGCTGCTTGCACAAACCGCGATTGGCTCCGTTCGAATACGCTGGCGCAATCCGCTACGGGTCGGTGCGGTCGTTGAAGTTCGAGTTCCCGGAGATGGTTGCGATGGAAAGCGCGGAAGCGGCGTGAAGGATTTAGCCGAAGCAGAATGGAACCGCCGCGACCTGTACGCTCGGAAATTGTATCGCACCCTTGCTGATACCGTCATCTACTGCGGCCCAACCGACGGCCCGTACTTCCCGGCAGAGCAACCCGGCATTGTGGAGCGCATCGGCGAACGGATAAGCGTGCGTTATCCCTGGGGGTTGCATTATTTTGCGGCGGAGAATTTGAAGGTGGTCGGGAAGGCGATGAGGGCGGCGGCGTGAGCTGCGATTCGCCAATTCTAGCGTTGCTCTACATCTTGGCCTACTGCATTTTATGGAGATAATCGGCTATGCACTGCTGGCATTATGCGGCTGCCTGATTGTGTGGTACTTTGCGCGACCGAAGGCGAAGAGATGAGCACGCTAAACATTTTCGTCTGGTTATTTGGCGGTTGGAGCTTCGGATTTCTGCTGGCACATTCGCTGTTTAGATTCTTCGGAAAGTGAAGCCTTGCTCCGAGCCGAATTGTCCAGAACTCCTAGAGATCGGCCGACCATCTAAATGCAAGAAGCACACAGCGGAACGCAAGCGCGGAAAGCCGGGTAGAATTGGTCGCAGCGCCGGCGGCTACGATGCGGCTTGGAATCGCCTTCGCCAAATGAAGCTGGCCGCAAATCCGTGGTGTGAAATCAAGAATCTATGCCGGGAATCTCCGTTGATATTGCAGGTGGCGACCGAAGTGGATCACATCGAACCGATAGCGAAGCATCCTGAGTTGCGGCTCGTGTGGTCCAACCTACAGAGCGCGTGTCGCCCTTGCCACTCCGCCAAGACGCTTAATGAATTGAGACGACCGGCAAATAATACCGGGGCCGTAGTAGATCCTTGAAAGTTTGGCACCCCGCAGCGCTGGCGCAGCCACGCGCGCAAATCGTCAAAATGAAAAAGTTTGAAAATGGCTAGACCTCCAACCCCTATATCCGTCAAGCGCTTAAAAGGGGATACCCGCCAGCGCGGGGCCAAGAAATTCGAGGAGTCTCTCCGTGGAACTTGGGAGCCGAAGCGCGGGCGCCCCAAATTTCCGGTCGGCTTGCTATTCAGCGCCATAGCCGGTGAAGATGCTTCTGCCGCTGCAACGCGAAAATCCCGACTTGCGCTTGCTCGCGCTCACTGGAAGTACGTCGCTGACCAATTGGAGCCGGAAGGCAAGTTGGCGCTGGTGGATGAGGGCATTCTGACCGGGCTGTCCCTCAGCTACGCCCTAATGATCGAGACCGGCCGCGATGGCAATACCGCAGCCTACGATAAGGCCGTCCAGCGTTACATGCAGGCCGCCGACCGGATGGGGCTGAGCGAGTCCGCGCGCGTCCGCATCCCCGGCAAGGGCCAGGAAGCCAGCGACCCGATGATGGCCGAGATGTGTGGCTGACAAGAAACTCGATCTTTGTGCATTCTGCGATGCGCCGACGTGGTGTTACTCAAGCCCAAAGGGGCCAATGTGCGGCGCTTGCAGGATCGAGAAGTTTTTCGATAAGGTTCTTTTCGCGCCCCTCGGCTTCCGGCTGCTCAATTGGCAAAGACATGACCTCCGGAAGATCTACGGCAATGTTGACGTCGACCGCGGCATCCGTCGATACAAACGCGCCTACGTTGAAGTCCCCAAAAAGAACGGCAAGAGCTTCCTGCTCGGCGGACTCCCGATCTACCACCTGCTCATTGAAGGCGAAGAATTGAATAATCCGGAAGCATACGGCGCGGCCTCAGCGAAGGACCAGGCCTCCATCGTGTATCGAGCGGCGACACGCCTAATTGAGGGCAACCAGCACCTGAAAGACCGCCTGAAGGTGCTTCCGAGCACCCGGAGGATCGTCCGCAAGGACGGACACGGTTTTTATTCGGTGCTTTCGGCCGACGGTGACCTGCAGGACGGCATCGAACCCTCACTGGGGCTGCTCGACGAGCTCCACCGTTTCAAGACCGCCAAGGCCAAAACGTTGCGCGACGTCATCATTTCGGGAACGATTGCGCGTCCGGAGTCGCTAATCTTTGAAATCACCACGGCAGGCGACGTCTACGATTCTCCGATCTGCTGGTCGGAGCATGAATACGCCCGCCAGGTGATCGCCGGCAGCCTTAAGTCAGACACGTTCTACCCAGCGATCTATGCCGCGAACGAAGAGCGGCTGAAATCAGACCCAGAATACTGGAAGTCGCGCCAGTTCCGGGTCGACGCCAACCCCTCACATGAGGATAACGGCGGATTCCTGAAAGATGAGCAGATCAAGGCCATCTGTGATGAGGCGCTCGATAAGCCGGCAGAGCAAGCGTCGTACCAGCGCTACCACGGTAACGTATGGGGCCAGAAGGTCGACCGCTGGATGCCTTCAGACGCTTGGCTGGCGTGCGGAAAGCCTTTGCGGCCATTGATCGACAGGGACTGCTATCTCGGGGTCGATCTGTCGTCCACAACCGCCATGACGGGCCTCGTAGCCGTGTTTCCGGCCGCTGACGGCACGCTCGATGTGCTTTCGAATGTCTGGATACCCGAAGGCCGGCAGTCTCAGATCCAAAAGCGTGTCCACCAGAACCTAGCCGAATGGGTAGGCGGCGGGTTCTTGGAGACCACGCCTGGGCCGGTTATCAATTACGACGTCATCCGGAAACGCATCGACGCCTTGTCCGCTGTCTACAAGGTAAAGGAAATCTGTTACGACCCCTGGAACGCCTCGCAGTTCATTCAGCAGCTCGTCGACGCTGGATACCGGTGCATTGAGATCCGACAGGGCCCCCCGACGCTCTCCGGAGCGATGAAGTACCTGATGGATAAGACGCTCGAGGGCAAGCTCAGGCACGGAAACCATCCGGTGATGAACTGGCACATGGACTGCGTGACGGCTCGGGCCGATGCCAATGGCAACATCGCGCCAGACCGCGGGCGGCTGGAGAGCGAAGGCAAGCGAATCGATCTCGCGTCTGCTCTCGTCACGGCGCTCGCCCGTTATATCCGGATAGCTGGTGCCGAATCCGCATACGCCAAGCTCGACGCCGATCAAATCGCCATCTAAATCGTGATTACAGAAGCTCTACTAACCGCGCTTGACCGCGCGGAATCGCCGACTGCTGTCAAGATGCTGGTGCGCGGCCTGGAATTGGTCAGCGGGACTCGCACGGCGCATCTGCTTGGCCTCAAGAGCTTCAATATCGGAGATTTCTCCACAACGGACCCGCTCGGAACCGACTGGTATACCCTACACGGTTTCAATAAAATCGCCAACGCGCTGTATGGGTACTCCAGTTACACCGGGCGGTCAATTTCGTTCGATGCCGTGCTCGAAAGTTCATGCGTTTACGCCTGCGTCAAGATCATAGCGGAAGATATCGGGGCGACGCCGCAATACTTGCTGAGGCGCACGCAAGACAGAACCTACTCTAACCCAGCCTACGATCATTCGCTATACGAAGTGCTAGAGACCATGCCCAATCCGGACATGAACTCATCGTCTTTCAAGGAATGCCTCACTGTCTCCGCGCTGCTGGCGAAGGATGGGTACGCGCGGATCGATCGCGACTCAAGGGGCGAGGTATTGTACCTGTGGCCGCTGATGCCGGGGTCGGTGCGGCGCGACAAGAACAAATACGGGCGTCCATTCTTCATCTGGAAGGACGGCAACGCTCCGGAAGTCACACTCGAAGCGAATCAAGTCTTCAATGTCCCCGGATTCTCGCTTAATGGCACCGGCGGCGATGACGTCTTGCGGCGGGCCCGCCACGTATTCGGGCTGACTCTCGCCACGCAGGAGTATCCGGGCCGGTTCTTTGCGAACGATGCCACTCCGGGGCTAATGTTGCAGCGGCCGGCGGGGTCGGTCGAGTTGATGCCGGACAAGATCGCCGCGATCAAGCTCGCGTGGCGCAAGTGGCACCAGGGGGCGGCTCGCGCTCATGAGCCCGCCATTCTGCAGGACGGCATGGTTCCCATCCGGCTGGACCCGGATCACACCAAACTGCAACTGATCGAGCAACGGCAGTTCCAGGTTATCGAAATCTGCCGACTGTTCCGGATGCAACCGCACAAACTCGCGGCCCTTGAGCGTTCGACGAACAACAATATCGAGCACCAATCCATCGAGTATGTCCGCGACACCTTCATGCCGGTGGCGACGCGTTGGAATCAGTCGGCGAGCCGGTGCTTGCTCAGTCCGGCTGACCGCGCTGGAGGCCTTTATACCGAATTTGACTATGACCGCCTGCTGCGCGGCGATTTCATAAGCCAAGCGACAGCCTGGGCAATGCTGCAGGGCAAGGGCGACATGACACAGAACGAAGTGCGCAGAATTCTCAAACTCCCGCCGGCGCCAGGCGGAGACGAACTCCGGGTCGACATGAACACGGAAGCGGTGGCGCAAGTGGCCGCGAGCATCGTGGCGAAGCAGAAACAGACACAGCTTGAGCTGATCGAAGGGGGTCGTCATGCGAAATAAGGAGCTAAAACCCATGAAAACGCCGCTGCAGGCCAAGCATCTCGATCTTCCACTGGAAATCAAGCAAGTAAACGACGACGGGAGCTTTACCGGCGATCTGTCGGTCTACGATTTCATCGATTACGGTGGCGATGTCACGCAAAAGGGCTGCTTCACCAAGACATTGCAGGAATCGGGCGGGAAAATCCCCATGCTCGCCTTTCACGACATGTCACGGCCAATCGGCGTCATGGAATTGACCGACGGCGAATCATCGCTCGAAGCGAAGGGCTACTTGAACATGGATTTGCCCGACGCGAAGCAAGTTCTCTCGACGATGCGTTTTAATATGCGCCACGGCATAAAAACTGGCCTATCGATGGGCTATATCACAGTGAAAGACGCCATAAAGAGCGGAATTCGCTTCCTGCAAGAGGTGAAGTTGCTCGAAGGCTCTGTCGTGACGCTCGCGCAAAACGTAATGTGCGCCGTTACCGAGGTAAAAAGCGCATCGACTTCCCCGGAACGCAAGGATTTCGCCGCAGAACTCGAAGAAACGCAGGTTTACGACCTGTTTTATCAGGTCTGCTCGGCCCTTTATTCGGAACTCGCCAACTCGGTTTACATGGCAGACGAGCAAGCGGCGGCCGAAGATGGCGTCAAAAAGGCGCTTGCGGACGCCGAAAACGCCTTCCTGGACTTCGTAAATCGCTATTTTTCGCTGAAATCGACTGAAAACACCGCCGAATACATGAATTTTCCCGAGACTCGCGTCGCACAAAAGATGCTGATGGATCTCGAAACCCGCGTTAAGGCACTCCTTGCCAAATCTGGCGCCACTTCAACGGAAGCCGGCGCAGATGATGCAGGAGCCGCCACTCAACCGAACGAGCCGGGAGACTCCCACTCGAACGAGCTTACCGCTGAACAGAAAGCAGTGGTTCGCAATTTCGTAAAGGAGAGTTTCAATGGAAATTCAAGAACTTCTAACGCCTGAGCTGAAGGCGGCCATCGGCGAGCAGTTGGCGACCGAGCGAAAGGCCTGGGAGGCTGCGATTAAGGGCCTTGAAGGCAGCACTGCGACAGGCGCGGCCGAAACCAAAGTCGCGTATGAGGCATTGGTGAAGCGCATCGACGGCATCCAGGCCTTGATGGGCAAGGCCGAAGCCGAATCGATGAAGCAGGAAGTTAGCATGTCGCGGCGCTTCTTCGACAGCGAGTCGCTGAAGGAATTCAAGGGCCGCGCGAAGCACAAGGGCGGCACTTCCTTCCGGCACGAAGGCAGCATTTGGGAAGGATGGGGCCTTGGCAAGAAAGACATCACCGAGAGCACCATCACCGCGCCCAGCGTTGGGCTCTCGACCCGGTTGCCGGATTGGGTATTCGCCGGCGTCCGTCAGTTGCGCGTTCGCGATCTGATCCGCAGCGTGCCGGTTTCTCAGGGCGCCGTGAACTTCGTGAAGGAGAACACCTTCACTAATGCGGCCTATCCCCAAACGGAAGCCGCGGCTAAGGCCCACACTGCTCTGACTTTCACCGTGGCGCAGGCCGTGGTGCAAACTCTGGCCCATTACATCAAGGCCTCTCGGCAGGCCCTCGATGACATCGGCCAGATGCAGGCCTCGATCGACTTTAAGTTGCTGGTCGGATTGAAGGACGAAGAGGATTTCGAACTGCTCCGCGGGGACGGGACCGGTTCGCACCTTACCGGTCTGATGGTCGGCGGAACGGCCTTCGATACCACCAAGAACGTTTCCGCGACCGACAATATCGCCGACACCTTGTCGGAAGCACTGGAGCAGATCGAAGCCGCGAACCACACCGCGACGGGCATCGTTCTGAACCCCGTCAACTGGCGCCAAATGACCCGCATCAAGGACTCAAACAAGCGGTATCTCCTGGGCGGCCCCGGCCTGCTGCAGGAGCCTCGCTTGTGGGGTCTACCGGTTGCCGTTACCACCGCCATGCCGACCGACAAGTTCCTCGTCGGCGACTTTATGCGCGGCTGCGAGATTTACGACCGCATGGAATCCGTCATCGACATCTCTACCGAGAACGAAGATGACTTCATCAAGAACATGGTCACGATCCGCGCTGAAGAGCGCATAGCCCTCGCCCAGTTCCGTAGCGACTACTTCGTCTACGGCTACCTGGACGGCGTTGCTCACATCTAAGCCCTGATTCTCCCGGCCCGCAGACCAGCCTCCGTGACCCCATGAAGCCATACGACGATCCCATCGAAATTACGGGACCAGATCGTGAGCCAGTGACGGTCGCGGAGGCTGCTCTTTCGACGCGCGTAAGCGGAAACGCCGAAGACGATCTATTCGCAATATACATCCCTGCCGCCAGGCGAAACGTCGAGAGGGCGACCGGCCGTACAGCCTATCAGAAGACGCTCGAATGGGCACTGGACTACTGGAATGGAGTTCCGGCGGCTTGGGTAGGTCAGAGCTCACAGCCGGGCTCTGGGAACTATGTTCCGTTGATGCGGCACATTGAGCTCCCGCGGGCCACGCCGCTCATTGCAATTGAGTCAGTAAAGTACACCGATTCGGACGGCAACGAGACGACGTGGGACCCAACACAGTATGTCGTCGATACCTATTCTCTACCGGGGCGGCTGGTGTTGGGATTCAATCAAACATGGCCGTCTTTCACTCCGGCCGCGGCGAACGCCATCAAGATCCGTTATACGGCCGGAACCCAATATATCTATCCGGACAGCATAGATCCGGACTTTCGAACTCTCGTCCTGCTTCTAGTTGGAACGCTGTATGCCAATCGTGAAAGCGAGATACCGGTCGACAACCTCGCAAAGCAACTGCTCAAACTTCCACTGTTCAGCAATATGGTGCAGTCCCTGCGGGTAGTTCACGAGTATTCCGATCAATGAACCTGTTTTTTAGCCCACATTGCGATGACGAGTCGCTTTTTGGCTGTTTCACGATTCAGCGCGAAAATCCGCTCGTGGTGGTCGTTTTCGATGGGCGCATTCAGCAGAAACGCGGCTTGCCGGTGACGGCGCAGGACCGGCGTAACGAAACCATCTTTGCGCTGCAGGAAATTGGCGCGCTGGCGCTGTTCATGGGCTACTCCGACGCTGACGACGACCCGCCGAGCCTAAAAGACAACATTCGAGCCTTGATTGAGCGCCACAAACCAGAAAAAGTGTGGGCGCCCGCCATTGAGAAAGACGGGCACGTTCAGCATAACCTCGTCGGGCGACTGGTGGCCGAGGCGTTTCCGGCAACACAGGGCTATCTGACATATACGCGAACAGGCGGGAAGTCAACCAACGGCAAGCCCGTTCCAATCGAGCCGGGGATGATCCAGCGGAAATTGCGGGCACTGGCCTGCTACACCTCTCAGATCGATATTGTTGCGAATTGCCGCGAGCACTTCCTGCGGGATCTCAAAGAATATTATGCTGCGTGAGTTAACGGCAAAGGATCAGCACGAGCTTAGTTTCTGGCGGCGCGAGGGAGCAAGGGAAATGCCTGAGCATCGCAGGACGCTCTTGGCGTACATGGAATGGTTCGGAGTGCGGGCAGCGGATAGCGTTTTGGAGGTTGGCATAGGGCCGGGCGGAGGAATCATTCCACATCTCCCGGCGCGCCGCAAGGTGGCGCTCGACCCGCTGATATCCGAATACGTGAAGGATTGCGGACTGATTCTCCTGCCTGGGATCGAGTATGCGACATCGCGCTTTGAGGATTGGCAAACTGAAGAGACATTCGATGCGATAGTTTCCACCAATACTATCGACCACGGCGAGTTGGGATTTCACATTATGCCGCGGTTCCGTTCCCTACTCAAGCCCGGCGGCCGACTGTATCTGCATGTTCATCTGCGCCCAGAGGAGCTATTAAACACCGGCCACGACCACAGCCTCACGGTCGAGCAGCTCGACGAAGCGCTGATCGGCTCCGGCTTGAACGAACTGCGACGTGAGGTTCTGCCGGCGGATCTAGACGGCTGGCCGTGCCCGACGCTGATGGGGGTTTGGGAAGCTGCGTGACGGTTCGGGAACTTGAACGAAACTCCATTCGAGCGTTCATGGAAGAGAATCGCGAATACCTGAAGGGCCGCGTGCTCGACTTCGGCGCCGGTAAGCAGCCATATCGCGACCTGGTTGAAGGCGAGTATGTGCCCTTTGAGCCGGGCGGGAAGATCGAGTCGCCATTCGATGCGGTGATGTCCAATCAGGTGATTCAGTATTTGCCCAATCCGCTGGCACAGATCCGGCAATTCCGAACGGATTTCCTGAAGCGAGGCGGCTATCTGGTGATGACGGGGCCGACGAACTGGGAAGAGATCGAAAAAACCGATCTATTCCGCTTCACCGTTTTCGGCATAAAGTTTCTTGTTCGGCAGGCTGGATTCGAAGTGTTGAAAGCGAAGTCGCGGGCGCGGATCGACGCGGACGGATTTGATCTGTCGCTGGGGTGGGGCGTGGTGGCGGTGAAGTCGTGAAGACCGCCAATATCACCGCCGTCGCGGTAACGCGCGGCGGATATGACATCTCGGAAGTAGTCGAGTCGCTGAAGGGCTTCGGCGAAGTGATCGTCCAGGACAATTCCAAAGGCCAAGACTACAAGGTTTGGGGCCGCTACCTACCTGGGCGCGCGCCTAAATTCCCAGTGATGTACGTCCAGGACGATGATTGCATTGTCGATTCCCAGGGCATCTGCAACTGCTACGGCCCCGGCGTCGTGTCTCTGAACTGGAGTAAGAACCATCGTGAAGTGAACGCGAATATCTATCGAGGCGGCATGGCCCCGGTCGGCTGGGGTGCGGTCTTCGATGCCGATCTCCGCCGAGTGCTCGACGGCTGGGAGCGCGACGATCTGTTCTTGCGGGAATGCGACAGGGTGTTCACGGCGCTCAATAAGATCAACGCCGTCGAAGTTCCAATGCGGCATTTGCCCCGCGCGAACGACCGTGATCGCATGTGGCGCGAACCTCGCCATCTGGAAGATATGGAAGCGATCCGCCAACGGATTCAGCAGGTGAAGAAAAAGGCAGCATGAGCAAACTGAATTACACCTACGACGCTGAGCGCGACGTGCTCACCGTCGAGGGTATCCATTACGCGGGCGACATGTTCCGCGAGTTCGGCATCCGCGAGACGCACCCTTCGCGGCTACTCAGGATTGTGAACCGCGCGGGTGTCCTTGAGTTAAAGGTTGCGCACGATCCGGACTTGGCTATCAGGTTCGAGCAAGCGGTTAATCAGCCGCGAAACGGACATCGCCTCATCTGAGTTGAACTCCTGGCCTTCCATGATTAAGAAATTCTACACCCGCCTTTTCGAGAGCGGCCTGTCGGGGCGCGTCGAGGCAGTGCAGGCGCGGGATTGGCTGGCAAGGAATGTCGAGGTCGGACGCGGAACAGCGGGGCGCGGCGTGGTAATGCAGGATTGGCGAGTACAGGCAAGGATAGCCGGGTTGGAGCACGGTCAGTAGGGGCGTGGGCTGGTGATGCAGGCGTGGCAAGACGCGAAGGCGTCCGACTTGCGTGGGCGCGGAATGGCAAGGTAAGCCAGGATTCGGAACGGGATGGTTTGGTTTGGTGGGCGTCGAGAAATCGACGCCCTTTCTATTGGGCGAAATGATCGATCTACTTTTTGTAAGCCATAACAGGTTGCGATTCACGCAAGCCTCAGTCGAGTGTCTTTTGCAAAACACGCAATGGGACAAGGTCAGATTGATTAGAATTCACGACGACAGCTCCTCGGACGGAACGGCGGAGTTTCTTTCGAGTGTCGAGTGGCCTGTTCCGCGGGAGTTCCGTTGGAGGCCGATCGGCGGACCCGTTGCGGCGATGAACAAATTCATCCGCGAATCGCAGGACGAGGGATCTCCAATACTGGCCAAAATCGACAATGACGTGCTGCTGCCGAAGGGTTGGCTGGGCGACTGCTACCGCGTCATGAACCAACAGCCGGAAGTCGATCTGCTGGGCATCGAATGCACCAACGATTTCCCGGAGCCCGCGCCGTTCTTCCGCCAGTATCAGCGCGCATCGCATATCGGCGGCATTGGGTTGTTCCGGCGACGGGTGTTTGAGAAGTTCGGTTTGCCGGTTGCCGAGGGGCGCCAGGGCTTTACGCAGTTCCAAACGAGGCACGAGCAGATTGTGAGCGGCTGGCTGTCGCCATCCTTGCCGGTCGCGCTGCTCGATCACCTCCCAATGGAGCCGTGGCGATCGCTGTCGGAGGAATACATCGCTAAGGGTTGGCAGCGCCGGGGCTGGGGCGAGGGCGACGTGCAGTATTACTCGCAAAAGTCTGTGGCGCTATGGGAGTGGTGGAGCGGAGCTAAGGCCGAGCAGGCGGCATGAATCTTGATGGGCCGGACAATTGGCTCGCCAAACTCTGTGGATGGTTCTTCGTCCGCGACTATTTCTGGATCGCGACTCGTCTCGCGGATTTGTACGGACTCATTTACGGCCCTAGGTGCTGATTTCCACCATCACGCGGCGCTAAGGTCGGCGCAACGGTTAGTGGAGGGACTAACCTGCGGTTGCCCGCCATACCCGAATTACCGGATATGTCCAAAAGTTAATCCCTCGGTACGCAACCCAAGCATTATCGCATAAATGCTAGTAAGTGCCATTATCCCGACAAGGGCAAGGCCGCACTTCGCCCATCGTGCACTGGATTGCGCGCTGCGGCAAGCCTGCGGGGATTACGGCTTGGAAGTTCACATTCTCGATGATCTCGACGCGCCGAGCTTCTTTAACGCACCGGATTTTAACGGCGTTCACTACCACATTTCGGAGCGCCGTATGAGCATTGGCGAGAAGCGCAACAGGCTATGCGAGCTGGCGAGCGGCGACATTATCGCAACTTTCGACGACGACGATTACAGCGCGCCAGGCCGCATCAATGACCAGTTGGAGCGATTGATGTCGTCGGGAGCGATGCTTACCGGCTACAACGAAATGCTGTTCGAAACGGAAGATGGCGAGTGCTGGTTGCGTACTGGCGAAAAGGATCATGTCATCGGAACTTCGATGATGTACCGCCGCGAATTCTGGAAGGCTAACCCCTTCCCCTCCGGTGCTGGTCGCTCCATCGATTTCGTCGGTGAGGACACGGTGTTTCTATCCGCCGCTCGTCGAATCCACAGCGTTGCCGCCGTTCCAGCCGGCGAGATGATGCTGGCTCGCATCCACGGCGGCAACACGATCACCAAGAAGCCGGTTGAGGGGCACGGCTGGAAGCGAATTGAGAGGCAAGCGGCATGATTAAGGGCTACAAAAACAAGATGCAAGCTCAGCCCGCGAATAAAGCGGCGGAGGCAACTTTCGGCGAGGGCTGCTTAGAAGCGTGCCATTGCGTCGTGTGTGATCCCGACTTCGGCACTCGCGGCGTCACTCATTTTATCGACAGCCATCACGTTACACCGAAGGGCATATTCTTCATCGGCGATAACGCAGAAAAAGACGCCGATGGGAAATGGCATTTCAAAGATCCGAGCGTTTACGTATGAACATCGCCTGCATCATCCCCTCAAAGAACCCACAGAACCTAGCCGTGAGCGTCGGAGCCGTCAAGACGCTAGACCCGTCGGTGCGCATCATCATCGTGGACGACGGGCTGGGCGCGCTCAAAACCGATTGCACGGTGGTTCCGGGGATCAAGCCATTCGTGTTTTCGCGCAACGTCAATATGGGCATTAAGGCGGCTGGCGAAGTTGACGGAGTGGTGATCCTGAACGACGACGCGGTATTGAAAACGGCTGGTGGATTTACAACCCTTGCCAATACGGCGGCGCTCCGTCCCGAGTATGGGCTAATCGCATCGACGACGAACAACGTCGGGAATCGCAACCAACTTCTGAAGGACGTAGGATTGCGCGATGAGCCGCGGATGGTGTGTTTTATCTGCACATACATTCCGCGTTCGACGCTTGATGTCGTGGGCTTACTCGACGAGCGATTCACGGCTTATGGATTCGACGACGACGACTACTGCTTGCGGGCCCGCAGGGCTGGGCTGAAGATCGGCATCCATGACGGATGCTTCGTGGATCATGCGAGCCTCAAGAGCAGCTTCCGCAGCGAAACCCACGCAGACCTAGGCGCTGGCGCAAGGATCTTCCGAGAGAAGTGGGGCGCGGATAATCACGCGCTTTAAGCAAAGAGTCGCGATCTCTTAAGATATTGCGGATATGTCGAATAGTGCAGCATTCTAATATAGCCACGGAAAATAACACTCCCCTTCGATGCTTCTGGAGCGCCCGTGGCCAAGAATTCTCCAACCCATCCGCCCTTCAGTGAAAACCGTATAGCTATGCCCTCAAGCTCAGGGATGGCAACTCTTTTGAACTCGGCGGAACTTACTTGCGCTCTAGATATGGCGTTAGTTCGCTGAGCGGTAAACGGATCATCCTCTAGCAGCCTGCCTATCAGATAGGTCATGCAAAACAGTATAAAGCAATGACATTTTCCGCGATGCTCCGCGTAAAAAACGAAGCCCGTTGGATCGAGCGCGTTATCCGCTCGCTTCAGCCTCTCTGCGAGCGCATCTTCGTTTTCGACGACCACAGCGAGGACAACACAGCCGAAATCTGCGAGTCGCTTGATTGCAGGGTCTACCGCTCGCCCTTCACTGGCGTAAATGAGGCGCGCGACAAGAACTACCTGCTTCAGCACGTTTGGCATGAGGTCAACCCCCAGACACGCGGGGCGGACTCGCAGCACTGGATTGTATCCGTGGATGGTGACGAAGAACTGGAGCCGAACGGCCCGCAGTTGATAAAGCAGGCCATCATGCCGGGGATTCATGCGCTCACATTGAAGATCGTCTACTTGTGGGACAAGCCGGACCAGATCCGCACGGATGGCATTTACGGCAAGTTCACCCGAGGCTCGGTGTTCCGCATGGTCTCTCCGTTCCATGCCTTTCGCTCTACGGATGGCAAGGCAAACTTCCACTGCGGATCGGTGCCGAAGGAACTGCTCGGTCAAGTGCGCGCCTGCAATGCGCGGCTGTTTCACTACGGCTATCTGGAGCGCGAGGACCGAATTAGGAAATACGCCTGGTACAACAAACTTGACCCCCGCAACCGCGCCGAAGATTTTTATTTCCACATGGTTCAGGGCGATATACCTGAGATTCCAGCAGACAGGAAGCTACGCCACGCCGGACCGCTTGAACTGGTGCCGTTATGAGAGCGGGCCGCCTCGATACCATTTTCGATATCGAGAAGCCGATCAAAACGCAAACAGCCTCAGGCGCAGTTTTAATCACATGGGAAACTTTCGCAACTGGGATATGGGGCTACTTCTTCGCGGTCGACGCCGTCGAGAAATACAATCCCGAAACCGGGTTCCTCAAAGAGTCGCAGTACATGCTGGAAATCCGGCCGCTGGACGGGTTGACCGTGGACATGCGGCTGGTTATTAGACCGGGAAGGTACATCTATATTCTCGCAATTAATGATCTTGGGTTCCGTGACCGCATCGTCATGAAGATTCGCGAAGGCCTGAACGACTAATGACGATTTCGGAGGCCGTTCGGACCTACATCCTGGCGCAGACTTCGTTTTCCAATCTCGTTTCCACGCGGCTCTATCCCGAGCGCGCAGGCCAGGGCCTCACCTCCGACTTCCAGCAGGAGTTGGAGACGCCGTACGTCACTTATCACCTTGAACTTCGCGACGCAGCGCCGACGCAGAACGGGCCGACGCTCATTATCGAAGCCACCTTCGCGTTCATCGTTGTTTCGCGCGATTACGACGAGGTCTTTGAGGTAGCCGAAATCTTGCGAGCCATCATGACGGACTTCAAGGGTGTCATGGGCGGAGCCAGCGGAATCCAGATTGAAGCCGTGACCTGGGCAGAAACCGTCGGCGGCCACATATCGGCAAAAGCCGCACAGGCAGGGCTGTTCGGAGCCCTCGCAGAGTTCGAAGTTCTGTACATCCCGCAGTAAGCATTTTCTCAGCAATCCCCATTCGCAGACCAAAGGAGCATCACCATGAGCACAACCGCGTTTTCATCGCAGGGCAGTCAGTTGCAAGTCTACATTTCCACAACGTATACCCTTGTGCCTGCCATTGTGGGAATAAATATCCCCAAGGTGGACCCAATTTTCGATGACATTACCAACCTCGATTCGACCGGCGGGTTCGGCGAGCGCGTCATCGTCGGAAAGAACTTTTTCACAGATACCTACGAAATGATCTGGAACCCGCACAACTATGTGCACCGGTTCCTTGAGGACGCTTCGCTCGACCAGTCCGTTCAGGCATTCCAAATCATCGCTTCGGACGGCAACAGCGGAGGCGCGACGTATCAGTTCTCGGCATACGTCGGGTTCCAGGGCAAACTCGCCATCAAAAAGGCCGGCCGTGCTTCCATGATCCTGAACGGCACCGGCGCACTGTCGCGAGTCAACTAGCGTGATCGCCAGAAACACACCGGTCCCGGTCAGTTGTCTCGACAAGCCGCGTTCGCTGCTTTTTTCGCTGAACGCGGCGGCCATTGTGAAGCAGGAGACGGGCGAAAACCCTCTGTCCTGGAATCAAGAGGGCTGGGCCTCGCTTGCGAAATCGGCCCTTGGCGATGCGGAGCCACAGAAGTTTATAGCGGTCCTGCGCGCCATGCTACTCCACGAGGACTCGGCATTGACTGCCTCGCAAGTCGGGGAAATGCTTACATCGCTTCCGCAGATGCGGGAGATATTCGCGGCAATGGCCCAGGCTTATATGCAGTTTGTCGGGCCTATCACAGAGGTCGGAGATAGTGAAGACCCTTCGAGGGCCCAGACCCCGACGAGCTCTGGGCAATTGGTCGCTACGACCTAGGGCTTACCGAAGCCGAAGTAAGCCGAATCTCCCTGTACGACCTCGGGCTGCTTTTGGATCGTCAAAAGGCCAAACTTCGCTTCGAGGCAAGCCTTCACGGTATGGAGATTCCAGAAGCCCCGGCCCCGTTCATGACGGCCGACGAGATGATTCGCCGCTTTGACCATCTAGCAGAACTATCCAATGGCCAGAGCACAACTCCTCGGGGCGAAGGAACTAGCGGCACAGTTCCAGAAACTTGATGCCGAAACTGCGACCACGTATGTCTCTGAAGCACTATTGGCCGGTGCCGAGGTCATCCGCGAATCCATCCTCCGAAAGATGTGGTTTCGAACAGGGTTCCTTGTGCAGCAGTTGGGTTCAATCGAGACCGTCGAGAAGGATCGCGAGCGGGTTTTGATGACACTCAGCATTGGGTCAGATGGGTTTTACTGGCGATTCCTGGAAAAGGGGACGCACTGGCGCAGCGGATCAAGGGCTGGCCAGGTGAAGTTATTGCCACACCCGCGGCTCAAGCAGGCCTTTACAAACCGCCGCACTACCGCAACGCAAACCGTTCGAGACACCTTCCGCGATTACATGCTGGGCTTTGAATAAATGAGCACCAACGCATCACCGCTCTCATCTCTAATCGTCAAATTCCTTGCAGATTCAACCGATTTGCATGAAGGGATCAAGGGGCTAAGCGAGCAACTTGGCGAGGTTGGCGAGCACTTCGAGATCGGGCATATCACCGAAGCGTTCGCGGAGATCGCCGCGGCCGCCGGGATCGCTACCGGCTCCTTCGAAATCGCCAAGGAAGCGCTCCAGGCCTTTTCGAAGGCGGAAGATGTACAGACGAGCTTCGAGCTGCTCACCGGCAGCTCGGAGCAAGCAAAAGACGCATTCGAGGGCTTGAAGGAAACCGCCATTGCCATCGCTGTTCCGTTCGAAAAGTTGCTCGATGTCTCGCAGCGCCTCGCCCCACAGTTTGGAGTAGGCACGCAGCAACTTGAGGACGTGCTGCAAGCGGCCGGCGACGCCGCGGCAGCCACGGGCCGCGATTTCGACTCGATCGCCACTGGGCTGGACCGCATCGCTATCACGGGCCAGGTGAGCACGCGTCAACTTGTGCAGTTTGGCGTATCAGTCAGCGACATAGCCCAAACGATGGGAGTCTCGATAGCGGAAGCGACCGAGTTACTCAAGAAGAACGGCCAAAGCGCACAGGCCGACGTTGAAGCGGTCGTGGCGACCATCGAGCAGAAGTTCGGAGGCGCCGCCGAGGCCATCGCGCAGAACCTTTCCGGACAGTTTACGAACCTCAAGACGGAACTCGGGTTCATCTCCGAAGACCTGGGAGCCGCCCTCGCGCCATTGGCGGAAGGTCTGATTGCTGGCTTCCAGGATCTGGAGCCAACGTTAAAGGGAATCGCCGAGGGCGTGAAGCCAGCGGCGGCTGGCTTCGAGCAATTAGCGAGCGCGATCGGCTCCCTTGTGCCGGACTTTGTGAAGATCGTCGCCAGCGGCCCGTCAATGGTGGCGCTCGGAACGGCGGTAGGGTTCACCGCTCAGGCCGGGAAGATTCTCGTCGACGTCCTCCACGCGGCGGTGATCGAAACAGTCGACTTTGTTTCAAGCCTAAACCCTTTTGGGGACGGCCTTAAACACCTAACCGACGACTTCAATCAAGCTGGCGTCGCGATCACGAAGGACTTCGCTGGGTTTGGTGATATCGCCAAACTTGGACAGCAGGCAGCAGACTCTCTGCGCGAGACCACCGTTCCCGTCAAGTTCGATACTGCTGGAGCAACCGCACATGCAGCCGCAATCTATGGACTGTCCGACGCCTTCAAGGATCTCGGGGTCAAGACCGCACCCACCCAAGCCGAACTGGACAAGTTAGCCAATGCCCTAGAATTCGTCCAGCGCCAATACGAAGCCGGGCTGATCCCGCTCTCGACCTACGATGCAGCCGTAGGCGACTTCACCAAGAAGATGACGCAGTTGAATGGTGCGTTCATCCCGCAAGGGCCAATAGACGAACTTGGCGAAGCGCTCAAAAAGGCTGGCATCAAGAACGCTGGTGATGAACTGGAGCAGTTGCAGCGCAACGTAGCGGCCACCGGGGCGGCTTTCGAAATCGGCAGGGGCCCGGCTTCCGACTATGCCGATGCAATTAAGAAACTTGAGGACTTCACCCAGAAGAACAGCACCGAGGGGCTTATTGGTCTTGGCAATCAACTAGAGATTGTCGGAGAGCAATTCAGGCTCGGTAAAGTCGGCGGCGAAGAGCTTGCCGGGGCCCTGGATAATCTGGTTCAGGCGGGACCAGCTTTCCAGGACTCAATACTCAAGCAGGATGATGCTATCGGCCATCTAGTTATCACGATGGCCAACGTTGGGCACGAAGTCCCGACTGTCGATCAGGTACTCCGTAGCTTTGGAGTTGAAACTGCGGACGGTGTAACCAGCCACATTGCGCAACTACAGCACGCGCTCGATTCGGCAAGCGCTGCCATGAGGACCGGCGTTCCCGGCGCGGCCTTAGCTGCTCAACTAGCCCTCCAGGCGCTAAGGACTGAAGAGCAGAAGTTGAGCCAAACGTCGCTCGACGTAAAGATCCTCGGCATACCGGATCTTCAGGCGCTCAGGGACCGCGTTACCGACGTCGGTAAAGCGTATCAGGATTTGGCGAGCAAGGGTTTGCTTACCGTTACAACTGCACTTGAAGCGAATATTGTCCAGCAGAGGGCGAATATCGATCTTGCCGTGCAGGAGGGCAAAGACACCACCGACCTGCGAATTCAACTTGATGCGACAACGGAATCGCTAAAAAGGCAGACGCTAGGGTTCTCCGATCTGGCAGCGTCACTCAAGGGGACATCGCTTAGCGGCCTCGATACCGTTTTCCATGATCTGCTTTTTAATATCTCAGGCGTTGCCGATGCCTTCAAAAAGCTCGGCGAATCGATAGTGGACACAGTCGTCAACAGGATCATTAAAGATGCCTTTTCGCCGCTGCTCGATTCGCTCGACAGTGTGATCGCGAAAGGTGTTGCGGCACTTGAAAAAGTTGCCGGGATCGGCGTTAGCAGCATCCCCACCCCCGGAGTCGGAAGCGGAGGCGTAAAAATCCCTGGCATTCCAGGCATCGGCGGCGATCCTGGCGGATTGCCGGGGGTCGGCGACGCTCCGGGTATCGATCTGGCCGATGGCGGAGGCGCGGGATCATCAAGTCTTGGCCTTGCCTCATCATTCTCATCTTTCCTCGGGGCAGCAGGCGCAATCGGCGGCGTGGTTAGCGCCATCAGCGGCATTATCGGAAACTTCCAGAACGCGCGGCAGGAGGGATCACTCAATGCCATCGAGAGCAATACGCGCGTCGGTGCATTGTACTGCCTCGGCGCTCTTCGGGAACTGGAAGGGCACACTAGCTTCTATGGCAAATCTCTATTCCCTGAGTTGAAGGGCATTCTCGACTGGCAAGGCTATATCGTTAACTCGATCACCGCGCTGGGAAGCATAAATCTTAGTGCCCTACCAGGGCAGATTGCTACTGCGCTGACGCCGGTCTTAAAACCTGGCTCATCGGGGGCTCCGATCAATATCAATATCTACGGGGCGACGGACCCGGCGGCAACGGCTGATTCGGTAGCGACGATGCTCAAGACGCTGTCGCCGGTCTTCACGTAATGGCCGTAACGCTCAAAATCAATGGTACGAATAGGAACTCGCACTGCATAACGTCTAAACCGACGTTCTCTTTGCCGCTGCAGGGGCAGAGAGGATCTTCCACTTTCACGCTGAAGGCGCTCGCGGGAGACAGCTATGCGCCAAGCGAGGGGAATGCCGTGGAGTGGCTGGACGACGGCGTTTCCGTTTTTCAGGGGACCATCGACACATACACCAAGAAACCCATCGGCTTGACGGGTGGCTTCTATTACCAAGTCACCGCCGTAACGCTTGAGCAGCGACTCGATAAACGTTTCGTGACTCGCTCTTTCGCTGCGGGGCTGACGACGGGAGCCATTGTCGCAGACATCCTGGGGAACGAGGCCGCGACGGAGAGCATTTCGGCTGGCAATATTTCGGCCGGGATAACTCTTTCGTCGGCTAAACTTTACGACCATGCCAGGATTTCAGATGTCTTTACGGATTTGGCGGGTCTCAATTCGGACTTCATTTGGTATATCAAGGACGGTGCGTTAAATTTCGAGGTTCGCACCACCACCGCGGCACCATTCACTGTCAGTGACGCCGATCTGTTGCGCCAAGGGAACCCGGCCACTTCATTCTCAAGATCTGAATATCGGAATCGCCAACATGTCAAGATTAGCGAAACCAACCTTGTTGCGAACCGCGAGCAATTTTTGGGTGATGGGGCCACTTCGTCGTTCACCCTAGCAAACGCTATACGGGAAATTGTCGGCATAAGCCTAACCAACGCCGTTTCGTCCGCAGCAGCGGGCACGTTTACGGGGAACCCATCTCCGAACGATTATGTGATCGTCGGAGACCATACCTACATTTTCAAATCGAGCACGGCGGACCCCTTCAATATCGGGGACATGTCTTTGAATTTCGCCTTCTCCTTCACGGTATTCGTTCTGATCGGGGCGACCGCTGCGGACACAGCAGCCAATCTCGTATCCGCCGTGAACGGCGGGTCCGGCAGAGGCGAGGTTTATTCGCAATATGCGGTAGCGAATACGATCGCATCGCTCTCGCTAGTTAGCCTGACGCTTACCGTTACTGGCCTCCCTGGAGCGAATTCGAACGGGCTAAATCTGCAGGCGAGTTCCGCATCGTTCTCATGGGCTGGTTCCGCTGCGGGCGGGTCGGACGGAGGACTGGCGACGCAGACCTTCAGCGAGTCGAGTCAGGCCGGGACCGGGAACTATCAATGGACCTACGACGCCGGCGGCAATACGATCACGCTAGCGGCGGGAGCGCTCCCGCCCCCGACCGGGGAAACGGTTCTCGTCCAATATAAGCCGGTTGGGTTCGGTGTCGTGACCGTCGACGATCCAGTTGAGATTGCCACTCGCGCACTAGCGGAACAGGGGTCCGGGATTTACGAGAATATTGCTATCCGCGAAGACCTCTTGACGGTCGACGAGGGAGCGGCGGCCGCTCAGGCGCTGCTAGATTCCTATGGCCAAATTGCTCAACGGATTCCATTCTCGACGGATACTTTTGGCCTCCTGCCTGGCCAGCTCGTAACAATCAATTCCACCAAGCTCGGCATCAATGGAAACTTTTTGATTCAGTCGGTCGATGGCGTGGCTGTTGGGCCGAATCATTTCAGGCAGCATTTCCGATATAACGTCATTGCCGTTACCGGGACAAAGCCGCAGACATCAGTCGGTTTCTTCAATGCGTTGGCCAACGCCTCCGGACCCTCCGGGGCTGTTTCAAATACCGGGAGTGGAGGCACCGGTACGACTGTGGAAAACAAAGTTCCAGGCGTGGCCGGAGACGATGCGCAGATCGGCTGGGAGCTCAACTTTGGAATCGATGACGATACCGTCGGAACCGACGTTATCTCAAAATTTGCGCCATTCAAAGGAGACGGGCAGGCCTATACCGGCTATGTGACGATTGATCGCCTCGGAACGACGGAAACGGTCATCGATGCCCTGTTCAGCGCAGATAAAGGCGCGACATGGAACTCGCTATTCGGGCCCAACGATGGCGACAAGATTGTAATCCCCGCGGCATTTGGGGATCAGGATGTTAATTTCGACGCCAACCCGCGAGTGCGCGAAATAACCAACTTCGCCGAGAACGCAATAAAAAAAGGCTGGATCGCGCGGCTTGACGTGCTGCAAAGCGGCGGCGCGACCGGCATTGAAATCTACTTACGCGGCAAGCCCTCTGGCGTTCGCGGAACTCAACTGACTTATGCCGGGCCCGGCATCTACATGATCCCGCTCCTGCCCTAAAAGGAAAACATGGCACTGACCAGCTATACGATTTACGACGCTGCGCGATCCATTCACACCTTCGTTTCCCAGATCATCAGCGGCAAGGAAGCAGCAGGGCACTGGCTGAGGCCGGTTCCGGAAGGTGGACTTTCGGCATATCGAAACCTCGATCTCAAGCAAACGGGGCAGGTCGTGAAGGCGTCTCCGGGCCAGTTATACGGGGGCATCGTATTCAATCACGCCTGGATCTATCCGGACAGCTCTGGCGCTATTCGGTATCTCAAAATCTACGACAAGGCGACGGCAGCGACCAGCAGCGACACTCCGGTGCTTACTATCCCGCTTGAGCAGTCCGAGGCGCCGCTCGACTTCACGGTCTACGGAATCGCTTTCGCATCCGGCATCAGTGTTCGTGCGACCACGGGTCAAGCGGACGCCGACGCGACTGACCCGAATACCGGCGATGTGCTCGTGAATCTCTTCTACGCTTGACCCGCCGCACTCTACTTCAGGCGCTCGCGAGCGCGTTATTCATGCCAACGACTACAACTCTATTCCCCGATTCGCCTCTCGGTTACGCCTTCGCTATCAATGGATTCGGCGGGGAGAACGGTTTTGAATACAGCGGCCACCACTACACGGTCTTAGTAAACAACGGTGATGACGTAATCAATTCCGCCATGCGGTATAGGGTGTTTGAGGATGCAACGACAATTTTAGACGCTGCTGGTTCTCCTACCCCGTCTAACCACCCAACCCCTGCGTGGTGTGTTGCGCGTGACGGTGCCACAATTTTTGTCATTGAAACTTTCAGCACTGGAGTTTATGGCACCGACGGGACAGAATTCAATATCCACGTCTACACCTTTGACTTAGTGAGCAAGACGTGGACCTCGGGACCTACCACTTTTGCCATACCTGTCCGGTCTCAGTATCGAGGAGGCACGACTTTACCTACTGGTGGAGAAGATCAATGCAACCTAAAGCTGGTTGTGCGCGGCACTAACGACTATATCCTGATGTACTCCGGCCCACTCGACCATACGGGAGGACGCCACCTTGCGCGTCAGTACTACGTCACTTTCGACGGCAGTACGTTTGGAACGCCCGTGATGTTGCCTATCCAGACGAGCGGGACTTTTGTGGGCAATTCTCCGTTTGGGTTTAGCGGCCCATACTACCTAGGAGCAGGAAGTATCGGGCTGGATTCTGCTGGCAGATGTTATTTCTTTGCCCAGAACAATCAATACGGCGGCAATGGTCAATCTATTGTCCTTTGGACATTGACTTCGGGTAACGTTTTGAGTGCGGCGCAACTTGTTAATGATCCTCTGGATGGGCTTTATTACAGTGACGTCCAAGGGCAAGTCAGTAATGCTCTCGTTTATACCCCAACGGGCGGCGAAACCATTGCTATCGCGGGAGAGTTTTACGAAGGTACTGGGACAAGTTGCACGCAGCGCGTTTATTACGCTTCGGTCGGGGACACCCCTACTTTCGCCTACACGGTTGCCATTGCGGGTAATGATACGCAGGGGTCAGGAAGCGGTGGCGGATACGCAAATGCCACCAATACCGACATGCCTACCTCGGATAATTCGGATTGGAATACGCAAACGATGGCCCTGGTTTATGACGCGACAGCGGCTCAGGTCATGTTGGTTTGGTGTGCCACCGTTGGCGATGGCCCAACGGGTAACTCGCAAGGACATTTTGTAGCGAGAACTTCTCCTGGTAATTCGTGGTCTTGGTCGGGCACCACTGAGTTATTTGCTTCTCCGCCGATGCGTTGGATTAACAATCGAAGCCAGATTGCGACAGCAGCAGGCATGGTACATGCCTATTCAACCTCAACGGGCGTAGCGGTCATTGGTTGTAGTTTGAACGAATCGGCTCAGTTCTGGATATCCAGTTCCCGCAAGAACAACTACTGCTCCGCTGGCGGCCCAATGGTCGGCCGTGGCAGTTACGCCAGTTGCTGATGACCCGCCCCGAAGCCATAACCCGAATGTGCGAAGCCGCTATTGCCACCGAGAAGGCAACCGGATGCCCAGCGGAATTGCTAGTGGCTCAGTGTGCGCTCGAAAGCGATTGGCTTCGAGCCGCACCAGGGAACAATTGCTTCGGTTTCAAAAATTACCCAGGATCGTTCGGCCGCCAACTTCTCAAGACTCACGAACAGTTCACCGATCAAGAAGCCGCTGCCTTTGCCGTTGCCGATCCACTTCGATCGATTCAGAAGGTAACGCCCGAGCAAGCCAACGGCGGCAAAAGCCTCTATGCGGTCACGGATTGGTTCGCCACCTTCCCGAGCCTCGAAGCGTGTTTCGCGAAGCGTGCGCAGCGCTGGAACGCGGGCGCGGGTCTGCCGTGGGTGAAGGCGTTCAACGTGAACCGCGATTACGCGGCAATGTTTGCTGAGATGGCAAAGAGTTATTCGACCTCTGACCCGCACGGCTACGCGAACGCACTCATGGCGCGGTTGAAGTTGCCGGAAGTCCAGGAAGCGCTCGCGAAAGCTAGGGCGCCACAGATCCCCACATGAAAATTCTAGCAGCCATCTTGTTTCTCGCCAGGGCCTTCGGACAGCAACCGATAGGAGCGTCTCTAAACGCCACGGTCGCTAGCGGGCAATCCAGCCTCACGCTGACAGCCCCCGCAAACGCGGTAGTCGGAAGTTTCTTGCTGGCGGAAGTCTGCACCTCCGGGGGCAAGTCGCCGGGCGTTGCGCCTCCGCTTTCATGGGTTATCGTGATCGAGATACCGTCAACGCAAACCTTTACGTGGTGTGGAGTCTACGCGCATCGCCTACTGGATGGCGAACATTCCTTTACCTGGAGCTCTATTCCGGTTCTTAGTTTAATCGGGGCTATTGCTGCGTTCTCCGGCGTTGACTCTAATAACCCGATTCAAGCCGTGGCCCATGCCGAATCTTTCCAGATTGAGGTCCCTGTCACGTCTCCCGGCCTGATGGCGCTGTTCTACTTCTCCGACTGGTGGGACGTCGGAAACTACAATGCCGTTCCAGCAGCGGTAACAAGCGGGGGATCAATAAGCAGCAATGACACTTCGCTGTGGGTGGGCTGGATGCCGGTTCAGGCGGGCACGGTTACGACGTGGCTCAACTCATCCTATTCGCTAGGTGAAGCTATTGCGGTTGTGCTCAACCCGGCTTCGGTGATAACGCCTCCACCGCCGTGCAACAAAAAGAATCCAAGGGCGTGCCACGGGCAATAGTGGGGCACTCGAACCAAGTGATCGACTACGACCGCATCTGCCGGATAGCAAAGTTCTATTCGCTGCACCTCCCGCCGCGGATTGACTGGCGCGATCTTGCGCAAGAATCGGCGCTCGGCGTATTGCAAGGCCGCATGGTTTTCAAGTGGGCAATGACGGACTTACTCAGGCGCGACAGCCTAATTGGCGTGGCGTATCGAAAGCACTACAGCCAATGTTTCCGCAGAGTACCGATGCAGGATTCTATCCGCATTGCCGCCCCAAACCAGCATGTCATCCTGACGCGGCTACAGCACCAAATAGACGCGCTGCCTTCTGCTCACCGCCGTGTTCTGCGTATGCGCTATTGGGAGGGCATGCATAATTCTGAGATAGCAAGTCAGTTTGGCGTCAACCCATCGCGAATCGCGCAAATCCACACCGCCGCCATCCAGAAACTGAGGGAGTCCATTCAATGAAGAAACTTGTTGCCATTTTAGCGCTGGCTGGAACGATCACCTTTGCCCAGCAGATCGACGTCACGATCGGTGGCTCGACGGTTCATTTCAAGAAACTCCCGAAGTCCACCATCACATTCGGATTCTCGACAGGCCCAGCGGTTTCGATCAGCACCTCGCGGATGCCCCCCGCGGCTGTCCAGTTCGACATCCTGTATCCGGCTAGCGTGACGGCATTGACGGTTACCGCGGGTCCGGCTGCGACGGCGGCCGGGAAGACCGTCGCGTGCAACTTGGTTTCCGCCGGCGATACGCGCTGCATTGTTTCGGCAGCGAATCAGAACCTCATTCTAAACGGCGTCGTCGCCAACATTGCGGCCACCGCCAACGCGGCATCCACGCTGACGCTTTCGGGCGCCGTGGCGTCCGGCGTCGGCGGTGCAGGCTTGACCACGGTCATTTCGCAGGCCACGGCTACTGTATCCCCAGCCCTTGCGATCCAGGGCACCATCTGCGTTATCCCGCCCTATGATTCAGGCAACGGCGACCCAGTGGGCACCTACAGCATTGAGCCGGGAGAATCTACCAATTGCACCGCGACGCTCAACCAGGTCGCGCCTACCGGCGGGTACACGGGAACCATTTCAGCGAGCGCCGCCGGCTTGATGCTTCCGGCCTCGACAGTGATTGCCGCTGGGCAAACGTCCGCGCAGTTCACAGTGACGGGCCAGTAATCGAATTCCAACCCACAGGAGAACATCAATGGATTACTTCGAACAACAGATAAGGGACATCGTCAAGCCGATCTTGGCACAGCAGATAGACTTTTCGATCTACCCTCCCGGCACGGCAGACGACATAGCCGGTAAATTGGCTCATGCCCTGCGGAACGAATCAATTGTCCAGTCAACGGGCATTGGCGGTCGCACCGAATATCAGGAATCAGCGCGATAAAGGAGCAATGATGATCCGAACCGATTGGTTGAAATATCCCTACTACGAGGTCATTGATCCGGGTTGGGTGGACGTGCCGCAGCCAGCAGGCAAGACTACCAGAATGGCATCCGTGGAATACGATATGTCGGAAACCATCTCGCAGGACATCCGTGGGCGTCGTAAATTCCTGTTAGCGCCCGCCGATATCGACCCGTGCGATCGCACTCCAGCCGCCGTTCGCACCCGCCTGATCGATTACGCAAAGAGCCTCACGCATTACACCTATTCGCCGTATATCATGCCGCCAGAGTGGGACCCTGAAGAGGCAGGCAACCGCTACGCCAAAATCCTATTCGACACGCTGAAGAACATCCCAGTCAACCCCAACGACCCCGGAACCAATAACGTATACGACGCTTGGATTGATGGAACCGGCCATTTGTACGGTGGCTGGGGTCCTGGGATGCGGCCAGCCTAGAAATTGATTCGGCTGGAGTAGCGAATGCCGCTCCAGCCGTGGAGGATAGGTAAGTTTCCAATCTTCTCGGGCCAGCTTTCGCCTCCCGATACGCAATTGGATTATATATCAAAACGAATTGGAAAGCGGCGGTCGGCGTGCCTTCCGAGCAGACCGTCCGCCGCTCCTCCGCTAGCGGGTCAAGACACTTTCAGGATAGCGTAATCGATTCGCCTTGCGGATTTTCATTTCCGCGCGGTAGGCGATGAAAGAAAAAATCCAAGCTCCTAGCAGGATCACTATTTCCGCCGCGTGAAGGGCATCCCGCCACAGCCAATGTCTCATAAGGCCGATTCTATCAAAAACCAAAAGGTAAAACATGCAACCACGCAAACTAATTCTGCTTTTCGCTCTCATCCTGCCAATCACCTTAACCTCCTGCGGCGGGAGCAACCCAGTAACGGTGGGCACGCCCGCGCCGGTGAACAGCCCGCAGACGCAGGTCCTGAACGTCACCAAGACGCTAGCGGACTCGATCAACGCGGCGGTGAAAACGGCCATCGCACTTCAGGGCCAAGGCACGATCAGCGTGGCCGATACTCAGACGGTTGTCACCTGGGCGAAAGCGTCTGCCATTCTCGACGATCAAATCGCAACCGAACTAGGATCGGCTGACGCATGGACACTCCAAAAGAAAAAGATCGTGGCCTCCCTCGCTGGTTTCAAGTTGCCGCAGGTTACATCAAACCCGACGCTCCAATTGGCCTTGCAGCAAGTATTGGTGCTGGTTCAGCAGATCCAATTGCAGGTGACGGCCCAATGACTCCCGCGCCGCCACCCGTATCTAGTAACGTGCTCGGCTGGATCAACCTAGCCATCGCGCTCGAACCCGCTTTAGTCCCGCTGATAAAAGACATCGCGGGGCTGTTCAAGTCACATCCGCAACTGACGCCGGACATGATTATGGCGATGGTCAGCGCAGTGCATGCGACGAACGCCGACACGCTCACGACCATCGCGGCGTGGGAAGCGGCGCACCCGGCAGGCTAACTATGGATCAGCAATCCCTACCGCCGCGCACTACGATACAGCAGGATCTAACCGTAGCCGGTCAGCGCCGCGTCAATCTCATCTGGGAATATACCCAGGCCGTGATTGCCGTGATCCTCGTCGGAGCGACTGCGGCAGCGGCGCTGAAGTTGGTGTTCCAGCCAGCAGGTAGCCAGGAAGTTCCCACAATTCTGGCGGGATTATGCGGGATGGTAGTCGGTTCATATTTCCAAAGAACCAATCACATGAACATCGGTGGTGTCGGAGCTAAGCCAACCGATCAAGAGCCATACATCGGGCGTTAAAAAAAAGAGAATTTCAAAAAGGAGATTTCAGAAATGGACACATCGATTTTGTTTTGGGTTTTGATGATAATTTGGGCGCTGTTTTATGGCGTCGGCTATCGCTTCCCGGATCAGCCGTGGGCGCGTGGCGGAGGTTATTTCCTGACCTTCGTTCTGTTCGTAATAATCGGCTGGAAACTTTTCGGCCCGCCAGTGCATGGGTAAGCAATGCGCCCCACCATGCTTCCATTTGGCTTTGGAGAACTCGACTGGGGAGACTGGGTTCACGGCGTCATTGCTGCTTTTCTTGGCGGCGGCGCATCGGCATTTTCAGCCGGCGTGGCCAACGTCCTCAACCATCCGACGCACGGGATTTGGAACGCCGAGTTTTGGAGCGAAGTCTCCACTACGTTTGTTATCGCTGGGCTGATTGCCCTGATGGCGTTCCTCCGCACAAAGCCCGCTCCAGATAAGAAAGTGGTTGTTACTACCACTCAGACGCTGGAGCAGGGGCCGCCTATCACCAAAACCACCGTGGTCGAAACGCACACGGAACCTATCAGACCCAAATCGCCCGATGCCTAACTTCACGCCCCATCCCGAACCTGAGCCAGAGCCGGACCCGATACCGGGAAACGCGAAGCCGTAGTTTGGTGGACGCCATGCACGAACTGCGGATGGAACGAATCATGGCGGGAACGTCCAGTCCCATGCACTCTTTGCGGCGGCTGCGGATTCGTCGAAATCCTGCGCTATCAGACCAAATAACTCCTTCGGAGATTATCCATGCCAGAGCGTCCAACCCACGAAGATTGGAAACCCGACGTTCTCAGCCAGTTAATAATCAAGGTCGAATCCCAACAGCGCCAGATTAACGAACTACGCGAGAAATGCGTCACCAAGGAAGATATCGCGCCCATTAAGGCCATCGCCTATGGGATTGTAGCCGTGTTCATGACCGCCGTCCTGATGACAATCGCAGCGATGGCAATGAAAGGTAGGATCGCGCCATGACCAAACCAATGGAGGCGGTTAACTATGCTGCGATCGGATCACTGATATTCTGCGCCGTGTTTGTGCTGATGCTCGGTTTCTGGATGGCCTACCCCTATGACGTGATGCGCGTCAACAGCCTGACGGTTTTAGGGCCAAATGTCGAGATTGAAGCCGCGACCACCGGTCACCCGGCGGTGTTCGGCCCACAGGTTGAAGCAGGCGAATATCTGGAATACATTCTTGATTACTGCAAGGCCAAGCAATATGAAAACTTGCGCGCCAGCGTTCACCTTAGCTTCCGCGATGGGGTGACTTACAATCTGCCAGTTGAAAGCGGTCCCCTGTCGTCCGGTTGCAGGCGCGAATATTTTATTTTGAAAGTTCCAGCCATCCCCGAGGGCAAGTATCACCTGGAAATGCTGCGGGAATATCCAGTGAATCGCCTGCGAACAATTGAAGTGAGCGCTATCAGCCAAGTGTTCAAGGTATCAGCCGCACGCCGGTTTACAGAAATGCTGAAGAAGCAATTGCCATCAGTGATCCACGAACCGGCGATCCGCGAAGAGATTCAAAAAATTCCGTAACTCCGCTAGACCAAGGACCATAAATGGCCGACGTTAAAATCAGCGCACTATCCCCGTCCGTTGCACTGAGCGGCACTGAAGTTGTGCCTATCGTCCAAGGCGGGAGCACGGTCAGAACGACGGCGCAGGATATCGCGGATCTCGCCGGAGCGCCGTTGTCAGCGGCTCTGTCGGTTCTGTCTTTGGCTGTGTCGGTAGCGGAGGCGCACGCCGCTATCGCTTCTGCCGCTGCCACTTCTGCCGATAGCCACGCCGACGCTGTTTCCGCAGCGATGAGCGTGCTGTCGGTGGCTGTTTCTGTGCGGGATGCCGCACTTTCGGGTAGGGTCGATGTCGCTTCGGCGCTGGCTGGTGCGGCCGATCTCCACGCTGGTACTGCCTCGGCGGCCGCAACCTCGGCGGATGCCCACGCCTCGAACGCTAGCGCCGCAGTTTCCATCCTTTCTCTCGCGGTATCGGTTGCCGCTGCTCACGCGGACGCCGCGAGTGCCGCAGCCACGGGCGCCGACAATCACGCGGCCTTGGCCTCAGCCGCCGTGTCCGTGCTATCGCTTGCGGTATCCGTTGCTGAATTACATGCCGCCACAGCCAGCGCGGCGGCCACTAGCGCAGATAGTCACGCAGCGACGGCATCCGCAGCAGCTACATCCGCCGACGCCCACGCGGATACCGTCTCCAAGGCGGTAAGCTCGCTCTCGATCGCGATGTCGGTTCGCGATGCGGCACTATCCACCAGGATCGACGGGGTGACGGGCGGGGGCGGTAGCGTTGCTTCTGCGGCGTTCCAATCGGAAATCTCCAATCGCATATCGGCGGATTCGGTTCTTTCAGCCCTGATATCGGCCTTGTCGGTAGCGGTAAGCGTCAGGGATGCCGCACTTTCGACGCGGATTGACGGAGTTGGCGGGAGTACAAGCGCCACTTCAGCTAAGATCGCAACCGCCTCAGCAGCGGCGACCAGTGCGGACGCACACGCGGCCACGGCTTCAGCCGCAGCTACGAGCGCCGACGGGCACGCCGCAGCAGCCTCGGCGGCAGTCTCGGTGCTCTCCCTAGCCGTCTCAGTTGCAGCAGCAGCGGCCAGTACGGCGTCAGCCGCCGCGACCAGCGCGGATGCCCACGCAGCCGCCGCCAGTGCGGCTGTGTCCGTTCTTTCGCTAGCAGTGTCGGTAAGGGACGCCGCTCTCTCGGCCCGCATCGATACGGCGTCGGCGCTAGGAACGACGGCTGATACCCATGCCAATACCGCCAGCGCGGCGGCAACGTCAGCAGATGCCCACGCCGCCACGGCAAGTGCCGCTGTCAGCGTTTTATCGCTCGCGGTCTCGGTAGCGGATGCCCACGCCTCCACGGCTTCGGCGGCGGCCACTTCGGCAGATAGCCATGCAGCCGCTGCGAGCGCAGCCGTCAGCGTTCTATCTCTCGCCGTCTCCGTGGTTGCAGCCGCGGCGTCAACAGCTAGCGCGGCAGCGACAAGCGCCGATGCGCATGCGCAAGCAGCTTCGGCGGCGGTTTCGGTCTTGTCGGTGGCGATGAGCGTGCTATCTGTAGCCGTCTCGGTGCGGGATGCTGCGCTGTCCAGTCGTATCGACACTGCTTCGGCTCTGGGCACGACCGCCGATACACACGCAAATACTGCCAGCGTTGCCGCCTCGGTGGCCGACGCTCACGCCAGCGCAGCGTCTGCCGCGATCTCCGTTCTGTCTTTGGCCGTTTCCGTAGCCGCCGCTCAGGCAAGTACCGCATCAGCAGCAGCGACTTCAGCGGATGCACATGCTGCGGCGGCATCGGCTGCGGTAAGTGTCCTCTCATTGGCGGTGTCCGTCGCGGCGGCCCAAGCCTCTACTGCCAGCGCTGCGGCGACCAGTGCGGACGCTCACGCTCAGGCGGTGTCCGTGCTCGTCAGTTCCCATTCGCTGTTAATCTCCACCGCGGACGCCCATGCATCCACCGCGAGCGCCGCAGCTACATCGGCAGATGGGCATGCGGCTACGGCTAGTGCTGCCGCTACATCGGCTGACGCACATGCAGCCGTTGCTAGCGCGGCGGTTTCGGTGCTTTCGTTAGCCGTCTCGGTAGTTGCCGCCAATCTGAGCAATCTAACGTCGTCCCACAATGCTCTATCGAACACCGTCTCCTCGATGGGGGCTCCAAATCTTGACGCTCTCTCTAACGCCGTATCCGTTCTCTCGCAGGCTGTCAGCGTTCTCTCGCAGGCGATGTCGGCGATGTCGACTGCTCTTTCGGATGCCATCTCCGTCGGGAACAATACCGCGAGCGTTCTTTCCGGCCTGATCTCGGTAGCCAGCGCCGCGGCGACTTCGGCTGACGCCCACGCGTCGGCTGCGAGTGCGGCCGTTTCGGTCCTCTCTTTGGCCGTATCCGTGGCAGCCGCCCAGGCGTCGACGGCATCCGCAGCCGCTACCAGCGTAGACGCCAGAGTAAACACCATCAGCCAGCAAGTCTCCGTTCTCTCGCAGGCGATGTCAGTAATTTCCGCCGGTCTCGGGACAGTGCAGATGAAGGTCGTCGGGAACGTGCAGGGCGTTTCGTCCACGGCGGCGACGGGCGTCAAGATCAGCGGCCTCAGTATCTCGGTCGCAGCCAATGGCGTTTATCAACTCGAAGCCAGAATCCTATTCAGCACGTCCGGCACTGCGAACTTCTACGGCTTCGGGATGTCGACTTCGGCGGCAACGTTCGGCCCGGTGGGCGGGATGTGGATGGCGGCAACGTCAATTATCAACAATACACTTACCTCCGCCGGACTCGTGGTTGGCAACTTCAATGCCGTGAACTCGCCGCAACTATCCGCGCTGGCCGGAACGACTGGCGTAGCGACGCAAGCAAAAATGGAGGGCGTTGCCGTTATCAGTTCGGCGGGCGGGACGATTCGCCTCAAGGCCCGCACCTCGGTTACCACCTTTACCTTAAACATCATGAAGGGCTCCTACTTCAGGGCCTACAAGATCGGATGATATGGCCGCACTCGCCGAAACTCCTATAGATATTTCCGTCCCGCAGAAGGTCACCTATTGCGTGGAGCCTTGGCTTAGAGACTTGCAGATCCAACTCGCCCTTCAGCGCGGTCTTCCCTACCTGGAACCATGCCCTGACAAACGAACTGATCCAGTAGCCATAGTCTGCTTCGGCCCGAGCCTCAATGATACGTGGGAGCAGTTGCGCGACTTCAAATACATCATCACTTGCTCGGGTGCCCATAAATTCCTAGTGGATCGCGGCGTCATCCCGACGTGGCACTGCGAGGTGGACCCTCGCCCACATAAAGTCCAGCTCATCGGGGCGCCGCACAAAGACGTCGAATATATCATCGCCGCAGCTTGCCATCCAAAGGTATTCGATCACCTCGCCGACTTCAAGGTGACGCTCTGGCACATATTCGACAATGCTGCGGAAGGCCAGCGGATTCTGCCTCCCGGAGCATGGGCGCTAACGGGCGGGTCGTCGGTCGGTCTTCGCGCAATGCACATCGCGCGGTTCATCGGATTTACTGACCTCCATATCTTTGGGATGGACGGCAACGAAGGCAAGACTGGGAAGCACGCAGACATTCATCCCAATCAGCCAAAGGGGTCTAGTCCCGTCGCTTACGAAGGACGAACGTTCAGGAGCACGCCAGCCTTGGCTGAATGCGCGCGGCAGACGTTCCATGAAATAGACGCACTGTCGGATGTAAAGGCCACCTTCTACGGGGAAGGGCTCGTTCAGGAGATGGCTAAGAACTACACCCGGAAAACTGTCGGCAAGAAAAGCGACATCGCTTTTTCCAAGCCGCATTTGATAAGCGCGGAATACATCGAAATGAACCGGCGCTTGCACCAGGAGGAGCCGACATACGGGATCAACGCCGCTAAGTACGTCGATGTCGTTCGCAAACTATCGGAAGCGCTCAAGACAACCTCGATCCTGGATTATGGCTGCGGAAAAGGGATGCTTGGCCAAGGCCTACCCTTCCCGATCTGGGAGTACGACCCCGCGATCCCAGGCAAGGAGCAAACCCCGAAGCCGGCCGACATCGTGTGTTGTCTCGATGTCCTGGAGCACATCGAGCCGGAGCGTTTAGACTTCGTGCTCGACGACCTTCGCCGATGCGTGAAGCAGGTTGGGTTCTTTGTGATCTCGCAAGGCGCGGCAAAGAAGCAATATCCCAACGGCAAGAACACGCATCTGATTCAGGAAGGCACTGGCTGGTGGCGCAAGCGTCTCGAACGGTTCTTTAAGATCGGCAGCATCAAAAGCATCCTGATCGCCCCTAAAGAAACGGCATGGGATCACGTCGATCATTGCGAATTGCAGGTGATGGTGGGACCCAAGCCGGTAAGCCAGAAGGCAATAAGGCGCTGGCATGTGCTCGAATTTCTCGCCAAGAAACACGGCTGGACGAAAGGCGTCGAGGTCGGGGTGAAGGAAGGCTTCACCCTGCTGCATCTTCTCGGGACGTGCCCCAATCTCCACATGACCGGCGTCGACCTATTCGAGCCGCGTCCTGGTCTCGAATCGGAAGGCGGCGAGTCTCACATTGACTCGCAACTACCGGAGCACGAGGCACGTTTACGCAAGATGCTCGCCGAGCAATACCCAGAGCGCAGCCGACTGATAAAGGGCGCATCGATCGAGACCGCAGCGCAGTTCGAAGATGGCTCGCTCGATATGGTTTTTATCGATGCTGACCACCGAGAGGAAGCGGTCCTCGCCGACATCGCGGCATGGCGTCCGAAGATCCGACCGGGCGGTATGCTCACCGGCCACGACGCACAAGACAAGTTCCCCGGCGTACTCGCGGCGATTAACGCGGCGTGTCCTGGCTGGAAGCAGTATGACGATTCCGTTTGGAGTTTCCAACTATGAAAAACAGTACCAACGATCTTTCGCAACAACCAGCAGTTATTTCAACTTCAAAGGAGATAACTGTTGCGTCTGTAGATAACATGGTTCCCGGTTCCCGTGCGCGAAAGAGAACCGGGGGAACTCATCAGCGTTGGCTGGCGAAGCGGCGGAAGGCTGGCCGAGCCAGCGCAAAGGCGCATTCCATGTTTGCGATTTCCTACAAGCGGTTAGGGGTTTCAACTCTGGGCCTCATGTTGGTGGCTACGATGTGGGGTGTTCCGCCCACCGCTAAAATAAAAAACCTCACATGCACTTCGCCATTAATAATCGCCTATCCGCCATTTCCTGGGCAGACTGGAGTCTGTACCCTAACTTTAACCAAGGCCGCACCCGCCGGCGGGATGTCCTTTAATATTACGGCTCCGGGGGCAACTGTTTCAGCAATCGTAACGGTTCCGCAGGGCGCGACTTCAACCCAGTTTCAGATCATCGGCTAGGAGAAATGAATGGCGCGACAAATCATCATCCTTGAAAACCAAATCCCAGGACGTGGCGCGACGGACCCGATTTCCTATCGCTATGCCTTCTGGTTGTCGGTTCCTACGGCCCGACAACCATTTGTCGCCAATGCCACGGCTGCGAGCAATGTGAAGGACGCAACAGCGGGAGAACTTTCCGCGATTCAGTCAGGCGCGATTAAAGAACTGGTCGGCGTTTTTTCCGCGGCTCCCGGAACCACTATTGGGCAACTCGAAAGTTATCTTGCCGCCCAATTTGCAGCCGCTCAGTCTGCCTTTAATTCATCCTCTCAGAATCCGTGGGATCACTATGGAACGACCTGGGACGGAACAACCTGGACCCTGGTAACGGTGGCTTAATATGGCGCAAGTAATCACATCTCAACTCTATGGAACCAAGACGAACTTCACAATCACCGCGAGCAGCTTGGCTGCCTCGGCGACCGTCGGACGCCAAGCTACCGTCATCGACAACACGGTAAATAATGCGCTTGACGCCCAAGTTCAGGGAACATTGACCGTCGGCAGCGTTAGCGGGAATCAGCAGATTTTATTTTTCGTTGCTGGCAGTTTTGATGGGGGCACCACCTACTCCCTCGGGAATGGGGCAAACGTGATCGGCGCCTCCGATGCCGCCTTTACGCGGGTCGATCCATCGGGTAAGGCGCCTGCATATGTGCTTCCGGTTACGACATCGAGCGTCGCCTATACGTTCGACTTCTCGGTCGCTCAGATGTTCGGCGGCTCCATGCCCGACCACTGGACGATCTGCGTGTTCAACGATTCGGGCGCATCGTTGACTGCGTTCAGTGCTTGGTACAAAGAGATCAGAGCGCAAAGCAACTAAGCCGAAGATGTCTATTATTTTATATCCCAAACGGAGCAATGGGAAGCCCTGTTCGGGTGCTCAACTGAACCGTGGGCATAATTTAGCCGCCAATTTAGTTGGGTGCTGGTTGTTTAACGAGCAGGGCGGAGCATTGTATGATCTGGTCGGCGGGGGGGATGCTTACTTAACCGGATCATATTCCAGGGTCGCAAGCCCAGACAATTCGGCGGTTCTATTCGATGGCAGCAGCGGCATCGCGAGCATTCCTCGCCACTCTCCATTTATATTCGGCGTGAAAGATTTCACGCTTGAGGTTATTTTTATTTCACAATCGACGGCGACCGGGTCCTGGATAGCCAAGGACGGCCCTTCTAGCCGAGGATGGTTATTTCGGACGGCTGGATCGGCAGTATCATTCACGCCCATCTTGGGCGGCACTAGCCTGACGGGAATAGCCGCGCTCTCGGCGGGGAAAAGATATCACGTTGTCGTGACGCGAACCTCTAGCGGACTAACGAGCTATATAAACGGAAAATTCGACAAGTTTCAGAGTGGCGGCGCTACTGACTTTACGGCAGCGACGGCGGACTTGACGATTGGAGGAAACGCCAATCTCGACAGCTATGTAAACTCCTCTATTTCTCTCGCTAGGGTTTGGAATGGGCGGGCTCTGCGGCCCTCTGAGATAAGTCAATTGTATTCCGATCCCTATTGCCTTGTGCAGCCACAATCGCCGCAAGATCGGTACTGGCAGAGCGTTACCATAACCCCTCGAAAGTTTTTTCTCCTAACCAATGTCCGCAGACCTTAGTGTCATCTGCTGGCGTTGGGGCACACGCTACGGCGTCGAGTGCGTAAACCGCTTGCGCTCCATGCTGGCGCGGCATCTGCACATCGAGCACCGGTTGTTCTGCATCACAGACGATCCCAGCGGCCTAGATTACGGCATTACGGCGATCCCGATCTGGCCCGCGAACGGCTTAGGCCGCTGCCGGAGATTACGAATCTTCGATGAATCCATGCGCGGGATTTTTGGCGACCGGATGTTGCAACTCGACATCGATTGCGTGATCGTGAACGACATCACGCCGCTGGTGGATCGGCAAGACCCGTTTGTGATCTGGCGATCGGTGCCTGAGTTGAAATACCTTCGCAGCAAATCGGTCCTGAAGCCGAACCCGGAGAACGGGCTTGGCGCATACAACACTTCGATGGTCCTGATGAACACCGGAATCCTGCCGGGGATTTGGCCGGACTATCTCGCGGACCAAGCGGGAGTCGAGGAGGCCGCCAAGAAGGCGGGCCTCTGGACTTCGCTATTCAGGACGGTTCCAGGCAAGCCCACGACAGTTGAGTCGCTGAAACCTGGCGACGACGACCAAGCCGTTATTTCGCTCTACGCCCGCAAGCTCGATCCGCCAACTTGGCTAGAGCGCGACGGGATCTACAAAGTTGGCCGCCGCGGATTCGCCGACAGGTCGAAGCTACCGGACAACGCGCGGATTGTGTTCTTCAACGGAAGCATCAAAGGGAATCAGCCTGGGGAGCAAGCGCCGGAGTGGGTGCGCGAACATTGGCGCTAGTTCTCGATGTGGATGGAGCGCGACGGATGGCGATGGTCTAGATGCTCGGGGCCTTTTCGTCCGCCCAGCCAGTACCACGTTCCACGGCAATCCCGGCGACACCTGCAAGCACAGCGCGCCAAGGCGTGCAGCGCCCACGCCGTCGGATAAATAAATAAGCTGAGTTTCGCGAACGATCTCACAAACGCCTTAAATTCTGGCGTCTCTTTCCATTTCTCTCTCCATCTCATGCTCCAAATATACCTTGGTTACGATTCCCGCGAGCCACTTGCTTACCACGTTCTTGCTCACTCGATCATGCAGCGCGCCAGCCGTCCTGTCAGCATAACGCCGCTGATCCAGCCGCAACTTCGGGCGTGCGGACTCTATACCCGCGAGCGCGGCGCAACGGAATCGACCGAGTTTTCGCTGACGCGGTTCCTGGTGCCGCATCTGTCTGGCTATGAGGGCACGTCGCTATTCCTCGATTCGGATATGCTGTGTCTCGCGGACATCTGCGATTTGGAGTTCGAAGTCGCCAAGGCACGAATCGCCGGCCATCGGACGGAGCAAGTAGGGAGCGTCAAGAATGGGCACATCTACGTGCCCAATCTCGTGGAGCGCCACGAGTCGCCTGCCGTCTGGGTCTGCAAGCACGATTACACGCCGCTGTCCGGCGACAAGTTCCTCGGCCAACAGCAAACTGCGTATCCCCGCAAGAACTGGTCGAGCCTCATGCTGTTCGATAACGCGAAGTGCAAGGCACTCACGCCGCAATACGTGAACACGGCCAGCGGGCTCGACCTCCACCGCTTCAACTGGGTGCCGGATGAGCAGGTTGGCTGCTTGCCGCTCGAATGGAACTGGTTAATCGGAGAATATCCGGCGCGGCCGGACGCTAATTGCTATCACTATACCCGCGGAGGGCCGTGGTTCGCCGAATACGCCGGGTCCGACCATGCCGACCTGTGGTTCGCTGAGCGAGATGCGATGATGGGCGCAAATGCCAACATACATTCTCACTGAGGACGGCCTTAACCTAACCACCGAGCTCGGCGATCTGCTCATCATTGAGCGGGCCGACGGCATCGACGTGGATACAACTTCGGTGCGTTCGCTGAGCACGCGGCGCACGGTGACATCGCTCTCGCCAGCGTTAACCGTTGGATCACTCACTGGCTCGCGGACAGTCCTGCACATCGCATAAGGGGGAATCATGGCGCAAGAAGAACTGGTTGAAGGCTGGACCGATCCAATCACGCAGCAGCTATTGAACGACGGCGCGGCTGTCAATTTGGCGGGCTGCTCCGTGGCGCTCCTGCTCTATGATGCCAACGGCCGCGCGATTTCCCACACCGGAAGCGCAACAATCCTAGAGGCGGCGACCGGCAAAGTGAAGTTCGAACCCGGCGCCAGCGACTTGGTTGCGTCCAAGTCCCCGCTGCGAGTGCGCTGGAAGGTCACCGATGGCGCGGATGAGGTTTCCTACTTCCCGAACGCTTCGGCCGACGTCTGGATCGTGCGCAAGCCCTAGTCACTTCAGCGCTAGCGCCATGTTCTCCAGAATCGTGCTCTCTAGTAATCCATTGCTCTGAAACGCCATCCAGCCGCTATCACCGAAACTCTCGCGCGGATTCTTGTAGCCTGAGTATTCCATCTGCACGGTCACTGTGCATGACCCGCCCCCATCCACCGCCGTTAATGTCCCGCCGTTCACCCTGAACAGCGAGTACATCCCGCCCGGCCTGCCCTGCTTCAATGTCACCTGATCCATTGAGCGCGTGAGCGCCAGCAGCGAGCCGCGCTGGTCGCCTCGCGTATAGCGGAGCCGCATGAACCCGCCGGCGCGATCGCTCGATTCCGGCACCAGGGCGTTCTTGGCGATGACTGGTACTATCCGCGCCCATACCGCATCACAGGACACCGGGTAGGTTTTGGTGTTCGGATACGTCGGTTCCGGCTTCTTGTCGGCGAGTAGGTTGCCAACCGCGAGCGCCGCGATGCAAAAGCTGCGTTTCATGTTTCCTCCTGAATCATTGTTCTGAATTCAGAACATTTCACGTACCAGGTACTGCCTTAAGTCCGACTTGGTGGTATATTTTCACGCCACCCCGACCACTCATGTGCCATGTTTGCGCGACTGAGGCGCTCGCGATTCGATAGCCTCGACGAAGTTCTCAAGGTTGACAGTGATTCCCGCCGCGTCTTTCTTCGTTCCCTCGTTTAGGATGAACTCCAGCATTTTAAGTTCGGCATCATGCCTTCTCTTTCGCCCCGTGGGGGCAGAAACGGCCTCTTGAGATCCGGCCGTAAGCGCACGCCGCCACAGCTCGTCGAGAAGGACCCAAATAGGCGTTGCCTTAGGCTCCTGATTCCCAGACCGCAATTGATCGTCTTCCCGGCGCCTCTGCTCAGCCAGAAGCCACAGATGGAGATCTTTGGAAAGTCTAACCGGACCTTTTTTCTTTTTCTTTTCAGTCGCTTCTGTCATTTAGGCCTAAAAAGTGTAGTCAGGTAGTTGACTACGTGTAGCCAAGTAGTCCATAATCGTCCCACATGGACAGAGACACGGTAACACAGTCAGAAAGCGAGATGGTGAAGACCACTGTCTCCATTGACCCGGACCTTCTGGAACGGGCCAAGATCGCAGCGATTGTTCATAAGACTTCGTTGCAGAAACTGTGTGCCGAAGGTCTTGAGATTCGCCTGAAGCAACTGGAGAAACAAGGACGGTAGCGATGGAACGCAAACCAGTTTTGGTTTCCATGGTTCGAAGCAGTAATGTGCTACGGATGCCGCCTCCGGTCAACGGCGACAAGCCCGATCCTCCTGATCCTGTTGCAAATATGAGTTGCCGCCCCTGCCAGAAGATGCTGGATTCGTTCAGAAATCAGATCCTCAGCGCGGTACGTGCGCGCCGGAGCCATCGCAGCATCGCAGCACAGTACGGTGTTTCCATTTACGACATTTGGGAGATCGTAGCGGACGAGTTGGTTGAGAGACGAGAGCGGAGGGAAGCTGCATGAAAAACAGGAAGCACAAAGATGTCGAACTTGGCTGCACCGCTAAAGACAAGGTGACTGGATTCACCGGTATTGTGGTCGCGCGATACCAAGAGTTTTGTCCAGAGTATGGCGTCGGGGAGTATGGCTACTACTTACAATCTACACAACTCCGTGACGGGAAGCCGGGAGAAAAGCAATATTTCTCGGATAGCCGGGTTGAGTATGTAGATCGCGGGTTGATGCTCTCCGATTCAGCGATGCGCAAATTGAAAGGTGCAGCATGACCTTCCTAATCAACGATCTCGCCCTGCTGACAATCATCGCCCTGGCGGATCACTACCGTTCCAAGTTGCAAATGCGGCACCGACAGTTCACTGAGGCGCTGAAAAGGTGGGTGGGGTAATGACCGAACTGAGGCGCTGGATATCTCGCGGCGATAACTATCACTGGGATCACCCGGACGGTTCATTTATCGAATTGGAGGGTTGCGCACTGTCTCCTAGTAATGCGGATCGATATGTGTTGTACAACGGCGATTGCGCGCGGCTCGCCTCCGTTAGGACGCTTTCCGCTGCCGTGGTCAAGCACCAAGAACTCGCGGAGGTGAGCGCATGAACTGGCTCGAAGGCTTGCTGACAATGGTGCTGGTATTAACTTTGTTCTGGGGCTTTACGAGGCCGACGCGATGATCGACCCCTTCGTGGAGCAAATTTTGCAGGATGCCCGAGAGGACGGCAACGGCAGCGTGATCGCGGTCCTGGTGCTGATCGCGTTCTTTGTGGTTTGCGGCATTGCGTTTTGGGTGGCGAGCGGAGGGCGCGGGTGAGATCGGCAACCAAGCTGAAGATCGGAAAAGATCCCGATTACGTCGCGTGGCTGCATGACAAGCCCTGCGTGTGTTGCTGGCTCGCGTGGTTTCGCATGGGCAACCTGCGCGAAAAACTGAACTGGGTCGAGGAGTATCTGTGGTGGGCCGGAGATCGAGCATTCGATCAACGCAGTAAGACTGAGGCCGCGCATGTTGCCGAGTACGAGCGCATGGCTGCCGGCTGCACGAAGCACGCGCTTGAACTTGAACGATACAGGATGGCGCACTTCGGATGACCCCATCCCGCCGCTTCAACCTCGGCCCCGACCGCTCCGGTAAAACCGTCGAGCGTTACATCGGCGTATTCATGGACCGCATGGAAGGCGCGGAGATGAGCTTCAAGGCGAAATCTGATCGCGCAGCAGCAAGGATCGCCGCCAGCTATCAAGTCCAACGCCGTGGAGCCTTCGAGTACCAAGCCTGCACGCTGGTTGGGCTGCTTAAATTTACTGACGGCTACTACTGGCGCGGCCTGGACAAGTCGCTGATCGAACGCCACTCGCCATTTATGCGCCAGTGTGCCGGGTGCCTGCAACGCAAGCCGAAGGCGTGGATGAAAGAGATAGCTGGCGAGTTGTTCTGCCGACTCTGCTTTCGCGGCCATGAATTCTTGAGCGTGGAGCTGGGGCCGCTTGTCCCGATCTACACGGAGTCTGAGATTGAGGTGGTCGCGTGAAATCCAGCACGATACTGACGCTCACAATCAAGCTCGACACCGCGAATCCGCGCGGCAGGAAGTTACTGAACGGCATCGCCGGAGCGATTGTCAAGGAACTGAGCCACAAAGAGCGCGCGGAGTTGACCAAACAACTTGAGGCCGAACGAAAGAGGATCGGGCGAAAGGTCAATGAGGGCAAGCGCAACGCCCAACGCCGAAGGGCAGGCAAGGCGCGCAGCAAGCGGAGAGTTTACAGCGAAGAAATGGGAGTGAAATGAACGAAAAAAAAATACTGGTCTCGAAAGCCGCGCTGATTACCATCCTGAAGTTGGCAGCTCCCGGTGCGCCAATTGACGAATCGGTCGCTGGCAGCGTGTTTGACTTGCTGGCGGATAGCCCGAATTACGTCGAGAAGCCGAAGCGTACCCGCAAGAGCAAGGGGGCGACTGCCTAAATGTCTACCGCACTCGAAACCGTCAAGCCCGGCGAATTAGAACCGCAAGGCGAAGCCCGCAGCTTCCTGGATATGATCTCCCAGGCCGCTCGCGATCCCAACGTCCAGGTGGAGAAACTAGAACGCCTGATGGCCATGAAGGAGCGTTTCGACAAGACGCAGGCCGAGATTGCATTCTCGCTGGCAATGGCGCGACTCCAGCCGAAACTACCGCGCATTGAGAAGCATGGGCGCGTGATCGTTCAGAACGTCACTCGCAGCACCTACGCCAAGATCGAGGACATCGACGCGGTTATCCGCCCGCTCTACTCCGAGGAGGGATTCTCGATCTCCTGGAACACGCGAGCCGCGAATGGCCCAGCGACAACTGTTATCGGTGTCTTGCGGCACACTGGCGGCCACTCGGAATCATACGAGATCACGCTGGCGAACGACACTTCCGGCAGCAAGAACGCCACCCAGGGAAGCGGCTCGACCTTCCAGTACGGCAAGCGGTATCTGCTGTGCGGGATGTTCAACCTGATAACCATAGACGAGGATAACGACGGCCAAGGCGATGCGCTGACCGAGAAGCAGGCACGCGAGATAGAGGACTGGATTCAGCATGTCGGGCTGAACGAAGCGGGCAAAAAGAAGTTTCTCTCGCTGCTGAATGTTTCGACCGTTGGCGAAATCACCCAAGCCAATTTCTCGGTAGCCATGAACTTCCTTCGCGCCAAGGAACACAAGTGATTATCCACGACTGTGTTCAAGGAACCTCGAAGTGGAGGCAACTCCGCATTGGTATGCCTACCGCCTCGGAGTTCGGGCGCATAGTCACGCCTGGGGGCAAGAAGAACGAGCCGAAGCCGAGCGACAGCCAAGAGCCATACATGCGCGAACTGCTAGCCGAACTCATCATGGGCCGCCCGCTCGAAGGGACGTCGATGCCCTGGATGGAGCGCGGCCATCTGCTAGAAGAACAGGCAGCAGACTTCTACGGCTTCATCAAGGACGTTGAGCCGGAGGTCGTGGGGTTCGTAACGAATGATGAGCAGACCATCGGCGCCAGCCCGGATCGATTCATCGGCAAGGACGGAATGCTGGAGATCAAGTGTCCGAAGCCGGAAGTGCACGTTTCGTACTTCCTGTTTTCGGACATCGAACTGAAGTACAAGCCTCAGCTGCAGGGCCAGCTTTACGTGACCGGACGCCAGTGGGTTGACATCTGTTCGTTTCATCCAGAAATGCCGCCGGCCATCGTGCGCGTGACGCGGGATGAGGACTTTATAAAGTTGCTCGATGTGGAGTTGCAGAAGTTTGTGGCGCGGCTAGCGGAGAAGCGCGCCGAACTGGATGCGCGCGGCCTACTGGCAAAGCCAGAAGTGGAGCGTGACCACAGCGGCGATTTCCTGAGCGATGCAGACGCGGAAATGATTGTGGCCGACCGATTCCCGGTATCGGCCTAGAGTTTCCGGGGCACTTCCTTGTGAAGCGGGTTCGTCCTCCGTCCCGCGTGCCCCGGTTTTGTTTTGAGGATGGCTGGCGGCTAAAGGAGAAGCGATGCAAAAAGACAAAAAAGGTAATCCATTTTCGACGCTCTTCGAACTCCTGGAGGATCTACTTACGGCCCATATCGACAATTCTCGATTGGACAAGATCATCGAGCAGAGCGCCGCGCTGCTCCAGGGGCAGGCCGATTCGAAAGCCGCACAGGAAACCATAGTCGCCCAACAGGCCATCATCCAGGCCGACATATTGTCCATCAAAGCATTCCTGGGCGTTCCCGACGTGCGCATTGGCGCAACTCAAGAGCAGGTCGATGCTCTCGGCGCTCGCCTACAGGGCGATGTCAAATCTGCTGAGCAGTTTGATGAAACGATTCCGAAGTAGTAAACCCCACAGAACAAGGAGCACCACCCATGACCATAGATGAAGTTAACGCCCAGGCTGATCTTCTCGAAGCGGCCCAGGTAAAAGCGTTTGCCGACGCAGGTAAGTACATCGCCGATCTCAAGGCCCAGGTTGCGTCCGGCGTGCCCGTGACCCAGGCGCAGCTCGATGCGCTCGGCGATCACCTGAAGTCCCTGACAACGGCGACGACAGAATTCGATATCAACAACACCGAGCCGGTAGCCGAGATTCCGCCTCCTACCGCCTAAATTTCGTTAGTTCCTGGCTCGGGATTGAGAGCACGTCCGGCTTGTTTCGCTGGTTTCTGTTCAGCGCCGAGATTGAAAGGCTCGGCCCTGAACGGTTCCGTTTGGCAGAGCGTCTCCTCCGATCGCTACTGCATCAATTCACAGACGGGACCGTTGAGGGATTGGCTGATTGTTGGATCGGCAAGTTAGGGGATTGTTTCGGGTGAAATATGACACATCTTGTAGTTAAAGAGGGCACGCTCGTTTATCGTTGGTTCGCTTGGTCGCTAGATGTCATTGAGCGATTCAGCGTGCGCGAGGACAACGAAACACCACCCGACTATTTGGCAACAGGCACGAATCTCTGCCACATGATGCGTGTGCTTTTAGTTTGGGTGCCGCTAATCTTTTTGATTGAAACCGTCGGCGTTCTCGCGTCGCTATACCTTTTGTTCGTATGGCCGATCAAGCGCGTGGGGTTGGAGTCTTTCATCTTCGACCTGTGCATAAGATTGGGCGTTGTCGGAATAGTCTCCCTAATAGTTTGGATATCCACCTGGCCGCGCGTTGTGGTTACGGAGACCGTCCAGCAAGGCATTCGTCTCACTGCTCTCTTTGGCGAGATGATCTTGGCTCAAAAGCGAAAAATTTGCCCGTTCGTAATGTTCGACCGCAAGGAGCAGGCATGAAGCGGTTGATTATCGCTGGTCCGTGGTGGATCTTGGTCGCCATTGTTGTTGGCGCGTGCTGCGCTTTGACTGAGTGCCGCTATGAGAACGTAACAGCATGGGAAGGGAATTGTTCGCCTAATCAAGTAAGCACTGATACTCAAGGCCAAATATATCTTTCTCTGTCATGCCCTGGATTTCAATACTCGCGGTGGCCATTTTCCACCAGCGGCCCCATGGTGTCCAAAATGGCGGAGCATACCCTACCGCAATCGTTTTGGTGCAAGGTCACGCGCTCTGGTGATTCCACTTGCATCTTGCCGGAGCAATCGGAGAAGCGATGAACGCCCACAACACCGCCAAAGTCAGAGAACTAATCGAGAGTGCCCACAACCCGCACGAAGCCTGCGGGGAGATGTGGGAGCAGGCATGCCGAACGGCATTGTACTGGATGGGGAGCAGCGGTCACTACCAGCGTCAGGCGACGCTTCACCAGCGGCGCTCGCGGATCTGGGCGGCTGTGGCGGTGGGGCTGAGTGGGCTTGTGCTGGCTCTGGCGGTGTCCAGATGAGTGAAACGAAGCACACCCCCGGCCCATGGACAGCTAGCGCCGACCATTTAATAACAGTCGGGACCTGTCTGCTTGGCTGGCAGATATGGGGCGCAAAGCGAATCTGCCTCACTGAGCGACAGAATGTAGGACTTGAACAGGAAGCGGCCAACGCCCGCCTGATCGCAGCCGCGCCTGACCATGCCATTGTGGCGCGTTTATTGATCCAGGGCAAAGCTCGCTGGGAACCGTACACCAGCGAATTCTGCCTTAACGGGATGCGCTACAGCACATCGCTGGATGAGTTCGGAGTCCCGGTTCTGCATTCGGTGCTTAGATCGGCCATCGCCCGAGCCGAGGAGCGTTCATGATCCCCGGCTCCATCCTAATAATGCTCACCTGCTTAGCGGTTCTGGCCCTGATAGAGCCCAACTTCATGAAGTGGCTCTGTGCGCGGATGCTCGGCTGGGCACAGGCGTTCGAGGAGTTCAAGAAGGACCGGCGGGACGCCACCGCCTATTGGGACAAGAAGTTAGGCGTGCAGAGCGGACAGTTGGTGCGCGAGGAGAGGGAAGCGTGAGCAACGTCCATATCTACGTCGCTTCCTCCCAACCAGCCACGCGGTTCAAGGTTGACGTAGGATCTGTCAAACCATTCTGGGTGAAACGAGCAGCACGGTCTCTGGTTGGTTGCTGGTGCTGCCGTAAACGGCGATGGGCGAAGCATGTTCGCGTCCAGGTCTACTACGACAGCATCCGCTATTGGTGCGCGCCGGGGCATGGGTGCAAAGCATGACAGCCACGCCGGGACGCTACACGCCCACCGAAGTCGCCGCCATGATGCGAATTCCAAAGCAGGGCCGCGTCCGCAATGTGGCACCGAGGACGGATAGAACTTACAACGGAATCGTTTACCACAGCAAGGCGGAGGCGCTGTACGCATTTGGGCTGGACGCGCTGAAGTCGGCGGGGGAGATCAAGGGTTGGGTGCGACAGGTTCCGTTTCCACTCCAAGTAAATGGCAAGCTGATCTGCAAGTTCGTGGTGGATTTCGTCGTTGCCGAGCATGAGCATGATGTGATCCACGAGGTTAAGGGATGGCAGAGCCCCGAGTACAAACTGCAACTTAAATTATTCAAGGCACTATATCCAGACATGCCATACAAGTTGGTGAGAGCATGACTCGCGACCCCATATTCTCCGATCTGGACCTCATGATAGCGCTGGGCTGGGGATCCGTCCCGCAACCGCTAATACCCGAGAACTGGCGCGACATACCGCGCGAAGTTCGCGAGCACGATCTAGCGCGAGTGCGGGCGGAAGAGTTGACTACGGAGAAAGAGCGAATCGCAGCGATCGAGCGGAGCAATGACCTAGTGTATCTGTCGCTGGCGGAGCAGGTGATGGCTAACAACCAAGCACGGCGGAAGCGCGGACGACCGAGGGTCAAGGTTAGCGAGGCGTGGCTGCAACTGGTAGCGGACAGGCAGAAACGACGGAGGAGATGCGCGTGAAAGCTATTTCCTGGACAGAGGCAATAGATATTCAGCAGAAGGCAAATGTCAGGGACAATCGGCCCGTCGATAGCCAACCCATAGCCGCAAACGCGGACCCTTTTACATCGCACCTCGCTGGATTGGAAATCACCACCAGCGGTCAACGCACCTCAGAGAAGCGCAGAGTGCTCGAAGCGCTGAAACTGGAGCCTCTGTACATTACGTCGGCGGAGCTCGCGATCCGCACCGGCTTAGACCGTCATCTGGTAGCGCGGCGTCTGCCCGATCTGGCCGAGGATGGGTTGGTGGAGCGCTGTGCGGCGCGGAACTGCTCTGTTACGGGGCGGAAGGCGATCACATGGAGGGCGGCGCGGTGAAACAAATCCACTCGCCGGCGTTTGTGCAAAGTGCCAGAAACAAAGCTAGTATCAATGTTCGAGAAGTCGGAAATGGCACGCCGCCGCGGGCAACGCAAAGGGCATCTTCGCAAGCAAGGCGACCACTGGTATCTCACATACCGGGTGGACTCCCGGCTATTGGATTTTTCGACCGGCAAAGCGAAGCGAGAGCGCATAACGGTTCAGATCGGGGATGCGAAGGGTCCGAACCGAATCGACAAGCGCGAAGCACAGCGGATTGCGTGGGACGAATATCTCTCGCGCCTGGACCAAGTGAGCATCCGTCCGGGCTCCGCAATGACGGTTCTGGAGTTTGTGAACCGCCGCTGGCGCCCGGACGTTCTGGAGCACCTAAAGCCCAGCGGGAAGCTGTTCTACGAGACGCAGCTTCGCAATCACGTACTCCCCTTTATCGGCCAGAAGT
>Ga0068864_100000188_pt1 | contig 56337 bp, 55 predicted proteins | sample KBSSwiS72_FD_66586 | JGI IMG/M metagenome (GOLD analysis project Ga0068864, IMG submission 66586) | Switchgrass rhizosphere microbial communities from Kellogg Biological Station, Michigan, USA - KBS Switchgrass S7-2 | ecosystem: Host-associated > Plants > Roots > Rhizosphere > Soil ...
ACCTCGCGGATGTTCGGCTCGTCGGCGAGCAGCATGACGATACGGTCGATGCCCGGCGCGGAGCCACCATGCGGCGGGGCGCCGAACTTGAACGCGTTGATCATGCCGGCGAAATTGGTATCGACATCCTGCTGCGTGTAGCCGGCGATCTCGAACGCCTTGTACATGATCTCCGGGCGATGGTTGCGGATCGCGCCCGACGACAGCTCCACGCCGTTGCACACGATGTCGTACTGATAGGCGAGGATATCGAGCGGGTCCCTGGTCTCCAGCGCTTCCATCTCGCCCTGCGGCATCGAGAAGGGGTTGTGGCTGAAATCGACCTTCCTGGTTTCCTCGTCATATTCGAACATCGGGAAATCGACGATCCAGCAGAATTCGAAGCGGCTCTTGTCGATCAGTTCGAGCTGTTCGGCGACGCGGGTGCGCGCCAGCCCGGCGAGCTTCGCCGCCTGCGCTTCCTTGCCGGCGGCGAAGAACACGCCGTCGTCGGGGCCAAGGCCGAGCGCCTCGGCGATCTTCGCCATGCCTTCCTCGCCATGGTTGTTGGCGATCGGCCCGCCGAACACGCCGCCTTTACGCGTCGCATAGCCGAGCCCGGTAAAGCCCTCGCTCTGTGCCCAGCTGTTCATCTCGTCGAAGAATTTGCGGCTCTTCTCGGCGGTGCCCGGCGCGGGGATCGCGCGCACCACGTCACCGTCCTCGACGATCGCGGCGAAGCGGCCAAAGCCCGAGTCCCGGAACAGATCGGACACGTCGGTGATCAGCAGCGGGTTGCGCAGATCGGGCTTGTCCGAGCCGTACTTCAGCATCGATTCGCGGTACGGGATGCGCTGGAACGGCAGTGCCGAGACGGTGCGGCCCTTGCCCTGCCAGTCGGCGAATTCCTCGAACACGCCGTGCAGCACCGGCTCGATCGCCGCGAAGACATCGTCCTGCGTGACATAGCTCATCTCGAAATCGAGCTGGTAGAATTCACCTGGGCTACGATCGGCGCGGGCATCCTCGTCGCGGAAGCACGGCGCGATCTGGAAATAGCGGTCGAAGCCGGCGACCATCAGCAGCTGCTTGAACATCTGCGGGGCCTGGGGGAGCGCGTAGAACTTGCCCGGATGCACCCGGCTCGGCACGAGATAGTCGCGCGCGCCTTCCGGCGACGAGGCGGTGAGGATCGGCGTCTGGAATTCGGTGAAGCCCTGCGCGATCATGCGCTGGCGGATCGAGCTGATCACCTGGCTGCGCAGCATGATGTTGGCGTGCAGCCGCTCGCGCCGCAGGTCGAGGAAGCGGTATTTCAGGCGCACGTCTTCGGGATATTCGGCGTCGCCGAACACCGGGAGCGGCAGCCGCTCCGCCGATGACTGGACGACGATCGACGTCGGGAAGATCTCGATCTGGCCGGTCGGCAGCTTGGGGTTCTGGGTTTCGGGCGAACGCGCGGAAACCTTGCCGGTGACGGTCAGCACCGACTCGGGGCCGGCCGCATCGACGATCGGGAACAGGTCGGAACTCGTCTCGACGACGATCTGCGTGATGCCATAGTGATCGCGCAGGTCGACAAACAATACGTTGGAATGCTCACGCGTGCGGTGCACCCAGCCCGACAGGCGGACCTCTTGCCCGACGTCGGCGGCGGTCAAGGCGGCGCAATTGTGGGTACGATAGGCGTGCATGGCATCTTCTCTTCAGGCGTCTCACCCCGGCGAAAGCCGGGGTCGTGTGCGGCATGGGTGGCGACCTCCCCCGAGCGATGCCAGCGTGCGCTGGCATGACGGCAGAGGCGAGTGGCGCTGCGCTTCCCCTTCACTCACGCCTTTGTCAAGGCGCGCGAGTGTCGCTATGGGGCCAAGATGCATATCCATCCGTTGATCAACGACACTGCCACGCTTTCCAATCTCTGCACCCGGTTCGCCGATGCCGACTTCGTCTGCGTCGACACCGAATTCATGCGCGAGAGCACCTTTTTCCCCGAACTGTGCCTGATCCAGATCGCCGACGGCGAGGAGGCCGCGGCGATCGATCCGATGGCCCCGGGGCTCGATCTCGCGCCGCTGCTCGAGCTGCTCGTCGCCAACGACAATGTGCTCAAGGTCTTCCATGCCGGCGGACAGGATCTCGAGATCATCTACAACCTCACCGGCAAGACCCCCTTCCCGCTGTTCGATACCCAGATCGCCGCCATGGCGCTGGGGCAAGGCGAGCAGGTCGGCTATTCCAACCTGGTCGACAGCTTCCTCGGTATCCAGGTCGACAAGGGCGCACGCTTTACCGACTGGAGTAGGCGGCCGCTCGACGCGCGGCAGATCGAATATGCCATTGGTGACGTCACCCATCTCGCGAAGATCTTCCCCAAGATGCTCGACCGGCTGCGCAAGACCGGGCGCGGCGCGTGGCTCGACATCGAGATGGAGCGGCTCGGCGACCCGGCCAACTATGCCAACGATCCCGACCAGGCGTGGAAGCGGGTGCGCATTCCGGGCCGTAAGCCCGAGGTGCTCGGCCGGCTGAAGGCGCTGGCGCGGTGGCGCGAGCTCGAGGCGCGCGGCAAGGACCTGCCGCGCGGCCGCATCGTCAAGGACGAGACGCTGGCCGACCTCGCCGGCCATCCGCCCAAGAAGCAGGCCGATCTGGCGCGCGTGCGCGGCCTGTCGGCGACCTGGGCGCAGAACGACATCGGCGCGCGGCTGATGGCCTCGCTGGAGAATGCGCCGCCGATGAGCGCGGAGGAAATGCCGGCGCGCGACGATCGCAAGCCCGGCCTCGGCAAGGACGGCGCGCTGGTCGCCGACCTGTTGAAATTGCTGCTCAAGATCCGCTCGCGCGACATCGACGTCGCCTCGCGGCTACTGGCGCGCAGCGAGGAACTGGAGGCACTCGCCGCCGGCCAGCGCGATGGCCTCGCGATCCTCGCCGGCTGGCGATTCGAGCAGTTCGGCCGCGATGCGCTCGACCTGGTCGAGGGGCGGCTTGGCTTCACCGTAATCGGGGGCAAGCTCAAAATGACCCGCACCGCCGATGTCGAGCCCGCCGCCGACCTGTGACATAATTCGCTGGGGTCGGCGCGCGCAGAGGTGCCCGCCCCTCTCGGCGCAGCGATCACCGTGTTGGATAATTTTGTCAGTTGGCGTCGGTGATCAGTTTCGCCTTGCGGTCGAGCCGCGCAGCAAGCGCGCCATGGCGTCGTTCGACCGTCTCGCCGTAGAGCCCGGCATCCTCGCCAGCGAGATGTAGCGACAACGTCTTGCCGTCGTCGCTGAGCCGTGACCGTTGCAACGGCCCAGCCAGCCCGCCGCTCATCCGCTGGCCGAGCCGCATCGCCAGCCCCCAGTCGACCGCGCGCGCCAGCTCGTCATGCGGGGCGAGCGCACCGAGCGGCGCCGGGCTCTCGGCGCCGCCGCCCAGGCTGGTGAACAGCGCCTGCGCGACCAGCGCGCGGCCGCGCGCGTCGATCGCCACCCAATTGCCGTGCAGCGCGATTTCCAGCCCGCGTTCGGCCCGGAATTCCGGATTGGCGCGCCAGCCGACATCGGCCAGCAGGCAGGCGGCGAGCCGCAGCCGGGCGGCCTCGGCATCGTCGTCGACGAACAGCGGTGCGATCCAGCGGTCGAGCAGGTCGCCATGCTCGGCGAAGCGCCCGGCGCGCATGCCTTCGTCGCGCGCCGCGACGATCAGTGGATCGAGCCGCCGCGTCGCCTCGTCGAGCGCGCCGTAGAGCAGCCCTTCGCGCAGGCCGAAGGCCGAGACGATCGTCCTGTCGCTGCCGAGATGCTTCATCAGCGCGGCGAGCAGCGACGCGGCGTCGCCCAGCGTGCTGGCGCGGCCCGACGACAGGCCGGACACCTCGCGCAAAGCGCTTTTCGGGACGTGGCTGATCGTCCGGCCCAGCCGCGCGATTTCGCGCCGCGCCAGGGCATATTGGTGGATCACCGGCAGCGGATAGTCGTTGAGATGCATGTCGAGCCGCGCCAGCGCGCGCCACGAACCGCCGACGAGATAGAGCGGCAGCCCCTCCCCGCGCCCGAGCCAGCCCGCCGCCTTGAGCGTCTTCATCACCTGGCGTTCCAGCGCGCCCGGCCCCTTGGCGCGATAGGCGGCGATGCGCAGCACGCCGAGCGGGAAGGAAACGCGGTCCTGCACCGTGCCTTCCCACACCCGGATCAGCTCCAGGCTGCCACCGCCGAGATCGCCGACGATGCCGTCGGCCTCGGGAATCGCCGAGATCACGCCATGCCCGGCGGCGAGCGCCTCCTGCTCGCCGGACATCAGCTCGACCTCGAGGCCGTGGCCCGCCGCCATGTCGAGCAGGATCTGCCCATTGGAGGCGTCGCGCACCGCCGCGGTAGCGACCGTGCGCAGCCGGGTGAGCTCCATCTCGCGCGCGACGGCGGCAAAGCGACCCAGTGCCGCGTCGGCCACCGCCAGCGCATCGCCGCCGATCGCGCCGGTCGCGGCGAGATCGCGGCCCAGCCCAGCCATGACCTTTTCGTTGAACAGCACCGCGGGCAGCCGCGCCGGCCCCTGATAGACGACGAGGCGGATCGAGTTGGACCCGATGTCGATGATCCCGGTGCGCGCCTCGGCCGCGACGGTGCGCGACTTGCGCAGGAGCGATGTCGTCATGACGTCAGCGCTTGCGCCGCAAGGAAAGCTTCGGCACCGACTTGCTGCCGGCCAGCGCCGCGCCGCGTCCCGACAGCGACGGGTTGGTCATGAAATAGCGGTGCAGGTTGAAGGGCGTATCGCCGGGCTGGACGCGGACATAGCTGCCATCGGGCCGCAATTCCCAGCTCTGCTCATTGTCGATCAGGTTGGCGACCATCACCTGGTCGAGGATCTGATCGTGCACCGTGCGGTTCTCGATCGGCAGCATATATTCGATCCGCCGGTCGAAATTGCGCGGCATCCAGTCAGCCGAGGAGATGTACAGCTTAGCCCCGTCATTGGGCAGCGTCTTGCCGTTGCCGAACGCCCAGATGCGGCTGTGTTCGAGGAAGCGGCCGATCACCGACTTGACGCGAATATGGTCGGACATGCCGGGCACGCCGGGCCTGAGGCAGCAGATGCCGCGGATGATCAGGTCGATCTCGACCCCCGCATTGCTCGCCTCGTAAAGCTTCTCGATCACCGCGGGGTCGACCAGCGAATTCATCTTCGCCCAGACCGCGCCCGGCTTGCCGGCGCGGGCAAAGGCGATTTCCGCGTCGATCAGCGCCATCAGCCGGGTACGCAGGTCGCGCGGGCTCAGGCTGACCAGCGCCATATCCTCCGGCTCGACATAGCCGGTGATGTAGTTGAACATCTGCGCGGCATCGCGCCCGATACGAGGATCGGCCGTGAAGAAACTGAGATCGGTATATATTTTTGCGGTGATCGGGTGGTAATTGCCGGTCCCGAAATGGCAGTAGGTGCGGTATTGCCCACCCTCGCGCCGCACCACCATCGACACCTTGGCGTGGGTCTTCCAGTCGATGAAGCCATAGACGACCTGCACCCCGGCGCGTTCCAGCGCCGAGGCCCAGAGCAGATTCTGCTCCTCGTCGAAGCGCGCCTTCAGCTCGACCACCGCAGTGACCGACTTGCCCGCCTCGGCGGCGGCGATCAGCGCGTTGATCACGGCGGGCTGCTTGCCGGCGCGGTAGAGCGTCTGCTTGATCGCCACCACATCCGGGTCGGCGGCCGCCTGGCGGAGGAAGGCGAGCACCACCTCGAACGTCTCATACGGATGGTGGACGACGATGTCCTTGGCCTTGATCGCGGCGAAGCAATCGCCGTCAAACTCACGGATTCGCTCGGGAAAACGCGGCGTGTAGGGCGTGAATTTGAGGTCGGGGCGATCCTCCTCGACGATCGATTCGAGATCGCCGACGCCCAGGAACGCGCCGCTTTCGGTGACGAAGGCATAGGAGCCACCAAGCTCCTCGCGCAACGCCTCGCCGAGCACCTCGGGCATGCCCGCCTCCAGCTCGAGGCGGATCACCCTGCCCCGCCGCCGCCGCTTGATCGCGTTGGCGAAGTAGCGGACGAGATCCTCGGCCTCTTCCTCGATCTCGATATCGCTGTCGCGCAGCACGCGGAACTCGGCCGCACCCTTGATCGCATATCCCGGAAAGATCAGCGAGGAGAAGCGCTTGACCAGCGATTCCACCGCTACGTAACGCGCCGGCGCATTGGGCAAGCGCACGAAGCGCGGCATCGCCGCCGGCAGCATGACCAGTTCGCGGATGGGCTCGTCGTCCGACAGGCGGACGAGATCGAACATCACCGCCAGCCCCTTGTTGGGCATGAACGGGAAGGGATGCGCCGGGTCGAGCGCCTGCGGCGTCAGGATCGGGAAGATCTGTTCGCGGAAATGCCGCTCCAGCCAGGCCGGCTCGTCGCCCTTGAGCACCTTGTCGATGGTGCGCGAGCCGAGCACATGGATATCGGCCTCGTCGAGCTGCACGCGCAACTCGCGCCACACATTGCGCTGGCTCTGCACCAGTGCGTCGGCCTCGGCGACGATCGCGCTGAGCTGCTGGGTCGAGGTCAGGCCATCGACCGAGCGGCGATCGACGTCCTGCAGCAGCTGCCCCTTCAGGCCGGCGACGCGTACCATGAAGAACTCGTCGAGGTTCGAACCCGAGATCGACAGGAAACGCACCCGTTCGAGCAGCGGGTGCGCCGGGTTGCACGCCTCTTCGAGCACGCGCCGGTTGAACGCCAGCCATGACAATTCGCGGTTGAAATAGCGCTCCCCCGATTCGCCATCGGCAAACGGATCGTCGTCATCCTGGTCGAGACGGGCGATATGGGCGGGGCGGGTCATGGGGCCTCGGTTTCGGGGTCGGTCGAGCGCGGGGCGATCATGCCGGCCTCCGCCAGTGTGGCGCGCGCCAGCGGAATCGACAAGCGTTTGTGGCGTTCCAGCACCGCCTGGTCGAGCAGGTCGATGGTGCGCAGCAGCGCGATATGGCTACGCTCGATGCGCAGGATCAGCCACTGGATCAGTTCCGGCCGGGCATCGAGCCCGCGGCGCAGGAACAGCCGCTCGAACAGCGCGCGCATCAGATCCTCGTCGGGCGGTTCGATCCGCGCCACCGGGCTCGCCGCGAGGCGCGAGCGCAGGTCGGGCAGCTTGATCCGCCATTCCGGCGGCGGCGCGTCGGCGACGATCACCAGCGGGCGGCGCACCTCCTGGGCGTGGTTCCAGGCGTGGAAGATCGCCGCCTCGCTTTGCCGCTCGGCATCGTCGATCATCTGGCCGCCGGTCTTCGCCGTGAAGATTCGTGCCAGCAGGCTGCGGCCGGACTTGCGCGGGCCGACCAGCAGTACGGCCATCACCGGCCAGGTGCTCCAGCGTTCGAGCTGATGCACGACGCGGGCATTGGAGTCGCCGATCAGAAATTCGTCATCCCGGGGGTCCGCCGGCCAATCGAGCGGCAGCGCGAACTGGCTCATCCCCCGGTCACATTGTCCGCGGGGGCCACATTGGGCGGCGGCAGGGGGCGCCTGATGCGCAGCGTCGTGCCACTGCCGACGACGATCCAGCCGCGGCTTTCCAGTTCGGCGTGCAGCACTGCGGGGTCGGCATCGAAGCCGACGCGCATCACCGAAATGCCGCCCAGCGCCAGGCTGGTGGTGACGGCGGATTTGACGCCGGGCGTGCCGCGCAGCGCCGCCTCGGCCGCATTGACCGCGTTCACCGACGGCGAATCATATTGCAGCGTGATGGTCGCGCCGGCGGTGGACTGATCGGTACTGGCCGCGCTGCCATCATCGGTGGCGGTCGGCGTCGGCGTCGGGGTCGGTGCCGGCGGCCCGACATAGGCCAGGCCCTGATCGGGTGCCAGCATCCCGCGCTGCAGGGCCGATTGATAGATGTCGTCGAGCCGCTTCACGCCCTCGTCGAGCAGCAGCGGCAGCGCGTCGCCATTGCCGACGCGCAGCGAGAATTGTCCGATCAGGCGGTTGTCCACGCCATGTCGCGCCTGGAATACGCCGACGATCGGGCCGCCGGGCCATTGGCGGTACAGTTTGACGACCGGGATCAGCACGTCCGACGCGGCATATTGATCGAGGATCGTGCGCCACCAGCTACGCCCGGGGCGGGTCTGCTGGCCCGAGGTCAGCAACAAGGCGTCGGGGCCGGTGCCGGCCGGCCGGACATAATCGACCGCGCTGTTGCCGGTGCGGTAGCGGCTCCATGCGTCCTGCCACTCGGTCTTCTGCTCGAAGGCGATGCGCGCGCCGCCCGACCATTCGATCGGCATCAACAGCATCGGCGCCGAGCGCGACGATTGCGACGACACGCCGAGCATCGCGCCGGCGCGGCCGCGACTGAACAGCACGCCGAGCCGCGCGATATAGCGATTGGGACCGATCTGTTCGTCCTCGACGACGATGCCCGAGACGATGGAATCGAGCGCGCTGTCCGACAGCGAGCCCCCGCCGCCGCCCAGGCGCTGCGACAGCAATTGCCAGCCCTTGCGCTGCGCCAGCCGCCAGCCCGCATAGCGCGCCGCATTTGCGTCCTTGCCGGTGACGTCGACCTGGATGCCGCCGACCTCATAGCTGCCCGAACTGTCGGACGGCGAATTCTGCTCGACGCCGTCATCGGCCTGCGCGAGCACGATCCCGCCGGTGGTGGCGAGCAGCAAGGCGGCGACGAGGCCGAGGGGTCCGGAAAAGCGACGGGTGGGCATGCGCGGCCCTTTTGGCGAAGCAGGCGTGGAAATCCAAGCAGGATATGTCTAGGCGACGCCAATGACGAATGATCCAAGGCAAAACAGCCCCTACACCTATGCCGATGCGGGCGTTTCGATCGCGGCCGGCAACGCGTTGGTGCGGGCGATCGCGCCGCTGGCCAAGGCGACGCGGCGCCCCGGTGCCGATGCCGATCTCGGTGGATTCGGCGGCTTCTTCGACCTCAAGGCGGCCGGCTTTACCGATCCGCTACTCGTCGCGGCGAATGACGGGGTCGGCACCAAGCTCAAGCTGGCAATCGACAGCGGACGGCATGACGGGGTCGGTATCGACCTTGTCGCGATGTGCGCCAACGACCTCATCGTGCAGGGTGCCGAGCCGCTGTTCTTCCTCGATTATTACGCCACGGGAAAGCTCGACGCGGCGGTCGCCGAGCGTGTCGTGGCGTCGATCGCCGAAGGCTGCAAGCAGGCCGGCTGCGCGCTGATCGGCGGCGAGACGGCGGAAATGCCGGGCATGTACGCGGCGGACGATTACGACCTTGCCGGCTTCTGCGTCGGCGCGGTCGAGCGCGACAAGGTGCTGACCGGGCACGACATCGCCCCCGGCGACGTGATTCTCGGCCTCGCCTCGGCCGGCGTGCATTCGAACGGTTTCTCGCTCGTCCGGCGGCTGGCGGCGGACAAGGGGTGGAAGCTCGATCGTCCCGCTTTGTTCGACCAGGACGTGCTGTTGATTGACGCGCTGATGGCGCCGACGCGAATCTATGTCCGCAGCCTGCTGCCGCTGGTGCGCGACAAGCGACTCAAGGGGCTGGCGCACATCACCGGCGGCGGCCTGCTCGAGAACATCCCGCGCGTGCTGCCCCAGGGCACGCATGCGATGATCGATGCCGGTGCCTGGACCCAGCCGCGACTGATGGCGTTCCTCCAGGCGCAGGGCGCGATCGAGCCGGGCGAGATGGCGCGGACGTTCAACTGCGGCATCGGCATGGTGGTGATCGTCGCGGCGGATCGGGCGGACGAGGTTTCCGCGGCGCTCGAAGCCGCGGGCGAGACGGTATTCGCCATCGGTACCGTCGCGGCTGGCGAGCGTGGGTGCACCGTCAGTGGCGCCGACGAAATCTGGAGCGCGCACGGAGCCTGGTCCGCTACGCACAACGCCTGATATCATCACCCCGGCGAAGGCCGGGACCCAGTTGGGAAAGCCATAGTGACGAAGCGTCGCCCTCCATTACCCGGATCCTGCCAACTGGGCTCCGGCCTTCGCCGGGGAACGGAAAAATCATGAAGCACCGCGTCGGCGTCCTGATCTCAGGGCGTGGCTCCAACATGATGGCATTGGCCGAGGCGGCGATCAGCCCCGCTACACCCTACGCCATCGCCATGGTGGCCTCCGACAAACCCGATGCGCCCGGCCTTGAATGGGCGCGGCAGCACGGCCTCGCGACCTTCGCGCAGTCGCCCAAGGGCATGCCCAAGGCTGATTACGAGGCGGCGATCGATCAGGCGCTACGTCGTGCCGGCGTCGAGATTATCGCCCTGGCCGGGTACATGCGCCTCCTCTCGGACGATTTCGTCGCGCGCTGGCGCGGGCGGATCATCAACATCCATCCCTCGCTGCTGCCCAAGTACAAGGGCCTCGACACCCATGCCCGGGCGATCGAAGCCGGCGATCCGGTCGCCGGTTGCTCGGTGCATCTCGTCACCGAGGAACTCGACGGCGGCGAGGTGCTCGGCCAGGCGGAGGTACCGTTACTTCCCGATGATACGGTCGAAACGCTGGCCGACCGCGTGCTCGCCGCCGAGCATCGCCTTTATCCGCAGGTTCTGGCAGACTTCGTCACGCGATGAGTCCCGACCCTGCCGTTCAGCTCGAAAAGATTCGCGCGCTGGCGCTCGCGCTGCCCGGCACGGCCGAGAAGCTGTCGCACGGTTCGCCCGGCTTCATGATCGAAAAGGGCAAGTTCTTCGCCTATTTCTGGCACAATCATCACAGCGACGGCGAAACCGTGGTGATCGTCAAGACCAGTGGCCGCGAGGAACAGGCGATGCTGATCGAGATGGATCCCGACTGCTATTTCAGCCCGCCCTATCTCGGGCCATCGGGCTGGGTGGCGATGCGGCTCGACCGCGACGACACCGACTGGGACCGCATCGGCGATCGCATCGCGACGAGCTGGGAAATGGTCGCGCCGCGACGCTTGCTGGAAATGGGTGGGCGATGAACGACGAACCGCCGATCGATACCCCTGAGGCGCTCCCCGAACCGCTCCCTGCCCCGCCATCGGAACCCGTCATGACGCCGGCCGAGCGGGCGATCGAGCGCGCCGAAGCCGCGGCAACGCGACGACGCTGGATTTCGCTCGCCGAACTGGTCGGCGTGGCCGGGCTGATCATCGCCGCGATCAGCCTGTGGATGAGCTGGGCCGATCGCCGTGCCGATCTCGCCGAGAAGCAAGCCGAACAGGCCAGCGAGAGCAAGGTGCATGCGCTGGTGACGATTACCGGCACCCTGTCGCACGAAGGCGATACGATGGCGCTGGCCGATCCCGCGCATCCGTTGAACGACGTCGAAGTGACGTTCCCGCAGGCGCTCGGCATCTCACCGCAGAGCGGCCTGCTCGGCCCGAAGATCGAAAGATCGTGGTTCGGCGACAAGCTGCTGAAGCTGAGCGACAAGGAGCATCAGGGACGCTTGCCGGTGATTCTTACCGCGACATGGTGGGATGGCGACGTCAAGCGCACCGACCGCGCAATCTATGAGATTGGCTGGATCGCCGGTTCGCGTTCGCTGGGCATTCTGGGCGGTCGTGAACTGCACATGCGCGGTCTGAGACTCAGCGACCGCAGCGCCACCCCCGCACGGCTTGAGGCGGCCTGGGCGCGCCTCAAGCCGGCAGGGAAGCAATAATCAGCCGACGATTTCTTCGGGCTTGAAGAAATAGGCGATTTCGATCGCCGCATTCTCGTCCGAATCCGAACCGTGGACGGTGTTGGCCTCGATCGATTCGGCCAGTTCCTTGCGGATCGTGCCCGGCTCGGCATTGGCCGGGTTGGTCGCGCCCATGATGTCGCGGTTGCGCTGCACGGCGTTTTCGCCTTCCAGCACCTGCACCACGACCGGGCCGGAAATCATGAACTGGACCAGGTCGTTGAAGAACGGCCGCTCCTTGTGCACGGCATAGAAGCCGCCGGCCTGCTCCTCGGTCATGTGGATGCGCTTGGAGGCGACGACGCGCAGTCCGGCTTCCTCGAGCATCTTGGTGACCGCGCCGGTCAGGTTGCGGCGGGTGGCATCGGGCTTGATGATCGAAAACGTACGATTGACAGCCATGGCGGTCGCTCGCTCCTTGTATTGGGAAATGGCGGAAATGCGCCGGCTACCTAGTCGCGCGGCTCCGGCGATGCAAGGTGGCGCACGGACCTAGGCCGCCTGCTCCCAGCGCCCGGCATCATTCTGCTTCCAGTAGCGACGCTCGACGCCATCACGCTCGGCGAGCGCTTTCCACGCGATACGCGCCTCGGCGATGCGTTCGCCGTCGAAGAAGTGGAAGGCGCGGTCGAAGGTCAGCGCGGCGTCGCGCCAGATCCCGTCGGCAAGCGCGATGTTGCGCGCGCCGTTGGTCGCGACGGCTTCGTCCGCCAGCAGGATCGGCTGATCGGCATCGCCCGGCCCGCCCGCGCGGCCGTGCGGCAGGAAACTCTCGGCGCTGTACGTCCACAGCAGCCTGTCGAGCGCGGTCCGCTGCGCCTCGCTCTCGGCGACGAGCAGCAGCCGACCGCCGCTCGCCAGCACCTTTTCCGCGATCTGCGGCAAGGCCCGGTCGAGCGGGGTCGCGGTCAGGTGATAGAAATCGACCTGCACCGGCCGGCGCCTCAGTTCTCGAAATTGTCGGCGACGAAGCGGTCGAGCAGACGCACGCCATAGCCGGTCGCGCCCTTGTCCCAGGTCGCGCCCGCCTTGTCGGCCCATACCATGCCGGCAATGTCGAGATGCGCCCAGCGCACGCCCTCGTCGACGAAGCGCTTGATGAACTGCGCTGCGGTGATCGAGCCGGCGCCGCGCGGGCCGACATTCTTCATGTCGGCGATCGGCGAGTCGATCAGCTTGTTATAGGCGTCGGACAGCGGGAAGCGCCACAGCAGGTCGCCCGACGCCTTGCCGGCGGCGAGCAGCTGGTCGGCGAGCGAATCGTCATTGGCGAACAGGCCGCCATGCTCGTTGCCGAGCGCGATGATCATCGCGCCGGTCAGCGTGGCGAGATCGATGATCGTCTTCGGGCGATGCGTCTTCTGCACCCAAGTGATCGCATCGCACAGCACCAGCCGGCCCTCGGCGTCGGTGTTGAGGATCTCGATCGTCTGGCCCGACATCGAGGTGACGATGTCGCCCGGGCGCTGGGCATTGCCGTCGGGCATGTTCTCGACCAGCCCGCATACGCCGATGACATTGGCCTTGGCCTTGCGCAGTGCGAGCGCCTTCATCACCCCGGCGACCGCGCCGGCGCCGCCCATGTCCCACTTCATGTCCTCCATGCCGGGTCCGGGCTTCAGGGAAATGCCGCCGGAATCGAACGTCACACCCTTGCCGACCAGCGCGAGCGTCGGATCGCCGGCGGCGGCACCATGCCATTTCAGGGCCAGCAGCCGCGCCTCGCGCTGCGAGCCCTGGCTTACCCCGAGCATCGCGCCCATGCCGCGCTCCGCCATTTCGGCCTCGCCGAGCACGGAAACCTCGATCCCCAGGCCTTCGATCTCCGCCAGCACCCGGGCGACGAAGGTCTCCGGATAAAGCAGGTTGGGCGGCTGGGAGACCAGCGTGCGCGTCAGGTCGAGGCCCTGGGTGACCGCGTCCAGTTCCGCCCATGCCGTCTCGGCCCCATCGGGCGCGCCGAGCAGGATGACCTCGGCCAGTGTCGGCCTGGCCTTTTCGGGCAGCTTGGTGCGGTAGGTATCGATCCGCCACGCGCGCTGCGCGGCGCCGGCGGCGAAGCGCGCGGCGGCCTTGGCCGTCGCGCCGGCTTTGGCGAAGTCGACCGCGACCGATTCGACGCCCGAGGTCAGCAACCGTGCGGTCAGCGCCCCGCCAGCGCGCTCGTAATCCGATTCGCTGGCGGCACCGACACCGAGCAACAGCAGGCGCCGCACGCCGCCATCGACCGCGAGGAACGTCTCCGCCACGGCGCCGGCCTCTCCCTCGAAGCGGCTGGCGCGCGCCGTCGCGACGATCGTCGCCAGCGCCGCGCCGTCGAGCTGGCCCGACGAAAGGCGCTCGAGGCCGTCCTTTTCGACCAGCAGCGCGATCGCGACGGTCGGCGTGGATGTGGCGGGGGAAAAGCTGATTTTCATGAAAACGGGTCTCGACCTGGAAAAACGGTGCCGATGGCCTCTAGGACAATGCGGCGCGAGTGGCAAAACACCACCGCGATTGCAGCGCGGCGCGGGCGATGCGATAGGGCGCTGACCTATCGCCGCGTTACGGACTGGGGCGCGAATCTGTTGGGGATGTATTTTTCGTCGTGAAGCGTACCAATCTCCTTGCGACCTGCGCCCTGCCCCTCGCGCTCTGCCTGACCGGGGCGGCCCATGGGCAGGACCTGACACCGCCCCAGGTCGCGCCGCCGCCGCCCTCCGACCAGCCGACAACCGCGCCGGACCAGGTGCGCTTCAGCGCCGCGACGCTGGAATATGAGAACGACACCGACATCGTCACCGCGACGGGTGATGTGCGGATGTACCGCGAGGGCAACCGGCTGCGCGCCGATCGCGTGGTATGGAACCGCAAGACCGGCAAGGTCGTGGCAAGCGGCAACATCGCGGTGACCAATCCCGGCGGGGACGTCGCCTATGGCGACTCGATCGAGCTGACCGACGCGTTGAAGGACGGCATGGTCGACAACATGCTGGTCGTGCTGGCCAAGGGCGGCCGGCTCGCCGCCCGCCGCGGCACCCGCGCGCTCGACGAGACCATCACACTCGACGATGCCGCCTATACGCCCTGCGCCGTCACCGGCTCGGACGGTTGCCCCAAAGAACCGTCGTGGAAGATCACCGCCGTGCGCGTGATCTACCGCCCGGAGCGCAACCGGATCTATTATAAGGGCGCGCGGATCAACCTGTTCGGACTGCCCTCGCTCCCGCTCCCGGCCTTTTCGCATCCGGCCAGCCAGGCCAATGAAAGCGGCCTGCTCAGCCCCGATTTCCGCTATGACCGGGTCAATGGCTTCGAATTCGCCCAGCCTTATTATTTCGCGCTCGGCCCCAATCGCGGCCTGATCATCACGCCGCGGGTGTTTTCCGCCGTGCTGCCGATGCTGCAGGCCAATTACCAGGCGCTGACGTCGACCGGTGCCTACAAGATTGGCGGCTACGCCACGGTCAGCCGCCGCAGCGACGACGTGGTGACGGCTATTCCCACCCCGACCACAACCTCGCCCGAGGCGTTTCGCGGCTATATCGACGCCGTCGGGCGCTTCCAGCTCAGCCCGGAATGGACCCTTAGCGGGTCGTTGCGCGTAGCGAGCGACCGCACCTTCCTGCGCCGCTACGACATTTCGCAGGACGACCGGCTGCGCAGCACGGTCAGCCTCGAGCATATCGATCGCGACAGCTATTTCGCGATCACCGGCTGGGCGGTGCAGACGATGCGGCTCGGCGACCGCCAGGGCCTGCAGCCGGTCGCGCTGCCGGAGATCGACTATCGTCGTCGTATCGCCGACCCGCTGGTCGGCGGCGTGCTGCAACTACAGGTCAACACGCTCGCGCTCACCCGTACCGGCGGCCAGGACACGCAGCGCGCCTTCGTCAGCGCCCAGTGGGACCTGCGCAAGCTGACGCCATGGGGACAGGAGGTGACCTTCACCGCCTTCGCCCGCGCCGACGCCTATAACGCCGCCGATACGCTGACGACGACGGTGGCGAGCTATCGCGGCGAGCCCGGCTTTCACGGCCGCGCGATGGGCGCCCTGGCGATCGACGTGAAATGGCCCTTTGTCGGGCCGTTTTTCGGCGGCACGCAGCGTCTCACGCCGCGCTTCCAGATCGTCGGCGCGCCGCACACCGCCAACCTGCTGGTGCCGAACGAGGATGCGCGCGCGGTCGATCTCGAAGACTCCAACCTTTTCGCGCTCAATCGTTTCCCGGGCTATGACCGCTTCGAGGATTCGAGCCGCCTGACCATCGGGCTCGACTGGCAGGTCGCGCTGCCCGATCTGACGATCAATGCCAATATTGGCCAGAGCTACCGCCTCGATTCGCGGCCGGCACTGTTTCCCGACGGTACCGGGCTGAGCGGCCGGGTGTCCGACATCGTCGGTCGCACCGAGTTCCGCTACAAGGACTTCATCTCGATCACGCACCGCTACCGGCTCGACAAGGACAATTTCGCGATCCGGCGCAACGAGGTCGATGCGACGATCGGGTCGCGCAAGAATTATATCCTGCTCGGCTATCTACGGCTCAACCGCAATATCGTGCCGACGCTGGAGGATCTCAGCGATCGTGAGGAGGCGCGGATCGGCGCCCGTGTCCAGGTCGCTCGCTTCTGGTCGATCTACGGCTCGACCGTGATCGACCTGACCGACCGCAACGAGGATCCGACCTCGCTGGCCAGCGGTTTCGATCCCGTGCGGCATCGGCTCGGCGTCGCTTACGAGGATGATTGCCTCAGGCTGGGGCTGACCTGGAAGAGGACCTATCAGGACACCGGCGACGCCAAGGCGGGCAACAGCTTCCTCTTGACGCTATCTTTCAAGAATCTGGGTCGCTAAGCCGCTGTTCAGGCGCGACCGTCAATGGACGATATATGGGCGCGCCTTCCGCGCGGGATGGGATGACGAAAACGTGATGAATTGGTTGACCAAAGCCAGGGCCGGTCTGGTTGGCGGCGCGACGATCGCCGCAATTGCCCTCGGCACGATGACCTCGGCGCAGACCGTATCCGACAATAGCACGCCACAGGTCGGGCTCGATATTCCGTCGAACGTGCAGATTTTCGGCAAGGTGGATCCCAATGTCCGCAAGCCGACCGCGATCGTCAACGGCGTGGTGATCACCGGCACCGACGTCGATCAGCGCGCGGCGCTGATCATCGCTGCCAACCAGCTGACCAATCTCAGCGCCGACGACATGAACCAGCTCAAGCTGCAGGTGTTGCGCGCGCTGATGGACGAAACGCTGGAAATCCAGCACGCCAAGTCCAACGAGATCACGGTCACCGCGGACGAGATCAACCAGAGCATCGTTCGCGTCGCCGCCAATTTCGGCAAGTCACCGGCCGAGTTCAGCGCCTATCTCCGCTCGGTCGGTTCGTCGGATCGCTCGCTGCGCCGCCAGATCGAGGGCGAGCTCGCGTGGCGGCGCTTTCTCCAGCGTCGCGTCGAGCCGCTGATCAACGTCGGCACCGAGGAGGTGGATGCCATTCTCGCCCGCATGACCGCGGCAAAGGGCAGCGAGGAATTCCACCTCAAGGAAATCTACCTCTCGGCCGGGCCGGACCGCGCGCAACAGGTGTTCGCGCAGGAACGCCAGATGATCACCGACATCCAGGCCGGCACCAAGCCGTTCGAATATTATGCCCAGTTCTCCGAGGCGACCACGCGTCGCACCGGGGGCGATCTCGACTGGCTCAACGCCTCGCAGCTCAGCCAGCTGCCCGACAGCCTCGCCAACCAGGCGCGGATAATGAAACCCGGCGAAATCGCCGGGCCGATCGAGGTCCCGGGTGGCTTCTCGATCCTCTATTTGGTCGACAAGCGCCGCGTGCTCGAGGCCGATCCGCGCGATTCGACGCTCACCCTCAAGCAGCTCAGCGTCAAGTTCGCCGCCGGCCTGACCGAGGCCGACGCCAAGGCGCGGCTCCAGGCCTTCGCCACCGCGACCCAGGCGATCCACGGCTGCGGCGACGTGTCGAAGGTTGCCGCGGCGATGGGGGCGGAGGTGGTCGACAACGCCTCGGTGCGAGTCCGCGACCTTCCCGTGCCGCTGCAGAAGATCATGCTCGAATTGCAGGTCGGCCAGTCGACGCCGCCCTTCGGCTCGGTGCAGGAAGGCATCCGCGCGCTGGTGCTGTGCGGCCGCGACGAGGCCCGTGAGGGCGCGGTGCCGACCGCCGAGCAGATCCAGGGCCAGATGGAGCAGCAGCGCGTCAATCGCCGCGCCGACCAGATGCTGCGCGACCTGCGCCGCGACGCGATCATCGAATATCGCTAGGGTCGGGCAATGATCGCCCCGCTCGCCGTGTCGATGGGCGATCCGGCCGGGATCGGGCCGGAGATCGTCGCCAAGGCCTGGGCATTGCGGTCGCGCGAGCGGCTGTCGCCCTTCTTCGCGATCGGCGATGCGCGTGCCGTGACGACTGTCTGGGATGGTCCGATCGCGGAGATCTCGGCACCGGACGAGGCGGCGGCGGTGTTCGACCGCGCCCTGCCCATCCTCGGGGTGGTCGATGGCGGGATGATCGAGCCCGGCAAGCCCGATGTCGATGGCGCGCGCTGTGCGCTCAACGCGCTCGAAATGGCGGTCGGGCTGACCCGGTCGAGCGAGGTCAGCGCGTTGGTGACGGGGCCGGTGTCCAAGGCGCAGCTCTACGCCATCGGCTTCACCCATCCCGGCCAGACCGAATTCGTCGCCGAGCGCTGCGGCATCGCGGTCGAGAATGCCGTGATGATGCTCGCCGGACCGACGCTGCGCGTCGTGCCGGCGACCACACATGTCCCGCTGGCGCAGGTCGCCGCGATGCTGTCGGTCGAGTTGCTCGTCGCCAAGGGGCGCGCCACGGCGCGCGGGCTGACGCGCAATTTCGGCATCCTCAACCCGCGCATCGCCTTTGCCGGCTTCAACCCGCATGCCGGGGAGAGCGGCGCGATCGGACGCGAGGAGATCGATTATATCCTCCCGGCGATCGCGGCGTTGCGCGAGGAAGGGATCGACGCGACCGGCCCCTTTGCCGCCGACACCATGTTCCATGCCCGCGCCCGGGCCACCTATGACGCTGCCGTCTGTTGCTATCACGACCAGGCGCTGATCCCGATCAAGACGCTGTATTTCGACCAAGGCGTCAACATCACGCTCGGCCTTCCCATCGTGCGGACGTCGCCCGACCATGGCACCGCGTTCGGCATCGCCGGGAAGAACCAGGCCGAACCGGGGGCGATGGTCGCCGCGATCCGCATGGCCGCCGAGGCCGCGGCGCGGCGCTGCACGACACCCTGATGGTCCCCGACCTGCCGCCGCTGCGCGAGGTGATCGCACGGCATGGCCTCGCGGCGAGCAAGGCGCTGGGCCAGAACTTCCTCCTCGACGCGCAATTGCTGGCCCGGATCGCGCGCATTCCCGGCGACCTGACCGATGCGGAAGTGCTTGAGGTCGGCCCCGGCCCCGGCGGGCTGACCCGCGCGCTGCTCGCCGCCGGCGCCCGCGTTACCGCGATCGAGCGGGACCGCCGCTGCATCCCCGCGCTGGCCGAGCTTGGCGAGGCTTATCCCGGGCGCTTGCGGGTGATCGAGGACGATGCGCTGACGGTCGACGCGCGCGCCCTGTTCGAGGGGCGGCCGCATATCGCCTCCAACCTGCCCTATAATATCGGCACGGCGCTGCTGGTGCGCTGGCTCTCGGCCGAATGGCGGCCCTGGTGGCAGAGCCTGACATTGATGTTCCAGCGCGAGGTGGCGGACCGCATCGTCGCACGGGCCGGCGACGACGCCTATGGCCGCCTCGCCGTGCTCGCGCAGTGGCGGGCAACCGCGAAGCTGGCCATGCCGGTGCATCGCTCGGCCTTCACGCCACCGCCCAAGGTGATGTCGGCGGTGGTGCACATCACGCCCGACGATGCGCCCGAAGGTGTCGTCTTCGCCACGCTGGAGCGGTTGACCGCCGCCGCGTTCGGTCAGCGCCGCAAGATGCTGCGCCAGAGCCTCAAATCGGTGCCCGGCGCGCTGGAGGCGCTCGAACGGGTCGGCATCGACTCGTCACGTCGGGCTGAAACCGTCTCGATCGAGCAATTCGTCGCACTGGCGCGCGCGCTCGGGAAGAACGACTGATCTGCTCTTCGGCACTTGTTTGGCGTTAACCCCCCGCCAAACAAGAAGCGGTGTTCCTGCGCACGCAGGAACCCAGGGCCACAAATGTCACGTTTCGAACCCTGGACTCCTGCTTTCGCAGGAGCACATCACTCGTGGCGCGGGACAGGCGGCAAAAGGGAACCGGCCAAGGTCAGTTGCTCGCCGGCCTCGGCGTCGTATCGACCGAGGCGGTCGCGATGGGCGGCCCCTTGGCGATCACCGCCGCTAGTGCGCCGCTTTCGGCGCAGGCGGTCTTGCCGCATACGGTCCTGATCCTGGCGAGATTGTCGCGCGCGCGTTGCACGGCGCCCTTGTTGACGAACGCCTCGCCCTGCCCCTTCAGCGCGACAAGGTCATTGGGATCGAGCAACAGCGCTTCGCGATAGAGCCGGATCGCCTTGCCGGGCAGGCCGCGCGCCTGCGCCACCTGGCCCAGCACGACGAACGCCTCGCGATTATGCGGGTCGACCGCCAGCGCGGTTTCCAGCACGTCGGTCGCCACGTCGAGATTGCCCGCCGCCTGCGCCGCCCGGCCCTTGGCGAGCAGCGCCATCGAGCGCGGATCGACCGGCGTATCGGATTTCTGGCCGTGCAGCGAGGTCGACACCGTCAGCAAGGTGAGCGCGGCGGCAGCGGCGACGGTCGAATAACGCATGATCAACTCCAGTCTCGGCACGGCACCGGGGCTAGCATGCGCGTTTCAGTCTTGCGACAAAAAATCCGTCGGTCGCGTCATGCGCCGGCGTCAGGCGCATGCCCGCGCCATGCGGGCGCCCCGCCGGCAGGTCGAGCGGGTCCGCCGTCCAGTCGAGATGCGAGGCGAGAAAGGCGGCGACCTGCCCCGCCCCCTCTTCGTCGAGCAGCGAGCAGACGATATATACCAGCGCCCCACCCGGCCGCACCAGCTTCGCACCGATGCCGAGCAGCTGGCGCTGCGTCAGGACCAGCTTCTCCAGCCGCGCCCGGCTCAGCCGCCAGCGCGCCTCGGGATTGCGCCGCCACGTGCCGGTGCCCGAGCAAGGCGCGTCGATCAGCACGACATCGGCGCTCCCCGCCCAGTCGGCCAGCGTCAGCGCCTCATGCCCCGGATCGAGCAACCGCGTCTCGACGATCGAAACGCCAGCGCGCTCGGCGCGCGGCGCGAGACGCGACAGCCTCGCGCGATCGGTGTCGCTGGCAAGGATCTTGCCCTGGTTGCCCATGGTCGCGGCCAGCGCGAGCGTCTTTCCCCCGGCACCGGCACAAAGGTCCACGACGCGCTGGCCCGGCACGGCGCGGGCGGCCATGGTGACGAACTGGCTGCCCGCATCCTGCACCTCGATCGCGCCCTCGCGATACGCGTCGAGCGTATCGACCTGCGTGCCCGACGGCAGTCGCCGGCCTTGTGGCAGTCCCGGGATCGGCTCGCCGAGATCAGTGGCGCCCACCTCACGCAAGGCGTTGATCCTCAAATCCAGCGGAGCGCGGCCGATCAGCGCCTTCTGCTCGGCGGCATTGATGCCGGCGCCCTTCAGGCGGTTGACCAGCCAGGTCGGCGCCGCGCCGCCGGCCGCCACCGGTTCATCGGGCGCGATCGGTGCCGGGCCATGCGCACTGCCGTCGAACGTCGCGGCGAGGTCGGGATTGGTCGCGGCAAGCGCGAGCATCGCCGCGCGGCCGCTATCGGGCCGCGCCCCCGCATGGCGGATCGCCTCATAGACCAGTTCACGCACCGCGCGACGGTCCTTGCTGCCGGCGTAGCGCCGCGTCGAGAAATAGCGCGCGATCAGCGTGTCCGCCGCCGCGCCGGAATCGCGCGCGGCGGCGACGATCGCGTCGAGCAACTCGATCGCTGCCTGGGTTCGTGCCGCTGGGGTCATGGTTGTTCCGTTCAATTCGCCATGCCGCGCACCGCGCGAACGGTCGTGCCGTTATCGCGTCGGGTAGTTCGGCGCCTCGCGCGTGATCGTCACGTCGTGAACATGGCTTTCCTGCAGGCCCGCGCCGGTGATCTGCACGAAGCGCGCGCGCTTCTGCAGGTCGATGATCGTCGCCGAGCCGGTATAGCCCATCGCCGCGCGCACCCCGCCGACCAACTGGTGGATCACGTCGCGCGCCGGGCCCTTGAACGCCACCTGCCCCTCGATCCCCTCGGGCACCAGCTTCATCTGGTCCTTGATGTCGCCCTGGAAATAGCGATCGGCCGAGCCGCGCCCCATCGCGCCGACCGAGCCCATGCCGCGATACGACTTATAGGCGCGGCCCTGGTAGAGGAACGTGTCACCGGGCGCTTCCTCGGTGCCCGCGAGGAGCGAGCCGATCATTACCGACGATGCGCCCGCCGCGAGCGCCTTGGCGATGTCGCCTGAGGTACGGATGCCGCCATCGGCGATCACCGGCACGCCGGCCTTGGCGCCTTCCTCGGCGCAGTCCATCACCGCGGTGAGCTGCGGCACGCCGACCCCGGCGACGACGCGCGTGGTGCAGATCGAGCCCGGCCCGATGCCGACCTTGATGCCGTCCGCCCCGGCATCGATCAGCGCGCGCGTCGCCTCGGCGGTGGCGACGTTGCCGGCGATCACCTGCACCGCGTTGGACAGTTTCTTGACCCGCTCGACCGCGCGCGCGACGTCGCGGTTATGGCCGTGCGCAGTGTCGATCACCACCAGGTCGAGCTCGGCATCGACCAATGCCTCGGTGCGGGCGAAGCCCTTGTCGCCGACCGTCGTCGCCGCCGCGACGCGCAGCCGCCCGGTCGCGTCCTTGGTCGCATCGGGATAGGTGACCGCCTTTTCCATGTCCTTGACGGTGATCAGGCCGATGCAACGATAGGCGTGGTCGACCACCAGCAGCTTTTCGATCCGGCGCTGGTGCAGCAGGCGGCGCGCCTCCTCCTGCGTGACCCCCGGCGACACCGTCGCGAGATTCTCATGCGTCATCAGTTCGGCGACGCGCTGGCGCGGATTCTCCGCGAAGCGAACGTCGCGATTGGTGACGATGCCGACCAGCTTGCCGCTTGCCTCGACCACGGGAATGCCGCTGATCCGGTGCCGCGCCATCAGCGCCTGCGCCTCGGCCAGCGTCGCGTCGGGCCCGATCGTGATCGGGTTGACCACCATGCCCGATTCGTAGCGCTTGACCGCGCGCACCGCGGCGACCTGCGCCTCGACATCGAGATTGCGGTGGAGGACGCCGATCCCGCCCAATTGCGCCATGACGATCGCCATGTCGGCCTCGGTCACCGTGTCCATCGCCGCCGAGAGCACCGGGATCGACAGGCTGATGCCGCGCGTCAGCTGGGTCGAGGTATTGGCCTCGCTGGGAACCATCGAGGATTCGGCCGGCAACAGCAGGACATCGTCGAAAGTGAGGCCGAGGCGAATGTCCATGGGGTGCCAGTTCCTGCGAGGGGCGAGTCGTGGCGGTCCATGTAACCAAAGGCCCCCCTCTCCGCTAGGCCGGGAGGTGCCAGTGTCGCATTTCGCTATAACGGCGGCGGCGATCTGCTAATCTGTTACGGTGCCGGCGCCTTCGCTGGTGAGATGGTCCGGGGAAACAATATGGGTTTCACTATCGCCGCACTGCTGCTGTTCATCGTGCTGATCTACATCATGATGACCGTGAAGGTCGTCCGCCAGGGCTACCAGTACACCATCGAGCGTTTCGGCAGGTTCACCAAGGTGGCGCAGCCTGGCCTGACGCTGATTCTGCCCTTTTTCGAGCGTGTCGGCCGCCGCGTGAACATGATGGAGCAGGTGCTCGACATTCCCGGACAGGAGATCATCACCAAGGACAATGCGATGGTCGCGGTCGACGGTGTGGTGTTCTTCCAGGTGCTCGACTCCGCCAAGGCGGCCTATGAGGTCAGCGATCTCTATGTCGCGATCATGCAGCTTGCGACGACCAATTTGCGCACCGTGATGGGCTCGATGGACCTCGACGAACTGCTGTCGAAGCGCGACGAGATCAATGCCCGGCTGCTCGCCGTGGTCGACCATGCCACCGAGGCCTGGGGCGTGAAGATCACCCGCGTCGAATTGAAGGACATCCGCCCGCCGGCCGACATCGTCAACGCCATGACGCGCCAGATGAAGGCCGAGCGCGAGAAGCGCGCGACGATCCTCGAGTCGGAGGCCGCGCGGCAGAACGAGATCAACCGCGCCGAAGGTCTCAAACAGGCCCAGATCCTCGAGGCCGAGGGTCGCAAGGAAGCCGCCTTCCGTGACGCCGAGGCGCGCGAGCGCTCGGCGCAGGCCGAGGCGACGGCGACCAAGATGGTATCGGACGCGATCGAGGGCGGCAGCACGCAAGCGATCAACTATTTCGTCGCGCAGAAATATGTCGAGGCGATCAGCCAGTTCGCCACCTCGCCCAACGCCAAGACGATCCTGTTCCCGGTCGAGGCGACGCAATTGATCGGCACGCTCGGCGGCATCGGTGAACTGGTCCGTGATGCGGTGGGCGGCAACCCGCCCCCGGCGCCGCCCGCCCCGCCGCGCGCGCCGCGCCGACCCGGGCCGTTCGAGGGCAACCCGACATGAACTGGTCGCTGCTGACCTGGAGCGCCGGCGCGCTTTGGCTCGCCGGGTCGCTCCTGCTGGCGATCGCCGAACTGATCGCGCCCGGCTTCTTCCTGATCTTCGTCGCCGCGGCGGCGGCGGTCACGGGCTTCGTCGTGCTCGCCGTCCCCGGCCTCCATGCCATCACCCAGGTGGTGCTGTTCGCGCTGTTCGGCGCCGTGGCGATCATGCTCGGACGCGGCTGGTATCGCCGCCTCCGCGAGGTCACGGTCGAGTCCGGCCTCAATGACCGCACCGGCAAGCTGATCGGCAAGACCGTCGAGGTCTGCGATGCGATCGTTGCCGGCGAAGGGCGCGTGCGGGTCGGCGATGGCGCGTGGAGCGCACGCGGCCCGGATGCGCCGACGGGCACGATGGTGCGGATCGTCGGCGCGTCCGGCAGCGTGCTGCTGGTCGAGCCGGCCTGAACTCTACCGCGCCGGCTCTTCCACCAGCGCGATCATCCGCTGGATCGCGGCCCGTATCAGCCGCGACGGGGCTCAGCTCTTGCCGAACAGGCCCTTGGCGAAACCGGCAATCTCGTCGGCCGGGCCATTGCCATTCTGATCGATCATGCCTTCGACCTTGCCGAAGACGCCCGCCGCGCCACCGCTCTGCTCGGCGAGCAGGCTGGCGAAGCGCCCCAGCGCGCCCTCGCCCCCGATATGCCCGACAATCTGTTGCAGCGTATCGGTCGGCAGGCCGGTCAAATCGGCCGCCGTCTCGACCGTGTCGCCCGGCGCGCTATGCGCCTGGCCCAGCGCGGCGATGGCGCTTTCGGCCTGATCCGGCGTGATGCCGACCTTGGCGGCAAGCCCCGCGACATCGACGTTCGAAGCGATCTGACCCAGCAGTCCGTCAAGCATACCCATCGCCGATTCCCTTCGTTCGTCCCGGAGCATGCAGCCTAGCACGCCGCCGGGAATGGCGCGAGGTCGGGCGGCACGAAATTCAGCCGTGCGGCGACCGAGAAGAGCAGCGCGCGGCTGTAGAAACGCAGCGGCCAGTCGCGCCGGCCGGCCGGAGAGGCGAGCAGCGCATTGACCGCCATGACCAGCGGTTCGCCGGCGGGACGGCTCGCGAGATGTGCGCGTATCCCCGCGACATAGGCGCGGGTAATGCTGTCGTGGTAGCCCTGTGTCGCGTCGTTCACACCACCGACGCTCTCATTGTAGCGGCTGATGATCGTCGCGATTTCCGCGTCGACATCCACATCGGGTCGATCGCGCAACAGCCACAAGGTCGCACCGAGATGCGCCTCATGGGTCCATCCCTCGCGCGGCAGGGTGCGGGCGAGCAACCCTTCGCCGACATGGCGGATCGCAGCATCGTCGGCGAAGGGGCGGTAAGGCAGGTCGGTCATCGGATCGGGCTCTTTGGTTGGCCCGATCTGATGCCGGGCAGTTCACACGTTGGCGGGTGTCTTCGGCGCGGCTTGGCGCACCCCTTCGTCGACATGGTCCGCGAATTGCGCGAAATTCTCGACGAACTGGTCGACGAGCTTCGCCGCTGTTTCGTCATATTGCGCCTTGTTCGGCCAGGTTTCGCGCGGGTCGAGGATCTTGCTGTCGACCCCCGGCACCGCCACCGGCACCTTGAACCCGAAATTGGGATCGGTGCGGAACTCGGCATTGTTGAGGCTGCCGTCGAGCGCGGCGTTGAGCAGCGCGCGCGTCGCCTTGATCGGCATGCGGCTGCCGGTGCCATACTTGCCGCCGGTCCAGCCGGTGTTGACCAGCCAACAATCCACCCCGCCCTTGGCGATCCGCTCCTTGAGCAGATTGCCGTACACCGACGGGTGGCGCGGCATGAACGGCGCGCCGAAGCAGGTCGAGAAGGTCGCATCCGGCTCGGTCACGCCCATCTCGGTCCCCGCGACACGCGCGGTATAGCCCGAAAGGAAGTGATACATCGCCTGGTCCGGCGTCAGCTTGGCGATCGGCGGCAGCACGCCGTACGCATCGGCGGTGAGCATCACGATGTTGCGCGGCACCGGCCCCATATTCTCGGTCGAGGCATTGGGAATGAAGTCGATCGGATAGGCGCCACGGCTGTTCTCGGCGAGGCTGGCATCGTCGAGATCGAGCTGGCGCGTCACGCGGTCCATCACGACATTTTCGAGCACCGTGCCGAAACGCTTGGTCACCGCGAAGATCTCCGGCTCGGCATCGGCCGACAGGCGGATCATCTTGGCGTAGCAACCGCCCTCGAAGTTGAACACGGCGGTGTCCGACCAGCCATGCTCGTCATCGCCGATCAGCGTACGGCTGGCATCGGCGCTGAGCGTCGTCTTGCCGGTGCCCGACAGGCCGAAGAACACAGCGGTGTCGCCCTTGGGGCCGATATTGGCCGAGCAGTGCATCGGCATCACGCCATCGACCGGCAGCAGATAGTTGAGCAGGCCGAACACCGACTTCTTCATCTCACCGGCATAGCGCGTGCCGCCGATCAGGATCAGCTTCTCGGTGAAGTTGACCGCGATCACCGTTTCCGAGCGGCAACCATGGCGCTCGGGGTCGGCCTGGAAGGTCGGCAGGTCGATGATGGTATAGTCGGCGACGAAGCTGCGCAGCTCCGATTCCTCGGGGCGGACCAGCATCGTGCGGATGAACAGGTTATGCCAGGCAAGCTCTGTGACGACGCGCACGCGCACCCGGTGCGCGGGCTGCGACCCGCCGAACAGGTCCTGGATGAACAGGTTCTCCTTGTCCTTCAGCGCGGCCATGAAATCGGCCTTGAGCGCCGCGAAATGTTCGGGCGACATCGCCTTGTTGGTCTTGCCCCACCACACCGTCGATTCGGTCTCGGCATCGCGGACGATGTACTTGTCCTGCGCCGAGCGGCCGGTGTGCTTGCCGGTCTCGACGACCAGCGGACCATCGGCCGACAATTTGCCCTCGCCGTTCGCCACCGCCGACTCGATCAGCCGCGCCGTGACGAGGTTCCAGTGCAACGTCGCCCTGGTTTCAATGCCCTGGGCTTCGAGCCCGGCGTCCGGAATCCGTTCGCTCACTTTTGTTTCTCTCCTGAAACGTATGTGCGCCGCCCTGAAAAGGGGCGCGAGAATTGAGTCGCGCATATCGCTGGCGTGGCGGGCGGTCAAATGGCGGAATTAACTCGTACCATATGCGCACAGTTGAGCCGCCCGATGCTTTCGACTAACGCATCCCGCCAATGGACGAGGCTCGCTCCGCATGACGGCTTCCATCGCGCTCGTCGACGACGATCGCAACATCCTCACCTCGGTGTCGATCGCGCTGCAGGCGGAAGGCTTCGTCACGCGCGTCTATTCGGACGGCGAGACCGCGCTCAAGGCGCTGATCGACAATCCGCCCGACCTCGCCATCTTCGACATCAAGATGCCGCGCATGGACGGACTCGAACTGTTGCGCCGCCTGCGCGAGAAGAGCGTGATCCCGGTCATCTTCCTGACAAGCAAGGACGATGAGCTCGACGAGGCGATCGGCCTGGCGATGGGCGCGGACGACTATATCGCCAAACCGTTCTCCCAGCGGCTGTTGATCGCGCGCGTCCGCGCGATCCTGCGCCGCACGGAGCTGGCGCAAACCGGCGTCGCGGGGGCCGAGGAGGCGAGCGAGATCGAGCTGGTCCGAGGCCGGCTGACCATGGACACCGCGCGGCACCGCGTGACCTGGAGTGGGACGGCGGTCACCCTCACCGTGACCGAATTCCTGATCCTCGAGACGCTCGCCCAGCGCCCGGGTATCGTCAAGACGCGCAATCAGCTGATGGACGCTGCCTATCATGACGACATCTATGTCGACGATCGCACCATCGACAGCCACATCAAGCGCGTACGCCGCAAATTCCGGCAGATCGATCCGGAGTTCGATGCGATAGAGACGCTCTATGGCGCCGGATACCGATTCTCCGAGGAGTGACGACCGCGAGCTGCGCTTCGGCTTCTCGACCCGCGTCTCGCTCACCCCGCGCATCCTGTTCGTCAACATCTTCGCGCTGGCGTTGCTGGCGTTCGGCTTCTTCTACCTCGATTCCTATCGCAGCCGCATCGTCGACAGCCGCGTCGCGCAGGCGACGCGCGAAGTCCGCCTGATCGCCGAGGCGATCGCCGCGGTGCCGCAAGACCAGCGCGACGCCCTTGCGCTGCGTCTGGCGCACGACACCGGCACGCGACTTCGCCTCTATGACTCCAATGGAGCACAGACGGCCGACACCCGCGCGCTCGGGCTGAGGAACTTCGTGCTGGTCGACCCCGACAAGGAGGATATGGGACAGCGCATCGCCCGCTTCCTCGACGCGATGATCGATACCGTCGTCAACGCCTCGCGGGCGCCGCTCTATCGCGAGCGCGGCGCCGGGCTCGACTGGCCCGACGTGCGCACCGCCCACGCCACCCGCACCGCGTCCGCGACCGTCTGGCGCGCGCCCGATCGCACGCCGGTGATTACCGCCGCCGCCCGGCTTCCCAATGGGGGCGTGGTCATGACCACGGTCAACGCGCGCGACATCACCAAGACGGTGCGGATCGAGCGCTTTCGTCTGAGCGTCGTGCTGCTGATCACCGCGCTGCTCTCGGTCCTGCTGTCGCTGTTCCTCGCGCGCACGATCGTGCGCCCGATGCGCCAGCTCGCCCGCGCCGCCGTGCGAGTGCGACTCGGCCGGGCGCGCGAGGTCGTGGTGCCGCGCCTTCCCGAGCGGCGCGATGAGATCGGCCTGCTCGCCCGCGCGCTGTCGGACATGAGCCTCGCCTTGCGCGCGCGGATCGACGCGATCGAGGCGTTCGCCGCGGACGTGACGCATGAGATGAAGAACCCGCTCGCCTCGCTGCGCTCGGCGGTCGAGGGGCTTTCAACGGTGAAGCAGCCGGAATTGCAGGAAAAGCTCCTGGCGATCGTGCGGGACGACGTCCACCGGCTCGACCGGCTGATCACCGACATCGCCGAGGCGTCGCGACTCGATGCGCAGCTCAGCCGCGCCAAGTTCGAGCCGGTCGATGTCGGCGCGATGCTCGCTGGCCTCATCGCCACCCGCGAGGAGCGCGGCATCGAGCGCGGCGTGCGCTTCCGTTTCGATCGGCCCGCCAGCCAGCGCATGATCGTGCTGGGCGAAGGCGCCAGGCTCGAACGCGTGTTCGAGAATCTGATCGAGAACGCCTTGTCCTTCTCGCCCGATGACGGCCTGATCACGATCTCCGCCGGCCGGGTCGGCGACATGCTGCAGGTGCGCGTCGAGGATGAGGGGCCCGGCGTGCCCGAAGAAGCGCGCGAACAGGTCTTCACCCGCTTCCAGTCGCTACGCCCCGAGGAGGAGGCGTTCGGCCGGCATAGTGGCCTGGGACTCGCCATCGCCAAGACGATCGTCGAGGGTCATCAGGGCACGATCCTGGTCGAGGCGCGGCGGGATCGCATGCGCGGTGCGCGGTTCGTCGTTCAGCTGCCCTTGTCGCGACCGTGACGACGGCGCGGCTACATGCCACCACGGTGGCGATCGGCGGGCGCGGCGTGATGATCACCGGCCCGTCCGGCGCGGGAAAATCGGATCTCGCGCTGCGGCTGATCGATCGCGGCGCGTCGCTGGTCAGCGACGATTACACCGACTGTGTCGTGCGGGACGGCGCCATCAGCGCGTCGCCGCCCGCGACGATCGCCGGACGGATCGAGGTGCGCGGCATCGGCATCGTCGACATGCCCTGCACGCCTCAGGCCACCATCGCGCTCGTCGTGACCTTGAGCGAGGCGGTCGAGCGCATGCCCGAGGCCCGCCTCGAACGGGTCGCCGGCGTCGACATTCCGGCCATCGCCCTCGACGCGTTCGAGGCGTCCGCACCGATCAAGGTGGAAATTGCCCTGTCACGACTGGTAAAGGGCTAGGCGATGGCCAGTCACAACAAGGATATCCTGCTCGTCACCGGCATGTCGGGCGCGGGCAAGTCGACCGTGCTCAGGACGCTGGAGGACCTTGGCTGGGAGGTCGTCGACAACCTCCCGCTGCTGTTGCTCGAACGCCTGCTGAGCGCGCCCCTGTCGGAGGGCACGGACGGCCTCGATCGCCCCCTGGCGCTGGGCATCGGCGCCGGCACGCGCGATTTCGATCCCGGCCGGATCATCCACCGCATCAACACGTTGCGCGGCCAATATGATATCGGCACCCTGTTTCTCGATTGCGCCGGTGGCGAGCTCGAACGGCGCTATTCAGAAACGCGGCGGCGCCATCCGCTGGCGCTCGATCGCCCGGCATCGGACGGTATCGCCCGCGAACGCGAACTGCTGGCGCCGTTGCGCACCTGGGCCAATCGGCTGATCGACACCACCGACCTCAGCGCCAACGAACTGGCGCAGCAGATCCGCGCCAACTTCGCCGGCGAACGTGCCGGCGAGCCGACCCTGCTGGTGACGTCATTCGGCTTCGCCCGCGGCCTGCCGCGCGGCGCGGACCTGGTGTTCGACATGCGCTTCCTGCGCAATCCGCACTGGATCGAATCGTTGCGTCCCGGCACCGGGCTCGATGCCGATGTCAGCGCCTATATCGCCGGCGATCCGGCCTATGACGAGGCGCTGGCGGCGATCGAATCGCTGCTCCTGCTGCTGCTTCCACGCTACCGCGCGGAGGGGAAATCCTATGTCACCATAGCCTTTGGCTGTACCGGGGGGAGACACCGCTCGGTCCATGTCGCCGAACGCGTCGTGGCACGGTTGCGCGCGGCGGGATTTTCGCCCACGGTCGCGCACCGCGATCTGGCGGCTGCTCCCCAGGACTCGCTGGAGGGAGCGCCGCAGGGCCAGTTTGGGGACGGAACGGCGTTGATAATGAAAGATTCCGGGCAATGATCGGCCTTGTCCTGGTAACCCATGGGCGGCTCGCCGAGGAATTCGTCACGGCGATGGAGCATGTCGTCGGCAAGCAGGAGCGCATCGCGACCATCGCGATCGGCCCTGACGACGATATGGAAGGCCGCCGCAAGGACATCGCCGACGCCATCGCCGCGGTCGATACTGGGCGCGGCGTCATCGTGCTGACTGACCTGTTCGGCGGCACGCCTTCCAACCTCGCCATCTCGCTGATGGAGCGCGGTCGCGTCGAGGTCATTGCGGGGATCAACCTGCCGATGCTGATCCGGCTCGAATCGGCACGCAAGGCGATGAAGGTGGTCGACGCCGTCGCCGCCGCGCGCGAGGCGGGCCGCAAATATATTTCCGTCGCCTCCGAAGTGCTGGGCGAGGCCGCCGCCTGATGTCGATCAGTCGCCGGGTATTGATCGCGAACAAGCGCGGCCTCCATGCGCGCGCCAGTGCCAAGTTCGTCACCCTCGCCGCCACCCAGGCGTGTGAGGTCGCGGTCGAGAAGGACGGCGCGGGCTCGGTCACCGGCACCTCGATCATGGGGCTGATGATGCTCGGCGCGGCGATGGGCGACACCATCATCATTTCGGCCGAGGGCGATGGCGCCGAGACTGCGGTCGCCACCCTGTGCGAGCTGGTCGAGGCCAAGTTCGGCGAGGATTGATACCTTGCCCCGCGAAATTACCGCCTATTCCAATCCGCTGATCAAGCGTGTTCGGGCCTTGCGCGAAAAGCGCCATCGCCGCGACGAGGGGCTGTTCCTCGCCGAGGGGCTGCGCATCCTGACCGAGGCGCGCGAGGCGGGGCGCCTGCCGCACTATCTGTTCTTCGCCCGCGACAGTGCCAACCATCCCCTGGTGCGCACCCTGGTCGCCGAGGTCGAAGCGGCCGGCGGCGAGGCGATCGAGACGGTGCCGGACATCCTCTCCAAGTTGTCGGGCAAGGACAATCCACAGGCCGTGGTCGGCGTGTTCGCGGAGTTCGCCGCCACGCTCGATCAGCTCGACCGCACCCGCTCACCGATCTGGCTGGTGGCGGAACGGCTCCGCGACCCGGGCAATCTCGGCACCATCCTGCGCACCGGCGACGCGGTCGGTGCCGGCGGGTTGATCCTGATCGGCGAGTGCGTCGACCCGTTCTCGGTCGAGGCGGTGCGTGCCAGCATGGGCGCGCTGTTCACCGTGCCGGTGATACGATCGGGCTGGGAGGAGTTCCTCGCCTGGCTGCGCGCCGGGCCTGGGCAACTGGTCGGGCTGAGCCTCGACACCGATCACGATTATCGTTCCGCCCGGTACAGCGCGCCAACCTTCCTGCTTACCGGCAACGAGGCCCAGGGCATGCCGGACGATTATGCCGCGGCGTGCGACCTGCTGGTCAAGATCCCGATGCGCGGCAAGGCCGACAGCCTCAACGCAGCGGTCGCCACGGCGGTGATGGCCTATGAGGTATTGGCCCAGACGGGCGGCTGAGGCCGGACGCTGGCTCGCCCATGAACGAGCCCGTCACGCGCGGTTCAGCGCGGCTCCCGTAACCGGTCGGGACGGGAGATACGCCATGAAGTTAGCACTTGCCCTCGTCACCCCAGCCCTGCTCGTCGCCGGTGCCGCGACCGCCCAGCCGGCGCGCGACGTCTATCGCGCGTCCGGCACGATGCCCGACTGGAACCTGCAGATCGATCGCGGTCTGATCCGCTATGTCGGCGATCGCGGGCGCACCCGCATCATCGCCCCCGCCCCGGTCGCGCGGCCGAGCTTCAACGGGATGCGCTACGTCACGCCGCGCATCACCGTCGACGTGACCTATGCGCGCTGCATCGACGCACGGGGGCAGGCCTTTCACGACCGCGTCACGGTGACCTATGGCCACCGTTCCGTACGCGGCTGTGGTGGCGAGCGCCTCGCGCCGCCGCTCGCGCTCACCGGCACGCGCTGGATGATCGCCAGTCTCGACGGTCGCCCGGTGCGCACCGCGCGCACCACCGACATCCGCTTCACCGAGCGCCGCGTGCAGGGCAATGCCGGCTGCAACAGCTTCGGCGGCGCCTACCGCCTCGACGGCGACCGGCTCACCGCGGAGCAGGTCATCTCGACCAAGATGGCCTGTGTCGGGCCGGGGATGAATGTCGAGGGTCGGTTCTTCGACATCATCGCCGATGCGCGGGTAGAACGCCGGGGCACGGATATGATCGCGCTCAGCGGCAATGGCCGCTCGATCGAACTCCGCGCGGTTCGCTGATGATCTAGGTGTGGCGGGCGCGCTGCTCGGCGATGTAGCGCAGTTCGCCTTGTGCCTTGGTATCGGCAGGATCCAGTTCCAGGCATTTGCGATACAGCGCCTCGGCTTCGTCGAGCTTGCCTTCCTCGACATAATTGTAGCCGAGTCCGCGCCACGCGCGGCCACGCTCCTTTTTCAGTGACGCCGCGTCATAGGCCGCATTCTCGTCGGCGCGGCGATAGGCATCGTCAGACGCGGTCCAATTGCGCTGCTGCTGATAGGCATAGCCCAGCTCGTTGAGATAGTGCGCGTCATGCGGTGCCATCGCCGTGACCCGCTCGAGAAACAGCGTGGCTTCATCGAACCTGCGTCGGTCGTCGAGGATAAAGCCCTTCAGGAACAGGGCGGTGCACCAGCCTTCGCCGATCACGATGGCGCTCTTCTTTTCGGCCGCTGCGCCAAGCAGGTAGAGCAATGTCTCCTGCTGGTTTGAACCGCAGTAGATTTTTCGGGTCTCGCCGGCATATCGCCGCGCATAGGCATCGAGCGCGGGATCAAGCAGCCCGATCGCCTCGTCCATCTTGCCGTCGACGACCAGTTGCGCCGCCTGGCTGACCGAAGCCGCCTGGGGATCGGGATCGGTTTGCTTCTCCGGCCCGGCCGATGCCGTAATGAGGGCAATAGCGGCGGCGATAGCGAAGACGGTCATGCGCCCCTCCCGAAAGCTTTTGACGTCTTGAGCTGCCCCAAAACCCAGTCCGCGTCACGCGCGATTTTTCAACGCGCATCCTCCAGTCGCGCGGCCGCGGGCGTGACAAACCCGCGACACTGAAATGATCATCCGGCGATCACTCCGCCGCCTCGCCGATGTCCTCGATCAGCTTCGGCCCGTCGCCATAGCGCGCCAGCGCCTCGACCGGCGGCACTTCCTCGATCTCACGCGCGCCGGGTTCGATGTTGAGGTCGCGCAGCTTGCGCGCCGTGACAAGCGTGCGTGACTCGAAACTCGCCACGAAGCTGTTGTAATTGTTGACCGCGCTGGTCAGCCCGCCGCCGACCTTGCGCAGATCGCCGGCCGCCTTGGCCAGCCGGTCGTACAATTCCTTGCCCAGCTCACCGATCTGCCGCGCCTCCTTGGCCAGCCGTTCCTGACGCCATACCGCCGAAACCGTGCGGGCGATGGCGATGAGGTTGGTCGGGGTGGCGAGCAGCACGCGCTTCTCGAACGCGAAATCCCACAGGGTCGGGTCGTGTTCGAGCGCGGCCGACAGGAAATGCTCACCCGGCACGAACATGATGACATAATCGGGCGCGTCGGCGAACTGGCTCCAATAGGCCTTGTTGCCCAGTGCGTTGACATGGGCGCGCATCGCGGCGGCATGGGCGGCGAGGCCGACAAGCCGCTCCGCCTCGTCGACCGCGCCGAACGCATCCTGATAGGCGTTCAATGACACCTTGGCGTCAATTACCAGGGCCCGCCCACCGGGCACGCGGATGATCGCGTCGGGCCGCAGCCGCCCGCCCTCGTCGTCGCTGACGCTGACCTCGGTGGTGAAATCGGCATGTTCCGACAGGCCGCAGGTTTCGAGCACATTCTTGAGCTGCTGCTCGCCCCAGCGCCCGCGCGACTTGGGGGCGTTGCGCAGCGAGTTGACCAGCTTGGCGGCTTCGCTGCTGACCTTTTCCTGGCCGATGCGCATCGCCTCGATCTGACCCTTCAACTCGCTGAAGGCGCCCTTGCGCTCGCTCTCGACCTTGCCGACCGCTTCTTCGTAGCGCAGCAGCCGGTCGCTGACCGGCTGGAGCATCGATTTGAGGTTCTGGCCGGCGGTTTCCTCCGACTGGCGGAAACGTTCGTCGGCCCGCTTGAGGAACACTTCCTGCGCCTGCCCCAGCGCCTTGGCCGACAGCTCGGCGAACTGGCCGGCCATCGCCTCCTTCGCCTCGAGCAATTCCTTCTGCCGCGACTCGAAGGCCGAGGCGAGCGTCTTGAGCTCGATATTCTCCAGCCGCGCGATGTCACGCTCGTCGCGCAAGGCTCCCAATTCCTCGCGCAACTGATCGACGACGCGGGCACGTTCTTCCGCCGAGGCGAGATCGACGATCGCGCGCTTGAATTCCTCGGTGCGCGCATCGCGCTCGGCGCGCAGCAGCGTCGTACCACGGCTGCCGAGCAGCCAGCCGACCAGCAGCCCCGCGACAAGCACGGCCACCAGCCCCAGCCCCATCATCATCCCGCTCATTCACGCCTCGCACAGAACATTCGGCGAACTTTCTAGACCGCGCGGCTGTTTTGGCAATGCGCCTTGCGGTGGGCCGTGCCCGCGTTACCCGTCACCGCCGCGCCGACCGATATCGAATATCCCGCGCCGCCACACTTCAGCCCGCCGCGCGTGCCGGCGGCGGAGGATATCCGCATCGTCGATCGGGAGATTGACGGGCTTTTCCGAACGAGTCGCCACCTGTTCGCACCTGTTTTAGCAGGTGGTGATTTTTTGCGGCGTCTCCCGCTCGCACGCGATTTCAAAAATAATGATATATTTTAATAGCTTACTTTATTATATTCATGGCGTATCGTAGCTATGAAATCCAAATTAGCAGGTGACGAACAGGACGATGAACAGGCGGGGTCGGCCTGCTAGCAGGTGAACCTTAGCTTCAACCACAATGAGAAAGAGCGCGGCGACGCGCAGGGCGCGCCGTCCGCCCTCACCTTGCGGCCATTCGCGATAATGTTGAATCGACCTGGCGCGGCCCGTCGGTGGGCATGGCTGAAAAGGCCGTTCGATTATCATCCTCCGTCACCCCGGACTTGTTCCGGGGTCCACTGGCCCGCAAGAGAGGTGGCTCGCTCTCTGGCGGAAGGGTGGATGCCGGAACGAGGCCGGCATGACGGATTTGGGCTGAGGCAATTACCGTTTCAGTAGCTTGACCCTCTACGCAGGCACCTATGGGCGTGTGACCCAAGGAGCCGACACCGCGTAGTTCACGCAGCCTTGCGCATCTTGGCGAGCTTCTTCAGCGCCATGTCGCGCTTCAGGCGGGAGATATGGTCGATGAACAGCACGCCATTGAGATGATCGATCTCATGCTGGAGGCAGGTCGACAGCAGACCGTCCAGTTCCTCCTCATGCGCCTTGCCGTCGCGGTCGAGCCATTTGGCGCGGCACCGCGCCGGGCGCTCGACCTCGGCATATTGCTCGGGGACCGACAGGCAGCCTTCATTGTAGCTGGCCAGGTCGTCGCTCAGCCATGATATCTCGGGATTGACGAACACCATCGGCTGGCGCGCGGGCTTGGCTTCCTCGCCCTCGCCTTCCGGCTCCTGCAGGTCGATCACGACGATGCGGCGTTCGATGCCGACCTGGGTCGCGGCGAGGCCGATGCCGCGCGCGTCGTACATCGTGTCGAACATATCGGCGATGATGTCGCGCACCTGATCGTCGACCGCTTCGACGGGCTTGGCGACGACGCGCAGGCCGGGATGCGGCACTTCGAGGATTTCCAGCAGGCTCATGGCTGCGAGCTAGGAAAGGTCGAGGCCGTCGTCAAGCGATGGCCTCACGCGACCGGGCGTCGCGCGCGCAACGCCTGGGCCAGCGTCCCCTCGTCGAGATAATCGAGTTCGCCGCCGACCGGCAGGCCGTGGGCGAGCTGTGTGACGCGCACCGGGAAGCGCTCGATGCGGTCGGCGATGTAATGCGCCGTGGTCTGGCCCTCCAGCGTGGCGTTCATCGCCAGCACCACCTCGTCGATACCGCCCGCCTCGATCCGCCGGACCAGCGAATCGATCGTCAGATCCTCCGGCCGCACGCCCTCCAGCGCCGACAGGCGGCCGCCGAGCACATGGAAGCGCCCCGGGAACAGCCGCGAGCGGTCGAGCGCCCAGAGATCGGCCACCTCCTCCACGACGCACAGCGCGCGCGCGTCGCGGCGCGGGTCGGCGCAGACGCCGCACGGATCGGTGGTGTCGACATTGCCGCAGACCGAACAGGTGGCGAGCCGCTGCTCGACCGCGGTCAGCGCGGCGAGCAACGGCCCGAGCGCCGCCTCGCGCTTCTTGAGCAGGTGCAGGACGGCGCGGCGCGCCGATCGCGGGCCAAGGCCGGGGAGCCGCGCCAGCGCCTGGGTCAAAGCTTCGATCTCGGGAGATGCCATGCGGAACAGATAGGGGGTTGCGCACCCCTCTGCCAAGCGGCGAGAGAGGCGGCATGCGGATCGTCTTCATGGGAACCCCCGACTTCGCCGTCCCGGTGCTGCAGACGCTGGTCGATCGCGGCCATGACGTCGCGGCGGTCTATTGCCAGCCGCCGCGCCGCGCCGGGCGTGGCAAGACGCTGTCGCCCTCCCCGGTGCAGCGCCGCGCCGAAGCGCTCGGCCTCGAGGTGCGCACGCCGGCGACGTTGCGCGACGAGGCGGAGCAGCTGCGCTTTGCCACGCTGCGCGCCGATATTGGCGTCGTGGCGGCATATGGCCTGATCCTGCCGCGGCCGGTGCTCGATGCGCCGCGTCACGGCTGCCTCAACGTGCATGGCTCGCTCTTGCCGCGCTGGCGGGGCGCCGCGCCGATCCAGCGCGCGATCCTTGCCGGCGACGTCGAGACCGGCGTCGACATCATGCAGATGGAGGCCGGGCTCGACACCGGGCCGATCCGGCTGGAGGAAAGCACGCCCGTCGCCGGCAAGACCGCCGGCGACCTCACCGCCGAACTGAGCGCGATGGGCGCGCGATTGATGGCCAGGGTGCTGGCCGATCTTGCCGCCTATCCGCCCGTCGCGCAGGCGGAAGAGGGCGTGACCTATGCCGCCAAGATCGACAAGGCCGAGGCGAAGATCAATTTCGCCCAGCCGGCCATCGCGATCGAGCGCCAAATTCGGGCGTTCAACCCCGCGCCGGGCGCGTTTTTCGAGACCGATGGCGAGCGCATCCGCGTGCTTTCCGCCGTGGTCGAACCTGGCACCGGCGTCGCCGGCACGGTGATCGATGACGGGCTCGCCATCGCCACGGGCGACGGCGTGATCCGCCCGACATCGCTGCAACGGGCCGGGCGCGGCGTCATGACGTCAGCCGAGCTGCTGCGCGGCTTTTCTCTGCCGCGCGGCACGCAGCTCGCGTGACCCGCTTCGCGCTGACGATCGAATATGACGGCCGTCCCTTCATGGGCTGGCAGCGCCAGTCGCATGGACCCAGCGTACAGGAAGCGATCGAGGTCGCGGCCCATGCCGTCACCGGCGAGCAGGTCGCGGTGCACGCTGCGGGCCGCACCGATGCCGGGGTCCACGCAATGGCGATGCGGGCGCATCTCGATATCGCGCGGCCGATCACGCCCTTTCGGCTGAGCGAGGCGCTCAATGCGCTGGTCCGGCCCGCGCCGATCGCGATCCTCTCATGTGAAATCGTGCCCGACGACTGGCATGCGCGCTTTTCCTGCCTTGGCCGGCATTACGAATATCGCATCGTCACGCGCCGTGCGCCGCTGACCTTCGAGACCGGCCTCGCCTGGCGGCTGGCGACGCCGCTGGATGGTGACGCCATGGCGGAAGGTGCTGCGCGGCTGGTGGGCAGGCATGACTTCACCACCTTCCGATCGGCGCATTGCCAGGCCGACAGCCCCTTGCGCACGCTCGACCGGCTCGACGTGGTGCAACGAGGCGACCGGATCACGGTGTTCGCTTCCGCCCGGTCGTTTCTGCATCATCAGGTGCGGTCGATGGTCGGCTGCCTGGCGCTGGTCGGTCAGGGCAAATGGACGCCGGATGACATGGGCGCAGCGCTGGCGGCGCGCGACCGGGCGGCACTTGGGCTAAATGCGCCGCCGGACGGGCTCTATTTCATTGGCGCCGACTATCCGCCGATCAGCGGCTGAAACGCGCGGCCAGCTCGACATGGGTCGACCAGCGGAACTGGCCGACCGGCTGGATCCAGTCGAGCGTATAACCACCCTGACACAAAATCTCCGCATCACGTGCAAAGGTACCGGGATTACACGAAACATAGGCGATCACCGGCGTCGTCGCGCTGGCGAGTTGCAACACCTGCTCGCGGGCGCCGGCGCGCGGCGGGTCGAGGATGATCGCGGCGAAGCGGCTGCTCTCCTCGCTGGTCAGCGGCCGGCGGAACAGGTCGCGATGGTCGGCGAAGATCTGGCGCCCCGCCAGGGCGGCGGCGGACTTCAACGCACCGATCGGGTCGCGCGCGCCCTCCGCGGCATAGACCCGACCCGGTAGCGCCAGCGCGAAGGTGCCGAGCCCGGCGAACAGGTCGGCGACCGTTCCGGCACCGCCGATCGCCAGGCGCACCGCATCGACCAGCGCCGCCTCGCCTTCGCGCGTTGCCTGGAGGAAGGCGGCGTAGGGCAGCGGCACCGCGACGCCGCCCAGCGTGATGGTGACGGGCTCGGGCTCCCAGCGATTCTCCGGCCCGTTGCCGTTGTCGATCGCGAGGCGCGCGATGCCGTGCCGCTGCGCAAAGGCGGTGATCGCCTCGGCCGCCGCCAGGCCGTCGGCGGCGATGCCTTCGATCAGCAGGTCCGGCCCCTGATCCGCCTCGACCAGATGGAGCCGCACGCGGCGCTTGGGCTTCATCATCCTGCCGAGCAGCGCGCGCAGCGGCGCGACCAGCGCGAACAGCGTTGGCGTCAGCACCCAGCACTCCTCGAGATCGACCAGCGCATGGCTGGCGCCCTCGCTGAACCCGATGCGCACCCGCCCGCCGCTCATCTCGGCCTGCAAGGCGGCGCGCCGGCGTGTGCGTGGCGGTGACAGCAATGGCGTTCGGATTTCGGTCGTCAGCCCATGCGCCGCCAGCGCGCCCGCGATCCGGTCGGTGATGAAGCCGGCGTAACTCTCATCATCGAGATGCTGGAGCTGACATCCGCCACAAATGGGAAAGTGACGGCATGGCGCCACGGCGTGGTGCGGGCCGGGAATGACCGCACCTTCCGGCGTGAGCGCATCGCCGGGGGCCGCGAAGGGCGCGTGACGGCCATCGGCGGTCACGCCGTCGCCGCGGCCCGCAATGCGAATTATGGTATCATTCATACCGAGGCCCTAGCGGCGGTCAGCGCAACGGCAAGGTCGTCGGCGATGAAGGCGCCGCCGAGCCGGCGCGCTGCCTCGGCATGAAGCCATACGCCGGTGCCGACGCAATCGAGCGGGTCATCGGCACTACCCGCGAGCATCGCCGCGATCGTGCCGGCCAGGATATCGCCTGAACCGGCGGTCGATAGCCAGCCACTCGCCGATTCAGCGAAGCGGATTTGGCCATCGGGCGCCGCGATCACGGTATCCGCACCCTTGAAAGCCACGACGCAGCCGGATCGCCGCGCCGCGTCGCGCGCTGCTTCGGCCTTGTTGCCTGGCTTGCCGAAGACGGCGGCGAACTCGCCGGCATGCGGCGTCAGCACCGTAACCGCCCCGCGCCGGCTCACCTGGCCGAGGCGGCGATCACCCAGCAGGTGCAGCGCATCGCCGTCGATCACCAGCGGATGGGCGCTGGCGATGGCGGCATCGAGTTTCGCGGCGGCGTCGCCGTCGCGGCCGAGTCCCGGGCCGACCAGCACCGCGCCGATCCGCTCGTCGTCGAGCGCATCCCGTCGCCACGGCTTGCGGACGATCGCGTGCGGCATGTGATCCACGCCTTCGCCGAGCAACAACGCATAGCCGGCGCCGGCCCGCATCGCCGCCTCCGCGGCGAGCGCCGCGGCGCCCGGCATTGTGCCGGCGATGATAGCGACCATGCCGCGGGTATATTTGTGGGCATCGGCATCCGGTGCCGGCAGCGCCGGCCGAGCGAGGACGGCGAGATCGCTGGCGATCGGGATACCGATGTCGAGCACGCGCGTCGCCCCGCAATGGCGCGCGGCTGGCTGGAGCAGATGCGCCGGCTTGGCTGCTGCCATGGTGAGTGTGACGTCAAACAGCGGCACGTCCGCCAGCAAGGCGCCGTCATCGGTGCTGACGCCACTCGGCACGTCCACCGTGATCGACAGCCGCGCCGCCGCGGCGAGGCGCAGCAGCGGCCCGGAAAGCGCCGCGTCCAGCGGGCGCGACAGGCCGACGCCGAACAGCGCATCGACCAGCACCGGCGCCGGGGCGGCTTCCGCCAGTGCCTCGATTGGCCCTGACCATCCGGCGCGGGCGTTTCGCGCCGCATCGGTGCGCGGCTCGCCGCTCGCCGCGACCCGAACGGAGATGCCGCGCTTCGCCAGCGCCGCGGCGGCGACATAACCATCGCCGCCATTGTTGCCCGGACCGCACAGCACCAGAACGGGCGAACCGCTGCCCAGCCGCCACACCGCCTCGGCCACGGCGCGGCCGGCGCGGTCCATCAGTTCGATCACCGTGGTGCCCTGAGCGATCGCCGCCGCCTCGGCGGCGCGCATCGCTTCGACCGTGACGACCGGCATCCCGGCAAGTGGCGTCATGACCCGTGCGCCGCCGCGCCCTTTACCGTCGCTGGCAGGCGGTAGCGATCCCCACCCAGCGCCACTTCGATGCTGCCGGGGCCGAGCACGGTGACCACCGCCTTCTCCGCCCCGTCGGCGGCGATCACGCCGCGCCCGTCCCTGGTCACCAGCAGGCGGTGGAACGAGCCGTCGGGGTGGCTGACGGTCAGGACGAGACCGTCCGCGCCGTTGACCCGGTCGACAGTGCAGACCCGCGCAAAGTCGCTGGACCCGTGCTGGGCGCAGACGATCCGTCCCGCGCCTTCGGCATCGGCGCGCTGCTTCGCCTCGACCTGCGCCAGGACATTGCGATCGGTCGCCTGCTCGCCGCACCCGGCCAGCAGGAGGGCAAGCAGAAGGCCGCTAGATATCCGCGTAGACATGGGTTTCGGCGCTGGCTCCCGGGTGCGTGACCGCCCCGTTATAGGCCGGCCCGACATTCTGCGCATAGCGCCACAAGGCGCCCGACTGATAGTCATGGCGACGCGGCTGCCAGTTGGCGCGGCGTTCGGCGAGGATTTCGGGTGCAACCAGCAGGTCGATCGTACCGGCTTCGGCATCGATGCGGATCGTGTCGCCCTGTTCGACCAGCGCGATCGGGCCACCCTCGGCTGCTTCCGGGCCGACATGACCGATGCAGAAGCCGCGCGTCGCGCCGGAGAAGCGCCCGTCGGTGATCAGCGCGACCTTCTCGCCCATGCCGAGGCCGTAGAGCGCCGCGGTGGTCGACAGCATCTCACGCATGCCGGGGCCGCCCTTCGGCCCCTCATAGCGGATGACGACCACCTCGCCTTCGAGGATCTCGCGCTTCTCGACCGCGGCGAAGGCCTCTTCCTCGCAGTCGAACACGCGGGCCGGGCCTTCGAATTGCAGGCGGTGCATGCCGGCGACCTTCACGATCGCGCCATCGGGCGCCAGCGTGCCGCGCAGGCCGACCACGCCGCCGGTCGGCGACAGTGGCGTCTTGACGTCATAGATGACCTTCTGGTCAGGGTTCCAGGTCACCTGGTCGATATTCTCGCCCAGCGTCTTGCCCGTCACGGTCAGGCAATTGCCGTCGAGCAGATCATTGGCGAGCATCGTCTTCATCAGCATGTAGACGCCGCCGGCATCATACATATCCTTGGCGACATATTTGCCACCTGGTTTGAGGTCGGCGATATAAGGTGTTGATTTGAATGCTTCCGCAACGTCGAACAGGTCGAACGAGATGCCCGCTTCATGCGCCATCGCCGGTAGGTGCAGTGCGCCATTGGTCGAGCCGCCGGTCGCCGCCACCACGCGCGCCGCATTGATGAACGCCGGGCGTGTGCAGATGTCGCGCGGGCGGATATTGTCGGCGAGCAACTCCATCACCTGCGCGCCGGCGGCGACGGCGATCTGCTCGCGGGTCGAATAGGGCGCGGGCACCATGTTCGAATTGGGCAGCGACAGGCCGATCGCCTCGCCGACACAGGCCATGGTGTTGGCGGTATATTGCCCGCCGCAGGCGCCGTGGCCCGGACAGGCGACCTTTTCGAGTTCGTGCACCTCGGACAGCGGGCACGCCCCGGCGGCATAGCGCCCGACCACCTCGAACACATCGACCACGGTGACGTCACGGTCATGGAAGCGGCCCGGCAGGATCGAGCCGCCATAGACGAAGATCGACGGGATATTGAGCCGCAGCATCGCCATCATCATGCCCGGCAGCGACTTGTCGCAGCCCGCGAAGCCGACCAGCGCGTCATAGCAATGGCCCCGCACGCTGAGCTCGACCGAGTCCGCGATCACCTCGCGGCTGACCAGCGAGGACTTCATGCCCTGATGGCCCATGGCGATGCCATCGGTCACGGTGATGGTGTTGAAGCGCCGCGGCATGCCGCCGGCCTGGATCACGCCGCCACGCGCGGCATCGGCCTGGGCGTCGAGCGTGGTGTTGCACGGCGCGCTGTCATTGCCGGCCGAGGCGAGCGCGACGAACGGCTTGGTGATGTCCTCCTCGGAAATCCCCATGGCATAATAATAGCTGCGATGCGGGGCGCGTTCCGGGCCCACCGAGACGTGACGGCTGGGCAGGCGGGATTTGTCGAAGGAGCGTGTCATGCGCGCGCCTATGTCGCGAGAGGGTGCCTCGGCGCAAGACTATTGCGTATGGATTCGAGAATCGGCGCGACGATGTCCGACCATCGCGCGACGCCGGCGTGCCCGTCGATCAGGTCATTGCGGATTTCGATCGCGAGGCTGGCGATGCCGTTCGCCTCGCCGTGCCGGTTGAGCGTCGCGTTGAGCGCGCGGCCCGAATAGGGTTCGTTGTCGCCGGTGGGTATGCCGGCCGCGCGGAACAACGCCACAGCGCGATCGGCGGCGCGGCGATCGCGATTGGAGAGGATGCCGATCTCCCACGGGCGCGCTTCCCCGCCCTGTTCGAGCCGCGGCGTGAAGCTGTGGATCGAGGCCAGCAATACCGGCCGCGTCTCGCGAATCGCCGCCGCCAGTGCGCGGTGATAGGGCGCGTGGAAACGCGACAGCCTGTTCGCGCGATCGTCGCCCGCATTGCCGGGGATGACGTGGCCATCGCTGATGTGCGGCACCAGGCCGGGATGGTCGGGCTGGCGGTGCAGGTCGATCACCAGTCGCGAGACCGTGGCGAGAATGGCGGGCGCGCCGAGCCGCGCGGCCAGCGCCTCGGTCACCGGGCCGGCACCGATATCGATCGCGATATGTTTGTCGAGCAAGGCGGGCGCGACGCCGAGGTCAATCCCCTCGGGGACGGCATTGGAGGCATGGTCGCAGATCAGCAGGATACCGCCCGCAATGCCGGGGATGACGCGCGGCGCCGTCATGCGCCACGCAAAAGGGCGACAGGGGCAAGCCTGCCGCCCTCATGGGGGGATGACGCGCGGTGGAACCGCGGACCATCGGCAGGCGCGTCGTGCGAAACGGCGGACCTGTTCGCCGATCGCTCAGCAAGAGTGGTGCCAGTCGCCCCGCGCCTCGTACGGAGAACGCGCGGCGCCATCGGCCGTCCCGATACGGTACGGCGAACCGTCACGTCAGCACCGATTCGAGACACCACCAGCGGGGATGGGCGGCGCGGATCGCCGCCGCCGTGCGGTCGCGCGCCGCGTCGTCCGCATAGAGCGCGAAACAGGTCGCGCCCGACCCCGACATGCGCGCCAGCGTCGCGCCACCGGCATCATGCAGCGCGGCGAGCACATCGACGATGGCTGGCGCGAGCGCGCGCGCGGGCTTTTCCAGATCGTTGCGCCCGGCGAGCGCGCGGCCCAGCGTGTCGCCGGAGGGGATCGCTCCGCGATCGACCAGGTCCCAGCCGGCGAATACCTGCGCGGTCGAGACAGCGACCCCCGGATTGACCAGCAAGACCGCCGTCCCGGTGACGCCACCGAGCGGCTCGAGCAGTTCCCCGCGGCCACCGCCGCGCGCGGTGACGCCAAGCAGGCAGGCCGGCACGTCCGACCCCAGCTGTTCGGCACAGGCGAACAGGCGGCGGTCGTCAGGCGCGATGCCATCGCGCCGTGCCAGCGCGCGCAACGCCGCGGCGGCATCCGCCGATCCGCCGCCGATACCCGAGGCGATCGGCAAGCGCTTGTCGAGGGTGAAGGCGCCCGACGCTATGACGTCAAACGCCGTCGCGTAAGCACGCGCGGCACGCAGCACGAGATTGTCGTCATCGAGCGCGAGATTGCCGGCAAAGGGTCCGGTGATCGCCAGCGACAGGTCGCCCGGCGCCAGCGTCAGCGCATCACCGTCGCGCAGGAAGGCGAACAGCGTTTCGATCTCATGATAGCCATCCGCCCGCCGCGCACGGACGTGCAGCGCGAGGTTGATCTTGGCGGGGGCCGTTTCGATGATCATGCAGTTTGCCGCATATAACCCCAAAACGTCACCCCGGACTTGTTCCGGGGTCCAACCCTCGGCAGGCGTTGCGCTTGAGGTTTCGAGTGCCACGTTCGCGGCACGTTGGACCCCGGAACAAGTCCAGGGTGACGGGAGGGGTTAGGCGACACAACCCGCCTCACATGTTCGGATAGTTGGGCCCGCCGCCCCCCTCCGGCACCACCCAGTTGATGTTCTGGGTCGGGTCCTTGATGTCGCAGGTCTTGCAGTGGACGCAGTTCTGCGCGTTGATCACGAACTTCGGATCGCCCTCTTCCTGCCCGACGATCTCGTAAACCCCGGCCGGGCAGTAGCGCTGCGCCGGCTCGTCATACATTGGCAGGTCGTATTCGACCGGGATGTTCGGATCCTTGAGCGTGAGGTGGACCGGCTGATCCTCCTCATGATTGGTGTTCGAGACGAACACCGAGGAGAGACGATCGAAGGTCAGCACGCCGTCGGGCTTGGGATAGGCGATCGGCTGCACCTGATCCTTGCGCCACAGGCTCTTATGGTCGGGATGGTGCTTCATCGTGAAGGGCCATTTGAGCCCGAGATATTCGCACCACATCGCCACGCCGGCCAGCAGGGTACCAAGCGAATCGCCGAATTTCTCGACCAGCGGCAACACGTTGCGGACGATCGACAGTTCCTTGCGCACCCAGCTCTGCTCGAACGCCTGCGGATAGGCGGCCAGTTCGTCGCCGCCGCGCCCGGCCTGCACCGCGTCGAAGGCCGCGTCTGCCGCCATCATCGCCGACTTCATCGCGGTATGCGTGCCCTTGATGCGCGGCACGTTGAGAAAACCGGCGCTGTCACCGATCAGCGCGCCGCCCGGAAACACCAGCTTCGGGATCGCCTGCAACCCGCCATCGCTGATCGCGCGCGCGCCATAGGACACGCGCTTGGCGCCTTTCAGGATCTCGGCGATCGCCGGATGCGTCTTCCAGCGCTGCATCTCCTGAAACGGGGAGAGATAGGGGTTCGAATAGTTGAGCCACGTCACGAAGCCCAGCGCCACCTGGCCATTGGCCTGGTGATAGAGGAATCCGCCACCATTCGAGCCGCTCTCCGACAGCGGCCAGCCCTGGCTGTGGATCACCCGCCCCGGCGCATGCAGTTCGGGATCTATGTCCCACAATTCCTTGATACCAAGGCCGTAGACCTGCGGCTGACTGTCCTTCGCCAGCTCGAAGGTACGGATCATTTCCTTTGTCAAATGACCACGGCAACCCTCAGCAAAAAGGGTGTATTTCGCGTGCAATTCGAGCCCAGGCTGATAGTCTGGCTTGTGCGTGCCGTCGCGCGCTACGCCCATGTCGCCGGTCGCGACGCCCTTCACCGATCCGTCGTCGTTGAACAGGATCTCGGCCGCCGCGAAGCCCGGGAAGATCTCGACGCCCAGCTCTTCCGCCTGCCCCGCCAGCCAGCGGCACAGATTGCCCAGGCTGCCGGTATAGGTGCCCTTGTTGTGCATGAAGGGCGGCGTGATGAAATGCGGCAAAGCGAGGCGCTTGCGCTTGGTCAGCACCCAATGCTGGTTGTCGTTGACCGGCACCTCGGCCAGCGGGCAGCCCTTGTCCTTCCAGTCCGGAATCAGCTCGTCCAGCGCCCTGGGATCGATCACCGCGCCGGACAGGATATGCGCACCGATTTCGGAGCCCTTTTCGAGCACGCAGACCGACAATTCCGCGCCGGCCTCATTCGCCAATTGTTTCAGGCGGATCGCCGCCGATAGCCCGGCCGGCCCGCCGCCGACGATAACGACGTCATAGGGCATGGACTCGCGTTCAGTCATATTCGTCTCCCCATGGGACGTTCGCGCACCTGTCGTCGCGTCCCAGCCACGGTCTGTCCGTCCGCGCGTGCCAGCGAATTGACCGCCACGTCAACATGCGACTCTAACGATCGGTGATGGGGGCAAACCAGAATTTCGACTGGCACAGCGCCGCAGCGAGCGCGATCGACTGGTGGATCGACGCCGGCGTCGATGCGTCGGTCGACGAATCCCCACGCGACTGGCTGGCCGCGATCGTCGCCCCGGCACGCGCCGTGCCGGCCAACCGGGGCGCCGCGCCGGCGGCGGAACCGGCGCCCGTGCCGGCGCTCCCCGAGACGCTCGACGCCTTCCTCGCCTGGCGCAGCAGCGAGGCCGCGCCCGAGGCGGCGTGGCCCGGCAATCTCATCGCCGCACAGGGCCCGGTCGATGCGCCGCTGCTGGTGCTGGTCGACATGCCCGAGCGGGAGGATGGCGACGCCGGCACGCTACTCGGCGGCGCGGCAGGGCGGCTGTTCGACCGGATGCTCGCCGCGATCGGGCACAGCCGCGCCTCGATCCACCTCGTCGCGCTGTGCGCCAAGCGCCCGACGACCGGCCGCGTCGCGCCTGACGTCGAGGAGCGCCTCGGTGAGATCGCCCGGCATCACATCGCGCTCGTCGCGCCGAAACGCGTGCTGTTGCTCGGCAATGCGCCAAGCCGTGCGCTGCTCGGGGCGGATGTCGCGCCGGCGCGGGAAAGTTTACGCGCCGTTAACCTTGGCGGTGGGAAAAAGGCGGCGACGGTCGAGGCGGTGGCGAGCTTCCATCCTCGCTTCCTGCTCGAGCGACCGGCGCAAAAGGCCGACGCCTGGCGTGACCTGCAGCTGTTGATCGGGGGCCTCGATACGTGACCGCGAAATTCCTCCTCGCCGCTTCCGTCGCGCTGATGCCGCTCGCGGCGCATGCCGCGCCGGCGGACTATGCGCCCGCCGCCATATCATCGACGATCCCCGCCCAGCTCGATGCCGAGCAACGCGCCGGCTATCGCGCCGTGTTCCAGAGCATTCGCGATCAGCGCTGGCAGGATGCCCAGCTGCAGCTCGATGCGATGAAACCGGGCCCGCTCCACACCATTGCCCGCGCCGAGATGCTGACCGCCAAGGGTTCGCCCAAGGCCGATCTCGATCCGCTGGTCAGGCTGCTGGCCGAAGCACCCGAGCTGCCCCAGGCGCAGCAGGTGGCCACCCTCGCCGCCTCGCGTGGCGCGGTCGGTCTGCCGCCATTGCCGGAGGCGCATGCGCTGACCTGGATCGATGGCGCGCCGACGCGGGGCCGCGCGCGCGCGATCAAGAGCGACCTGGTCGGCGCCGAACTGGCGCTGAGGATGCAGGCCTTCGTCAAGGCCGACGACGGCGCGTCGGCCCAGGCCTTGCTGGAAAGCACGCCCAATCTTTCGCCCGAGGCGTTGACCGAGTGGCAGCAAAAGGTCGCCTGGATGTATTTCCTGTCCGGCGACGACAATAACGCACGCGCGATGTCCTATAAGGCATCGCAGGGCAGCGGCGACTGGGCGGTGCAGGGCGATTGGGTCGGCGCGCTCGCCGCCTGGCGCCAGCATGATTGCGCCGCCGCCGGCACGGGCTTCGAAACGGTGACGTCGCGCGCCAGCGATATCGAACTGCGCGCCGCCGGGCTCTATTGGGCGTCGCGCGCCGACATGGCATGCGGCCGGCCCGAGCGGGTCGAGGCACGGCTCAAGACCGCGGCGCAATATCGCGAGACCTTTTACGGCCTGCTCGCACGCGAGGCGCTCGGCATCAAGGATGCGCCACGCCGCGCCGCCGACTCCTTCCTCGCCGGCGACTGGCAGTCACTGGCGCGCCGCCCCAACATCCGCGTCGCCGCGGCGCTGGTCGAGATTGGCGAGACGAACCTCGCCGATGAGGTGATCCGCCAACAGGCGCGGATCGGCGACCCGTCGGAATATCCCTCGCTGGTGCGCTTTGCCGAGGCGCTGAGCCTGCCGGGTACCTTGGTCTGGCTGTCGCACAATGGCCCGGTCGGCGCCACGCCGCCGGTCGAGGCACGCTTCCCCGCCCCCAATTGGACACCCGATGGTGGGTGGCGCGTCGATCGCGCGCTGGTCTTCGCACACACCCTGCAGGAATCGCGGTTCCGCACCGACGTCGTCAGCGCGGCGGGTGCGTACGGCCTGATGCAGGTACGCCCCGTCGCCGCCGCCGATATCGCGCGCAAGCAGGGCCGTTCGTTCGACCGGTCGGCGCTGAGCCGCCCGGGCACCAATTTCGAGGTCGGCCAGAGCTACCTCGAGCAGCTGCGCGACCAGCCGTTCACCGGCGGGCTGCTGCCCAAGGTGATCGCCGCCTATAATGCCGGCCCGACGCCGGTCAGCCTGTGGAACGCGCAGGTGCGCGATGGTGGCGACCCGCTGCTCTATATCGAATCCATCCCCTATTGGGAGACGCGCGGCTACGTCACCACCGTGCTGCGCAACTACTGGATGTACGAAGGCCAGACCGGCCGCAGCAGCTCACCGAGCCGTACCGCGCTCGCGCAAGGCCTGTGGCCGCGTTTTCCTGGCCTGCCGGGCGCCACCTCGGTTCGTCTCAGTGCCAACGGCCCGACTGCCGCGGTCGCCAGTGCCAATTGACGAAAGCGCGGCATTCCTGCCGGTCCGCATTGCCGTCCTGACCGTCTCCGACACGCGGACGCTCGTCGATGATCGGTCGGGCGACCTGCTCGTCGCGCGCCTGACGGATGCCGGGCACATCCTCGCCGACCGCAAGATCGTGCTTGACGATACCGACAGGATCGTCGCCACGCTGCACCGCTGGGTCGATGATCCGACCGTCGATTGCATCATTTCGACGGGGGGCACCGGCGTTACCGGCCGCGACGTCACGCCCGAGGCGATCGAACGGGTTCAGGACAAGGCGATACCGGGTTTTGGCGAACTGTTCCGCTGGCTCAGCTACGCGACGATCGGCACCTCGACGGTCCAGTCGCGCGCCTGTGCCTGCGTCACGCGCGGCACCTATATCTTCGCGCTGCCCGGTTCGACCGGCGCGGTGAAGGATGGCTGGGACGGCATCCTTAGCCACCAGCTCGACAGCCGCCACCGCCCGTGCAATTTCGTCGAGCTGATGCCCCGCCTGCGTGAGAGCTGACTATTTAGCTGGCGCCGCTTTGCGCTTGTCGGACACGAAGGTAATCAGCTTGGAATCCATCGACTCATACCAGTCGATGTAATCCCTGAAATTGGCGTAGGTCATTTTGCCGAGGGCCGAAATGTCCAAATATTCGCTGAGGTCGCCATCTTTGTCGATCGCGACCTTGAGGAACCGCCATTCCTTGTTCCACTCATTGGCCATGTCCGGCGAGAAGAACGGCTCTTTCTTGAACCAGCTGTAGAATTGCAGCGAATCGCAATTGGCATCGTGCGTGCAGCCATAAAAGATGACGCGGAACTCGTTACCGCCGGCTGAGCTCACGATATAGGATTCACCGCCCGAGTCAGTCTTGATCTCCGCCTTGTAGCCCGCCTCCTTCAGCAAGGCGGCGACCGCCCGCGCGTCGCTCACATCGACCACCCGATCCGTGGTGGCGGGCGTCGCCGGTTGCGCGGCAGCGAGCATCGTCGCGAGAAGCATGTTGATCGTCATCGTTTGTCACCCCGATATATCGCCCTGACAGCCTGGCTTTTTGCGATCCGAACGACAAGAACAACTCCGTTCAATCCGGCTGCATTGCCGCCAGTTCATGCCCGGCCGGATCGCGGAAATGGAAGCGTCGGCCACCGGGAAAGGCGAATATCGGCAGGGTGACCGTGCCGCCGGCGCGCTCGACACGCGCCATCGCGCCTTCCAGATCGTCGACCGTGATCACCGGCAGCAATTGCGCGGTCCATTGAGATGCGTCGCCGTTCAGGCCGAGGTCGCTGTCGCCCGTCATGGTCGAGGCATAGTCGTGGCCGAAGTCGGTAAAGTCCCAATCGAACGCCGCGCCATAAAAGGCTTTGCTTGTCGCCACGTCGCGCACCGGCAGTTCGAGATAAGAGATCCGCGCCATCACACCCTCCTGATGTTCTTGCTATGTTCTATCAACTGCTCTAGGTTCGCGCAATGGCCAAGACTCGCCCCGTGCGCGGCGCCACAGTGAATGACGCAAGCGACCGCTTCAATCTGCCCGCACGCGAAGCGGATGGCGACTGGCTCGACGCGCGCGATGCGCTGGACGGCGAAGCGCCACCCCTGCGTACCACCGTGACGATCGAACATCCCCGCACGATCATCACGCGCAACGCCTCGCCCGATGTCGGGTTCGACCGTTCGATCAACCCCTATCGTGGCTGCGAGCATGGCTGCATCTATTGCTTTGCGCGGCCGAGCCACGCTTATCACGATTTGTCGCCCGGCCTCGATTTCGAAACGAAATTGTTCGCCAAGCCGGATGCCCCTGCCCTGTTGCGCGCCGAGCTGGGCAAGAAGGGCTATGTCGCCGCGCCGATCGCGTTCGGGACCAATACCGACCCCTATCAGCCGATCGAGCAGCGATGGCGCATCACGCGCGGCTGTATCGAGGTGCTGGCGGAGCATGACCATCCCTTGACCATCACCACCAAGTCGGATCGTGTGACTCGCGACATCGACCTGCTCGCGCCGATGGCAGCGAAAGGACTTGCCGCCGTCGCGCTCTCGATCACGTCGCTGCAGCCCAAGGTAGCGATGACGGTCGAGCCGCGCGCCCCGACACCGCAGCGACGGCTCGCCGCGGTGCGCAAGCTTACCGATGCCGGCATTCCGACCTATGTATCGCTGGCGCCGGTCATCCCGGCGATCACCGACATGGAAATCGAGCAATTGCTCGCGGCCGCGGCGGAGGCCGGGGCGCGGGGCGCCTTCTTCCTGCCGGTGCGGCTGCCATGGGAGGTCGCGCCGCTGTTCCGCGCCTGGCTCGACACGCATTTCCCCGATCGCGCGGCCAAGGTCATGGCGACGATCAATTCGCTGCGCGACGGCCGCGACAACGACCCGGCATTCTTCTCGCGGATGCGCGGCAGCGGCCCCTGGGCCGAACTGCTGCGCACCCGCTTCCGCATTGCCTGCCGCAAGCATGGTTTCAATCACGAGCGGATCGAACTCCGCACCGATCTGTTCCGCGCGCCGCGCGGGGCGCAGGGCGAGCTGTTCGGCTAGGCCGACTTCACCCCGGCGCGGCACTTCATCAGCGGCTGGATGCGGGTGCCGAAATTCTCCACGCCTTCGATGAAGTCGTCGAAGGTCAACAGCACGCCCCCGGTATTGGGCACCTCGGCCATTTCGTCGAGCATCCGCGCGACGCTCTCATAAGAGCCGACCAACGTGCCCATGTTGATGTTCACCGCACCCTCCGGCGCGGCGAGCTGGCGGACATTGGTGGTCGCGTTGTGCTTGTCCGCAGCGCCCTGGTCAGCCAGCCAGGCGATCGCGTCGAGATCGACGCCGTCATTATACGACTTCCACTTGGCCATCGCCGCTTCGTCGGTCTCGGCGGCGATCACCATCACCAGCACGAACACAGACACGTCGCGTCCGGTCTTGGCCGTCGCGGCGGCGAGCCGGTCATTATTGAACGCGAAGGCCTTGGGCGTATTGACGCCCTTGCCCAGGCAAAAGGCGTAGTCCGCCCATTTCGCCGAAAAGGCGAGGCCATCGTCCGACGATCCGGCGCAGATGATCTTCATATCACCGGTCGGCGTCGGGCGGACGCGGCAATCGTCCATCTGGTAATAGCTGCCCTTGAAGTCGGACACACCCTTTTCCCACAATTCCCGCAGGATATGGGCGTATTCGTCGAGCATCTGGTAACGGTTGCGGAAATGCTCGTCGCCCGGCCACATGCCCATCTGGCTATATTCGGGGCGCTGCCAGCCGGTGATCAGGTTGAGCCCGAAGCGCCCGTGACTGATCGAATCGATCGTGTTGCACATCCGCGCCGCAAAGGCCGGCGGGATCACCAAGGTCGGACAGGTCGCGTAGATCTTGATCTTCTCGGTGACGGCGGCGAGGCCGGCCATCAGCGTGAAGCTCTCCAGGCCATATTCCCAGAACTCGGTCTTGCCGCCGAAGCCGCGCAGCTTGATCATCGAGAGCAGAAAATCGAGCCCGTGCTTCTCGGCGCTGAGCGCGATCTGCTTGTTCAGGTCGAACGACGGGTGGTATTGCGGCGCATTCTCCGAGATCAGCCAGCCATTATTGTTGATGGGCACGAAAACGCCGACTTGCATGGGCTTAGCTCCTGAGGAAATCGAGAACGAGTTTGTTGAACCCGGTCGGGTCGGTGACGTTGCAGGCGTGGCCGCCCCACGCCATCATTGCCAGCACGGCGCCGGGAATGCCCTCTGCCAGGCGCTGTGAGCAGGTCACCGGCACCAGCATATCGTCGGCGCTGCCAATCACCAGTGTGGACACCTGCACGCTGTTGAGCCGCGCATCGACATCGAAGGCGCGTAGCGCGGCGATGCGCTTCTCATAGACCTCGGCACCGGCGAAATGCGCGACATGCGCCTCCTCTTCCTCGTCGAGCAGATCGGCATTGGCCGAGATCCACGTCGCCGGATAGAGAAACAGCGGCTGGGCATGGATGTAGGCGCGTGGGCCGCTGTCGCGCAGCAGCGACAGCCGGGTATCGAAGCAACGCGCGAAATGCGGGTCGAGTCGTGACCAGGCATTGACCAGCACCAGCCGCGCGATCCGCTCCGGCGCCTTGAGCGCCAGGGCCAGGCCCGCGACCCCGCCCGCCGCATGGCCGACGATATGTGCACGCTCGACACCAAGGGCATCGATCAGTGCCAGCAAATCCTCGCCCATCTGCGCGACGGTGACATGCGCCGGCAGCACCCGGTCGCTGCGCCCGGTGCCGCGATGATCGTACAGCACGACCCGGTGATAGCGCGCCAACGCATCGAGATTGGGCAGCCAGTAATTGCCCGAGCCGCCCAGCCCCGCCGACAGGATCAGCGGGACGCCATCGGCCCGGCCATATTCCTCATAATACAGGCCCGCCGCCTCGGGCATCAGGAGGCGCTCGCGGGCAACGTCACGACAGATGCGCCACGGAGGCGATCTCGACCAGGCAGTCGGGCTTCACCAGATCGCACCGGACGCAGTAGCGCGCCGGCTTGGCGCCGGGGAAATATTCGGCATAGACGCCGTTGAACGCGGCATAATCGCCGAGATCCTTGAGGAAAATGTGGTTCATCGCCACGTCGGCCAGCGTCGCGCCGGCGGCTTCCAGCGTGGTCTTGATCACCTCGAGCACATGCCGCGTCTGCGCCGCCGCATCGCCGACATGCAGCACGGTACCGCCATCGCCCAGCGCCAGCACGCCCGACACATAGACGGTGTTGCCCGCCTTCGCCCCGGCCGAATAGGGTGCGATCGGGGTGGGGAATTGCGGCGGGTTGATCGGTTCGAAGGGCATCATCTCACTCCTTGGGCGACTGGCCGAAACTGCCGCAGAAATCCGCGACGGTCGACACCCAGCCGAAGAATTTCTCGACATTGTAGATGGTTGCCTGCTGCATCGCCGGGGGGCCGAGATGGTGCGTGGCATCCTCCAGCATCACCCCGAAATATTCCAGGTGGAAGCCGTCGCGCAGCGTGCTCTCGACGCAGACATTGGTCGCGATGCCGACGAAGATGATGTTGCGGATGCCGCGCGCGCGCAGCGTCGAATCGAGCTGCGAGTTGAAGAAGGCCGAATAACGCGTCTTGTGCAGCGTGATGTCGCCCGGCTGCGGTTTCAGCGCATCGACCAGCTGATAATCCCAGCCGCCGCGTGCCAGCAGCTGACCCGACAGCTCGGGCCGCTTGCGCATCGTCTTGAGCGCATTGGATTTGTGCCAGTTGGGCGATCCCGGCCCACCCGCCTCGACATAGTCGGGGTCCCAGCCATTCTGCAGATACACCACCTGCACCCCGGCATCGCGCGCGGTGCGCAGCACGGTGGCGATCTTGCCGATCACCCCGGCCGCGCCGCTGATATCGAAACCGGCCAGGTCGACATAGCCGCCCGCCGACGCATAGGCGTTCTGCATGTCGATCACGACCACCGCGGTCTGCTTCGGATCGAGCCGCAACCCTTCGGGCCGCGCCGGCAGGGTAACGGCCTGCGCGCCATCGGCGCCGGTGGTAATGATCGGATCGACCTCGGCCATGCGCCCTCGCAGGAAACAATCGTCAAATGTGGCGTATTTCCGGCGCTTGGCGCAAGCAAAAGCTCAGGCGACGCCGGCCAGACGATAATCCTTATACTGCGCGCGCAGTGCGGTCTTGAGCAGCTTGCCGGTCGCGGTGTGCGGCAGTTCGTCGACGAACAGGATCTCGTCGGGAAGCCACCATTTCGCGACATGGTTGGCGAGGTGCGCGGTTACCTCATCGGCGGTCACCGAACCGCCGGGTTTGCGGACGATCAGCAACAATGGCCGCTCATCCCATTTCGGATGATAGACCCCGATCGCCGCCGCCTCGCCCACGCCCGGGCAACCGACCGCGGCATTTTCCAGCTCGACCGAGCTGATCCACTCGCCGCCCGACTTGATCACATCCTTGGCGCGATCGGTGATCTGCATCGTCCCGTCGGGGTGCAACACCGCGACATCGCCGGTGTCGAACCACTGGTCGGCTTCGACCGCATCGGCCTCCGCCTTGAAATAACGCTTGATCACCCATGGCCCGCGCACCTGAAGCCGCCCCGAGTTGACGCCGTCGCGCGGTTGCTCCACGCCTTCATCGTCGATGACGCGCAGCTCGATGCCGAACGGAATCGCACCCTGCTTGGCGACGAGATCGAGCTTCTCGTCCTTGGTCATCTCGTCCCAATGCGGCGGCGGCGTTCCCGCGGTGCCGATCGGCGATGTCTCGGTCATGCCCCAC
>Ga0068864_100000196_pt1 | contig 55294 bp, 44 predicted proteins | sample KBSSwiS72_FD_66586 | JGI IMG/M metagenome (GOLD analysis project Ga0068864, IMG submission 66586) | Switchgrass rhizosphere microbial communities from Kellogg Biological Station, Michigan, USA - KBS Switchgrass S7-2 | ecosystem: Host-associated > Plants > Roots > Rhizosphere > Soil ...
GGTGGCCCCGCTCATCCTGACCGTCAACAACGATTTCCCCGCGCGCGACGTGAAGGGGCTCATCGACTACGCGAAGGCCAACCCGGGCAAGGTGGACTACGGCACCTCCGGCGTCGGCACGCTGAACCACCTGGTGATGGAGCAGTTCAAGCATGCCTCGGGCGTGCCGAGCATGGCGGTGCCCTACCGCAGCATCGGCCAGGCGTTCACCGATGCCGCCGGCGGACAGATCCAGGTGGTGTTCCCCGGCCTTGCGGCGGCGATGCCGTTCGTGCGCTCGGGTGCCTTCAGACCGCTGGCCGTCACCGGCGCACGACGCCACCCGCTGCTGCCTGAGGTGCCGACCTTCAAGGAGTCGGGCTTCGACGGCTTCGAAGGTGTCACCTGGTACGGCATCGTCGGCCCGGCCGGGCTGCCGGAGGCGATCGTGCGGCGCCTGCATGCGGAAGTCGTCAAGGCGCTCGCGGCGCCCGATCTGCGCGAGTCGTTCGCGGCCCAGGCGATCGACGTGATGCCGATGACGACAGCGCAGTTCGGCCAGTACATCGCCGCCGAGATCGCGCACTGGACAGCGGTCGCGCGGGCCAGCAAGATCGAAGGCGACTAGCCCGCCCCCCTGCCATGACCCTGCCCTCGATCTCCGTCTCGCAGCGCCTCGCCGCCGCGTTCGCCGGTCAGGCCTCGGCGCTGCCGCCGGCCGTCGCGCAACTGTGCGATGCGCTGCTGATGGACGTGACGGGCCTGTGCGTGGCCGCGCGACACAGCGACTACATGCGGGCCGCGCTGCAGGCGAGCGCGGAACCCGGAACCTGCACCGCCATCGGCCATGCCGGCAGCTTCAACGTGGCGACGGCGGCGCTGTGCAACGGCACGGCCGCGCATGGCGAGGACTACGACGACACCTTCGAGGGGGGTCCGGTGCATGCCGGCGCCGTGATCGTCCCGGCCGTGCTCGCCGCGGCCGAGGCGCACGGCCTGAGCGGCGCCGACATCGAGCGCGGCATTGCCGTCGGCTGCGAGCTGATGTGCCGCCTGTGCCTGGTGGCGCCCAAGCGCGTGCATCAGGCGGGCTTTCACCCGACCGCCGTATTCGGTGCGCTGGGTGCGGCCGCCGGCGTCGCCTCGGCGATGCGGCTGGACCCCGGCGCCTGGTGTCATGCCCTGGGCATCGCCGGCAGCATGGCGTCGGGAATCATCGAGTACCTCGCCGAAGGCGCGTGGACCAAGCGCATGCACCCGGGCTGGGCGGCGCAGGCGGGCTATCGCGCCGCGCGCCTGGCGCAGGCCGGATTCACCGGACCGCGTACGCTGTTCGATGGCGAGCACGGCTTCTTCCATGCCTTCGCCAACAGCGACGGCTGCGATTTCAGCGCCATGCTCGAGGGCGCGGGCCGCGACTGGCTGTGCAGCGACATCGCGTTCAAGCCCTATGCCTGCGGCACCATGGCCCATCCCTACATCGATTGCGCGCGCCGTCTGGTCGGCGAAGGCCTGGACCCGGACGACGTGGCGGGCATCGAGTGCAAGACCGCCGAAGGCATCGTCCATCGGCTGTGGGATCCGCTCCAGGCCAAGCAGAACCCGCCCAACGGCTATGCCGCGAAGTTCAGCATCCCCTACGCCATCGCCGTCGGCCTGCTGCGCGGCGACGCCGGTCTCGGCGACTACGAGGAGGCGGTCGTGCACGACCCGGCCGTGCGTCGGCTGGCGGGAAAGGTGCGCTATGTCATCGACCCGGACAACCCGTATCCGCGCCGGTTCACCGGCCATCTGCGCGTGACCCTGCACAACGGCGAGGTTCGCGAGGCGAGCCAGGGGCACTTTCGCGGCGGCCGCGACGAGCCGATGTCGCCGGCGACGCTCGAGTCGAAGTTTGTCGCCAACTGCGCTTACGGCGGCTGGGACGAGCAGCGCGCGCGACGCGCGCTCGACGTCCTGCGTGGCCTGCGCGCAGCCCCCCGCGTGGCGCTGGACGCGCTGCGCGGCTAGGCCGTCGGTGCGGAGATGCCGATGGACGCTGCACCGCTGAAGGGTCGCGTCGCCCTGGTCACCGGTGGCGGGCGCAACATCGGGCGCGCCATCGCGCTCGCATTGGCCGACGCGGGCGCGCAGGTCGCGGTCAACGTGCGCGCAAGCCGGCAGGAGGGCCAGGCCGTGGTCGACGACATCCTCGCCCGCGGCGGCGACGCCCTGCTGGTCCTCGCCGACGTGACCCAGCGCGTCCAGGTCGACGCCATGATCGCGGCGATCGCGCAGCGTTTCGGCCGCCTGGACATCCTCGTCAACAACGCGGCGATCCGCCTGGAGGCGCCCTTCGACGAGCTGCGCTACGCCGACTGGCAGGCGACCCACGCGGTCTGCGTCGACGGCGCGTTCCATTGCACGCAGTCGGCGTTGCCGCACCTGCGCCGCAGCGGCGCCGGCAGCGTGATCAACATCGGCGGCATGACGGCGCACACGGGCGCGACCCACCGCGCCCACGTGGTCTCGGCCAAGGCTGCGCTCGGCGGCCTCACGCGAGCGCTGGCGCACGAACTGGCCCGGTCGGCGATCACCGTCAACTGCGTGTCGCCCGGGCTGATCGATACGGTGCGACAGGCCGCCAGCGCGAGCGCACAGCCGGCGCACCGCGCCCATCATCAGGCGCCGCTCGGGCGGCGCGGCCGGGCCGACGAGGTCGCCGGCGCCGTGGTGTGGCTGGCGGGGCCGGGCGCGCGCTTCGTGACCGGCCAGACGCTGCACGTGAACGGCGGCGCCTACCTCGGCTGATCCGTCGCGGCCTGTCTCCGCGGCGGCGACGGCAGGCCCGCGCGAAGGCAGGCCTCAAGTGACGCGGGCGCTCCCACCCAAGGTGTGGAGCGCCCGCGGGTCTGGCTACAGAACCAGCTACAACACGTAGGGATCCGTACCGGACCGTGAGATTAGATACATATCACCCCCTTTCGCAGTTGCCACGAGGACCATTAGGGTAGTCGCTTTGCGGCGAGAGCGGTGCGACTCCTCGTTGCGCGTTGGTTTTCGGCCCGTCGCGGGCGGTGCTCGAACCACCCCCCTCTCGCGGCTGCACGGGCCTTGGCGCTTAAGATGGTTCGTTCATCGGGGCCGGAAGAGCCGACCGTCGGGCGATCGTCGTCGTTTCGCCGAGGTGGCTCGCCTCTTGCTGTGTGGCTCGCCTCTTGACCGGCGCTGAGGAAAGAAGACGAATGAAGGCAGACTGGGCTACCGCTGCGACCGACCGCGCCGCGGCGCAAGGAAGCGAACGCAGTCTTTGGGCCGGCTCCCGCTGGGTGCGTGCCTGCGTCTGGCTGTTGCTGGCGACGGGGCTCGCCGCGCGCCTTTCGCCGTTGCTGGACGTCCAGGGCCGCCTGTACTGGATGTTCCTGTCGGAAGACGGCTACCTGATGCAGACGATTGCCCGCAACATGGCCCTCGGCCTGGGCATGAGCACGGCCCACGGCACGATACCGACCAACGGCGTGCAGCCGCTGGCCACCTTCCTCTATGCCGGCCTGCATGCGCTCGCCGGCGGATCGAAGTTGCTGGCGATCGGCTACGTCACGGTGTTCGCCACCGCCGTGTCGGCGGCCGCCGCCTGGGGCTTGTGGCGGCTCGGGCAATCGGTGCTGCGCGACCTGCCGTACGCCCGCGACATCGCCCTGCTCGCGGCGGTCTCGTGGTTCGCCAGCCCGGCGATCATTGCCCACAGCATGAACGGCCTGGAAACCGCGGTGTACTACCTGGCGATCACGATCGCGCTGCTCTACTACTTCTCGCTCGATCTGTCGGCCGCATTTCCGATGCGTGCCGGCCGGCGCGTCGCCCTCGGATTGCTGCTCGGCGTCGCCTTCCTGGCGCGCAACGATGCGGTGTTCTTCATCGCGGCCGTGCTCGCCGCGCACGTGCTGCTGGGCGGCGCCTCCGCGGGCGGGGGCTGGGGCCGGCGTGCCGGCGATGCGGCGGTGGCGGGCGGCCTGAGCCTGGTCGTCGCTTCGCCCTGGCTGATCTACAACAAGCTGATGTTCGGATCGGTGGTGCCCATCAGCGGCCTCGCCGAGTCGCATTCGGCGGGCCTCGGTGCCAACCTGCGCATGATCCCGGCCAACCTGGTCGAGGCCTCCCTGCTCTACGTGCCCATACCGCGGGCGCTGGAAACCGTGTGGCCGGTAATCGTCGTCGCGCTCGTGGTTCTCGCCGGCCTGGGATGGGCGGCCTGGTCGCTGGTCGCACGCCGCAGCCTCCGCGGTGCCCGGTTCTGCGTCATCACCCTCGTCTTCTCCGCCTTCGTCGCCGGCTACTACGGTCTCTTCTTCGGCGCGGCGTGGTTCGTCTCGCGCTACCTGTCCGCGTTGTCGCCCCTGCTGTGGCTGTTGACCATCGCGAGTGTCTACCTGTTGCTCGCCGGCCTCTTGCGCGACCGCCGCGTGTTCATGGCCGCGGGTGCCGCTCTCACTTCGTTGCTGTTCCTCGTCGCCGCGGGACTTGCCGTGCTCCAATTCCGAGGGGGCAAATCGGGCGGCCATCGGCAGGTGGTCGACTGGGTGCAGAAGAACGTCGACGAGCGCCAATGGGTCGGCGCCATCCAGACCGGCACGCTCGGCTACTTTCACGACCGCACGATCAATCTAGACGGCAAGGTCAACCCGAAGGCCCTGCGTGCCCGGATCGCAAGCGGGGGGGTGCACAACTACGTCCTGGACGAAACGCCGATCAACTACCTGGTCGACTGGGTCGGCATCGCGAGCTGGGTCTCGACGGCACCCGATCCCCGCTTCGGGGAGGCCTTCGAGGTGGCGGTCGACGACAAGGCTGCAAACCTCGGCGTCCTTAGACGCCGCGTGCCCGTCGCTGCGCCATAGCCCATGCCGCGCAACGTCCAACCCGCCGAGCCCGCGGCCAGCGACAGCGCGCGCAGTCTCTGGGTTCGCCGGCGCTGGTTCCTGGTTGCGGTTGCGGCGACGTACATCGTCTGCGGCGTGATCGCCTTTCGCCTGCTCGACCGCAGCACGCTGGAACGGGCTCTGTCCCTGCCGTTGACGATGGTCGCGGCGCTGCTGGGGCTGTCGCTCGTCAACTACCTGGTTCGCGCGTGGCGCTGGCTGGTGCTGTCCAGCTTCCTGGGATTCAAGGTGCCGCCTCTGCGCAACGTCCTGTACTACCTGGCCGGCTACGCGCTCACGTCCACGCCGGGCAAGGCCGGAGAGGCCGTGCGCCTGTGGTTCCTGAAAGCCGGCCATGGCGTGCCGTATGACCGTTCGATGGCGATCATGCTTGCCGATCGGGCGCTGGACATGTGGGCCGTGGGGATCCTCGTGCTGGTGTGCTTCGCCGACTTCTCGCGCCACCTCGGGCAGGGCCTTGCCGTGGTCGCGATCATCGTCGCGATGTCCGTGCCCATCGTCTTTCCGCGCCTGTTCATGCCGCTCCTGGGCCTGGGCCTTCGGCTGGCGCCGAAACGCCGCCGGTTCTGGGTCAAGGTACGCCGCGCGATGCGTTCGATGGCCGAACTGAGCCATTGGCGCACATACGGCCTGACCCTGGTGCCCAGCGTGGCGGGCTGGGCGGCGGAAGGGCTCGCGCTGTACGTGCTGCTGCGCTACTTCGGCGCCGACGTGAGCCCGGCCGACGCGATCTTCGTGTTTTCGTTCAGCATGATCGTCGGCGCCGGCAGCATGCTGCCCGGCGGATTGGGAAGCACCGAGGTGACGGCAGTGGTGCTGCTGCGGGCGCTCGGCGTGGACTTCGACGCCGCGGTGGTCTCCACCGCGCTGGTGCGCGTCACGACCTTCTGGTTCGCGGTGGGCATCGGCGTGGGCCTGCTGCCGGCCGCCATCCGGGCAGCGTCCCGGTCGGGCGAGATCCGGCTGGCCGCCCAGCCACGCGGCTCACCATGAGCCGCTGGGCGGAACGCGAACTGAGCGGCTGGGGCCGCGTGCACAGGGCACGCTGCCTGGCCGCCCGGCCGGAGCGGCAGACCGACTTGGCGGCAGTCTTCCCGAGCGAGGGCCTCCTGCTCGCATTCGGCGCCGGACGGAGCTATGGCGACGTCGCGCTGAACAGCGGCGGCCGAGCCGTCATCACGACGCGGCTGGACCGTCTGCTTTCCTTCGACCGGGACACGGGCCTGCTCATCGCGGAGCCGGGAGTCACTTTCGGCACCCTGTTCGCCACCTTCCTGCCGCTGGGCTTCGCCCCGCCGGTAGCGCCCGGGACCGGATTCGCCACCCTGGGCGGCGGCGTCGCGAACGACGTGCACGGCAAGAACCACCATGTCCGGGGCAGCTTCGGCCAGCATCTCGAATGGATCGATCTGCGCCTGCCGAACGGCGAAAGCCGGCGACTCACGCGCGCAGACGACAGCCCGCTCTGGCGGGCGACGCTCGGTGGCCTGGGGCTGACGGGAATGATCGAGCGCGTGGCGCTGCGCCTCGAGCGAGTGCCTTCGAACGCCCTCGTCGTGCGCAAGCGCCGGATCCGGGACCTCGACGAGTTCCTGGCCGAGTTCCAGGCCAGTTCGCAGGCCGAGTACGTGGTCGGCTGGATCGACGCGCTGGCCCGCGGGCCGCATCTCGGCCGGGGCATCCTGGAGACGGCCGCACGCGCCGAGCGAAGCCTGGACTCCGCCGCCGCGGGATCGCGCCGCGTGCCGTTCGACCTTCCGTCGTTCGCCCTCGGCCACGCGACCGTTCGCGCGTTCAACGCCGTCTACCGGCGCCATGTGCCCGCGGGAGGTACCGAGGGCACGATGCACTACGCGAAGTTCCTGTTTCCGCTGGACGCCATCCACGAGTGGAACCGCATCTACGGCCGGCGGGGCTTCCATCAGTTCCAGTGTCTGGTGCCGTTCGAGGGGGGCGCAGGCGCACTGCGGCAATTGCTCGAGAGCATCGCGCAGTCGGGCCGAGGCTCGTTCCTGGCGGTGCTGAAGGCGATGGGCGAGCGCGGGGCCGGCTATCTGTCGTTCCCCGCCCCGGGCTACACGCTGGCGCTGGACTTCCCGAACGCGCCCGGCGTCAGCGAATTGCTGGCCCGGCTCGAGCGCATCACCGCAGACCACGGCGGGCGTGTCTACCTGGCCAAGGATGCGACGCTCCCCCCCGAGCTGCTGCCGGCGATGTACCCCGATCTGGACCGCTACCGCGCGGTGCTGGACGAGATCGATCCGCACGGCCGGCTGAGCTCCGACATGGCGCGGCGCCTGGCGATCCGAAGGCCCGCGACATGACCGAGCACTGGCTCATCCTCGGCGCGTCGTCGTCGATCGCGCGTGCGTTCGCGCGCGAGGTGAGTCGCCGTGGTGCGGCGTTGACGCTGGTGGGCCGCGAGGCCGCCGACCTCGACGCCACCGCGGCCGATGCGCAGCTTCGTGGAGCCGCCAGTGCGCGGGTGCTGCCGTGCGATGCCGCCGACGCGGCGTCGCGGGCGGCCTTCCTGCCGCAGGCAGCGCTCGCGGGAACGGTGCTCAACGTGTTCCTCGCCATCGGCAGCATGCCCGACCAGGACGCGATGGACAACGACCCCGAGTTGCTGATCGGGATGATCGATGCCAACTACAGCGGCCCGGTCGCCCTGCTGCAAGGCCTGGCCGGGAGCTTCGAGGCCCAGCGGGGCGGACGCGTCGTCATCGTCGGGTCGGTCGCCGGGGACCGCGGTCGCCGCAAGAACTATCTCTACGGTTCCGCCAAGGCCGGGCTGGCGCGATACGCCGAAGGCTTGCGTGCCCGCCTTCACCCGGCGGGTGCCACGGTCACCCTGGTCAAGCCCGGCTTCGTGGACACGGCGATGACCTGGGGCGTTCCCGGCATGTTCCTGGTGGCCACTCCCGAATCGTGTGCGCGGACGATGCTGCGGGCCGCGGACCGTGGCGCGGCCACCGTGTACGTGCCGTTCTTCTGGCGCTACATCATGCTCATCATCCAGCACATCCCGGCCCAGGTGATGAAGAAGCTGAAGTTCTAGCCGTCGGCCGAATCGTCCGTGCGGCTCAACGCCGGCGCAGCAACCGCGGCACGATGAAGCGCAGCGCCACCCCGACCGCCAGGCCGATGCCGAGGTTGCGCCACGCCGGCTCCGTCTTCTTCCGCGGCCGCGGCCGCGGCACGATCGGCCGCGGCGCCAGCGCCACCGGCGGCGGCGGCGGTACCGGCGCCTCCTCGCTGCGCGAAGGCAGGTCGGAATCGCGCGCCTCCTTCGCACTCTCGCTGAGCGAGCGCATCGAGCCGAAGGTGCGGGCGTAGACCCAGGTGAACTCCGCACCCATGAGAAAGATCTGCGCCGAGTAGTAGACCCAGATGAAGATCACCACCAGCGAGCCGGCAGCGCCGAAGCCCGAGGCGACGCCGCTCTTGCCGATGTACAGGCCGATCAGGAACTTGCCGACGCTGAACAGCGCCGCGGTGACGACGGCGCCGAGCCAGACGTCGTGCCAGCGCACCTGCACCCGCGGCATCAGCTTGTAGATCATCGCGAACACGCCGGCGGTCATCAGGAAACCGATCAGCAGGTTCACCACCTGGGCGACCGTCTCCCAGCCGCCGAAGAAGCCGTCCCACCACTTGCCAAGGGCGGAGATCGCCGCGCTCAGCACCAGCGAGACCATCAGCAGGAAGGCGATGCCGAGGATCATGCCGAACGACAGCAGCCGGGCGCGCAGCAGCTTCCACCAGCCGGCCGAGCGCTCGCGCGCCGGTGCCCGCCAGATGCGGTCGAGCGCATCCTGCAACTCGCCGAAGACGCTGGTGGCGCCGACCAGCAGGAGGACGACGCCGATCGTCGTCGCGGCGATGCCCTCGGCCGGCTTGTTGACGCTCGCCAGCAGGCCCTCGATCGCCTTCGCGGCATCCGCGCCCATGAGCTGCGCCACCTGGCCGAAGATCTCGCCGCGGGCCGCCTGCTCGCCGAACGCCAGGCCGGCGATCGAGATCACCATCAGGAGCAATGGCGCCAGCGAAAAGACGGTGTAGTACGACAGCGCCGCGCCCATGCTCGGCGCGTAGTCGTCGATCCAGGCCGAGGCCGCACCCTTGACGAGCTGCCACCACTGGGCCGGCGTCCCCCGCGTCGCCTTGGCGGCGACCTTGGCAACCTCCCCCATGCCTGCCTCAGGCAGGAATGCGCAGCATCTGCCCCGGGTAGATCTTGTTCGGGTCCTTGAGCATCGGCTTGTTCGCCTCGAAGATCTTCATGTAGGCGTTGGCGTCGCCGTACGCTTCCTTGGCGATCTTGGAGAGCGTGTCGCCCGACTTGACCGTGTGGTACTTCGATTCGGGCTCGGCCGGCGCGGCGACGGTGAGCATGTCGTTGACCTTGGCGACCGAGGCGACGTTGCCGCAGCAGAGGACGATCTTCTCCTTGGTCTCCTGGTCGGGTGCGACACCGCTGACGGTGACGGTCTGGGTCGCGCCGTCGTAGCCGACGTTGAGGCCGTCGGCCTGGAGGCCCTGGGAGGCGATGTACTTCTCGATCGCCGCGCCGGCGGTCGCGTTGAGCTGGGCGACGTCGGGCTGGGCCGCGACCGGTGCCGTCGCGGATGCTTCGGCCTGGGGATGCTTGAACAGCTTTTCCCCGGCCTCCTTGATGAAACTGATCAGGCTCATGACGGTCCTTCTTGCGGTGGTACGCCGCCGATTCTCGAAGGGGGTCGCTCGCCGCCTTGCCGGCCCAGCCGCCGCGCCGACGTAGGCCAACGCCTCATCGCACGCCGGCGGCGATCAGCAGGTCGGTGAGGCTCCTGGCGTTGCGCTGGCCCTGGTCTTCCATGTTGTTGTTGAAGATCACGTGCGTCTGCATCGCCGTCAGCGCCAGTTGCTGGATCCGCGGCACCATGTCGCGGAGCTCGCCGTCCGGATAGTCGTAGTTGAAGCGGTCCGAGGCCGAGGTCTGGCCCTTGACGTTCCAGGTGGCGCGGTTGCGGCCGTGCAGGCGCAGCAGGGCATAGCGCGGATGCGTCGCCTCCCAGAGGGCGGGCACGCTGTTCGAGAAGCCCTGCGGTCCGTCGACCACGGTGTGGGCGACGCCGAGCTGGCGCAGGAAGGCGATCGTCTCCTGCTGCTGCGCCTTCCCCTCGAACCAGGTGCCGTGACGGAATTCGACGCCGACATCGAAGCCGCTCATGCGCTGGACGCAGTGCTCGACCTGAGCCCGTCCTGGCGCGCCGGCCACGACCCAGGGCGGGAACTGGAAATGCACCAGACCGAGCCGACCGGCGGCCTGGAGCGGCAGCAGGCACTCGCGGAAGCGCTTCCAGAGCTCGTCGATCAGCTCGCTCGGCAGGTCGCGGTAGAAGAAGCGCTGCGGCAGCGACCCGCCCATCGCCAGCTGCAGGTCCTTGTGCAGCACGTGCGGCTCGGTCTGGTGGCCGGTGAAGAGGCGAAACGCCTTGACGTTCATGACGAAGCCCTCGGGCGTGCGCTCGGCCCAGAGCTGCGAGGTCGCCGGCGCCGGCATCGCGTAGTAGCTCGAATCCACCTCGACGATGGGGAACTGCGAGGCGTAGTAGCGCAGCCGCCCTTCCGCCGTCTTCGCCCCGGGCGGGTAGAAGCGGCCGCAGGCGATCAGCGTCTTGTCGGTCCAGGACGCGGTGCCGACGAGGACGGTCATGCGCTCGAGGGCACGGCGCGCCGGCCGATCCAGCCGCTGGTTCGCGCCAGCAGGAACAGGGCGATCGAGATGTTGAGCGCGTTCCAGGCGATGCCGTTGAGGAAGGCGGCGTGGTACGAGCCGGTCAGGTCGAACACCTTGCCCGACATCCAGCCGCCGAGCGCCATGCCGAACAGGGTGAACATCAGCACCGTGCCGACCCGCGCCCCGGCCTCCGCGGGCGGGAAGTACTCGCGGATGATGATCGCGTAGGCGGGCACGATGCCGCCCTGGAACAGGCCGAACAGGGCCGAGATCACGTACAGCGACACCAGCGAATCGAAGGGCAGGAAGAGCAGCAGGGCCAGGCCCTGCAGCACCGAGCCGAGGAGGAGCGTGCGCAGGCCGCCGATGCGGTCGCAGATCGCGCCGGAGACCAGCCGGCTGACGATGCCGGCGCCGAGCATCAGCGACAGCATCTGCGCGCCCTGCGCCGCGCCGTAACCCAGGTCGCCGCAGTAGGCGACGATGTGCACCTGCGGCATCGACATCGCGACGCAGCAAGCGACGCCGGCGACGCAGAGCAGCGCCTGGGCCGAGTTCATCGACAGGCCGAAGGGGCGCAGCGACGGCGTGCCGGCGCCGGCCCGGGCCTCGACCGCCGCCAGCACCGGAGGCCGGGGGCGCATCAGGAGGGCGAGCAGCGGCATGGTCGCGGCACAGAAGACCCCCATGCCGATGTAGGTCTGGCGCCAGCCGACGGTCTCGACGAAGTGCTGGACGATCGGCGGCCAGACCGCGCCGGCGAGGTAGTTGCCGCTGGCGCAGATCGCGACCGCGGTGCCGCGCCGCTTTACGAACCAGAGCGAGGTGTCGGCGACCAGCGGCGCGAAGGTCGCCGAGCTCCCGGCGAGGCCGAGCAGCAGGCCGTGGACGATCGCGAAGGCGAGGATGCCTCCGCTCAGGCCGGCGAGGACGAAGCCGGCGGCCAGGCCGACCGAGCCGATCAGGATCGGCAGCATCACGCCGCGCCGGTCGGCCAGACGGCCCATGAGGATGCCGCCGATGCCGAAGCCGACCATGAGCAGCGTGTAGGGCAGCGCGGCGTCGGCGCGGGCGACGCCGAACTCCTTCTGCACCGAAGGCAGGACGACGGAGACGACGTACATCGCGCCGCTGCCGATCGTCATCAGCGCCAGGGCGACGGTCAGGCGGATCCAGGCCTGTCGGGAATCGGCAAGGGCAGGAGCGGTCATGGGGGTCCGGAAGGAAAGGCGGCGGCCATTCTGAACCTCATCCGCGGGGGTCCGCAGCGTGCCTTTTTCGTGGCGCGGCGCAAGGCGCAGCGCTACCATGAGGGCGTGCCATCCGCCGCCGGTGCGCAAGGCTCCCGTGCTCGAGAAACTCTTCCCCGCGATCGTCGTCGCCGCCTGCCTGGTGCTGCTGCTGCGGCTGGTTCTTGGCGAGCGCCGGCGGCACCGGTTCGACCGCACCATCGCCCGCTGGAGCCGCACGGCGAGCTCCCGGATCCAGGGAATGTTCACCTGGAACGCCAGCCGGCGTCGCGCCCGGCGCGCTGCCGAGGAGGCGATCCGCCGCGCCCGCGAGGGCGGCGAATGGGACGGCAACGTCTACCGGCCCCGGTCCTTCAAAAAGAAGGACAAGGACCGCAAGATCCACTGACCGCCGGCGCCGGTCGCGGCGGTCCGGCCCGCGCGCTCAGCGGCGCAGCTCCTGGTTGAAGAAGGCGAGCATGCGCTGCCAGGCGAGCTTGGCGGCATTGGCGTCGTAGCGCGGCGTGGTGTCGTTGTTGAACCCATGCTGCGTGCCGGGATAGCGGAACGCGGCGTAGCGCACCCCGGCCGCCTTGAGGGCGGCGTCGTAGGCGGGCCAGGTGGCGTTGATGCGCTCGTCCTCGTCGGCAAACATCGGCAGCACCGCCGCCTTGATCTTCGGCACCTGGTCGATCGCCGGTGCCTGTCCGTAGAAGGGGACGATGGCGTTGAGGTCGGGCAGGCGGGTCGCCAGTGTGTTGACCATGCCGCCGCCCCAGCAGAAGCCGACCGCGCCGAGCTTGCCGTTGCCGCCGGGCACGCCCTTCAGGTACTCCGCGGCGGCGACGAAGTCTTCGCGTGTCTTGGCCTGGTCGAGCTTGGCAAAGAGGTCGCGCGCCTGGTCCTCGTTGCCCGGATAGCCGCCGAACGTGAACAGGGCGTCGGGGGCAAAGGCGATGAAGTTGTCGAGCGCGAGCCGGCGGGCGATGTCCTCGATGTGCGGATTGAGGCCGCGGTTCTCGTGCACTACCAGCACCAGCGGCAGGCCGGTCGGGGCGCCGCCGGAAGGCGGCGCGCTCGCCGGCCGCACCAAGTAGCCGCGGCCGGTGCCGTAGCCCTGGGGCGACGGGAAATCGACCGTCTCGGCCTTGATCCGCGCATCGGTCTTCGGCACTTGCTGGGCAGCGGCGAAGTTCGGGCTCAGCGCCTCGAGCAGGCCGGCCGCGGTGACCCCGCCGACCGCGAACCGGGCGGCGCCGTCGAGGAAGCCGCGCCGGTCGATCGCGCCGTGCACGTACTTGTCGAACAGCTTGAGGACCTGGGGAGGGAAGTCGGCGGCGGTGCGGCGAGCGGTCTCGCGGTCGGTCATGAAGCGGTCTCCAGGGTGCGGAAGCCGGTTGTACCGCAGCCGCTTCGACCCCGAGGGCGGCGCTGAAAAGCGGCGGTGCCCGGCTCACAATGAACGGGTGCGGGCCGCGTCGGCCCGCGAGCCGAGGCCACCGATGAGCGACGCCACCGATCTCGCCGACTGCAGCGCCCATGAGCTCCTCGCCCTCTACCGCAGCCGCAAGGCCTCGCCGGTCGAGGCGACGCGGGCGGGCCTGGCGCGCATCGACCGGCTCAATCCCGTCCTCAACGCCTTTTGCGTCGTCGCGGCGGATGACGCCCTGCGCGCGGCCACCGCGAGCGAGGCGCGCTGGGCGCGCAGCGCGCCGGCCGGCGATCTCGACGGCGTGCCGGTGTCGATCAAGGACCTGATCCTCGCCAAGGGCTGGCCGACGCTGCGCGGCTCGCGCACCGTCGATCCGAAGCAGGCCTGGGACGTGGACGCGCCGGCCTCGGCGCGGCTGCGCGAGGCCGGCGCGGTAATCCTCGGCAAGACGACGACGCCGGAGTTCGGCTGCAAGGGCGAGACCAACTCGCCGCTCACCGGCATCACTCGCAATCCCTGGAATCCGCAGAAGACGCCCGGCGGCTCCTCGGGCGGCACCGCCGCGGCGGTGGCCTCGGGCATGGGGCCGCTCTCGGTCGGCACCGACGGCGCCGGCAGCGTCCGCATACCGGCGGGCTTCTGCGGCAACTTCGGCCTGAAGCCGAGCTTCGGCCGGGTGCCGGCCTATCCGCTCTCGCCGATGGGCACCGTCGCTCACCTCGGGCCGCACACCATGAGCGTGGCCGATGCGGCGCTGATGATGAACGTGCTCAAGCGACCCGATGCCCGCGACTGGACTTCGCTGCCGTACGACGACAGCGACTACCTGCAGGGCCTCGACGACGGCGTCCGCGGCCTGCGCATCGCCTTCTCGCCGACGCTCGGCTACGCGAAGAACGTGCATCCGGAGATTGCCGCCGCGGTGGCCGCCGCAGTGCGCGCGCTGGAGTCGCTCGGTGCGCATGTCGAGGCCGTCGACCCGGGCATCGCCGATCCGCTCGAGATCACGACCGGACTCTGGTTCGCCGGCGCGGCAGCGATCTGGAGCGGCCTGACTTCGGAGCAGCAGCAGGTCGTCGATCCGGACTTCCGCGCCGAGGCCGAGCTCGGCGCGCGCTACAGCGCGCTCGACATCCATCGCCTCAACCTGCGCCGCGGCGAGCTCGGCTCGCACCTGCGCCAGTTCATGCAGCGCTTCGACCTGATCGCCACGCCGACGCTCGCCGTGCCGGCGTTCGACGCCCGCCCGGCCGGGCACACGCCGATGAATCCCGAGGCGATGCTCGCCTGGACCCCGTTCAGCTATCCCTTCAACCTCAGCCAGCAGCCGGCCTGCACGATTCCGTGCGGACTGACGACGGACGGCCTGCCGATCGGCCTGCAGCTGGTCGGGCCGATGTTCGGCGACAAGGGGGTGCTGCGCGCGGCCCGGGCCTACGAAAAGGTGCGGCCGATCGCGCGACCGCCGTCGCTCTGACGCGCGTCGGGTTCACCTCGATTGCGGCGCCTGTCGGCCGTGGCTAGGGTTTGCGGATTCCAGGGCCGCACAGGGCACGCAGCGTCCGCCGGGCCCGAAACCCGACAGAGGAGAAGGTCATGAAGGTCTTCGCATCCGTCACTGCGGGCTTGCTCGCAGGGACACTCGCGCTCGGCACGGCGCAGGCCCAGACGGTGATCAAGTTCAGTCACGTCGTTGCCGAGAACACGCCCAAAGGCCAGGCGGCGCTCAAGTTCAAGGAGCTCGCCGAGAAGAAGCTGCCCGGCAAGGTGACGGTGCAGGTGTTCCCGAGCTCGCAGCTGTTCGGCGACGCCAAGGAGCTCGAGGCGCTGCTGCTCGGCGACGTCCAGTTCATCGCGCCCTCGCTGTCGAAATTCGATCGCTACACCAAGAAGCTGCAGGTGTTCGACCTGCCGTTCCTGTTCGAGGACGTCGATGCCGTCGACCATTTCCAGTCGGGCCCGCAAGGCAAGGCGCTGCTCGAGTCGATGAAGAGCCGCGGGCTGCTCGGCCTCGCCTACTGGCACAACGGCATGAAGGAGCTCTCGACCAACAAGGACGTGCTCAAGCGTCCCGAAGACGTCAAGGGGCTGAAGTTCCGCATCCAGGCGTCCGACGTGCTCGAGGCGCAGTTCCGGCAGCTCGGCGCCAATCCGCAGAAGATGGCGTTCAGCGAGGTCTACCAGGCATTGCAGACGGGCGTCGTCGACGGCCAGGAGAACACCTGGTCGAACATCTACTCGCAGAAGTTCTTCGAGGTGCAGAAGACGGTCGCCGAGACCAACCACGGCGTCATCGACTACATGGTCGTGGCCAACGCGAAATGGTGGGACGGGCTGCCCGCGGACGTGAAGAAGGGGCTCTCGGAAGCGATGGCGGAAGCCACCGCCTACGGCAACAAGATCGCCAACGACATCAACGAGGCGGACAAGAAGCGCATCGCCGATGCCGGCAAGGCGAAGATCCAGAAGCTCTCGAAGGAGGACGTCGCAGCCTGGCGCGCGGCCATGGAGCCGGTGTGGAAGAAGTTCGAGGCCGACATCGGCCGCGACCTGATCGACGCGGCCCTCAAGTCCAACAAGTAGCCCGGCCCCTCGAACCCTGCCGCCCGCGAACGCGTCGATGCGCTCGCTCGAACGCCTCGAGGAAGGGCTGATCGCCTTCCTCATGGCGGCCATGACCCTGACCGCGTTCGTCCAGGTCATCGCCCGCTACGTCTTCAACTACAGCTTCGTCTGGGCGCTGGAGCTCAATGGGGTGCTGTTCGCCTGGCTGATCTTCATCGGCATGTCGTACGGCGTTCGCGTCGGCGCCCACATCGGCATCGATGCGGCGGTTCGTCAGCTCGGCCCGCGCACGGCGCGCGTGGTCACCCTGGTCGGCGCCGCGCTTTGCGTCGCCTACGCCCTGATCGTCCTGCTCGGCGGCTGGCGCTATGTGCAAAAGATGTACGAGGTCGGCATCGAAATGCAGGACCTGCCGGTCCAACAGTGGGTGCCGCGCGCGGTCGTGCCGCTCGGCTTCGCCCTGCTCGCGCTGCGCTTCGGCCAGGCGTTCGTGCGCCTCTGGCGCGGCGAGGCGACGCGGCTGCTCTCCGACGAGGCCGAGGAGGCACTCAAGCTGCGCGAAGGCGGCGTGGTGCCGATCGGCGAGGTCCGCGAATGACGACGGCGGCGCTGTTCGCGATGCTGGTCGCCTTCATGGTGCTCGGCATGCCGATCGCCGTCGCCCTCGGCCTGGCGTCGCTGCTGACGATCCTGATGTTCGCCCAGGACTCGCTCGCCTCGCTCGCCCTCAAGCTCTACGAAACCTCCGAGCAGTTCACGCTGCTCGCGATCCCGTTCTTCATCCTCGGCGGCACCTTCATGACGACCGGCGGCGTCGCCAAGCGCATGATCCGCTTCGCCAACGCCTGCATCGGCCACCTGCGCGGCGGGCTGGCGATGGCGTCGGTGCTCGCCTGCATGTTGTTCGCCGCGGTCTCGGGCTCGTCGCCGGCGACGGTCGTGGCGGTCGGCTCGATCGTCATCGGTGGCATGGTCCGCGCCGGCTATTCGCAGAACTTCGCCGCCGGCGTGATCTGCAACGCCGGTACGCTCGGCATCCTCATTCCGCCCTCGATCGTCATGGTCGTCTACGGCGCCGCGACCGAGACCTCGGTCGGCAAGCTCTTCCTCGCCGGCGTCGTCCCCGGCATCATCCTCGGGCTAATGCTGATGGCGGCGATCTACGTCCGCGCCCGCATGCTCGATCTGCCGCGCCAGCCGCGGGCGACGCTGCGCGACGTCGCCGTCTCGGGCCGCGATTCGCTCTGGGGCCTGATGCTGATCGTCATCATCCTCGGCGGCATCTACGGCGGCGTCTTCACGCCGACGGAGGCTGCGGCGGTGGCGGCGGTGTACGCGTTCATCATCGCCGTCTGGGTCTACCGCGACCTCGGCCTGAAGGAGGTTCCGCGCGTCCTCCTCGAGTCGGGCAAGGTGACGGTGATGCTGATGTTCATCATCGCCAACGCGCTGCTGTTCGCGCACGTGCTGACGACCGAGCGCATCCCGCAGGCGATCGCCGAGACGATCGTCGCCTGGGGAATGCCTGCGTGGCAGTTCCTGATCGTCGTCAACCTCCTGCTGCTCGTCGCCGGCATGTTCATGGAGCCCACGGGGATCATCCTGATCCTGGCGCCGATCCTGTTCCCGATCGCCAGCCGCCTCGGCATCGACCCGGTGCACCTCGGCATCATCATGGTCGTCAACCTCGAGATCGGCATGGTGACGCCCCCGGTCGGCCTGAACCTGTTCGTCACCTCGGGCATCACCGGGATGTCGATCGCCCGGGTCGTCGGCGCGGCGCTGCCGTGGACGCTGGTCCTGCTCGTCTTCCTGGTCATCGTCACCTATCTGCCGTCGATGACGCTCTGGCTGCCGACACTGATGTTCTGAGGCGCCGCCATGGCCGACCGACCCTGCATCGCCTTCGCCTGCGCGCACCTGTGCGACGAACGGCTGTACGCCGCGCAGGTCGCGGCGCTCGACAGCGGCTTCGACTGCCGCGTCTTCGTCTTTCGCGAGCAGGATTCGCTCGCCGCGATGGCCGATGCGCTGCTCGCCGCGACGCCGCCGCGCTTCACCCTCGTCGGCCTATCGCTCGGCGGCTATGTCGCCCTCGAGGTCGCCCGCCGGCAGCCAGACCGGCTCGAACGCCTGGCGCTGCTCGACACCCGGGCATCCACCGATTCCGAGGCGCAGCGGGCGGGCCGCCATGCCGACATCGAGAAGGTCCGTGCCGGCGGCATCGAAGCCCTCATTCCCGAGTTGCCCTCGCGCTGGCTGCTGCCAGCACACGCCGCCCGCGCCGACCTGACAACGCTGATGGCGGACATGGCGAGGAGCGTCGGCGCCCGCGGCCAGCGCAACCAGCAGCTCGCCATGCTCGTCCGCCCCGACTCGAACGCCGACCTGGAGCGGCTGCGGCTTCCCGCGCTGGTGCTCTGCGGCGAGCAGGATGCAGCCACGCCGGTCGCCGGGCACGAGGCGATGGCAGCGCGCCTGGCCGGTTCGCGGCTCGAGATCGTTCCGCAGTGCGGCCACCTGTCGACGATCGAGCAGCCCGAGGCGGTGAACCGCATCCTCCTCGACTGGCTGGCAACGACCGGATGACGGTCCGCCGGCCGGGAACTCAGCTCACTCGACGGCCTTGACCATGTCCTCGACCACCTTCTTGGCATCGCCGAAGACCATCATCGTCTTGTCCATGTAGAACAGCTCGTTGTCCAGGCCGGCGTAACCCGCGGCCATCGAGCGCTTGTTGACGATCACGGTCTTGGCCTTGTAGGCCTCGATGATCGGCATGCCGTAGATCGGGCTGCCCTTGGTGTGCGCCGCCGGGTTCACCACGTCGTTGGCGCCGAGGATCACGGCGACGTCGACCTGGCCGAGCTCGCCGTTGATGTCCTCCATCTCGAACACCTGGTCGTACGGCACCTCGGCCTCGGCGAGCAGCACGTTCATGTGCCCCGGCATGCGGCCGGCGACCGGATGGATCGCGTACTTGACCGACACGCCCTTCTCGATCAGCTTGGTCGCGAGCTCCTTGACCGCGTGCTGGGCACGCGCCACCGCCAGACCGTAGCCGGGGACGATGACCACCGTCTCGGCATTGCCGAGGACGAAGGCGGCATCGTCGGCGCTGCCGCTCTTGACCGGGCGCTGCTCCGTGGCAGCGCCCGCCGCCGGCCCGCCTTCGCCGCCGAATCCGCCGAGGATGACGTTGAAGAACGAGCGGTTCATCGCCTTGCACATGATGTAGCTCAGGATCGCGCCCGAGCTGCCGACCAGCGAGCCGGCGACGATGAGCATGGCGTTGTTGAGCGAGAAGCCGATGCCCGCCGCCGCCCAACCGGAGTAGCTGTTCAGCATCGACACCACCACCGGCATGTCGGCGCCGCCGATCGGGATGATGATCAGGACGCCGAGCACGAAGGCGATCGCCAGCACCAGGTAGAAGTCGATCCGGCTCTCGGTCAGCGTGTAGCCGACGATCAGGACCAGCATCAGGATCGCCAGCGCCAGGTTCAGCCAGTGCTGGCCGGAAAAGGTGACGGGCGCGCCGCGGAAGACGCGGATCTTCGACTTGCCGGAGAGCTTGCCCCAGGCGATGACCGAGCCGCTGAAGGTGATGGCACCGATTGCCGCGCCGAGGATCAGCTCGAGCCGGTTGCCGGTGGGGATCGGGTCGATCGCGCCGCCGGCCGCCGGCCGGGCGACGATGCCGAACGCATAGGGCTCGACCGCCGCGGCGACGGCGATGAACACCGCCGCCATGCCGATCATGCTGTGGAAGAAGGCGACCAGCTCGGGCATGGCCGTCATCTGCACCGTCTTGGCCCGCCAGGTGCCGTAGCCGCCGCCCACCACCAGGCCGAGCAGGATCCAGCCGAGGCCGACCGCCGGGGCGATGCCGTACGACTCGAACAGCCTGAGGATCAGCGCGCCGGTGGTCAGCGCGGCGATCGCCATGCCGGTCATGCCGAAGACGTTGCCCCGGATCGAGGTCGTCGGGTGGCTCAGGCCCTTCAGCGCCTGGATGAAGCAGACGCTGGCGACGAGGTACAGCAGGGTGGCGAGGTTGAGGCTCATTTCGGCGTGCCCTCGGCTGGAGCGGCCGCCTTCTTGTCCTTCTTCTTGAACATCTCCAGCATGCGCCGCGTCACCAGGAAGCCGCCGAAGACGTTCACCGCGGCCAGCGCCACCGCCAGCACGCCCATGGTCTTGCCGAGCGGCGTCTCGGTGAGCGCGGCGGCGAGCATCGCGCCGACGATGACGATCGCCGAGATCGCGTTGGTCACCGCCATCAGCGGCGTGTGCAGGGCCGGGGTCACGGTCCAGACGACGTGGTAGCCGACGTAGATCGCGAGCACGAAGATGATCAGGTTGATGACGGTGTGGGAGACGACGTCCATGGCTGGGCCTCTTGGATTTCGGTTTACTTGCGCTTGACTTCGCCGCCCTGCGTCATCAGGCAGGCGGCGACGATGTCGTCTTCCATCGGCACGGAGAACGTGCCGTCCTTCGCCAGGACGAGCTTGAGGAAATCGAGCACGTTGCGGGCGTAGAGCGACGACGCGTCGGCGCCGACCCGTGCCGCGAGGTTGGTCTCGCCGACGATCGTCACGCCGTGCGCGACCACGGTCTGGTCGGCGACGCTCAGCGGGCAGTTGCCGCCCTTGCCGTCCGGTCCCCTGCCGGCCGCGAGGTCGACGATCACCGAGCCCGGCTTCATGCTCTTCACCATCTCCTCGGTGACGAGCACCGGTGCGGCCCGGCCGGGGATCAGCGCGGTCGAGATGACGACGTCGGCCAGGGCGACGCGCTTGGCGACCTCGATCTTCTGCCGGTCGAGCCAGCTTTGCGGCATCGGCCGGGCATAGCCACCGACGCCTTCGGCCGCTTCCTTCTCCTCGGCGGTCTCGTACGACACGTCGATGAACTTGCCACCCAGCGACTCGATCTGCTCCTTGACGCTCGGCCGGACGTCGCTCGCCTCGATCACCGCGCCCAGCCGCTTGGCGGTGGCGATCGCCTGCAGGCCGGCGACGCCGACGCCGAGGATGACGACACGCGCCGCCTTCACCGTGCCGGCGGCGGTCATCAGCATCGGGAAGAAGCGCTGGTAGGTGTCGGCGGCGATCATCACCGCCTTGTAGCCGGCGATGTTGGCCTGCGAGGACAGCACGTCCATGCTCTGCGCCCGGGTCGTGCGCGGCGCCGCCTCGAGGGCGAAGCTGGTCAGGCCGGCCGTGGCCAGGGCCTCGAGGCCGGGGCGGTCGAAGGGGTTGAGCATGCCGACCAGGGCCGAGCCGCTCTTCATCGCCTTCAGCTCGTCGGCGCTGGGCGAGCGCACCTTGAGCACCAGCTCGCTGCCGAAGGCCGTGGCCCGGTCGACGATCTCGGCGCCGGCCGCGACATAGGCCGCGTCGGTGACGCTGGCCGCCACGCCGGCGCCCGACTCGACGCGGACAGTGCTGCCTTGCGCCTTGAGCTTCTTCGCCGTTTCCGGCGTGACGGCGACGCGCGTCTCGCCGGTCGCCGTCTCTCGCGGCACACCGATCAACATGTTCTGCTCCTCCGCCACCGGGAACCTGTGAGCTTACAAGATGCCCGGCCTCGCCACGAACTAGCATTCCCGGATGAACGAGCGTTGGAAGCCGAGCGTCACCGTGGCCGCGATCGCCTCGCGGCGCCGCGCCGACGGCCAGGCCGAGTACCTGCTGGTCGAGGAGGAGACGGCCACGGGCCTGCGCCTCAACAACCCGGCCGGCCACCTCGACCCGGGCGAGTCGCCCGAGCAGGCGGTGGTGCGCGAGGCGCTCGAGGAGACGGCGCGGGTGTTCACGCCCGAGGCCTTCGTCGGCGTCTACCTGACCCGCAACGACACCATCGCCGGCGCGGCCGACGTGACCTACCTTCGCCTGGCTTATGTCGGCACGGCCGGCGAGCCCGATCCGGATCGCAGCCTCGACCACGGCATCGTCGGCACGCTCTGGATGACGCTGGAGGAGCTGCGCGCCAGCCGCGAGCGGCACCGCAGCCCGCTGGTGCTGCGCTCGATCGAAGACGCCGCCGCCGGCCGCCGCCATCCGCTGGACATCGTCTTCACCCACCCGGGCGTGTTCCGGCCGGCTTCCCCCTGACCGCACGACAGCCCGCGCCCGCCGCTACCATGCCAGCCCCCATGGACGGCAACCCTTCCACGCGCAAGCAACGCATCGTCGTCGGCCTCTCGGGCGGCGTCGATTCGGCGGTCACGGCCTGGCTGCTCAAGCGCGCGGGTCACGAGGTGGTCGGCATCTTCATGAAGAACTGGGAGGAGGACGACGACGACGAGTACTGCTCGTCGCGCCAGGACTTCCTCGATGCGGCCAGCGTCGCCGACGTGATCGGCATCGAGCTGGAGCACGTCAACTTCGCCGCCGAGTACAAGGACCGCGTCTTCGCCGAATTCCTGCGCGAGTACCGCGCCGGCCGCACGCCCAACCCCGACGTGCTGTGCAACGCCGAGATCAAGTTCAAGGCCTTCCTCGACCATGCAGTGCGGCTCGGCGCGGAGAAGATCGCGACGGGGCACTACGCCCGCGTCCGGGAAATGACGCCGCAACGCCCGCCGGGCCACCCCAAGGGCTTTGCCGCTCCCTCGGGGGGCAGCGAACGAAGTGAGCCTGGGGGCACCACATTCCAGTTGCTGAAGGGGCGCGACGGGCGCAAGGACCAGAGCTACTTCCTGCACCGCCTGAGCCAGGCGCAGCTGGCGCGCACCCTCTTTCCGGTCGGCGAGCTGGAGAAGACCGAGGTCCGGCGCATCGCCGCCGAGATCGGCCTGCCGAACGCGGCGAAGAAGGACTCGACCGGCATCTGCTTCATCGGCGAGCGGCCGTTCCGCGAGTTCCTCAACCGCTACCTCGCGAACACGCCGGGGCCGATGAAGGACGACCGCGGACGGACGATCGGCGAGCACGTCGGCCTGTCGTTCTACACGCTCGGGCAGCGCAAGGGCATCGGCCTCGGCGGCCTGAAGGAGCGGGGCGCGGCGCGCGGCTCGAGCGACCATGCGCCCTGGTTCGTGGCCCGCAAGGATATCGACCGGAACACGCTCTACATCGTCCAAGGCCACGACCATCCCTGGCTCCAGGCCGATGCGCTCGTCGCCGACGATGCCAGCTGGATCGCCGGCGTGGCGCCGGCGCCGGGCCGCTACGCCGCGAAGACACGCTATCGCCAGGCCGATGCCGCCTGCCGCGCGGCCTTCGTCGGTGCGGACGGCGCGCTGGCCCTGCGCTTCGACGCGCCGCAGTGGGCGGTGACGCCTGGACAGTCGGCCGTGCTCTACGACGGCGAGGTCTGCCTCGGCGGCGCGGTGATCGCCTCGGCCTCGATGACCGAGCCGGCACCGGTCGCGGCCTGAGCCACGAGTCCGGAGCCGGTCCCGGTGCGGGGTCCGAGACGAGCAAGAATCGGGTTTTCGTCCGAGGCGCCGATGTACCAGCCTGCCCATTTCGTCGAAAGCCGTCCCGAGGTCCTGCAGCGGCTGATCCGCGAGCATCCGTTCGGGCTGCTCGTCACCGACGGCACGAGCGGGCTGGCCGCCAACGGCGTGCCCTTCCTACTCGATCCCGACCCTGCCGGCGGCCCGGGCGTGCTGCGAGCCCACGTCGCCCGCGCCAACCCGGTGTGGAAGGAGGCGCGCAGCGACCGCGATTCGCTGGTCGTCTTCCAGGGGCCGCAAGCCTACATCTCGCCGGCCTGGTACCCGAGCAAGGCCGAGCACGGCAAGGTGGTGCCGACCTGGAACTACGTCGTCGTCCAGGGACGCGGCGCGGTGCGCTTCGTCGACGACGCGGAGTGGCTGCGTGCCTTCGTCACCCGGCTGACCGACGGGCACGAGGCCGGCCGCACCGCCGCCGAGGGCGGCCGCGGCGCGCCCGTCTGGGCGGTCAGCGATGCGCCTGCCGACTATGTCGAGACGATGCTGAAGGCGATCGTCGGCGTCGAGATCGTGCTGACCTCGCTGGTCGGCAAATGGAAGGTGAGCCAGAACCGTCCGCGCGCCGACCGCGAGGGCGTCGCCGCCGGCCTGGTCCACCGGCCCGGAGACGAAGCCACAGCGATGGCGCAGGCGGTGCGCGACGCCGGGAACCCGACGTGACCTTGCGGGACGCGCGGCGCGCGGCCTCTCGCCTCGCCGCGCTCCTGCTGTTCCTCGTCGCGGCGCCGGCCTTTGCCGAGCCGTTCGCCGACACCATGGCGCAGCGCCTGCTCGCCTGCACCGGCTGCCACGGCCCCGAAGGCCGGGCCGCGGCCGACGGCTACTACCCGCGGATCGCCGGCAAGCCCGCGGGCTACCTGTTCAACCAGCTCCTGAACTTCCGCGACGGCCGGCGCGCCTATGCGCTCATGACGAACCTGCTGGCGCCGCTCGACGACGCCTACCTGCGCGAGATCGCCGCCCACTTCGCCGGCCTCGACCTGCCCTATCCGCCGCCCGCTCCGCCCGCGCTGTCGCCGGCCGACCTGGCGGCCGCAGCCCGGCTGGTGGCCGAGGGCGACCCGGCGCGCAACCTTCCCGCCTGCAGCGCCTGCCATGGCAAGGAAATGACCGGCACGGCGCCGTTCGTTCCCGGGCTGGTCGGCCTGCCGCGCGACTACCTCAATGCCCAGCTCGGCGCCTGGCGCAACGGCAAGCGGGTCGCCCAGGAGCCCGACTGCATGGCGGCGATCGCCGGGAAGGTCGCGCCCGAGGAGATCGGCCGGATCTCGGCGTGGCTCGCCGGCCAGCCCGTGCCGGCCGGGGCGAAGCCGGCGAGCGGATTCGCGACGCCGATGCCGATGGCCTGCGGCGGCGTTCCGGCGACCGGCGCCGCCGGCACGGCCGGCGGCGCGGCCGGGAAACCTCGGTGACCTTGCGTCGCGCCCTCGGCATCGGCGGCCTTGCAGCACTCGGCGTGCTGGTCGCGCTCGCCGGGATCGTGGCCTGGCTCAACCTTCACGGCGAAGAACGGCTGGGGCCGGCTCCGCCGCGTGCCCAGGCCGGCACCGAGCTGCTGACGCGCGGCGAAGCGCTCACCCGCGCCGGCGACTGCACCGGCTGCCACACCGCGCGCGGCGGGCGCTTTCTCGCCGGCGGCCGAGCGATCGAAACGCCGTTCGGCAACGTCTATGCGTCGAACCTCACCCCCGATGCCGACACGGGTCTCGGCACCTGGTCGGCAGACGAGTTCTGGCGTGCTCTTCACCACGGCCGCTCGAAGAGCGGGCGCCTCCTCTATCCGGCGTTTCCGTACCCGAACTACACCCGCGTGTCGCGGGCCGATGCCGACGCGATGTTCGCCTACCTGCAGAGCCTGCCGCCGGTGATGCAGCCGAACCGCGCGCACAGCCTCGCCTTTCCGTTCGGCACGCAGGCGGCACTTGCGGTCTGGCGCGCGCTCTACTTCCGCCCGGCGATCCATGTCGACGATCCGGCGCGCCCGGCCGAGTGGAATCGCGGCGCCTACCTGGTCGAGGGCCTGGGCCATTGCAACGCCTGCCACTCGGCGCGCAACGCGCTCGGCGCGACGCGTGGCACGCTCGATCTGCAAGGTGGCCTGATCCCGGTGCAGAACTGGTACGCACCTTCGCTCGCGTCAGCTCGCGAGGCGGGCGTCGCCGGCTGGCCGAAGCACGAGGCGGTGCAGCTGCTCAAGACCGGGATCGCCCCTCAGGGCTTCGTCATGGGACCGATGAGCGACGTGGTGCTGAACAGCACCCAGCACCTGGGCGATGCGGACCTGGCGGCGATGGCGAGCTACCTGCAGGCGCTGCCGCCGCCGACCGAGAGCGACCCGCCGCCGGCCGCGGCGCCGGCCCCGAGCGCACGTGGCGCGGCGCTGTACAAGGACCATTGCGTCGCCTGCCATGGCGAGCGCGGCGAGGGCGTGCCAGGCGCGTACCCGGCGCTCGCGGGCAGCCGGGCCGTCACCATGCGCTCCGCGGCGAACCTCGTCCACATCGTTCTCGAGGGCGGCTTTCCGCCGAGCACTGCCGGCAACCCGCGGCCGTTCGGCATGCCGCCGTTCGCACCGGTGCTGCAGGACGCCGACGTCGCCGAGCTGCTCAGCTTCGTGCGCGCGTCCTGGGGCAACCGGGCGGCACCGGTCTCGGCGCTCGACGTCGCCCGGGCCCGCACGGGCCGCCAATGAAGAAGCAGACTGACGACGACAGGCCGCGCCGGACCGCGCGGCGGCGTTCCTCAGAACGGGATGTCGTCGTCCATGTTGTCGAAGCCGGTGCTCGACTTCGCCGCCGGGCGGTTCGCGGCCGCGCCGGCCGGGCGCGCCGCCGGTGCCGGGCGCTCGTAGCCGCCCCCACCACCGCCACCGCTGTAGCCGCTGTCTTCGCCGCCGGACGCGCCGCCGCCCATGCCTTCGCGGCTGCCGAGCATCTGCATGTCGCTGGCGATGATCTCGGTGGAGAACTTCTCGGCGCCGTCCTTGTCGGTCCACTTGCGCGTCTTCAGGCGCCCTTCGACATAGACCGAGCGGCCCTTCTTCAGGTACTCGCCGGCGATCTCGGCGAGCTTGTCGTTGAAGACCACCCGGTGCCACTCGGTCTCCTCGACCTTCTCGCCGGAGGTCTTGTCCTTCCAGCTGCGCGAGGTGGCGATGGAGACGGTGCACCAGGCGCCGCCGTTGGGGTTGTAGCGAACCTCGGGGTCGCGGCCGAGGTTGCCGACGATGATGACCTTGTTGACCGATGCCATGGCGGGCTCCGTTGCTTTCTGCGGGATTGCCACGATTATCCGTCCGGGACCCGGGCGCGACAGCCCCTCGCAGGAACTCCCTCCACAGCCGGTGGGCCTCCCCCCACGCGCCAGACTACGATCGCCGTCCCGATGCCCGCCGCCCAACCGACCTTCCTCGCGCCGCCCGCCCCGGCCGACCGCGCCCGCCGCATCCTCGCCGAGGTCTTCGGCTACGACGCCTTCCGCGGCCTGCAGCAGACGATCGTCGAGCACACCATCGCCGGGGGCGATTCGCTGGTGCTCATGCCCACTGGCGGCGGCAAGAGCCTGTGCTACCAGATCCCGGCGATCGTGCGTCATCGTGCCGACCAGGGCGTGGCCGTGGTCGTGAGCCCGCTGATCGCCCTGATGCACGACCAGGTCGGCGCCCTCGAGGAGGCCGGCGTCCACGCCGCCTTCCTCAACTCCACCCTGGAGACCGAGGACGCGATCCGGATCGAGCGCGAGATGATGGGCGGGCGGCTGGTGCTGCTCTACGCCGCGCCGGAGCGGATCGCGACGCCGCGGATGCTGGCCCAGCTCGATTCGCTGCACGAGCGCGGGTTGCTCTCGATGTTCGCGATCGACGAGGCGCACTGCGTCAGCCAGTGGGGTCACGACTTCCGCGAGGACTACCTCAAGCTCTCGGTCCTGGCCGAGCGCTACCCGGGCGTACCGCGCATCGCCCTCACCGCCACCGCCGACGACCTGACCCGGGCCGACATCGTCGAGCGGCTCGCCCTGCACGAGGCGCGCATCTTCGTCAGCAGCTTCGACCGGCCGAACATCCGCTATGCGGTGGTCGAGAAGGACAAGGCGCGCGACCAGCTGATCGCCTTCCTGCGTGAGGAGCACGCGGGCGATGCCGGCATCGTCTACTGCCAGTCGCGGAAGAAGGTCGACGAAACCGCGGCCTGGCTGGTCGAGCAGGGCATCGCCGCCCTGCCGTATCACGCCGGCCTCGAGGCGCCGGTGCGGCAGCGCCACCAGGACCGGTTCCTGCGCGAGGACGGCATCGTCATGGTCGCGACCATCGCCTTCGGCATGGGCATCGACAAGCCCGACGTGCGTTTCGTCGCCCATCTCGACCTGCCGAAGAACATCGAGGGCTACTACCAGGAGACGGGCCGCGCCGGCCGCGACGGCCTGCCCGCCGACGCCTGGATGGCCTACGGCTTGGCCGACGTCGTCAACCAGCGGCGGATGATCGACGAGAGCCCGGCCGGCGACGAGTTCAAGCGCAGCCAGCGCGGCAAGCTCGACGCGCTGCTGGCGCTCGCCGAAGCGCACGACTGCCGGCGCGTTCGCCTGCTCGGCTACTTCGGCGAGGCGAGCCCGCCCTGCGGCCCGCTGCAAAACGCCTGCGACAACTGCCGCCGGCCACCGGCAACCTGGGACGCGACCGAGGCCTCGCGCATGGCCCTGTCCTGCGTCTACCGGATCGAGCAGCAGTCGGGCCACCACTTCGGCGCCGCCCACCTGATCGACGTGCTCCGCGGCAAGCCGACCGACAAGGTGGCGCAGCACGGGCACGCCCGCCTCAGCACCTTCGGCATCGGCGCGGCGACCTCCGAGGCGCAGTGGCGCACGGTCTTTCGCCAGCTGGTCGCGCTCGGGCACCTGGCGAGCGAAGGCGAATACGGTACGCTGCAGCTGACCGCATCGTCGCGCGAGGTGCTGCGCGGCGAGGTCACGCTGCGCCTGCGCGAAGCGAGCGAGCCGACGCCGAGGGTGCGCGGCTCGCGCAAGCGCGGCGCGGACGCCGGCGGAGGGAGCGCCGGCAAGGCGCCGCCGCGGCCGCTCAACGCCGCCGGCCTTGAGCGCTTCGCCGCGCTCAAGGCCTGGCGCGCCGGCGTCGCGAAGGCGCACAACCTGCCCGCCTACGTCGTCTTCCACGACGCCACGCTGGCCGAGATGGCCGAGGCCCGCCCCGGCTCCCTCGACGAGCTCGCGGCGATCGGCGGCGTCGGGGCGAAGAAGCTCGATGCCTACGGCGAAGACATCCTGCGGGTGCTCGCCGAGACCTGAATCACGGCGCGGCGGTTCACCCCGCTGGCCCGCCTCGTCCGTACAAGCCTGCATGCGGCAGACTGCCAGCCTGCAATGGCCCGTACCGACGACCTCCCCGACGACGCGTTGATGAGCGCCTACGCGCGCGGCGACGCAGCCGCGTTCGAGCAGCTCTATGCGCGCCATCAGGCCGGGCTGTACCGCTTCATCCGGCGCCTGCTCGGCAGCGCCCTTTCGGCCCAGGCCGACGAGGTGTTCCAGGACACCTGGCTCAAGGTCGTGCACGCGCGCGAGCGCTGGGCGCCGCAGGGCGCGACCTTTCGCACCTGGCTGTTCACGCTCGCCCATCACCGGGTGATCGACCTGCTGCGGAAGAGCGGCCGCGAGGTCGCGCTCGATGCGTTCGAGGGCGACGGCGACGAGCCCTGGCAGCCCGACGCCGAGGCCTGGCAGCACTGGCCGGCACCCGCCGGCGCCGCGCCGCAAGGCGAGGACCTGGCGTTCTGGCGCCGTGCCGGCGAGAAGCTGCTGTTCTGCCTCGAGCAGCTGCCGCTGGCGCAGCGCAGCGCCTTCCTCCTCCATCACGACGACGGCCTCGCCCTCGACGAGGTCGCGCGCGCGCTCGAGGTCGGCTTCGAGACCGCGAAAACACGGCTGCGCTACGCGATGAGCAAGCTGCGCACCTGCATGGGCGCCTACCTCGAGCCGCTGCAGCCGGGAGGGGCGTGATGAGCGACCCCGCACGGCCGCTCCGAAGGGGTCGCTCCGTCCCGCTCGGCGGGACCGGCCGCAGGCCGAGGGTGCACCAATGAGCGACGACGGCCCGCGTTCGCGTACCACCCCATCGTCGCCAGGCCCGGAGCACGACGCGTGGCTGCGCGAGGCGCTGCGCCACGCGCCGGATGCGAGCGCGTCGCCGCCGCCGTCGCTGCGCGAATCGATCCTGGCCGAGGCCCGGGCCGCGGCGCGTGCGGGCTGGGCGCGCCCGGCGGCGGCGCCATCGCTGCTCGATCGCGCGCTCGCGTTCTGGTCGTGGCTCGCCCGGCCGCAGGTCGCGGCCGGCTTCGCCAGCGTGATGGCCGCGACCCTGGTCGGCATGCTCTGGTGGGATCGGCCGATGGACGAGGCGATGCTGCCCGCGTCCTCGTCGCGGACCGCGGACCAAGCGCGCACGCCGGCGCAGGACGCCGTTTCGGTGGCGAGCGAAAAGCAGTCGCCGCCTGCGGCTGCGGGCAAGCCTGCCTCGCAGCTGGCGGATCCCAGGCGCGAGTCGGTCTCGCCGCCGACGACTGGCGCCGAGCCGCGGCCCACGACGCCGGCGCCTGCGAAGGCCGCGCCGCCGTCCGCTACCGCCGAGACGGCGGCGAAAGAAGCCGCACGCAAGCAGCCATACGCGCGCGCGACCGACGACGCGCGGGCGCGCTCGGCCGCGGTTGCGGAGCCGGCGGCGAAGACCGAAGAAGCCAAGGCCGCGCGCAAGGACGACAAGCTCCAGCAACCCCCGCCCTCGATGGCGATGGCGCCGCCCACCCGCGCCGCGGCCACGCCGACCCCGGGCACGCTTCGGCCCGCCGCCGAGGCGCCGTCGCCGTTCCCGGCGCGCTCGCCCGTCGAAGCCGATGCGGCAACGCGCCCGGCCCCGCTCGTGGCCGCCGCGCCCTCGCCCACGTTCACGCCGCCAAGCGTGCAGCAGGCCGCCCCGGAGCCAGGCCGCGCCGAGCCTTTCGCCCTGGCGAAGAAAGCGGAGTCGACCGAAAAGGAAGGCGCCGCCGCCAAGTCCCGGCCGACAGCTCCGGCGGCCGAGCTTCGCGCTCCCGCCACCGGCGCCCTCGGCGGCGCCACGCTCGACAGCAGCGAAGCGAGCGCCACGGGCCGGGTCGCGGCGCAGAACGCCGCCGGACCGGCAGCGCGCCAGCCGGCGGTGCCCGCCCCCTCGCCAGCACGGCCGATGGCGCCCCTGCTCGCCGCCCTTGCGAGCGAAGAGACGCTCTGGTCGCGGCGGCTGGAGAGCGGCGAGAGCGCCGCCGTCGACGCTGCCCTGCGCGCCTGGCTGGCCCAGGTTCAGTCCGCGGCGGCGCGCTGGGAGGCGAGCGAGCGCAGCGCGCGACGCGATGCCCCGGCCGCGTCGTTTCCAACAACGATCCTGCGCCTCGAGCGCGGCGGCCGCGCCGGCGCGGTCATGCAGATCGAGGACGGCGGGGTGCTCTTCGACCCGCTCTCCGGCAGTGCCTGGTTCGCGCCGCTGCCGCCCGAGGTCGTCGCCCGGCTGCGCGCAAGCCTGCCGCCCGCTCCGCGCTGAAGCCCTGCCGCCCGGGCGGGCTCGCGCCTTGCGGCGAGAAAGAGCGGGCCCTTATCATGCTCGGTTCGCCTTTTCACGCCGCTCATGTCTGCCGTCCAGCCCTTTCCGCCGCCCGCCCCCGAGGGACCCCAGGGCGAAGCCGCGGGCCGGCGCGAACCGGCAGCAGCCCGCGCCGACAAGGCGCGCGGCGAGGCGGCTGCCGCCGGCCGCTACTTGGGCGAGCTGCGCGGCGCGTCGGGCGACGGCGCCGCCTTCATCCGGGTCCGCGGCGCACGCACCCACAACCTGAAGAACATCGATCTCGACATCCCGCGCAACCGCCTGGTCGTGATCACCGGGCTGTCCGGCTCGGGCAAGTCGAGCCTCGCTTTCGACACCCTCTATGCCGAGGGGCAGCGCCGCTACGTCGAGAGCCTGTCGGCGTACGCGCGCCAGTTCCTGCAGCTGATGGACAAGCCCGACGTCGACGTGATCGAGGGCCTGTCGCCCGCGATCTCGATCGAGCAGAAGGCGACTTCGCACAACCCGCGCTCGACCGTCGGCACGGTGACCGAGATCCACGACTACCTGCGCCTGCTCTTCGCCCGCGCCGGCACGCCGTTCTGCCCCAACCACGACCTGGCGCTGCAGGCGCAAAGCGTCAGCCAGATGGTCGACGCCACCCTGGCGCTGCCGGCCGACACCCGCCTGATGATCCTGGCGCCGGTGGTGCGCGACAGGAAGGGCGAGTTCGCCGACCTGTTCGCCGACATGCAGGCCCAGGGCTACGTGCGCTTCCGGGTCGATGGCAAGACGGTCGAGGCGGCCGATGTGCCGAAGCTGAAGAAGGCCGAGAAGCACGACATCGACGTCGTCATCGACCGGATCCGGGTGCAACCGGGCATCGAGCAGCGCCTGGCCGAGAGCTACGAGGCGGCGCTGCGCATCGCCGATGGACGGGCACTCGCGGTCGAGCTCGACGCCGCCGTCGGCGACGCCGCGGCGGCCAAGGCCACACCGGTGGAGCACCTGTTTTCGAGCAAGTTCTCCTGTCCGCTCTGCGACTACTCCCTGTCCGAGCTCGAGCCGCGCCTGTTCTCGTTCAACTCGCCGGTCGGCGCCTGCCCCACCTGCGGCGGCCTCGGCGTGACCACGGTGTTCGATCCCGACCGGGTGGTCGCCTTTCCCTCGCTCAGCCTAGCGAGTGGCGCAGTCAAGGGCTGGGACCGGCGCAACGCCTACACCTTCTCGCTGCTCGAGAGCGTCGCCAGCCACTACGGCTTCGACATCGACACCGCGTTCGAGGAGCTGCCGGAGTCCGCGCGCGAGGTGCTGCTGCGCGGTTCGGGCAGCGAAGAGGTCGAGTTCGTCTACGAGGCCGCAGGTGCCCGCGGCAAGACCCGTCAGGTCAAGCGCAAGCATCCGTTCGAAGGCATCCTGCCCAACCTCGAGCGCCGCTTCAAGGAAACCGACTCGGTCGCGGTGCGCGAGGACCTGATGCGCTACCAGAGCGCCAAGCCCTGCCCCGACTGCCACGGCGCCCGCCTCAGGGTCGAGGCGCGCAACGTCTTCCTGGTCGATGCCGCCAGCGACGCGCGCGAGCCGATCTTCCGCATCGAGCACTTCACCCTGCGCGAGAGCCTGGCCTGGTTCCAGGCGCTCGAGCTGCAGGGCGCCAAGGCCGAGATCGCCGACAAGGTAATCCGCGAGATCTGCTCGCGCCTGAAGTTCCTCAACGACGTCGGCCTGCAGTACCTGAGCCTGGACCGCAGCGCCGACACCCTCTCCGGCGGCGAGGCGCAGCGGATCCGTCTCGCCTCGCAGATCGGCTCGGGCCTCACCGGCGTGATGTACGTGCTCGACGAGCCGTCGATCGGCCTGCACCAGCGCGACAACGAGCGCCTAATCGGAACGCTGCGCCACCTGCGCGACCTCGGCAACAGCGTCCTCGTGGTCGAGCACGACGAAGAGGCGATCCGCGCCGCCGACCACGTGATCGACCTCGGCCCGGGCGCCGGCGTCCATGGCGGCCAGATCATGGCCGAAGGCACGCCCGAGCAGGTCGCGGCCTCGACCGAGTCGCTGACCGGCCGCTATCTCGCCCACGCGCTCAGGATCCCGGTGCCCAAGCGCCGGCCGGCGCCGCCGGCGGAGGCCTGGTTCCGGATCGAGGGCGCGCGCGGCAACAACCTCAGGAACGTGACGGTCGCCTTGCCGGTGGGCCTTTTCACCTGCGTCACGGGCGTCTCGGGCTCGGGCAAGTCGACCCTGGTCAACGACACGCTCTACGCCGCCGTCGCCAGGAGCCTGTACAACAGCCACGCCGAGCCGGAGCCGCACGACACCATCTCCGGCCTCGACGCCTTCGACAAGGTGATCAGCGTCGACCAGTCGCCGATCGGCCGCACGCCGCGCTCCAATCCGGCCACCTACACAGGGCTGTTCACGCCGATCCGCGAGCTCTTCGCCGAGGTGCCGACGGCGCGCGAGCGCGGCTACGGGCCGGGAAGGTTCTCGTTCAACGTCGCCGGCGGGCGCTGCGAGGCCTGCCAGGGCGACGGCGTGCTCAAGGTCGAGATGCACTTCCTGCCCGACGTCTACGTGCCCTGCGACGTCTGCCACGGCCGGCGCTACAACCGCGAGACCCTCGAGGTGCTCTACAAGGGCAAGAACATCACCGAGGTGCTGAACCTGACGGTGGAGGACGCGCACGGCTACTTCAACGCCGTGCCGAACATCGCCCGGAAGCTGCAGACCCTGCTCGACGTCGGCCTCGGCTATATCCGGCTCGGCCAGAGCGCGACCACGCTCTCCGGCGGCGAGGCGCAGCGGGTCAAGCTGGCGCTCGAGCTCTCCAAGCGCGACACCGGCCGCACCCTCTACATCCTCGACGAGCCGACCACGGGGCTGCACTTCGCCGACATCGACCTGCTGCTGAAGGTGCTGCACCAGCTGCGCGACGCCGGCAACACGATCGTCGTCATCGAGCACAACCTCGACGTCATCAAGACCGCCGACTGGGTGGTCGACATGGGGCCCGAAGGCGGCGCCGGCGGCGGCCAAGTGGTGGCCGAGGGCACGCCGGAGCAGGTCGCGGCGAACCCGACGAGCTACACCGGCCGCTATCTCCAGCCGCTGCTGGCGCTCGACTGACCCTCGGTCGGCGACCCCGGCCGCGAACGCCTAGACTCGCCTTCCCGAGCCCGGAGGAGACCCTCGTGACCCAGAAGACGATCGACTACTACCTGTCGCCGCAATCGCCCTGGACCTACCTCGGCCACGAGCGCTTCGCCGAGCTGGCCAAGGCGGCGGGCGCGAAGATCAACGTGCTGCCGGTCGACCTCGGTCGGGTGTTCCCGGTGTCCGGCGGCCTGCCCTTGTCGAAGCGGGCGCCGCAGCGCCAGGCCTACCGCCTGGTGGAGCTGAAGCGCTGGAGCGAGTACCTCGGCCGGCCCCTCAATCTGAAGCCGACCTATTTCCCGGTCGACGGCCACGACGCCGCCAAGCTGATCATCGCCGTCGACGGCGCCGACGGCACCGATGCGGCCATGAAGATCGCCGGCGCCCTCATGCGCGGCGTCTGGGTCGAGCAGCGGCACATCGCCGATCCGGCGGTGCTGCAGGCGATGCTCGCCGAGACCGGCCTGCCGGCGCGCCGCCTGGACGATTCGCAGTCGCAGGCGGTGCACGAGCGCTACGAGGCCGATTCCCAGCGGGCGATCGACTCGGGCGTCTTCGGCGCGCCGAGCTACATCTACGACGGCGAATTGTTCTGGGGCCAGGACCGGCTCGATTTCCTCGAGCGGCGGCTGGCCCGCGCAGGAGCCTAGGCGAGCAATGCTGAGATCCACCCTGCGCCGATTGGCCATCCGGAACGCCGCCGTACTGAGTCTCTACAGAAAGCTTTTCCGGCCGGACGGGGACGACTGGGCGTCACTTCTGAAGGCGCGCAACGACCTTTTCGCCATCGGCGAGGACTGCTCGATCCAGACCAATGTGACGATCTCCGACCCGGGGTACGTCAGTCTCGGCAACAACGTGCGCCTGTCGGGCTGCACGCTCTTCTGCCACGACGGCTCGGTCAACATGATCAACCGCGCCTTCGGTCTCAAGCTGGACCGGGTCGGCAAAATCGAGATCCGCGACAACGTGTTCATCGGTCACGGCGCCATCATCCTGCCGGGCGTCACGATCGGACCCGATGCGATCGTTGCCGCCGGGGCGGTGGTCTCGCGCGACGTGGAGGAGCGCTCGGTCTACGGCGGCGTGCCGGCCAGGCGACTGTGCAGCATCGACGAGTTGGTCGAGCGCATGAAGCAAGATCATCGAGGCTACCCCTGGCACGATCTGTTCGAGAGCCGCCAGGTGCCGCTGGACACCCTCCGGCCGACGCTGGACCGGATGCGAATCGAGCACTTCTTCGGGCGCAGAAAGGCCGCGGCCTGACCGACTCGATCGGCCGGACCGGAGCACCCGGGACCGGCCACCCGTCGATCACTTGCCGTAGTGCGCCTTGGCGTTGGCGATGCACGAGCTCTTCGCATCGCCCGACATGGTGTCGCACTTCTCGGCCGCGACCTTGTAGTCGGCGTCGCGCTTGTCCTGGTTGGCGTCCATCCGGGCTTCGGTGCCCTTCTGGGCGGCCTTGGCGTCGGCCTGGACCTTGGTCATGGCCGCCTTGGCTTCCTTGACGCAGACGTCCTTGTCGTTGCCGGCCTTGTCGTCGCAGCGCTCCGTGGCGACCTTGTAGTCGGCCTCGGCGATCTCGTGCGTCGCGTGCTCGCGCGCCTTCGGCGTGTTCTTGTAGGCCGCCTCGGCGTTCTCGTCGGTCCGGGTGCGCTTGGCCTTGGCCTCGGCGACGCAGATGTCCTTGGCGTTGCCGGCCAGGGAGTCGCAGGCCTTCTTGTCGGTGTCGTAGGCGGCCTTGGCCGAGGCCTTGGCCTGGTCGTAGGTCGCCTTGTCGCCCTTGGTGTCGGCCGCGCCCGCGCCGCCGACGAACAGGACAGCGCCGGCACAGATCGCGACGGCCTGGGCGAGGGATGAGAGCTTGAATCGGATCATGGTTGTCTCCTTGCGGACTGGATGCAGAACGCATGGAGTATTCCGGCGGCGCCAGGCGGCCGCAGTCGGAGGATGCGACCATCGCCGGCGAGGCGTTTCCTACAAGCGCGACAGGCAAGAAAAAAGCCGGTGCGGGGCACCGGCTTTTTCCTGAAGCGCCGCGGCTTGCGCCGCAGGCGGGGCTCAGCTCAGGTGGCTGTTGATCAGCTTGGTCATCTCGAACATCGAGACCTGGGCCTTCTTGAAGATTTCCTTCAGCTTGGCGTCGGCGTTGATCATGGTCCGCTTGGCCTTGTCCTGGAGGTCATTCTTCTTGATGTACTCCCAGACCTTCTTGGTGACCTCGGTGCGGGGCAGCGGCTTGTCGCCGATGATCGCCGCGAGGGAGCCACTGGGGGTCATCGCCTTCATGAACGCCGCGTTCGGGGTCCGCTTCTTGGCCGGAGCCTTCTTCGCGACCTTCTTCGCCGGGGCCTTCTTCGCCGCCGCCTTCTTGGCCGGGGCCGCCTTCTTGACCGCCGCCTTCTTGGCCGGAGCCTTCTTCACCGCCTTCTTCGCCGCTTTTTTCGCAGTTGCCATGTTGATTCTCTCCATCAATGGATTGGTTGATGTGCTCGGAGTGGGCGAAAGCCGCGTGGACTTTCATTTCTCCTGCTTCCGCGCGAGGCGAATAGTACTGCGTGTATAGAGGAGTGAGAAGCTGATTTCACTCGTGAGACACGCATTCTTCAGAGTGAAAGTCGCGTTTTGTCGTTGCCACGCGTCACTGTCGCGTGCATTGCGATGCCCTTTGACCTCGCGACCTCGCCGCGCAGACAGCGACGCGGCGCCGATTTTCGCGATCCGAATGCGGGTCGGAGGGCCGCCGCGCAGCCTCCGGGAGCGATCGAAAGCGAAGCCGGATCGTCGTCAGACGTCGGCCCAGAGGCGCAGCAGGTTGTGATACGTGCCGGTCAGGCCGATCACCGCGGAGTCGGTCTCGCCGACGGTCTCGCGCAGGCGCATCAGGTGCCGGTCCATGTCGTGCAGCAGGGTCCGCTGCTCGTCGCTGCGCACCATGCTCTCGACCCAGAAGAAGCTCGCCAGCCGCGCGCCCCGGGTCACCGGCTCGACCCGGTGGACGCTCGTTCCGGGGTAGATCACCATGTCGCCGGCCGCAAGCTTGACGTGCTGCGCCCCGTAGGTGTCCTCGATCACCAGCTCGCCGCCGTCGTACTCGTCCGGCCCGGCGAGGAAGAGCGTGCAGCTGATGTCGGTGCGAACACGCTCGCCGGGACTGCCGGGGAGGTAGCGGACGGCGTTGTCGATGTGGTTGCCGAAGGCGTTGGTGGCGCCCGAATAGCGGTTGAACATCGGCGGCAGGATCCGCCGCGGCAGCGCCGCCGAAAAGAACATCGCATGCCGGTTGAGAGCGCCGAGCACGGTCTGCTGCAGCCCGGGCAGCTCCGGCCGGCCCTGCGCCAGCTGCTCGTTGTTCTTCGCCTGGGCCGACTGCGCGCCCGAGGTGGCGCGGCCATCGCTCCAGGACGCGGCGGCGAGCGTCCTGCGCATCCCGGCGAGCTCGTCGGCCGTCAGGACCTGGGGCACATGCAGCAGCATCGGCGGAGGATATCCCGGCGGTTCAGAAGCGCGCCGTCATGGTCGCGTAGAAGGTGCGCGGCTGGCCGGGGATGTAGTGGGCGGTGTAGAGCGAGTCGGCGTACAGCTTGTTGGCGACGTTGATGACGTTGAACTTGAACGTCACCTGCTTGTTGAACGCGTACTCCGCCAGCAGGTCGCCGGTGACCCAGCTCGGCGCCACGATCCCGGGCGGGTTGCGGTTGGGCGTCTGCGAGCTGCGCGCGTTCAGGCCGCCGCCGATCCGCAGCTCCGGCGTCAGCTGGTAGGTGGTGAAGAGGGTGCCGCTGTGCCGCGGCGTCATCGACGGCCGCTGGCCGGGCAGCTCGCCGGTCAGGGTGCCGCCCGGGCCGGCCTCGTCGATCTCGGCCCACGGGATGAAGGCGTACGAGAGGAACACCTCCCAGTCGGGGACGATGCGTCCGGCCAGGTCGAGCTCGACCCCGGCCGCATGGCGCTTGCCCGACAGGACGTAGAGCTCGAGCGGCTGGCCGTCGGGCGAATCGCGGTTGCGCTCGTTGTACTTGGTGGAGTGGAACAGCGCCACCCGGGCCGAGGCCTGGCCGTCGAACAGGTCGAGCTTGGCGCCGACCTCGATGTTGCGGCTCTTTTCCGGGGGCGTGTTCGAGCCCTGGGCGTCGTAGTTGTAGAGCTCGCCGGAGATGTTGAACGAGGTGCCGTACGAAGCGTAGTACGAGCTGGTGTCGTTCGGCTGCCAGAGCACGCCGAAGCGCTGGCTCCAGAGCGAATCCGAGCGCGAGCGCTCGATCTGCGGCGTGGCACTCGTCGGCGGGCTGACGTAATCGCCGTCGAACCGGTCCCAGCGCAGGCCGCCCAGCAGCTTCCAGTGCTCCACCACCTCGATGATGTCCTGGGCGTAGACGCCGATCGCCTTGGCGACGAAGTTGCGCGTCAGCACCTTCGTGCGCAGGCCTTCCTCGACCGAGGTGCCGTCGTTCGGCGTGCCGACCGTCGTCCGCGGGGTGTTCTTGTCGAGGACGACGCCGGCCGGCAGCACCATCGCGAAGTTGTTGAATTCCTCGCGCGACAGGTCGACGCCGGCGAGCAGCTCGTTCGCGCGGCCGAGCCAGGTGAACTCCTTGGTGTAGTCGGTCTGCAGGTAGCTGGCCTGCAGGTCCTGCACCTTGTTGGCGGTGCCGCGGTTGAGCGGCGTCGCGTCGCTGACCGTCGCCTGGGTCGGCCCGACCGTCGGGCAGTCGGGATTGGTCACCACGCCGGTCTGCGCATTGGTGGTGCGGACGCAGTAGCGGATGGTCGAGGCGCGCTGGTCGCGGTCGTAGCCGCCGCTGCGCAGCACCGTGTGCCAGGCGCCGCCGTCCTGGAAGCGGTGGGTGTAGTGCAACGTGCCGTAGGCGGCGCTGGTGGCGTTGTAGTCGCTGGCGGCGCCGTAGTAGTTCTTCGGGTCGACCTTGAGCAGCCCACCGGGGTTGGCCTCGCTGATGGGTCCCGAGTCGTCCTTGCGCAGCCAGGGGATGCCGTAGTTGATGCCGTTGCGGTTCTCGAGATAGAAAAGGCCGGCCGAGAACTCGTCGGCCGTGCCGATGCCCCAGCGGAAGGTCGGCGCGATCCCGTACTTGTCGACGGCGTTGCCGTAGTTGTCGGCGTTCGTCGTCATCGCGTTCAGGCGGAACGCCGACGTTTCCGAGGTCTTGAGGTTGAAGTCGCCGGTCAGCCGCAGGTAGCTGCCGGAGCCGATGGTGGTCGAGACCTCGCTGACGGTCGCCGGCAGCGCCGTCTTGCTGACCTGGTTGACGACACCGCCGGTCGAGCCGCGGCCGAACAGCATCGACGCCGAGCCGCGCAGCACCTCGATCCGGTCGAAGTTGAAGACGTCGCGCTCGTAGAACGCGGTGTCGCGGACGCCGTCGATGAAGATGTCGCCGCTGGCGGTGAGCGAGAAGCCGCGCAGGCGGATGTCCTCCTCGCCGCCCTCGGCCGCCTGGAAGCTGATGCCGGCGGTGTAGTGCAGCGCCTCCTTCACGGTGTCGACGCGGCGGTCCTCCATCAGCTTCTCGGTGATGACGGTGACCGACTGCGGGATGTCGCGCAGATCCTGGTTGCCGCGGCCGATCGCGCTGGTCGTCGCCCGCACCGAGTTCTGGTCGGTCTCGGCCTTGGCCTTGACCGAGATCGTCTGCAGCACGGTGCCGTCCTTGGCCGGCGCGCCTGGCGCGGTCGCGGCGCCCGAAGCGCCCGAGGCGGCCGAGGCCGGCGTCGCCGGTGTGGCGGGCGCTGCGGGAGTCGGCGCGACCTGGGCGAGCGCGGCGACGTTGAACAGCCCGAAGCCGGCGGCGAGGGCACCCAGCGGCAGCAGGCGCTGGGCGGAAGGAGGACGGGGCTCGGAAGTGACGAGCGGATGGAGTCGCGACGGCCGATGCACGATGCTTTCCTTTCGGTGAGGCACGGGCTGGCGGCGGCGGGCTGGTGCGAAGACTGGCGGTGAAGAAGAAGCGGGCTACTTGGTCAGGATGAGCTTCCCGAGCGCGGTCTGCCTGAGGCGGTAGAGCGAGCCGCGATGCTCGATCTGCACCTCCTTGGCGCCGGCGAAGAGCGACTCGCTCGGGATCGGCCCGCCGGGACGCGCCGGCGCGAGGCGCGGCTCGCCTCGGGGCGCGGCCGACGCCGGGCGCGGCGGATCTTCGGGCGGGACGATCGGGGCCGTCATGCGCTTACTGCGGCGTCTCCGATTCGCTGATGAAGCCGACCTTGGACAGGCCCGCCTTCGACGCGTCGGCCAGTGTCTGGGCGACGAATCGATAGGCGACGCCCTGGTCGGCCTTGAGATGGATTTCCGGCGGCACCGGCTTCTTGCCCTCGGCGGCGAAGCGCTTCTGCGCCTCGGCGCGGGAGACCGGCTCGCCGTTCCAGTAGCGCAGGCCGGCGGCGTCGATCGCGAACTCGACCTTCTCGGGGCGGAGATCGTTGGCCTGCGACGTCGCCTTCGGCAGCTCGAGCTTGACCGCCTGGGTCAGGAGGGGCGCGGTGACGATAAAGATCACGAGCAGCACCAGCATCACGTCGATCAGCGGGACCATGTTGATCTCCGCCATCGGCGCGCCGGAGTTCTTCGGGTCGAAGCTGGCGAAGGCCATCCTGCGCTCCTCAGGCCGCCGCCGGGCGGGCGGCGATCGGCCGCACGTTCGGGCCCGGCTCGGCGCCGACGCCGGTGCCGAGCGGCTGGCCCATCGAGACGAAGGTGTGCAGCTCGTAGGCGAAGGCGTCGAGCTTGGCGGCGAGGACGCGGTTGGCGCGGGTCAGCCAGTTGTAGCCGACGACCGCGGGAATGGCGACCGCCAGGCCGAGGCCGGTCATGATCAGCGCCTCGCCCACCGGGCCGGCGACCTTGTCGAGCGTGCCGGCGCCGCTCATGCCGATCGCCACCAGCGCGTGGTACACACCCCAGACCGTGCCGAACAGGCCGACGAAAGGCGCGGTCGCGCCGACGGTGGCGAGCACGGTGAGGCCGTTCTCGAGCCGCGACATCTCCTCGTCGAGCACTTTCTTGATGGTGCGGGCGACGAACTCGCTCGACGTCCCCGCCTCCTCGAGCTTGGCCGCGCCGTAGCGGGCGTGGTGCGCCTGCGCCTGCATCGCGTGGCTGGTGAGGTGCGAGAACGGATCGCGCGCGCCGTGGGTCGCGATCTCGCCGGCGACGGCCTCGAGCGAGGTCGCGTTCCAGAAGAAGTTCAGGAACTCGCGGCTGCGGCCGTTGCGCAGGACCAGGGTCAGGCCCTTCACGGCCATGATCGCCCACGACGCCACCGACATGACGATCAGGATCGCCAGCAGCGTCTTGCCGACGGCGTCGCTCTGACTCATGAAGTGGGCGAAGCCGGGGTCGGCGGCGATCTGCGTGTTCACGGTCATTTCTCCAGAGCGAAATCGAGGGGAACGAACGCCCAACCGGCAACCGCCTGGCCGTTCTCGGTGTAGGGCTTGAAGCGGGCCTTCTTCATCGCCGCGGCGCCGGCCTCGTCGAGCCGCACATGGCCCGAGCTGCGCTCGACCTGCACGGTGCGCGGCAGGCCGGCTTCGTCTATATAGATACGCAGCATCACCCGCCCGGTCTCGCCGGCGCGGATCGACAGGCGCGGGTACTCGGGCACCGGCGGATCGCCGAGGTACTGCACCGCCGAAGCCGGAATGAGCTTGGGCGCCGGCGGCGGTGCGGGCGACTGCGGCGCGGCCACGGTCACGGGCAGCGGCGGCGGAGGCACGGGCGGTGACGGAACGTCGGGGGGCAGCGCCGGCACGATGAAGGGCGCCGGAGCGGGAGAAGGCGCGGCGGCGATCACGACCGGCGGCGGGCGCTTCGGCATCGGCTGAGGCACCGGCGGCGGCGGCGGCGGCACCGGCTTCGGCGGTTCGGGCGGCGTGATCAGGTTGACGAACATCGGCGTCACGTCGGCGACCGCGTCGCGCACCTCGCGAATCTGCAGCAGACCCCAGACCGCGACCGCGTGCGCGGCCACGATCGCGGCCACCATGAGGTGGCGTTGGGTCGGGGTCAGCCCGTCGTGGCGCTCGCCGCGCCGCGGGAGCGGCGGAGGCACGAACGCGGCCCGCGTCGGCGCCACGCCCGCGGGCGAGCCTGCAACGTGCGGCGCGTGACTGAGCGTGAGCGGGTTGCCGGACATGGTTCTGTGCGCAAGGCCGGCCACTGTAGCATCGAATGAGAACGATTCTTGTTAGTGTTCCGTCCTGCGTGGCGCCGGCGCATCGGCCGGTCGCCGCGGCGCCGCTATCCTTCGCTCATGAAGATCGCCATCCGCTGGTTGCTGCTCGCTGCGGCGCTGCTCCTGGTCGCGAACATCTACTCCGGCGTCGTCGTCACCAGCTTCGGCTCGGCGCTGATCGCCGCCCTGGTGCTGGGCTTGTTCAATGCGCTGCTCAGGCCGATCCTGGTGCTGCTGACCTTGCCGGTGACCGTGCTGACGCTCGGCCTGTTCCTGTTCGTCATCAACGCGCTGATGTTCTACTTCGCCGCCTCGGTGCTCGACGGCTTCAACGTCACCGGCTTCGGCGCCGCCCTGATCGGCTCGCTGCTCTACAGCCTGTGCGGCCTGGTCATCGACGTCGCCCTCGAGCGCATGTTCCAGCGCGCTCAGGCGCCCCGACCCCGGCTGTAGCGCGCGCCGCCTACGGCGCCGCCTTGAAGTCGCCGCCCCAGGCGAGCACGACCCGCGTCGGATCGATGTACTTGCGCCAGGCAGCGTTGACCTGATCGAGGCTCAGCGCCTCGATCGCCTGGTCGATGCGCTGGGAGAAGGCGAAGGTGCGGCCGAGACGCTGGTCGGAGGCGAGCTGGCTGGCGACATTGCCGTCCTGGGCCCGCGCCAGCCGCCGCAGGTTGAGGAGGCCCGCCCGGGCTTCGTCGAGCTCCTTCTGGGTGAAGCCTTCCTTGACCGAAAGCGCCAGCTCCTCACGCAGCGCCGCCTCGACCTTGGGCTGGTTCTGCGGCGCGAAGATCGCGCTCACGGTCCAGCTCGAGTTCGGCTCGTCGGCATTCCAGTCGACGCCGGAGCGCACGTCGTAGCTCAGGCCGCCGCTCTCGCGGATCCGCCGCCATAGGCGCGACGAGCCGCCCGAGCCGAACAGGTAGTTGGCCATCAGCAAGGCCGGATAGTCGGCATCGCTGTCCATGAGCGGCACCGGCAGCAGGCCGCGCAGGTTGGCGTTCGCCTTGTCGGGCGTGACCTCGATGAAGCGCGTCGGCGCCAGCGCCACCAGCGGCTGCGGTGCGCGCGCGTACGGCAGCGCGCCACCCGCGGGCTGCTTCCAGCCGCCGAACGCCGCGACCAGCGCCTGGCGCACGGCCGCCGGATCGAGGTCGCCGGCGGCGCTGAACTCGCCGTAGGCGGCGCTGTAGAAGCGGCGATGAAACGCGGCCACATGCGCCAGCGTCACCGCGCGCACGTCCTGCTCGTCTTCGTCGAAGGTGCCTTCGTAGCGGATGTCGCCGCGCGGATACGGGTTGCCATAGCGCGCGAGCTTGTTGCGGATCAGCGCGTCGGGCTCCTTTTTCTGCCGCTCGATCCCGGTCAGCCACTGGACCCGGACTTCCTCGAGCGCCGGCGCGGCGAAATTGGGCTCGCGCAGGAGCTTGCCCACCAGCTCGATCACTGCCGGCAGGCGGTCGCGCCGGGTCGTGATGTTGACGTTGACCGTCTGGCCGTGGGCGGAGAAGCCGACATCGGCCTGCAGCCGGTCGAACTGGTCGGCGATCTGCTGGCGCGTCAGGCCGGCGCCGCCCTTGTCGAGCAGCGCGCCGACGAAGCCGGCGACCGCGTCCTGTCCGTTCAGCGTCGCCACGTCGCCGAAGCGCAGGCGCAGCCGCGCCTGCACCGCGTGGCCGCGCGTGCCCTTGGGCAGGAGCGCGACCTTCAGGCCGCTGTCGAGAACGAAGCGTTGGGTGCGGGCGTCGAGGTTCGCCGGGGTCGGATCGAACGACTCGGCCTGCACCGCGCTGGCGTCGCCCTTGTAGTCCTTGACCAGCGCCGCGACGTCGACCCGCGCCGGCGTCGGTGCACGCTCCGGCTGCGCCGTCGGCAGGTAGGTGCCGACGGTGCGGTTGTCGCGGCGCAGCCGCTCGGCAGCGACCCGGCGGATGTCGGCGAGCGTCATCTTGCGGACGTTGTCCCGGCCGAGGAAGTAGAGACGCCAGTCGCCGTCGGCGATCGCTTCCGAGAGGGCGACGCCGATCTTCTCCGGATCGGCGAAGCCCTTGTCCCAGTCGTTCATCCACTGCGTCCGTGCCCGCTCCAGCTCCTCGGCGCTGACCGGCTCGGTGGCGAGCGAATCGACGGTCGCACCGATCGCGGCGCGCGCCTTGTCGACGTCCTGCGTCGGCGCGAGCGCGGCGCCGATGAAGAGCGGGCTCGGCTCCGCCAGCGCCAGGGTGAAGCCGAAGGTGTTCGCGGCGAGCTGGCGCTCGACCAGGTTCTTGTAGAGGCGGCCGCCCGGGGTGTCGCCGAGCACCTGCGCGAGCAGCGTCGCCGCGGCGAAATCGGCGCTTGCTGCCGGCGGCACGTGATAGGCGACGTAGATGAGCGGCGCACCGCCGACGCGACGCAGGGTGACCGCGCGCTCGCCGTCCTGCGGCGGGTCGAGGGTGTAGGTCGGGGCGATCGTGCGCGTCGGCCGCGGGATCGGGCCGAAGGCCTGGGCCACGATCTCGAGCACCCGCGCGCTGTCGAAGCGGCCGGAGACAATCAGGGTCGCGTTGTCCGGTTGGTAGTAGTTGCGATAGAACGCCTGCAGCCGCGGGATGTCGACGTTCTCGACGTCGGCACGGGCGCCGATGGTGCTCTTGCCGTAGTTGTGCCACTGGTACATCGCGGCCATCGTCTGCTGCAGCAGCATGCGGTTCGGGCTGTTCTCGCCCGCTTCCATCTCGTTGCGCACGACCGTCATCTCGGTGTCGAGGTCGGCGCGGGCGATGAAGCTGTTGACCATCGCGTCGGCCTGCCAGCCGAGGTACCAGCGCAGGTTGTCGTCGTTCGCCGCGAAGGTGGCGAAGTAATTGGTGCGGTCGTACCAGGTGCTGCCGTTGGCGCGCAGTCCGCGCTTGGTGAACTCGGCCCAGACGTTGCGCGTCGTCGGCGTGCCCTTGAACAGCAGGTGCTCGAGCAGGTGCGCCATGCCGGTCTCGCCGTAGCTCTCGTAGCGCGAGCCGACCCGGTAGGTGACGTTGACGGTCGTGCTCGGCTTCGAGTCGTCGGGCACGAGCAGGAGCTGCAGGCCGTTCTTCAGCCGGTACTCGGTGATGCCCTCGACCTGCGTCACTTCCTCGATGCCCGCCGGCAAGGGCGATGTGGGACGCGTCTGCGCCGGCGAGGTCGACGCCAGCAGGGTGAAGGCGAAGGCGACGAGCGCGTGCTTGAGCATGGGGAACAGGGACCGGGATCGAAAGAGCGGACGAGTCTACGGCTCGGACTTGCGCCAAGCAGTCGGTGCGGCCTTTGTCTCGGAGCCCGGTCGTGTCGCGGAGTTCGTCGCCGACGGCGGCCGGACACCGGCGCCGCGCACCTCGAAGCTCACGCTCTGCAGCTCCCGGTTGTCGCCGCCGACGAGGGCCAGGCGATGCCGCCCCGGCCAGGGCGCCCAGCGCCAGCGCTCGGCGGTGCCCAGCGGCTTGCCGTCGAGCACCCACTTGCCGTGCTCGCCCTCGAAGGTGATGCGCTGCGCCGCCGGCGGGATGTCGGGGTCGATCGCGAACACGCTGCCGTCGCGCGGACTGGTGATGCCGAAGCGGCGCGCGCCGTCGACCTCGGCCGTGGCTCGTTGCAGGGCCCGCTCGCTGCCGGCGAGGAAGACCTCGTCCCGAGCCGGCTCCCTGGCGCTGTCGAACGTCACCCGCAGCCGGCTCACGCCGGCAGGAGCGGGCGGCGGCTTCGAGACGGCGCCGGCGTGCAGGGCGCCGGCCATCGCATGCCAGATCGGCGCCGCGCCGCTGACGCCGCTGATGCTGTGCATCGCCTCGCCGCTGGCGTTGCCGATCCAGACGCCGATCGTGTAGCGATCGGTGAAGCCGACGCACCAGTTGTCGCGCATGTCCTTGCTGGTGCCGGTCTTCACCGCCGCGAAGCCTCGGGTCGCCAGGGCGCTGGCGAGGCCGAAGGTGCGGACGCGGGCGTTGTTGTCGGCGAGGATGTCGGTGACCAGGAACACCGCCGCCGGATCGGCGACGCGCACCGGCCGCGTCGCCGCGCCGCCGCTGCGCAGCGCCGGCGGCGCGTACAGCCCGCCGTTGGCGAAGGCGCGGTAGGCGTTGGTCAGCGCCAGGAGCGAGACGTCGGCGCTGCCCAGTGCCAGCGACGCGCCGTACCAGCCGGCGCTCTCCGGCAAGGCGAAGCCGAGGGCGCGCAGGCGCTGGTGCAGCGCGTCGGGCCCGAGCAGGCCGGCCACGCGCACCGCCGGCACGTTGAGGCTGGCGCCGAGGGCGGTTCGGGCGCTGACGAAGCCTTTCCATTCGCGGTCGTAGTTCTGCGGTAGGTAGAGTCCGGCGGCGGTGGCGATCTGCGCCGGCGAGTCGTCGAGCAGCGTCGCCGGCGTGATCAGGCGCTTCTCGAACGCGAGCTCGTAGACGAAGGGCTTGAGCGTCGAGCCCGGCTGGCGCCGTGCCAGCACGCCGTCGACCTCGCCGGCCGTCGACGAGCGCGCATTCGAGCCGACCCAGGCGAGCACCTCGCCGCTGGCGTTGTCGAGCACGACCAGCGCGCCGTCCTCGACGTTGCGGCCGGCGAGCTCGGCGAGCTGGCGGCGCAGTGTCTCGACGGCGAAGCGCTGCAGCGGTGCATCGAGCGTGCTCGCTTGCGCCGCCGGGCCGCGCGGATCCACGCCCAGGCGAGCGAAGTGCGGCGCGAGCTGCTCGCCGAGCGGCATGCCGCCGCGCCGCGCCAGCGCGGTCTCGGTCAGGCCGACGACGCCGACGCAATCGAGCCACTGGAGCCGGAGCACGCCGCAGGCGCGCTCGGCCACGGCCGCCGGCCGGGCGTTGGGGGCGCGCACCAGCGCCGCCGCGACCGCCGCCTCCTGCGCGTCAAGGCCGCTGGCGCGCTTGGCGAACAGGGTCTGGACGAGCGCGTCGATGCCGACGATCTCGCCGCGAAACGGCACGGCGTTGAGATAGGCCTCCAGGATCTCGCTCTTCTTCCACGCCGCCTCGAGCCGGGTCGCGGTCACCGCCTGGCCGAGCTTCTGGGCGACGCTGCGCCCGCCGGCGGGCCGCGCCAGGCCGTCGTCGAGCAGGCCGGCGAGCTGCATCGTCAGGGTCGAGGCGCCGCGCGTCTGCGTGTCGATCAGGTTGCCCCAGGCGCTCCGGGCCGCCGCACTCCAGTCGACGCCGCTGTGCTCCCAGAAGCGCCGGTCCTCGCTCAGGACGATCGCCGTCAGCAGAGCGGGCGACATGTCGGCGAGCGGCACCCAGGCGAGGCGGCGCACGTCCTTGTCGACGCGCAGCGTCTGGACCGACACGCCATGGCGGTCGAGCAGGGTGATGTCGGAGGGCCGATGCGCCGCCTTCACCGCGGCGAAGCTCGGCAGCGGCGCCGCGCCGGCCTCGCCGACGGCGAGCCCGAGCGTCAGCAGCATCGCGGCGGCGACGCGGTTCACGGGGCCACCTCGATCGCCGTGTTCGGCGCCTCGCCGAAGCTCTCCGGCGCGTACATCGCCTCGACCCGCGTCGGCGGCAGCGCGAACTTGCCCGGGTTGTTGAGGCGCATGCTGTACTCGACGACGTGTTTGCCGCGCGGCAGGTATTCGTAATAGCCGCGGTAGGCCTCGAAGCTGCGTTCCTCGAACGCCACCCAGGCCGAGCCGGCGCGCTTCTCGGTGCGCGTCGCCAGCGCCGAATCGCGGCCGAGGCCCGAGCCGAGGAGGGTCGCGCCGCCCGGCACCGGATCGCTGACCACGACCCAGGTCATGTCGGCCTGGGCGTCGATCTCTAGCCGCACCCGGACGATGTCGCCGCGCGACCAGCGCGCCTTGTCCTTCTGCTCGACCGCGCTGATGCTGCGGGCGATGCTGTAGCCGGCGGCGAGCGGCGCCTTCAAGGGAATCGCCGCCAGGCTTTGCACCGTGAGCCACGGCTTGCCGCTGCCCTGCTGCGCGACCGTGAGCGTGCCCGCGCCCGGCGGCCACGGCAGCGCCGCCCGACCGCCTGCCGGCTGCGCGGCCCAGTCGGCGATGCGTGCCGACGACGCCGCCGCAGCGGACGCCGGCAGGTCGATCTGCGCCACGGTCGTCCCGGCGATCTTCTGCGACTCGAACTTCGCCGCGAACTTGTCGAGCGCGAGCGAGCCCCAGAGGTTGGCGGTGGTGGTGAGCCAGGCGCCATGACGCTGCCGGGCGAGCGAGCCGACCACCATCTTCGGCAGATCGTCCTTCCACGCCGGATCGTCGAGCACGGCGAGGATCAGGCGCGCGGCGTTGGCGTCGGCGCTATCCATCAGCCACCACCAGAAGTCGCTCTCCTCGGTGCTGAACTTCAGGGTCGTGCCGCTGTAGGTGAGCCGGCCGCGCAGGACCTGGTTCGCTTCCTCCAGGCGTTTCGCCCGGTCGGGAATGCCGTCGACGCGCTTCAGGATGTTGAGCCAGTCGATCAAGGCAGCGGTCGGCCAGACATTCGGCGTCATGGCGATCGAGCCGAGCGTCTTCGCCTGCGCCCGGCCGTAGCGCGACAGCGCCTCGATCGCCGCGAGCTTCCTCACGTCGAGGTCGGGCCGCGGCGACCAGCCTTTGCGCTCGATCCGGCCTTCGACGAAGCCGGCGAGCCCCGCGAGCATCGCGTCGCGCGCCGCCGCCGGCAACTCGAAGCCGGCCTCGTGCGTCGCCGCCAGCACGTACGCCGTGAGCCGGTCGCTGCCGCCGGGCGCATCGCCGGAGCGCGGCGGGAAGTAGCCGGCGAGGCCGTCGCTGTCGAGGTAGGTCGGCAGGGTGTTGGCGACGCCGGCCCAGAGCTTCGCGTCCTTGAGGCCGACCGCCTTCGAAGCCTTCTGCTCGAGGCAGACGAAGGGATAGGTCTCGAAGAAGCGGCGCATCCCCGGCAAGGCGCCACTCAGTTTCGGCTGCACCGCCACGGCAATCCCGCCTCGCACCTTGGCAGCGCTGAGCGTCGAGCCGCCGAGCGGCGCGCCGACAAGCAACGCGTCCGCCGGCGCAGCGACCGGCAAGGTGTAGCTGCCGTCGAGCTGGGCGAGCGTCGCCTGCAGCACCCGCACCGGCACCGCCGCGGCGACGAGCTGGGTGAGCTTGAGCCGGTCCTTGGCGCTGCCCTCCTCGGCCGCGGCCTCCCAGGCGATGCTGATCGCCTCGGCCGGTACGCTGACCGGCCAGACCACTTCCTTCGCCGTACCCGCTGCAAGCACCACGTCCTGCGGCGGCAGGGCGATCGGCACACGCGCGAGCTCGCTGCCGCCGCCGGCCGCCGGCAGGTTGGCCGTGCCCTGCAGTGTCGCCCGCACTTTCATCTCGCGCGGCGTGGTGTTGCGCAAGGTCAGGATGGCGCTGAACTGGTCGCCGTCGCGCACCAGCGGCGGCAGGCCGGCGAGCACCTGCAGGTCTTGCGTCACGCGGACGCTGGTGCTGCCGGTGCCGAACTTCTGCACCTCGGCATCGGCGATCGCGACCAGCCTAAAGCTGGTGAGCGAGTCGTTGATCGGCACCGCGACCGTCGCTTCGCCGTTGGCGTCGACGACGATGTTCGCCTTCCAGATCAGGAGGGTGTCGAACAGCTCGCGCGCCGAGCCGCGGCCGCCGCCGCCGCCGGCGGCGACCGCCTTTCGGCCGTAATGCCGCCGGCCGATGATCTCGCTCTGCGCGGTGCTGGTCTCCACGCCCCAGGCGCGCTCGCGGATCATCGCCTCGAGCAGGTTCCAGGAGTCGTTGCCGCGCAGCGCCAGGAGGCCCTCGTCGACCGCGGCGAAGGCGACCTGCGCGCCGGCCATGGGCTTGCCGCCCTGCGTCACCCTGATCTTCGCCATCGCCGTCTGCCGCACCGCGTACTGCGGTTTGTCGGCCGTGACGCTCACCTGCAGCTCGTGCGCGGCGAGACCCACCTGCAGCTTGGCGACGCCGAGCTTGAACGCCGGCTTGGCGAGATCGATCATCGCCGTCGGCGCCTGCCAGTCCTTGCCGTCGCCGCGAAAGCTGCGCCACCACTCGAGCGGCTCCTTCCAGCCCCAGGTGAAGAAGGAGTACCAGGGCGTCTCGCGGATCCGGCCACGCAAGGCGAGGACGCTGACGTAGACGTTCGGGCCCCAGCCCGGCTCGACCTTCAGCTCGACCGTCGGATCGTCGCCGCGCAGGGTCGCCACCTGGGTCGCGATCACGCCCTCCCGCTCCACCGCGACCAGCGCCGTCGCCTCGCGGAACGGCATGCGCACCTGCAGCCGCGCGGTCTCGCCCGGCTCGTAGCGCTTCTTCTCCGGCAGGACATCGATCCGATCGTCGTTGTCCTGTGCGAACCAGACCTCGCCCTGCTTCGTGATCCAGACCGTCGCCGCGGCCGTGGCCGGATGGCTGGCAGCGTCGTTGGCTTCGGCGATCAGCTCCACCTGGCCGGCGGCGTCGAGCGTCGCCTCGCAGAGCAGCAGGCCGCGGTCGTCGGTCGTGCCCGAGCACAGCGACCCGAGCTCCTTCACCTCGGTGCGGTTGTCGTAGGCATAGAAGCCGCCGACCATGCGCTTGCGGGTGGAGATGATCTGGCTGACACGGCCCTTGACGGCGACGCTCTGGCCCTTGATCGGCTTGCCCGCGGTGTCGAGCGCGAGCACGGTGAACTTGGCGCGGCCGCGGTTGCTTGCCCAGGAGGCGGCACGCACGCCGAGCACCACCGCGCTCGGCCAGAGGTCGATCCGGGCGGCGACGGTCTGGGTCTCGCCGTTCGGATCGGCGAAGCTGACCTCGGCGTCGATCTGGCTCGGCCGCACGACCGGCGGCAGGTCCTTCAGCGTGAAGGCGGCGGCGCCGTTGCGGTCGGTGGTGAGCGGCAGCTTGTCGGCGACGAGCTTGCCGTCGCGGGCCGGCCCGTCGCCCTCCTCGCTCTCGCTGCCCTCCTGCTCGGCTTTCTTCGGATCGCGCGGCGGCTCGAACGAGAACTCGTCGTAGCCGGCGAAGCCCGGGCTGCGGCTCTTCAGGAGGGCCGAGGCGCGAAGCGGCGCGCCCCCCATCGGGCCGCCGGAGAAGTAGCTCATCTGCACGTCGACGGCGACGCTTGCCGGCGCGACCTGGACGGCTTTCGGTCCGGACAGGCGCGCGTCCACCAGCGGCAGGCGGAACTCCTCGACCCGGAAGTTGCCGCTGGCCCAGCTGCGCTGCCGCGCCTCGCCCTCGCCGCCGGCACGTCGCTTCGCATCGGCCGCGTCAGGCCGTTCGAGCGAGACCTCGTAGACCCCGAGCTTGGCCGCGGGCGGAATGTTCCAGGTGGTGCTGGCGCTGCGGCCGCCGCCGCTCCACTGCAACGGGAAGCTGAACTCCTGGCCGCTGCCCTGGTGCACCAGCTTGACCGTGGTCGGCAGCTTTGCCGCCGGCACGACGGCCAGGCCGGCGGCGGTCTCGGTGCGGATGAAATGCTTCATCGACACCGTCTCGCCGGCACGGAATAAGGTGCGGTCGAACACCGTCGCGGCGCGCAGGTCCGGCTCGGCGCCGCGGCCGGTGGGCACGTTGAAGCGCCACGACTCGATCCCTTTCTGCCAGCTGCTGAAGACGAACGCGACGTCGGTCGCGCCGCCTTTCTCGTCAGCCTTGCGCGCGGTGACGAAGTAGCCGCTGTCGGCGGGGCAGTTGTCGAAGCCGGCGTCGAGCGCACGGGCGACCACCGCCAGGCCCTTGGCGTCGCTGCGCCCGGTCCAGAGCGGCTTGCCGGTGCAATCGTTGACGGCGATGTCGGCGCCTGCTACCGGCTTGCCGCGGTCGAGTGTCGTCACCCAGACGACACTGTTCTCGCGCCCGAGCTTGAAGTGCACGCCGAGGTTGGTGACCAGGACGCCGGTGCGCACGTACATCGGCGCGCGCTTGTCGAGCAGCGCCTGGCCGAGACGGAGCGATTCGATCTCGACCACGTGATAGCCCGGCTCGGCGAGCGGCAGGCCCACCACCTCGAACGGCCGCGGGTCGCCGCCGGCGAGCTGCGGCAGGTCGAGCCGCTTCGCGCCGACGTCGCTGCCGAGCAGCGAGACCTCGCGCGTGCCGACCCGGCGCTCGACCTTGCGCTTGATCGGCCGGCCCTTGGCGTCGACGTCGTCCTCGGTGGTGAACCATTGGCTCTTCGGCAGGCCGAGCTCCTCGGCGGTGAGCTGGGTCTCGTGGTACTTCTGCAGCTTCGCGTACCAGGCCAGGATGTCGGCGTCGCTCTGCAGGCGCTTCACCCGCACCCGGCCGGCGCTGGTCGCGGCCGGCGCGCTGGCCGCGGCGTCGCCGCCGCGCAGGTCCGCCTGCACATGGCGCAAGGTCACGGGCAGCATCGCGTCGGCGTTTCGCTCGATCACGCCGAAGGGCGCCGCCGCGAACTTGGCGATCGGCGGTGCCGAACCGGTCGCGACCTTGAGCGGAAAGCTCGCGGCGTTGGCGAGCGGCCGGCCGGCGTTGTCCTGCAGCTCGCGCGGCAGGACGACGCTGTAGCTTGCGTTTTCGGCCAGCGGCTTGGGGAAGACGATCTCGGTCACCTCGGTGGCCTTGTCGTCCTTGTCGAACACCGGCGCCAAGGGCTCGCCGCTCGCCGGCGCGAGCCGCACCTGCGCAGCGAGCGGCCGCGGCACGGGCGCGGAAAAGCGCAGGCTCATCGGCCGGATCGGCAGGCAAGGCGCGGCCGCCTTCTCGCGCTCGCAGCTGAATTCGGCCGTGAAGGCGGCACGCACGTGCAGGCGAAAGCGCTGCTCGATCGTCGTCACCACCTGCGGATTCGCCGCCGCGGCGATGCCTTTGCCCCAGACCAGGTGGAGCGACGCGTTGTTGGCGAGCGGCCGGTCGCAGCGAGCGATCAGCATGCGCGGCCACTCTGCCTGACGGATGCGACGAGCCTTGAGCAGCTGCGCCCGCTGCTCGCCGCCGAGGAGCGCGAGCGGCAGGCGCTCACCGATGCCCTCGACCTCGCAGCGAGCGTTGGCCACGACGCTCGCTTCCACGGCCGGGCCGTTGAGGCGGATCAGGAAGTGCTGGTCTTCCTCGATCTCGGCGCCGTCGCCCGGCTGCATCGAGACGATCGCCGGGCCTCCAGTGGAAAACGCGAATTCCTTGAGTCCGCCGAGCGCCGCCGCCGCGGCGGGGCCGCTGGCCGCGACGCTCGGCTTCCACTCGGAGCGAAGCAACGCCCTGCACTTCGTCCCCGGAGGCAGGGCCTCGCGGAAGTCGTAGACCCAGACCCGGTCGCTCGCCCAGCGGCCGGCGCCGGCCGGCACCGCGCCCTGGCAGCTGAGGGCGAACGGGTCGGCGAGCCGCGGATCACCGAACGCGACCACGCTTTCGGAGAACTTGACCGTGACCTGGCGGACCTGGGCAACCTCGCCTTGCGGGGCAGCGGAGACGATGGCGGCGGCATGCGCCGCGGTCACGAAAGCCAGGCCCATGCCGAGGCCACAGGCGATGTCGCGCGTTCTCATTCGGGCTGCCCCCTCAGGAATCGCGCCAGTCTAAGAGACGGGTCGCGATCCACGGGCGGCCGCCGAGGCGTGCGCAATCGCGCCCGGCGAATAGGAGGAGCCCGAGCGCCTCAGGCGAAACGCCGAGCGATCTCCTGCTCGATGCGGGCGAGCACGTCGCTCCACTCGCCGCGCCGGGTCTGGCGGAAGAGGCGCATCGTCTCGTACCAGGGGCTGTCTTCGCGGCCGAGCAGCCAGCGCCAATCGGGATTGAGCGGCAGCAGCAGCCAGACCGGCTTGCCCATCGCCGCCGCGAGGTGCGCGACCGACGTGTCGACTGAGATCACCAGGTCGAGCTGGGCGACGAGCGCCGCCGTCTCGGCGAAATCGATGAGCTCGGCGCCGAACCATTCGATGTCGCCGCGCTGCTTCAGCACCGCCGCATCGGCCGCGCGGATTTCGTTCTGCAGCGAGACGAAGCGCGCCTTCTCCGACGCCGTGCGGGCGAAGTCCTGCAGTGGAATCGAGCGGTTGCGGTCGTTCTTGTGATGGATGTTGCCCGACCAGACCAGACCGATGCGCGGCCTGTCCTTCGCCCCGAGCCGCGCCTGCCAGGCCTCGAGCTGCTTTGCAAACCCCGGCCCCGAGGGATGAACGTAGGCGCCGCCCGCGGGAATGGTCTGCAGCGTGGTCTCGAAAGCGAGCGGCAGGCTAAGCAGCGGACAGTGGACGTCGAAGCGCGGGGGCGTCTCGTCGGCAGAGAGCAGGCGGGCGACGCCGTCGATTCCCTGCAGCAGCGGCACGAGCGGCGGCTGCACCCGCAGCAGCACGGTCGCGCCGCGCTCGGCGAGCGGCCTGGCGTAGCGGCAGAACTGGATCGTGTCGCCCAGGCCCTGCTCGGCGTAGATCAGGATCGTCTTGCCGGCGAGCGGCTCCTTGCCCAGCCACAGCGGCTCGCTGAACTGGCGCCCGGGCGGCGCTTCGGCGTTGTTCTGCCAGCGCCACTCGTATTTCGGCCAGCCGCCGGACAGGTCGCCGGAGACCAGGCGCGACAGGCTCTCGTTGAGATAGATCGCCTCGTAGCCGGGCTTGATCTCGAGCGCGCGGCGGTAAGACGCGAGCGCCTCGTCGTGGCGGGCGAGCTCCTGGAGCGCGTTGCCGCGATTGGCATGGGTGTCGGCGAGGTCGGGGCGAAGCTGCAGCGACCGGTCGTATGCGGCGAGGGCCTCGTCGAAGCGGTCGAGCTCTTGCAGGATCAGGCCGCGGTTGCTGAGCGCTTCCGCGAAATCGGGCTTCAGCTGCAATGCCCGATCGAACGCGGCCAGCGCCTCCACCGGGCGCTTCAGGTCGCGCAGCACCAGGCCGAGGTCGTTGAGAAGGTCGAGGTGGTCGGGCGTGGATGCACGTGCCCGCTCGAAGGCGGCGAGTGCCTCCTCGAATCGCTTCGCGTCGCGCAGGATCCGGCCGGTGTCGATCCAGGCGGCAGTCAGTTCGGGCGCGAGCTGCAGCGCGCGCTCGTAGCTGGCGAGCGCCTCGGCCGGGCGGCCGAGCTGAAGCAGCACGCTGCCGCGGTGACTGAGGGCGGCGGGATAGTCGGGCCGGGCCTGCAACGCCGCGTCGAAGCGCTCGAGCGCCTCG
>Ga0068864_100000197_pt1 | contig 55129 bp, 82 predicted proteins | sample KBSSwiS72_FD_66586 | JGI IMG/M metagenome (GOLD analysis project Ga0068864, IMG submission 66586) | Switchgrass rhizosphere microbial communities from Kellogg Biological Station, Michigan, USA - KBS Switchgrass S7-2 | ecosystem: Host-associated > Plants > Roots > Rhizosphere > Soil ...
AGTCGCCCGCTTCAACCGGCCCTTCTGGCCCGACCACCGGTAACCGCTGCCAGGTCGTCCCGTCCAGGCTGTACTCCGTGCCGCGTGAGCCGGCCGCTTTCAGGAACGAGTTCGCAGGTGCAGGCAGCGGGAACGTTACGCTGCCACCAGACTGCACCTTACGCGCGCCTGGCAGGATGGTGAACGGGGTAGCTGGACTGATCGCCACGTTGTCCCAGTGCCACGTGGCGGCCCTGCACGAGCCCTGCCAGCCCACTGTGGACGCACCCGCATCGCCGACACCCGGCCCGCATGGCTTGAGCGGGTTATAGGCCCGCTGGTTCAACTGCACGATGCCCTCGTCGAACCGTAGCGGTCCTGCGGGAATGTCCGTATCGATCCAGTAGAAGTATGGATGAAACGGCGCACCCATGTCCGACGCTGGACGGAACCCCATGCGCAAGTGGGTCTTGCTCAACTCGATGATGAAGTGGTCCCTGCGCGCAGCCGACGTGTGCAGGCCGTAGGTGGCCTGAATGTCCTGCCATTGGTGGAACCCGTCGAAACGCATCCCGCAGTAGTAGATGCTCGTGGACTTGGCGTAACTTAATGGCCCGCATGCGCTCGAGAACGCGGGGATGAAGGTGTGCGCCGCGAACACATTGCCGCCACCTTGCAACTCGACCTGAATGCCATCTTTCGGCGTATGAAAGTCGACCATGTTCAAGGCCATCGGCGGCTCGAGGTCGGTTCGCTCGGGCGCGAACGGCAGGATCATGATGTCGACCCAGTCGCGCGAGCTGGTGCGTTCGGTCGACATATCCCACTCGAGCGTGGCCGTGCCATTACGAAAATCCATGAGCGCAGGCGGGGTCAAGTAGACGGCACCGTAGCCCGCGTTCATGCTGGTCATGATGTGGTTCGAGCAGTCGAACGTCGTCTCACTAGCCAGCGTGATGAAATGGTTATGCACTGAGTTCGGTGTGCCGCCAGGCCAGAGGTCATCGGGCGGCTCGCAGTTCGGGCCGTGGTTTGCCCACATGGGCTCGATCGTGTCGTTATCATGCGCGACGATCGACACGTCCCAACCTGGCGGGACGTAGTGCACGGGCGCGCCAGCTTCTTGATCGAACGTTTCAAGAAAGGTAGTGGGCGGCGGCGTCTGAGCCGCCACGGGCAGCAGCACGACCGCGATCGCGGCCACGGCTACCATGCCTATAAGAAGGAAGCGCATGCGGGGTGCGCCCTCCTTTCAGGATGACGAAGTACAATTGCGGAAACAAAATGCCCCCGCACCGCTTACGACGGCCGGGGGCTGGCACCGAAGGGAGAACCAACGATGCAATCTCAGGCTACCCGAGCGGCTCGTTTCTGGGCGAAGGTGGCACGCGGCAACGATTGCTGGCTATGGCAGGGCGGCCGTAACGCGCGTGGCTACGGGATGGCCGCAAACGGCAAGAAAAGTGGATTCATACTTGCCCATAGGTTCAGTTATGAGTTGGCCTATGGATCTATCCCACCAGGGCTGCACGTCTGCCACCATTGCGACAATCCTCCTTGTGTTCGACCAGACCATCTCTTTGTCGGCACCGATGCTGACAACATCGCGGATATGCTGCGTAAGGGCCGTTACGGTCCTCCTCGCCCCGTATTACGCGGCGATGCCAGTTGGTCGCGAAACCATCTCAATCGGTTGGCACGCGGTGAATCACATGGCCTTGCCCGTATCACAGCGACTCAAGTGCTTGAGATGAGACGACTACGGGCTGAGGGCAAGTCACTTAGCGAACTCATGACCGCGTTCTCGATGAGCAAGTCTCAGACGTTTCGCATCATCACTCGCCAGGCTTGGGCGCACATTCCTTAGGGCAGCAAGCTCGCCGCCGCATAAATTGCCAGGCCAATCGGCACCAGAAGCACTGGCCAGCCGGCACCAACGCCGAACGCTGCCAGAACAAACACGATTACGGCGACGAGAACCAGAGCGCGGGACACGGTGAATACGGGCATGAGTCCTCTCCTTCAATGGTGGTGTGTACACAGTCACGCTGCCGCTTTCCACATCTGCTCACGCGAAGTGCCAAGCAGGCCCATACCAGGCACCATTTGGTTGGTTGAGCAGAACCAGAAGGCTGCCTCAGATTGGCTACGCAGCATGCGCAGAAACGGCACGATTTGATCGGGTTCCCGGAACCATTCCGAAACCCAGACCGCCAGGTCGGGCCTGACCTTGCGGTACGCCGTGAGCAGCGTCTGCGCGGCCGTTGCAGACTTGTTGTAAGGATGCACGGCTACCGCGGCGCAGCCCTGTAGGTGTGGGCCAACCTGCTGCCACCACGTGACATCGCCCGACGCCATCCCAGCCGCGATCATTGGTAGGTCGGGATACGTCTCGCGATAGATGCGCCAATCCTCGATGTACTCGGCTGGCGTCTTGGTCCAGCTCGACGCGCCGGTATTGTCAGGTTCATTGCCGATCTGGTGCATGTCGGCATCGGGCAGGATGTAGCCCGCCGACTCGCGCGCTACCACGCTCAGCACGTTGATCCCCGCGGCTCGACATCCAGTCACGTACTCGTGGATGGCGGGATCGTCGCGGCTTACCAGCCTGATCCACGTGGCGCCTAATCTCCGCAAACTGGTCGGGCTTGGTCTGCCACCGGGGTTAACAGGGTCAACATTGATTCCCTGAATCAAGGTCGAGGGCCGACTTCCTGAGTGCGAACACGTTCCATCTCTTTGACGATGTCGCGGACTACGGTCTTCCGGATGCCACTTGGCCGTTTGGCTTCAGCGAGCAACTTGTCGCCCAGGTCGTCAGCCACATAGGCCAGCCCGTTGATCACACCGTCACAGTCAGGCATAGGCACCTCCCCATTGACAATCTCCGACTCGAGCATCACGTTCTGGTCGACGGGCGTTGATGTGTATTGGTGGGCCACCACGTTGCCACCGATGAGCGAACCTGGCACGATGCCGTAGTGGGCCAGCCACTGCTTGCGGTCAGGCCAGTAGTTGACCCCACCGAAGAGCAGATCAATGAAGTACCGCGACCAGTAGATGCCTGCCAGCGGGAGCCCGTGGTTGATAGCCCACGCGTCCAGCACCGCGAGCGCCCGATTGACGTCATCAACTCGCTGTGCAATCGGAACTTGCCAGCCCGTGCTCTGGTTATCCTCGACGTCTAACCACGGCCGCATGTCGAGGTCGACATCGTCAGGAACGGTCGCCAGCCTGATCCGTTGATCATCTTCCACGGACTGGTCGCCCATGCGCCACGATGGGTCATGCCAGAGCCAGGTATAGATCCCGCAGTACTTCCCGTCCTCGTGGGCGGTTCTAAGTTGTGGCCCGGTGTAGCCAGTGGGCGCGGGTCGCGGGATCGCCTGAGCAATGATGAACTCGGCCTGCTGATATTCGGCCGTGTCGCGATACTGTGCGGGCATTCCGTTGAAATTTGAAATGTCCAGACCGTAAAGCGTCACTTGGTGAACTCCTCGCGCCGTAGCCGCGTCACATCACGACGCATCCAAACCAACCCGTTGAGCGCTCGTTGATCGGATACCAGCATTTCGTGTGCGCCACATATGCTGGTCCGCGCGCCCGTCAGAGCGTAAGTACAAGCACAATTGCGGGCGACTGCATTGACGATCAGCAGGGTTTCGTCCTGATCGCCGGGGAAAACTGTCTGCGGGGCGACCATCAGTCGCCATCTTTCTATGGCTCGCAAACTGTCGAGCCAGTACCCGTCCCAACCGGGGCCAACCGGGGAACTCGCGTTACCGTGCCAAGGGGTTTAGTGTCTGCGAAACCTCCTAAAAGTGGAATTACCGGGTAAGTGCCAGGATGATCCCGCCGACGCCAAGCGCCATACCGATCACGGCAACTGCGATTGCCCAGGACGTGGCGATGCCCGTTCCCTTGCCTTCGCTGCGGTTGAACCGGTCGACCAATGAATCCAACTTCTCGGCCATCGCCGACAGCCGCGCCTCACTTTCTGTACGCGGCATCAACCGCGCCGTCTGATCCGCTAGCGCAGCACGAAACTCATTGACGCTATCGAACCGCTTCTCAGATGCCACTTCGGCCTTGCCCACGGCACGATCGGCCGCGATCAGGGCGTTGGACACGGCTTCCTTCTGTGCCTCGAACCGTTCCTCGAAGCGTCTCTCACCCGAGTGAAACATCTGCTCAACGGCCGTGAATCGCTGTGTATGTCGCTCGTCCAGTGCGGCTATGAGTTCGCGAACAGCCTCGATCTGGGCGGAGTAGTGAACGCGCCGTTCTTCTAACAATCGCTGAAGGTGATCGTGCAGCGTATCGACGGTCCAGCCCGAGACGCTGCTCTCTGTTTCGCCAGACATTTACAGAATCGCTAGGGCGCCCGTGTTGCGTACCACGATCTCGGGGCTGTCGGTCACTCTGACGTACACGTCGTACAACGTCCCTTCGGTCAGGGTGATTACGCCGGTCGGCCCAACGAGCGCGCGGGCGTAGTACGTGACCGGCGACGTGCTGGTATCGGTTTCCCAGCTCGCCGATTTCCAGTCGCCCGCGATCGGCGTCGCCCCGGTCAGGGGAAACGCCATCTCGAGGTTGTCCAGCGTGGGATCGATGGTCAGACCGTCTTCGACCGCGCCGATGGCGACACGTACGAACTCGGTGCTCAACGCGTCCTGAAAATGCATCCGTGCCTCCTATTCCTTGGCCGGTCCAATCGTCCACCGACTGCCGAGCGAGCCTGACGTCCACGGACTGCCGGGGGTACCTGCCGTCCAGGGGCTCGCTGGCACACTCATGTCCCAATCAGGATTGCGTCGCGCCGTGGTGAACAGCACGATCATGTTGTGTGTCTCGGGCACGGTCAGGCTCTGTGCTCGCGGGTACGCGCGCGGCGGCAGATCGCTGATGAACGTCGACTCGCCGACGACCATCGCATCCTGACCGATCAGGTGCCGTTTGGTCAGGTCGAGGAAGGTGTAATCGCGAGCCCGCAGCGGACCGCGCGGTGGGCCTTCTGTCTCCTGGCTTGTTTGGCCTGCCGGCAGTTGCTGGTAGATATGGAGCGGCAGCGTCTGGAGCCATGTGTAATCACGTGCTCGAGCTGCGGCCTTCGGCGGCAGTGCGCTAGCGTCAGAACCCTTGCCGACAGGCTTGAGCGCCGCGGCATCCAGCCCAAGGGTGAAATTGACGCCTGGCTCGTAGAGGGTTGCGACTCGTGGGGCTGCATATGGAGGCCGATGCAGCCACTGGCTGCCGGCGACCATTGCGTCCGTACCGAAGAGCCAGAACTCGGTCGGATCGCTGTAGCTGTAGTCGCGCGCTCGTGGTGCCCCACGCGCTGGCAGGTTGTCTGTCGATTGCTGTCCAGCCGGGAGCGCCTGAACAACGGTCGTCAGACAACACAGGTTGATCGGCGGGACGAATGAGTAATCGCGTGATCGGAGCGCGGTGATCGGAGCGAGATCCGTCCACTGCTTACCGACGACCATTGCGTCGGTGCCGAACAGCCAGAACTCGGTAGGATCAGCCCACGTGTAATCCCGCGCGCGGGGTGCTGCTGGCGACGGCGCCAGATCGAACCGTTGCTGGCCCGCAGTGACGGCATCCTGACCAACCAGGACCGGGATGAGCTCTTGCGTCCACGTATAGTCACGCGCACGCGTGGCGGCACGAGCAGGCAGCGAATCGGTACTCTGCGCGCCGTACGGAATCGGCTGAACAATCGTGGCCAGGCACAGGTTGATCGGTGACGCAAATGTATAGTCGCGTGCCCGGAGTGGGCCTACTGGCGGGAGCGCCGTGCTCTGCTCGCCGGCCGCCATCGCATCCTGGCCAAGGAGCGTGAGCGGGAACGACTCGGCGAGTGAGTAGTCCCTCGCTCGAGCCGCGGCTAGTGGCGGTAGATCGAATGACTGCTTGCCTGCGTTGAGCGCATCGGTGCCGAACAGCCAGACTTCGCTAGGATCGAAGAACGTGAGGAGATCGACAGACCGCGATGCAATACGCGGCGGAAGGTCGAACGACTGATCGCCAGTCGCCATCGCGTCCTGGCCGACAAGCTCGGGAATAAGCGTGTTGCCAGCGTTGACGTCATACGTAGCCTGCCGATACGGCGCCCGCGCAAACGCAATCGGCCGGCGTGTATCGAGCGTCGCCTGCCCTGGCGGCAGCGTTGCAACAATCTGCTCGGGCAGGAACGCGCTACCAGAGTTGCCGTCGTAAACCGGGTAGCGAAACTCGCGCGCCAGGAATGCCGCAGGGCGCCGCGTGTCAAGCGTGCTCTGCCCCGTAACCATTGCATCCTTGCCCTGAAGAGGCAAAGGCGTGCCATGGACCTGGTGGAAATTCTGGGCAGTGAGCGCCGCGTGCTGTTGACGTCGAATAACGGCCGCCGGACGTGTGGTTTCCCACGTCTGGGCGCCAGCGTTTTTGGCGTCCTTACCGACGAGCGGACGCGGTGTGCCACTAACCTGATCGATCTGCCCAGCAATTTGGGCAACTGAACGCTGGGTTCTGCTCAGGTAGGCCGCAGGTCGACGTGTATCGAGTGTGCTCTGGCCAGGAGCGACGAAATCCTTGAGCAGCCAGTGCTCGGTACCGTCGGTGAAACCTGGCGCCTCTTTGGGTGCCGGCCGCCCAAGATAGTTTGGCGGCAGCGACAGATGCGATGCGCCAACCGGGCCACCACCACCGCTCAGCAGCGGTAGTGGTGCATCAATCTGACCATAGTCCTGGCTAGTCTGCGCAACGCGTTGCTGACGATCGCGCAGACCACCCGGCTGGTAGGGCATCGCCTACCTGCTTATCCCCTGCCGCGAGCGATCGGGAAATCTGGCCCGGCTAGTTTGCCAGTTGATCCAACGTTGTAGTGGTCGCGCGCTTGCTGATAGGTCAACGCCGTGTTGTAAATTGCGACCTCATCAATACGCCCCATGAACCCACGGAAGTTGCCGCTATCTCGGCCGATATAGCGCGTGGCGGTCACACTTGATCGGGATGGGAATGTCCCCGAGAACACAGCGTTCCCATTCAGGTACAGGATGTACGTTGTGCCTGAGATGACCGCCATCACATGGAAGAGATTCAGCGTCAGATCGAGTGGCCATGTGCTGGCGTCAAATTGCGTTGGATACTGGTCCCCAGCAAATCCGATATAGGGATAGGCACGTCCGTTGAAGCTGTTCTGCCCCACGTTCAGCGAACAACTGCCGCCACTCAGACCCGAATCGTAGAGACACCCGCCCAGACTGTCGAAACACATCACCCAGCACTCGATCGTCAGGTCACCTGTAATATCCAGCACAGCATTGCTTGCGATGCTGACATACGCCGTCGGCGGGATGTTTCGGACGTCGAAGGACATCGCACCGTTCGCTTCATTGACCAAGTCGGTGCCTGTACCTTGCGTCCCAACATAAGTGCCGTTCTGCTGACCCATCTCATCGACGGCGACCGAGTCGGTGGGGGCGGCTTCACCCAGCCGCCAATATGAAACAGGATTTGCGTCAAAAATCAGTTTTGAGTACAGCGTATTGATCGTCATGGCGGTGGCATCATGAGCGGCGTGGTCATCTGGACGGCTGGCCCCAATCCTGGCGGGAGACTGGCTCCTCCTGCCGCAACTGACTGCAAAGCAAGTTGAAACCCTTTGACTGCTCCGCCGCTACCAGAGATATTGAACGTCGCGGCTCCAATGGTTGACGCTGTCGCTACCACGAGGTCTGCTACGCCAACTTCATTGCCAGCGGCATTCTGCCGAAAGGTATAGCCACCTGGCACAGCGCCGAACGACGAGATGGCGATGTAGTTGCAGAACGCGACCGCAGTGGTGTCTACGGTCGTCGTGATGTCAGTCGGGGTAGCGAACGTCTGCGAGCCGGTCGCAACTGTGCCTTCTGTCGGCGCAGTCGGAGCGTCCGGATCTAGCGGGTTTTCTCCGACAACGGCGCCCGAGTAAGCCAACATAATGCAATCGCGCCAGGTCGAAGCGAAATTGAACGTATAACTGGCCGGTTCTGAAGCCGCACGTTTCCACGCGATGTACATGTGAAACGAGTTCGCCGTGGCATTTGCGATGACGTTCCACGTCCCTGCGACATCAGTAACAGCACCCGTGGCGTCCTTGGACATGAAGAACAACAGAATGTCGTTGTCGGCTGTTCCTGCCGGAACGTTGCACGTGACATTGGCCCCCGTTGCTCCGCCTGCGTTCGCCTTTTGCCGGAACGCTGGGGAGGCCATGCGTCAGCCGATGTTCCAATCCACGCCGTCGAGCCGTCCGTTCGTCGCGTTGACGAACAACTCCATTCGGTTAGCGGCGTTAGTGGGAATCACCTGAACGAACTCGACTGCGCTCGGTCCACCGGGCGGCTCAGTTCGGGAGAATGTTCGTCCATTCTTGAGAACCGTAGCCTGGGCAGGGAGTGGCACATCAGTTGAGTTGTTGAACATGCGGACAGCCGTCACGAAAAGCGTCACATCGTCATAGTCGTAACTCACTCGCCGCACCGTGCCGTCCAGCGCAATGTCCTCAAACTTGACCACATTCACCGTCGCCATCAGGACTCCACGAGCTCCACGGTAAGCGCCTCAAAATCGACATGGTTGTTGATCTGAATACACGCCTTCTCAAGATGGCGCAGCGCGATGACGCGGTCTGACCAGCGAACAGGACGGTCGATGTGCAGGTTGCTCGTGGTCACTGTCAAGCGAAGCGCTACGGGCGGATGTATGGCTCCAGGCATAGACGCACCTCCTTTTTCGCTCAACCGATCAGGGCACCGTTCGTCTCTGGCGCGCCGTACCGCAACGCTTGATAGACGGCTTCCATGTTGACCACGTTCAGCCGCGCGAGCACCTCATGGCCAATAGCAATGGACATATCGAGGTAGACCTTGAATCCTAGGGCACGCGCACGATTGCAAAAGTAGTAATCCTCCGACAGGTTGTTGAAACCGCCAGCCTGCGGATCGTTCTCAACCCCAAATCCGAACAACGGCCAGAATCGCCACGAGGCGTTGCTGTTGCATTCTGGCAGCACCTCGACCATCGCCGCGATCACCTTTCGGTGAACGGCGAAGAACCCGGTTGCCACGTGGCGCATCTCCAGTGGCTCGAGGTCAGGGCCAAACCTGAGCAGTGATTCGCCCAGCGTCCGAATCGCCAGATGGCTGGCGTCGCCAGTAGGGTAGGCCGCGGCAATCACGTCATGCCCGTCACGGCACCGCTCAACAATGCCGTTGGCGTCGTCGGGATCGAACACGATGTCATCGTCGACCATCAGGAAGACATCATCGGTCGTCTCGCGAAACCATTTGGATGCCTGGATGGAGCGGGCACGGTTGATGCCCGCCTCACCCCCGAGTTGCTCACGCCACTGGTTCGGTCCAGGCGTCGTGAGCAGTTTCGTGATACACCCGTGCGTCGGCAGACTGACCGACCGGTACGCACAGACAATCAGTGTGGCGGTGCTCAAATAGCTGTCTCTTTCAATCGGTCACGGCGGCGGATGTAGTGCTCGTGAGCCTGCCGTTTTGTACGTTCTGGATCACGTGCATAGTAGTCACGACGAGCCTTGCGCTGTGCTTCGAGTTGCTCCGGTGTGAGATTGGCAACTGCACGTCGCTTATGGTCAGCCTCGCGTTTGAGTGCTGCGCGGGCCTGGTCATACGCGCGTTTCTGCTCCTTCCGAGCGGCCGCATAGTCGCGCATCTGAGCAGTGAGGCGCGGTTTGTTCGCTTTGTAATGAGCCTTGACTGCTTGTCGTCTGGCTTCGCGTTGCTCAAGAGTTTCCTTTGCATACACGCCAGACACTCGCTCGGCGTTGCATACACGACAGATGCGCTTGCCTGCTTTGCCACGGTAGGTATTCGCGTTATCGTAGACGTGACCCTTCGGGCACGCGATGATCTTCGCCACGCGTTCTGCGATGGCTCTCCGAATATTCGCCAAGCCCTCCGGCGTATTGCGCGCACCAAGCCGGGAACCAGCGACCGGACAGATATTGAAGGCTGGCTGGAGCGCTTCGAGATATTCCTGCTCACGATCAATGAGGTCGACTCTGTCGCACTCATCAATGACGTAGAACCTGAACGCCGTCGCGCCATGCTTCGTCCATGCGTTCTGGAGGAATCGGCTGTGATGCGTACCAGCGTTCAGTTGTCCGCGATGCCTGTACCAGCGGTTCTCTATGTTGGCGCTACTACCGATGTAGAAGCGATCTGTCCCAATTTGCTCGATTACATAGATCCCGCACCTATGCTTGCCTGGCATTCCATCCCCTCATTAAGAGAGGATGGTACCAGCCTTCAGGATGCGGCGTCTATTTTGTGACGCGCTAGATTGCCCCCGAGATGTAGGGTGCGATGCGCTCGCGGTGGAGGGTTTTACGATTGGAACGGTGGTGTCGATGGCTCTTTCCGCCACCATCGCCTAGATCGGCCGTTTGTAACGGGAGTGTAACGGCCGGTTCATATATGATATGGGCTCCTGTGAGCCCCGCAGTACCGCCGGTGAATGCGCTCAGTGACACCTCGCCCAGTGACGCGGTGTTGCCAATGGTCGACGGCTCCTCGCCTGGAGCTGCAACCCAGCGCACGATGCCACCGAAGGCGTTGTACGACAGGTTGAGCAAGTGCAAGGTCGTCGAACGCTGCGGGTTGGTACCAGCGATGGTGAAGCCAATCGGTACGACCGACAGGACCGAATGCGTACCGTCCAATGCGGCTTGCATGGCGCCCGACGTACTCGACAGGGTGACACCCACGGTCGAGTCGCGCGACAACAGCATGAACGTTGGCGAGCTGGCACCAGCCTGGCCACCAAGATAGACCTCGATGAACGTGAGCCGCTGCGTGGCGTTGCCGCCCTGCACAGCCATGTACGAGCCATTGGCCAGCGCGGTCGCCGCGTCAGCCGTGGCAGTGGGCGTGAACGTCGTGAATGAATAGGAGAACTTGGCCATGGTGAGGGCGTCTTACCTTTCAGAATGCGTCAATAGCGACGGATGAACAGGACCGCGGAACATACTGGTCTGTTCGGCCAGTAGCAACTGATAGTGGCGTACATCCTCCTTGACATCTGTCCATGTGCAGAGAGGACAGAGTCCCTCTGGAGTGGGGTAGTTGACACCATCGAAACGGTGACCAGTCTCGCAGTAACGACCTTCCAGGAGCGTGCGCTGCTCCTGTGTCAGTCCAGTCATAACGGCTTACCAGGGACCAGGAGGGGACTGGTGGGCAAAGCGTGGAATTTGCCGTCTGAAATAGCGTCGGCCAACTGTTCGAACGGCTCACACCACAGGTTGTGGTTATCACACACGACTTTCATGCACTTGCGACAGACTTCACGCTCACGCGTGCGTTCTGGCCGCTTGAGTACGATGGCATGGCAATGCGCACAGGTCCATGTGTCCACCTCGACCGCGGTGCTGCCAGGCACCGGTATGCCTCCGAGCGCGGCTACCTGCGGTGCCATTGCTTCGGGGATACCAGGCGAGTTGCGGTGATCGATAATCAGGTACCCGTTATGCCCTCCAATCTTGGTTGAGGCCAAATTGCCATCCCTCCTTTTAGGTGTTAGCCAACGAACTGCACACTGCTACGGCCACGAGAACCGAGGTACGCGAGTTGAAACATGAATGACGCCCAACGTCCGAGTGATAGTGCGGGCCTCGACGAGTCCGTTGGTATTGCAACTGCGATGAGGTTGTCGCCAATGACGAGACTTGCCTGAAAAAACGCGTTCGTCAATCCAGCACCGAAACCCAGTCCATTGACGTACGACACATTGGCGGTCCCTTGCTGGTCTATCAGTGCGAACGTTCCATTCTGCAAGCCTGGCGATATGTGATCAGACCGCACAAGATCACCGGCCGGCACATTCAAATGAAAGCGGTACAGCATCACTCGCTCGGGGACTATCTCGACCGGTGAGATCCACAACGGGTCACCCCACGGTTGGGTAGGAGGCGTGGCGGCAGGATTGTCGGCCGGCGGGAATGGATCGGTACCCAGTGTTGCCACCACCGGGGCGGTCCAGAAACTATCGTCGAAAGCTGGCTGTTCCCATCCTGGCGGCGGGAACGTACTGCCTTGTCGATACGACGACACTTTGCCTTCGCCCGCAATGGTCGATGTCTGTACATATGTGACACCGTCTATGGTGGATATAACTGTCGGCACTCAGTGTCCATAAACCATGTGATTACAGGGTTGTGTCGAGCGAATGCTCAATCGTGCCCTCACGCGGCAGAGGAGTCCACGGGCGCCGAATTGGCATATCGAGCACGGCACCGAAGAATGGCGGCGGACCAGCCCACAGCCAGAACTCCGCAATCGTGTAAACCTCTGGGCCATCGGATGTGAAGTTCGATGATCGACCGAACCCATCGGTGCCGTTGGTTGTTTCACAACGATGCTGCACCTCGACTACGGCCGATGACCTGAGTGCGAACAAACCAGCAACAATCGAAGTTGTCACCGTGCTTGCTGCTCGTGCCGACTGCCCCTGAACGAGCGTTCCGCCACCGGTTATATTCTGGAGACGGGCCTGATGATCATTGACTGAAAAAGCAGGCGCACTAATGTTGCAGCGATACGTACCAGCATTGAGCGTGATCTGATTCAGTGTTCGATCCAACACTGCCAGATTCTGATCATTAGCAAGAAACGTGTTCAGCGTGCGTGTGCGCCACGCTCCTGTAGTAAATGCACCCCCATTGGTACCGTCAGGTTTCTGGTCCTGGATACAGATGTATGGTGGCGCACCGGTAACGGTAAGCGTGCCAGGAGGGCCAGGCAACCCCTGAGCACCAGCCGCACCCGTCGGACCTGTAGCGCCTGTCGGACCCGTCGGCCCTATGGTAGCAATGTTTGAGAACGTGAGCGATGTCGACCCTAGCGTAACTGCTGCTGTCTGGGTATATACCCAGATCGTGCTCCCATTCGTCGTGCCTTCACGGACATAGATGAACCACCCCAGTGGAAAGTCCGCAGCACTGTCGGCGTCAACCGAGCGAGTCAGTAAGGTAGCCGCACCCGTCCAGACATAAATGCCATTGTCGGCTGGCACGGCCTGATCCTTGAGCAGAACCCGATCGCCAGAGGCCAGCGTGACACCATCTATCGTCGCGCCTGGTGTGGCCAGCGTAATAGCTACGGTCGATGCGGCGCGTACTGGTTCCTTGAGCCGCTTGGCTTCGTGGAGGTCGGCCCCGCTAGCTGAGGAATGTGCTGGCAAGCCTAACTCCTGGCCACAAAGGGGATACCGCTCGAGTCAGTAAAACTCACGCTGCTGCTATCGAAGAAAGCCGGCGCATCAATACCCGCCACATCAATCCTTCTCAAAGTCAAGGTGAACGTGAGCACGGTCGCGCTCCCCGAAAACGTTGCGAGCGCATAGGACAGGATGTCGCCTGGCTGGAGTTCGGTGATCCAACCTGAGATGTCGATATCGACCTCGGCCTGAGCTGTCAGTCCTGGTCGCGTCGTCCCGTAGATCGGTCGTGCGCCACCACCCCACATCCCGTGTGACGCTAGACGAATGTCCACGGTCGCCGTGACAGTGATCGGGGTGATGAGTAAATCGGTCGGACTCCACACGCCCGCTGCCAAGTGGGCGCCGACAATTGTGAAGGCGCCCGATGGCATCTCGGGTATCCCGCCCATGCCAACGGTAAGCGGCTGGCCAGCACCGTCAAAGTTCATGATCAATGCACAGGCAGTTGCTCGCTCGACCTGCTGTTCCCACTCACGTTGCCGTGCCTTGGCCAGCAGGATGCCGAATGCTTTGTCGAGCTGTGACTCGGACGATGCCACGCTCACCCGACGTACTCCATCGTCTGCGTGAACCACTGGTCGTCCACTTCGCACGTGACCGCGATACACACGAGGTCGTCGTCCAGCCCAAGCATGGACGAGGTGATATGGTGAACTTGACCAGGCCCGAACAGGTCGTCGCGCGGGGTGCTGATCCCGCTTAGCTTGACGATGGTGTGATCCGTTTCGTTCTGTACGTAGGCAAGCACGGTTTCACAACTGATCCCTGGACGAGTGTCAGCGTTGGTGTTGCGCTCGATCATCTCGCTCGAGAAGGCATACGGCACCGTGCCATTCGGAATCGTTGTCGGATTACTGAAGGACACTGCGCCCAGCCCATCGCCGTAATCGAACCCCGTAACTTGCCACGCGACCGCAGTCTCAAACGTAGCCTTCTGCGTGTGGCCGCCTTCGAAGATGTCGACGCCCTCGGTCAGCGTGAATTCTGCCCCACCACCGGGCTGGCTGAGCACTTGGACGCGATAAATGTTATTGCCGTCCTCGGGGCTCTCGACGATCTTGTACCCAAGGCTCGCCTTGGACAGCCGGCTCAAATAATCGAGGCCCGTCTCTCCCTGGCGCCAGGTGTATGCCACGGCCGCAGCGCCGCCACGTACGATGCCCGTTCCGCCAATGCTGCCAATATCCCCGCCAGAGATGCCGCAAATGTCGAGCACCGCCTGAGCAATCGCCTCGTCTGTGGCCGGGCCGCCGGTGAGGTCGGCGAGCAGGAAGCCGTTCGGCCGGTTGTTACGGTACTTGGCGACCTTGAGCAGCGGCCCGCGGCACACCATCTCGAACGTCGGCCCGCTATTGAGCCAGTCACCTTGCAAGATCGTGCCGCGGAACCGAGTAATGTTGTTGTCGCCGTTGCCCATCGTGATGGTAACTTCGTCGCCCTGGCTGAATCCGGGATCTTCAAGGCACTTGACGTAGCCACGACTGACCGGGTCTGCGAACGACGTTTCCACACGCGCGCCGCGCAGCAACTGTGTATCGATCGCCGTGCCGCTGATCGTCGCTGTGCAGTAGGGCGCGTAGACCTGAACGGTCATGCCAGAATGAACTGCGCTCGAGCCACAACCTGGCCGTCCATACGTGGCGGGTCAGGGTTCGTTTCTTTGAGGTACGCGCTAACCGTATCCCAGTGATCGATCACGAGCGTGCCGGTCGTAGGTTGGCCGCGCATCAGTGCAAAGGTGACGTACTGGCCGCGATCCGTAAACACACACGTGACGGTGCGCGTCACTTCACGCTGCCCCCCGACACTGACCGCCACGTTGTTACCGCCAGGGAACCCACGCGTATTGACCGATGACGTGGCCGGCTCCGACCAGCCTTCCTCGAGCGCCGTGAAACTGACCGAGCCGAAGCCAGACACGCTAAACGAGCTCACGTCACACTCGGCAGTAGCGTTGGATGCGACGCGTTGTCAGGCGGGACCGCCACACGTCCTGCGGAATCGAGCACGGCATTCGCAATTCGCGCAAGTAGTGCGTCTACATCGGAGGGGTTGCTGGCATTCACTGTGCCGACTTGGACGAGAACATTGCTTACTGGCTGCATGCCGGCTGCATTCACGGAGTTGAGCGCCGGCGCCGCCGCCGTCACGGCTCCGCGTCCGAGTCCGGCGGCACCACCAATAAGGTCGCCGTGCAGGAATGGAATAAGCCATGCTGGTGGCTCAGGCAAATTACGGATAGCGGCCGCGAGGTTATTCAGCGCTGCGGTAAGGACGTCGATAAAGCTACTGACGTTGGCCGCATTGTCGCGAAGCAAAACAAACAGATCCCCGAATGGCCCGAACGACTTGGTGATAATGTCACCCAGATCAACGTTCTGGCGAATGAAGTCGGCAAGCCGCTGAAGTCCTGCCACCGTCGAGTCGGCGCCTCCCTCACCCTTCGCACCGATCGATTGAAACGCGCTGATCACGTTACTCAGTGCTACAAAGAAATTCCCGACCGACTGAAAGACCGGAATGAGCGGTTGGAGTTGTGTCCCGAACGCTTGCAATGGCTGAAGCAGCGTGGTACCGAAGGCATTCCCTGCCTGCGCGACCTGATCAGTAGTGATAGTGCTGAGCGCTGTACCCAAGTCTCGGATCGACGAAATGAGGTTCTGGTCGATGAAGTCGCCGACCTTCTGAAAGGCTGGCTGCATCTTCGTATCCCAGAACTCGGCTAGCGTCTTCGATGCGCTTTCGAGTGTCGGGAACACTTGCTCGCCGAGCTGTAGGAAAAACGGCACCAACGTCCCCGACAGCCAGATCCCCACGGTCTGCAGTGCGGGACTGAGCTTCGTATCCCACACCTCGCCAAGACGAGCGCCAACATCGGCGAGAATCGGCATGGTCCGATCAGCCAGATCGGCGATGCCCGGTACAAGTTGGCCTGTGACAAACCCAGCAATTTGCTGGAAGACCCCAAGTAAATTACCCAGTGGCTCGGATACGGTGCCGACTATTGCACGGAAGGTATCGAACGCACCGCCCAGGTCACCGTTGAGCACCTTCTCGAATACCAGACCGAAATTGGCGAAGACTGGCCCGAAATCGGTAAAGAACCGTTGGACCGCGTTTCTAACACCAGCGAGGATTGGCGCTATGCTCGGCGCGAGCGCACCCAAGATCGCCTGGAATGTATCGAGTGCACCACCCACATCCCCGTTTACAAGTTTATCGAAGACCAGTCCGAAGTTCCTCAAGATCGGTTCAGCACCCGCGAAAGCATTCTCGATCTTGGTCCGAACACCACCAAAATTATTGGCTAGTGCGAGCGCGGCCAAGCCGACCACTCCAAAGAGGCCAGCGAACAACGGCAGTAACCTGATCAGAGCAGCAAACGATGGCGCCAGGAAGATCACGAGGCGACCTAGCAGGGCAAACCCGCCGACTGCACCCAAGATGCTGCCACCGACGCCGGCTATCCCCACCAAGAACCGTTGAACTTCTGGCGATAGCGTGGAGAACTGGTCAACGAGCCCCTTAGCGGCTGTTGCCAGGTCACGCAGGACGGGCAAGAAAAAGTTGCCGATCTGAATCTGTACGGTTTCGATTGAGCCAGCTAAATTTTGAAGAACACCCTGCAAGTTGTCCATACGCGTCTGCGCTGATTGAGCAGCCACGCCTGATCCTGCAGTCGCATCGCTAAACGCCTGGACCAGCTGACCGCCAAGTTCAAAGATGGCATTCGCTGCCCGCTGGCCGTCCGTTCCAAAGATAGTCGTCAGTGCTTGCTGTCGCTGCTCGGACGTCAGTCCCTTGAGCGCGTTCCGAAGGATCTCTGCAACCGACGCCATATCGCGGATGTTCCCGCTGGCATCGAAGAACGCGTTACTGCCATCGGCGAGCGTTAGCCCGAGTCGCTTGAACTCATCCTTCTGCTTTTTGGTGTCCGGGATAAGCCCGTTGAGGAACGCCTTGAACGAGGTGCCAGCGTCAGCACCTGTGGCGAACCTGTTCGACAGCAAGCCGAGCGTAACGAGCGTGTCGTTCAACGACAACCCAACCCCTGCCGCCACCCCACCTACCGCTGCCAGACCAAACCGAAGGAATGACACATCAGATGCTGACGCATTCGCCACCGCAGCCAAGCGATCGACCACGCTCGTGAGTTCAGATGCCTGGACGCCAAAAATGTTCATCGCCTGAGCGGCAATCGTGGCGGCCTCAGTAGTAGTAATGCCAGTTGCTGCGGCCAAGTTCAGCGCAGCAGCCGCCGCACCATTGAGCACTGCCTCAGCCGGAATGCCTGCCTTGACGAGTTCTTCGATAGCTGAGGCAGCCTGACTACTACTGAAGACTGTATCGCGGCCCAATTTGAGCGCCAGCTCCGTTAGCCCAGCACCGAACTGCTCAATCTCAGAAGGGTCCAAGACTGCCTTGACGCCCGACATCTGATGCTCAAAATCAGCCGCTGTGGAGATGGCACTCACAAATCCTGCGCCGATACCTGCCGCAGCGGAAGTCAGTACGAGCGCAGCAGGGGCTGCCGTCCGGAACGTGTTGCCAAGCGTATTGACCTGATTGTTGAGCGTGTTCAGGCCAGAGATGGCCCCGCTCACGTCCGCCGAGACGGCGATGAAGAGCTCAGCAATCGGTACAGGAATTAGAGTGCCCTCAACCGAATCTCAACCACGATGGCTGATGATGCGCGCATGCGTCCTTGGATGTGGTGGGTCATTCTGTTTGTGGCACTGATCGTGGTCCTGGTGCTGTACCGCGAGACGCCACTGGTGCGAGCAATGGGGAACGTCGTCAGCGCGATAAGCGAGGTTGCCCTCAAGTGGCAGGGTCGCTGAACCCTAACTAAACGGTCGCAGCGTACGTGACAGTTGGCGTGCTCGCGCCTTGTCCTCAGCATCACGCTGCGCCCGTTCACGCTCTTGCGCCTCAAGATTGAACAGCGCGATCCAGTACGCGAACTCGGCCCCGCTCATCCGATCCAGGAGTTCCGCTCGCGTCATCTTCAATTCCCTGGCCAAGTGATACTCGAACCTCAGGCTCGGATCCGTTCTCAGCACTTTTGGTGGCATCTGACACAGCAAGCTGCGACAGACCCGACGCATCCATGATGGCTCGGAGAATCAGGCTCACGGCTACTGCCGACTTCTCTTGCAGCCGGTCGTAGTCGTCCAGCGTAAAGGCAGGTTCAACCACGCCCTCGACGAACAGGAGCGCTTCGAGCATCTCATTGTCGACGACGTCCTGCTTCGTAAAGCGGTCCTGATGCGTGGCCCGCTTACGCATGGAGTCTGCCTGCTTCTTGCTGAACGTCCGAATACGTACGGCCCCACCCCATTGGGGGATATCGACCGTACGCTCTTCGATGTCCTTGGCTGCCCAGATCTCCTCGGCAGTCAGTATGTGAACCTGATCCATGAGCCCTCCTCAGGGGTGATGGGGAATTGAAGAACTAGGCGTTGGTAATAGTGCCTGCGACGGCGAGCTCTGATCGCCAGGTCGCTGTATCGTCACCTGGCGTATCCACCCTGTAGGACGCGACGTACGCACTCCCCGAGAAGGATCGCGTGCCACCTCCTGAGCCTGATGGTCGATGCGCAAACGTGCTGGTGGCCGGTGTCGTGGCGAGCATCAGCGGCGCGATGATGGCATCGAGCGCCGGGTCGTAGCCACCCTCAAGGCTGATCGTGCCCGAATAGGAGCCGACCAGTTTCGTCGCGGCGTTGCCGCCGATCGGTTTCACGTCCTTGATGTCACGCTCGATGTTGATGCTCACCGACGTGACGTACTGACTGATATCAGTACCGCCGAGCGTGAAGGTGGCGATATTACCTGAGTTGAACGGCATCCGATTGCCCGATCCTTTCTTCAGATCGAGCGAGCGGCTCGGCCGGTGGCTCGGTAGGAATACCTATAGTGCGAATACTGCTATGCGGTAATCGCCAGCGAACCTCAATCGCCCGTACAACGATATTCAACCCGCGGAGAATGGTCAGCCAGAACACATCGTCTGCGCGTTCATCATCGATCGCATGCGTGACGATAGATAAGCCGCGCCGGACCTGAATCCAGAACTCCCGCTCATCCTTCATGCGAAGCTGAGCGGCTGATATTTGATCCGGTAAAACCCACCGAGATATACGGTCGGAACACCGTTCTCCATGTCCTTGCGCTGGTGTGGCTGCTCGCGCAGACAGGACGCGACTCGAATATCCTCCACAATGGTGCCCTGGTCAGGGAGAGACGTAACGAGCAGGTCGTCCATGCGATCCGCAATCGTCCGCAGGCTATTGAAGGACGAGCCTGTACCTACGGCGCGGATCAAGTAGATGGCGTTGGTCAACCGCGTGCGCAGCGTAACCACCTTGTCGGCGCCACCCAGGAATGCGAACAACACGAGCGGCGTCGTCGATCCCTGTGGTGCCATGTCGCCATACACACGCCCCCCGACGGCTGCGGACAAAACGACGTCACCGGCCAGTATCGTAGTCAGCCATTGATCGACCCGCAGAATGTCCGCGCTCATAACTCAGAGATCGGCGATGTGAGACATTCGCTCGGCGAAGGCGTCGGCGCTCACTTCAATCGCTGGCAGCATGAAGGATTGCGGCGGTATGAAGCGCGTTCCCAACTCCTGAAAGATGCTGTAGTTGACTGCCGATCCCACCACAGCTCGAAACGTCGGATCTGTTGCCGCAAACGAGATCACGAAGTCTGACGTAACTTCGGGTATGATGATCGCATCTGGATTACGTGCCTCCGCCGCTCCAGACCGCTCCGGATAGTCACTACCATCGGGTGACGACACATAGATCGACTCGCGAAGTGCGCCAGTATCGACCGGCGCCAGAATATTGGCACGGTCCTGAATCTCAGTGGCTGTATCAAGCACAGCCGCGTGCGTCCGCGGCACGAGCACCCCGAGCAGTAATGGAATACGGTTCGATCTGAGTGTGACCGTCATTCCACTCGACGGCATGATTGTCAGGACGTCCCGAGCAGAATCACACGAGCCACGATGCTGGTGCCGCTCGACCAGTTCACCTGCACGGTCGACGTAGTGCTGTTGTAGAGCGCCGTGTCGAACGGACCGGCGGCCACCGTACCGCTCGCCGCGACAGTCACGGCCTGGTCGGCGATGGCGTAGGCCGTGGTGCCCACGTTGTAAGTGCCGTTCGTGACGAACGTTGCCGTGATCGCTGAGGCCGAGTTGTTGAAAATCTCGATGAACGAGCGACCGGTATTTGTCCACTCGTTGCCGTTGCCAGCGTCGACCGGCACGCCTGATGCGAGGACAACGCCAGATGCGGCGGTCGTAATTGGGGTAAACGGGGATCGGGCCATGACGTGTTCTGACTCCTTCTGCTAGTTCTTGGGAGGAGCCAGAGAACTGGCGCGTGCCAAGCTGGGTGTCGGGGGACTTGCGACTAGGTAATTTCCTGGCAGATTACGCGAGTTGCGAGATCGAGACTGCCGGTTGCTGACGAGACCACCTCGAACGATCGAGTGCTCACCGTGATTCGGTCCGTCGTACGGATATCGGTGCCGAGCGCGAAGACGAACGTCCAGAAGATGATGGCTTGCACGGTCACGGCATTCTCACGCTCGATGGGCGTAATCTGCGTTCGCGAGAATGAGCACATATGCGTGGCAACCACCGTGTAGGTATCCGTGAACCCGCCAGTATTGTCGGCAACCTGGCTCTTGCGCAGGATGGTCGCACTCGCATTGAACGTACGCGCAAGTGCTGCTCTGAGCCGGACCGTCGAGCCAGGAATCGCCATTACGTGACGAACCCGCCTCGTCTGAACTGGTCGACAATCAACGCTGTGGAACTGGGCAGCGTCGTATTACCCATCGTGACCGACAGCTCGGTGCCGATCTTGTAACTCTGCACGCCAGGAATCGCCAGATCACCACCCCCGCCCACACCGGTCGTCGACTCGGCGACCAGCATGCACAGCTCCCGGATTTGCGCCGGAACGTTGGCGAGCGTGCAATAGCCGAATTGTCCGGTAATCTGAACCGCGTCCTGCCAGGCGGGGAAGGTATAACGGCCAGTCGTCCAGTTCTTATTAATGCACGTGTACGGCTCATTGTCGAGTGGCGCGTTCCGCGGCCCGAGCCAGTAATCAGTGGTGACCGTCCACGTCGTCTCGTACACGCCATCGCCATTGGCGTCCGTGGCCAGAGTCGTCACCGAAAGCAGGTCGCCCGTCTCGAGATACCAGTACGCATTGCATGCCGTGAAGTAGCGCGTCTCAGGAGCTGCCGTGGTAAAGAACCGGCGACCAAGGGTTCGATCGATCCAACGTGAGGCCGACTGGAGCGCGCGGTCGAGCATAAAATCCTGTTCGCCCACGGGCACACCTAACCGCTCTCGGAACTCGGCGACGGACGCGTACAGGTTAGCGCTCATCAGTAGGGCCGCGGCCTGGGCTTCGGCTTGGGTCGGGGTTTCGGCATGGGCTTGATCCGCTGTGGCTGAGTCGGGAATCGAACAAGGGTCATGCGGGCACCAACTGACGGGCGTGCGCCCATTCGAGCACGGCGGCTACAACACGCGCACGATCATTGTTTGAGAGCCACCACCCGACCGGGATCGCCACCTCGTGCTCGGCGAACGCATCCACGCCGGGCAGTGGGCCATTGGGGTAGAAGAAGGCGGGGTGGGTGTCGTTGCGCCTGTGCACGGGACTTGCACTGATACCACGGCTGCTCAGATGATCGATCAATGACGCTCGGTCATCGACCAGCACGCAGTACAGCCACCAGGACGAGCCGGGATCCTCAGGAGGCGAGGTGAGGCCCGGCACGTCCTGGAGCGCCTGCGAGTACCAGACCGCGTTCTCACGATGCCTGGCCACAAGTTCTTGAACGTGCGGGATGTTGGCTAGCCCAATCGACGCCGCGATGTCGTTCATGTGGTACTTGAACCCAACTTCACGAATGTCTTGAGAGCAGCGAAAGTCCGCGGATGAGGTGCGGTCGAGGCCGTACCAGCGCAAGAGCCGAGCGCGCTCGTACTGGTGCTCGGGGACCATGAGCGCGCCGCCATCTCCAGTGGTCAAATGCTTGATTGCCTGAAAGGACCACGCCACGTAGTCGCCGCGGTTGTTCGGATCGACGAACAGGTTGTGTGCGGCGTCCTGAATGACGGGCAGCAGCGGAACTATTTGCTTGACTGGTGCGCTGTCAATCGCCTGGCGGAGGGCCGCATAGTCACATGAGCGCCCCGCCCAGTCCACGGCCATGACGGCTCTAGTTCGGTGCGTAATCTTGTGGAGCACATCGGTCGGATCGATCAAGCCCGTGATTGGGTCGACGTCGGCCCAGACAATCTTGGCACCACGATTGACGATGACCCCGTTCGTGGCCGTACACGTCATCGGCGTGGTGATCACTTCGCTGCCGAGTCCGACACCACACAGATGCAAGGCCAGGTCGAGCGCCGACGTACAAGAATTGAGCGCTAGTGGAGAAAGGGATGGTGGTGGCATCCCCACTAACTGCCCGAAGGCTTGCTCGAACTCCTGCACGCGCGGCCCCTCGCCGAGATAAGAGCGTCCGCTCTCATCGGGAGTCAGCGTAGCGACAACCCGTTCTTTCGCTTCTGGTGCAACGAACGGACGGAACAAATCGATCACTGTGGCCATCTCCGGTAACCCGACTTCGCCTGAAACCCGATCTCTTCGTAAAACGACTGAGCGAGCGACGTGGACAACAGGTCAATCCTTGCCTTCGGAAACTCCTGCGCTACCGCATCGACCAACGCTCGACCTATCCCCTGGAACCGCGCATCGGTCGCCACGGCGAGCTCTGTCACGTACGAACACACGTCGCCATCACTCAGGACGCGAATGAACCCCACGACCTTGTGCTCGGTGACCGCCACAAAGGCACAGCCCGTCTCTGCGGCCTCATTCAGCACGTCCTGCGAGGGAATCGCGTTCTCCTGCCAACCCGTGGACAACAACAGGTCGCGCACGGCAGCATCGTGCTCCTCTTCGTACTGCTGCACCACGTACACCACCGCAACACTCATACGATCACCTCGGCCAAGCTGCGCCGCTCTGCGTACCACGTTGGACTGTAGATGCCCTGGTAGCCGGGATATGTCTCACGCCCGTGCTGCATGGCCTTGTTCATCGCATTGAGTCGCGCGTAGTTCCGTCGATTGCGCTGAAGAAAATACTCCTGGCCGAGCCAGCGGTAGTGCAGCAGCCTCAGTGGATCACTGCCATCGTCAGACACGGCACCCTCGACCTCGGCCGTATGTTTGCCCGTTGCCCATCGGACCTCGAGCGCGGGATCGAAGATGCAGACCTTCGAGTACGCATCGGCCTGAACCCCTGACTGAATCTCGTCGTAGATCTGACCCAGGCCAGTCGGCGGGTGGTCGGCCATCATGCTGTAGCCCGTCACGGTCGGGTAGTTCACGCCCGCCTGACGCAGCTCGACCAATCGCTCAGTCATCCGTGGGTGGTAGAGGATCTCGTCGGCGTCGGCCCAAACCACCCAGTCGGCATGCCCACGAGCCTCTCTGTAACGCTCCTGAGCGAACGCTACGAATGCAACGTCGTCCAGGTCGCTCGGGCCATAAGGACGCACCTCTGCCCCTTCCCTGCGCGCCAGCGTGGCCGTCCCGTCGTCCGACCCCAGATCGCAGTAGACGATGACCCGATCGCAGAACTCGCGATAGGCTCTAACCCAGTAGCGAATCAGCGGCGCTTCGTTATAAGCCAGGGTCATTGCCCAGCACGTGGTCACACGCGCCTCATGAAGAAGTCGGGGATGCGCCATGACTCGGGCGTCATGCCCGCGTAGCGATCGACGTCGAGCCGCATGCCATGATTCCACGCGTCGAGCAGAAAGCCCACGTCGAGCGGCACGGTGCCGCAGATACCGTTCGGGAACTCGGACTGCACGAGATTGACCGTAGGAACCACGAGCCGAGAGCGCGCCCAGGTCCGCATCAATCGGGCATCCGTTTCGTCCTGCCAGCACCGTGAGCCGCGCTCCTCGAGTTGACTCGGCGAGTTAGCCTGCACGCGCGCGACCATGCGCTTGACGAAGTCGGTGCGATAAATGGTGCCGAGCACCTCCCATGGATAGCCCCAGTCACCCATGGCCCCGACAACTGGCCAGGTCAAACTCTCGAGTGGTGGCTGCTGCATACCGTTGCCAAACATGTCACGCCTGATGTGATCGCCAAGTCGCAGCGACGTGCCAATCACATCAACTGGCATGGCAGAGGCATACACCACGTCCGTCAGCACCACGTCGTCACAGCCGAACATCGTGTAGTCCGTGTCGCCGAGCAGTGACTCGAGATCGGTCCGGAAGTCCTGCTCATGACAGAACTCGACTTGGGAAAACTCGGTTTCGACCTGGGCGTATGCGTCGGCAAACCACTGCGGCTGTGACTGCACCAACACCTTGACCAACGCTGGCTCAGTGCAATGCTTGAAAAACGAGGTCAGATAACCATGTAACTGGAGCGGGCGGTCCTTGCTAAAGCAGATGACCTGAAGGTTAGGGTCGGGCATAAAGTGCGTCTGCGAACCCCATCATCTGGCTGCCCACGTAGGCATCCTGAATCGCCACGCGATCGAAGCCGAACCCGCCGAGGTACTCGTCCATATGCGGCACCAGGACACAGCCCTCGTACATCTCCTCGTGGTTCACCTCGGTATAGATCCAGCGCAAGCTTGGCATCACTGACGCCATGCCGCGTAGAACGTGCAGTTCGGCGCCCTCCACGTCCAGGTTGGCCATGTCGAACGCTGGCGATTCGCCGTGCTGCTCAAGCAACATATCGACCGTGGTCGTCATATCCAGTTGCCTACCGATCTCAGGCATCGACGGATAGAAGTCGAGATGCCGTTTGAGCGGCAGAATTGACGACGCCATCGAGAACGTCGTCAGCCGTAAGGTCACCGGCTCGTCATTGACATCACTGACCGTGGCTTGTACGGCACGCTGGCCAGGAAATGACGCGACCTGTTCCTGAAGAGCCGGCATCAGGGCTTGATTCGCCTCGATCCAGAACACGCGCTCTACGCCCGCAGCCTGATAATCAGGTGCCTCTTCGGCAAGGTGGGCACCTACATGAAGGACCGCTTTCGGCTTCACGCCATAACCGTCCACCAATTGCGCCATAGCGATCAGCATTCAGTACGCCCTGAGAAAATCGCTCATGACCTCGCCCACGTACGCCGCGCCATCCTCGTCGTCGAATGATGACAGCCCAATATAAAACCCGTCCGTATGGATACGCTCCGCGCCTGGCAATCCGCTCGCGACAATCTTCGGGTGTTCACGCGCCACTGGTTGCTCCGCGAAGTTGCCCGCCACAATCGGTCGCGTCTCGACCCCGTGCGCATCGAGGTGACGGCACAAGTCGCGTTTCCAGAATGGGGCGTCTGGTGCGACCATCAGCGGAAACCCATGCCACGCCGGCTCACACTCGGGCAGCACGGTGATCCCGCGCAGATACTGCGGCCACGCCTTGCTCGTGACTTCGGTCAGCCGATCGTAGTTTCGGGCTCGAGCCGCCCGAAAACCTTCGATCCGGGTCATCTGCACGTTGCCAAACGCGCCCTGAAGTTCTGTTGGCCGCACATTCAGGCCCCACGTCGGGAACCAGAACGGGAAATCTGCCTTCGGCTCCCAGCCGTGCGATCGCCACAACCGATAGTCGCGTGCGTCCAATGGCGCGTCCGTGACCACCATGCCACCCTCCATCGTGTTCAGCAGGTGGCTGAAGAAAAAGCTAAACGCCGCGGCCTGGCCTAACGTCCCAACATGCTCCCCATGCCAGCGAGCCCCCATCGCCTCACAGCAATCCTCAAGGATCGGAACATCGACGTCGTCGAGATCGTCCAGGTTGCCAACGTTCCCCAGCACATGCACCAGAAATAGCGCCTGGGTGTGAATGTTGGTCTTGTGCCGCATATCAGCAAAATCCATTTGCAGCGTGGCCGGATCAACGTCGACCAGACGCACCGTATATCCAGCCATGATGCACGACCAGATCTGCGTCGGCCACGTCACCGCGGGTACCAGGATCTCGTCGCCTGGCTGGGCTGGCCCTAGACCGTGAGCAATAAGCAGATCTGCGCTCGAGCCGCTGTTGACCATGATCGCGTGCTGGCGCCCAACGTACGCTGCGAACGACCGCTCAAACTCACGAACAGCGGGGCCGCACGTGGTCTGGCCGGCGCGCAGCGTCATCATGACCGCGGCCATCTCTTCGTCGCCATAACTCACGTGAGCGAGCGGGTAGCGTTTGGTCTTGGGCTCGCTCGCTACCATGTCAGAACCTCACGAGTTGAATCGGCTCGGGATACATGTCCGGCAGGTCGAGCTCGACCTGCAACGGCTTGTCGATGAACTGGTAGACCGGCCCACCCAGATCTTTCTCAGCGATGCCCGTCACACCCCTCACAAAATTCCAGATGATCACGCCATGCTCGCACTTGCTAGCCACATGCTCCGCGTACCAGTCACGCGTCTCCATGTCGAACTCTGAGAAGGCATAGGCACTGAACAGGAAGCGGGGCGCTTCGCTCGCATCCAGCGCCAGCGCGACGCCCAGCGGATCGAGGCCGTCCATCGCCTTGATCGGCACCCCCAACGCCACCGCGAGCCGCTTCTGGATCACGATCGCCTCGGGCAAGTCGATAATGGTGTAGCGGTCAATGATCACGTCAGGAAACAACTGGCTCAGCCGGTCAACGTAGAGCGCCAGGCCACCGTAACCGCCGCCGATCTCGATCACGTGCATGCGTGTCATACCGACCTCGGCCGCATGCGTCCATAGCCGTAGCGCCTGACTCAAATAACGCATATTCGAGGGCGAGCACGTTAGATCTACCTCGCGGAACGTGTCCTGAACGGGCTTGCCGTAGCGGTCGTTCTCCGCGGCAATGACCGGCAAGAGCCGCACTGCATCCGACCAGTACGCGGAATACTCCCTCTGGATGTGGTCGAGAAACCTGATGGCCTGGTAATGGTCGACGTGCTCCAGAACGCGCTGGTAGCGCAGATCTGACTTGAACGTCCACTCGTGCGGCTTCTGTGCCGCGGCCTCGTGCAACACATCACGATAGCTGGTGTAATTGCTGGTTGGCGTGGGTGCGATCATCCTGGCCGTGCCCTTGCCACAAACTCGTTGATCCAGATCGCTTTCTCCACGCCACCGAAGTTCTCGACCGTGCTCGCCACGTAATCAAAATCTCCCGTGTAGTCGCACGTCCAACTGCCGATCTTGTCGGGCACGTTCGGCGTGACCAGGCAATGACCGCCAATGTGGTTCCGTTCCATGTTGCCCGCGAAGTCCCAGAAATCGAGGCCGAAGTACGAGTGGAACCGGAACAGCAGTGCGTACTTATCTGGGTAGACTGTCACGCTCCTGCGCATCAGCGCGACCGCGTCAGGCGTCCACACGTCATCGTCGTCGTTGCAGTGAATGTAGTCACCCTTCGCGTGGCTGATGCCGTAGTCAAGTTGGTGATGGCCAAAACAATGATGGCCGGCGTCGAGGCTCAGGTATCGAAACCGCGAGCCGTAGCTCTGGACCCACGCCTCAACCCGCGGCAACGGTCCGTCGTGCACGTCACCGACCACGATCACCTCGTCCGCAGGATCGAGTTGGCCCGCGAGACTCGACAGGCAACGCGTCAACGGCCGGTCATCCCGATGCGTCGGGACAATGAACGTGAACGATGGCACCTTATTTCTTGTCAGACGCCTTCGACTCGTCCTCAGGCTCAGCCGGTTTGGCCTCACCTTTGCCGAGCGTGATCACGCCGGCTGACTCGCGCCACTGGGCGTTACGCTGGTTCCAGACGTAGATTTTGCCGCCGCTGTCGACCACATAGTCGCGGTTCGCAGCCTGCGACAAGTCCTGATCGGTCGACGCGTCGGCAACGTACTGCCCGTTCGCGTCGTACAGACTCACGATGTACCCGTCAGCCATGCGGCTTCACTCCTTTGTTCTCATAGTCGCGCGCTGGCCAACGCGCCTTGTCGTAGTACGTCAATCGCATCTTGGGATCGACCACCGGCAGCGAATCTTCTCCCGCTGCCGGTGGCTTACCCCTAATCCTGCGCAGATGCGGCCATAGACGGCGAACAACCTCTACGACTGATGGCGCAGGATTAGTCCTCAACTGTCTCTCCATCGTTGTCACCATCGAGCATGAACCAGATCGCTTCAGCAACCTCCTCTGGATCGACATCGGTTCCTCGTAAGTCCCAGCGCAACCCCCCGTCATACCAAGCCGTAAGATCGAGCCCAGGAAACTCACTACACACGCGCGCCATCAAGGTAAGTGCGTCCAAACCACCCCGGCGCCGTACCACAAAGTCAACGTAGAACGAATTCGCCTCGACCTGGGCCTTGGTGGGATTCTCGTGCCCCTCACAACTACTGGACGTGGAAATACTCGGAATGCAATTCAAAGCCTCAACTAACGACCGAATGCCTTCGTCGATCTGGATTGCTTCTCGCGCGGCAGTCATGACGGCACCTGCGGCAGCGCACCAAACAAGCGCTCATACTCGGCCAATCTCTCGGCCATAGACAGTTCGCGTCGTTTGCGATCCGCCGCAGTCTTCCACGTGTGGTGCGTCGGATCGAGGATTTGCAGGTTGTCCAACCGGTTGTCGGTTTTGTTCTGATTCTTGTGGTCTACCTGCTCACGCGTATCGAGCACCCGCCCTAGCGACTGCTCCACAATCCAGCGGTGCTCAAGGACATGACCATTACGGCTAGCCTTGGGATGCGTTGGCTCGTAGATCGTGTAGTAGCCCTGAGCGTTTAGGAGAACCGGCCGTCCATTATGTTCGCGACCCGTTGGCCGCTTGATGGAAGCGAGTGCCCCATGCGCTCTGCAACAATACTTCCGCGTATCACTTGGTCGGCGCGGTAATACCTTAGGGCAACCGTCTAATGCGCATGCCACCATGCGCCTGACCTTCTTGAATGACTCGTAGGCACACGCCTTCGAGTGAAACCGACGGTTCTGCTTTATATAGGCAGGTTGACGGTAGAACAACCTACCGCACCCCTCGCACGGGATGGTGTCACCCGTACGCGGTCTGCGGGGGTGAGCGTATCCCCCGCGCTCCTGACGCTGGCGCATGTTCCATTTAGCTCGACACGCCATTGAATGGAACCAAGGGCGCTCAGCATTCTTCTCATTGACGTACCGCACGACCTCAACGCTGCATTCAGCACAGGGCCTTGCTTCAATCAGCCCGCGATATCTATTCGGCTCGCGAGAGGCGCTAGCGCCCTGCGGCATGTGTGGCCGCTGACAGTCCCTATCGCAGAACCATCTGGCTCCGCGCGCTTGAGACAAATAACGAGTCAGCAGTTTTCCACATGTCGCACAGGGCCTAGTCGCCTTTTCTCCTCGAACTGGCATATACGCTCCTTACACAGGAGAGTATACACCAGTCACCACTCACAATCCAGTAACTTTTGCGAAGACCGCTGGTCTCCACACAACGAATGCCACCCGGAGTTCGGCAAGAATTGTCTGCATATTACGTACGAACTGATCGTTCACTGTCCCCACTCTGACCGCGCCTTGTTCGCGATCGTAGAGGGTCGCGCCCTGCTGGAAGTCTCCGACCAGGCCCGTGCCCGTGGTGATATTCGGATCTTCGACGACCGGAATGCCCCACAGCGTGGGTGCACCCATACCCGACGGCGGCCCGAACAGATACGAGCCTGGCGTCGCGGTCGATGCCGATTCACGTGCCAGACGGATCGTTTGCCAGTCAGTCGGATTGAGCGCATACGCTGATGCTCGACCCAGACCCGTCCAGTTGACGAGCGTGCGGCCCTTGTACAGCGCGTCGATCTGACTGTCAGTGCCCTTGCCGACAACGCCAATGCTCGCCGTGTTCAGGATGCCGGTCAGGTTTTCACCGGTGCCGTCACCAGACACGACCTGCGACTGGAGTTTCTGCTGGAGGCCGAACAGAAGCCGGCCATCGATGATGCCACGGATCGCCGGCGCATCAGCCAGCATCCGGTTGGTGACCGGAATCCAGTGTGCCAGCGTGCGCACCGTAGCCGTCTGGGTGCTGTACGCCAGCGCAGACTCTGGCTTGAGGCCCGTGCCCGTGCCAGTAGCAAGTGCTGATGCCGTGAAGCCCGTTGCCTCAGCCACGAACGCCGCGGCATTGGTGAACGTATCCTCACGAACGTACTCGATAGTGTCGCTCGAGGTCTGGTTGCGTGAGATCAGATCGATGAAGTTCAGCGGCGCCTGGAGCAAGTCGATGAACCCCGGCTGATGGTCCTCGAGCACGAACGGACCGCCAGACGTGGACGAGCCGCCACGTAACAGCGTCTTCTGCTCTGCCCATTGCAGCATCGACGTTCCCTCGGCCATCGTCACGCCGATCTCGACGCGACTCAGGTTCGAATCGAACATCTTGCGCTGCTTGGCCGCGCGATAGTCCATGCTCGCCAGAAACTGACGACCTGGGGAAATGCGCTTGCCCTCGGCATCCTGCTCGTCACCCTCGTACGTTGGGCGTGCGCCCGGAGCTGGCTTGCTCACGCGCTCATAGGACGACAGAATGCGTGCTCGTCGCTGCTCGGCATTCTCGATATCGTTCAGTTTGGTTTCGAGCGTGGTGATTTCGTCGAGCAGTTTCACCTGCTCTTCGCGTTCCTCGTTCGGCATCTCCGTGTCGAGATACTTCTTTTCACGCAGGTCGGCCTGCTCAAGTCGAGTTTTGAGCTCTGCCTGAGCCTCCGCAATAGTCATAGACATGGGTCGTTAGACCTCCACACCACGCGCTCGCAGACGGTGGCGCACTAATTCGAGAGTCAGCGCAGTAGTGCGGACTTGACTCTCGTTCGGGTCGGGTACTTGTTCCTGCTTGTGAGCCAGTACCGCTTCGGCGTCGTGACGCACGGCGTCGATACCCGAGAACGTCTCGAGCAGTGCCTGGAGGTCTGTGCGCTTGGCTTCCGTCAGGCTAAAGTCGCCCGCCGAAAGCTTTTCCAATAGGTCGCGAGTACGTTCACCGAACGCAGCAACCACATCGTTGGTGACACTGGCGAGCTGGGCCAGCGTCAGATCTTCGTACGGCAGCGTTTCCTTGTTTTCGCTACCCTTTGCATTCTCAACCTGCGCCTGACATGTCGCGCAGTGAACGTGCTCCTTGACGGATTGCACTTGTGCCTGCTCATTCATCGGCAAACTGACGACGCTGTTTTCGAGCAGATCGACCTTGTTCAGGAGACGTGTATCGCCGCCGTCCTCAAACGCGAACTCGCTCGGGATATAGCCGATGCTCATCGATCGCACGGCACCCGCCTTGAGCAATTTGTAGGCGTCCTGGCCACGTTGCGTGTCGACGAGCTGCCACGTGCCAAGCAGTCCCTTGGCATCTTCCTTAAGCGATTTCTCAATGCCGATCGGCTCGCGCATGTCGTGCTGCCAGAGCAGTGGTCGGAACTTGCGGGCGCTCAGCGTGTCAGCGAATGCGCCTTTGGTGATGATGTCGCCGCCGTGGTCCTTGAAGCCGAAGGTCGAGGCGTACGCGGTGAATTGCATCGAACCGTCTGAGCCGGCCTTGATCTCGACCAACTCCAGCGGGGTAGCTTTGTAGAACAAGGGGCCGGCTCCCTTCAGAAGCGTTGAAGATGAGCCGGGGGTAGCGCTGCTAGCGCCGGCAGATGTGTTGGAAAACTTGGTGCGATCCGCAGTGTTAAACAGTTATGGATACATGCCCAAACTGTCTCCACGACAACGACATGCACTACGCGCCTGATGGACCAGGAACCCGAGTCGTTTGCGTCGACGGCTATCGCGATCCTCTGTGGGGGACTACAACCGACTGCGATTGTGTCATGGTCCCGCCGTGCTGCATCGCAGACCGATGCCTTGGCCTTAGTGCCAGACACACCTGCTGCATCTGTTTAGGCAGTAGCGAGGACTAGTCGCGGCTTCGCGCGGAACCGCTCAATTGCATCGAGCCACGCCAGTGGCCAGTTCTGCCAATTCTTCTCTAGCGTGTATTTCTCCATCACGGTGCGCCGCGCGTTCCGACTGATCGTCCTGCGCAACTCGGCATCTTCGATCAGCCGGCTCAACGCCTCGACGATCTGCTCTGCTGTCTCGGCAACCAGCGCGTCCTCGCCATCGGTCACTTCCGCACCATAAAGCGTCGGGCTGACAACACACGCCACACCGGCCAGCGTCATCTCGTACCACTTGATGCACGTCTTCGACGTGTTGAACACCAGCGGCGCGACGATGCAACAACCAATGTCGAGGTTGATCAGCGCTCGCGGGTACTCTTCCAGGGACAGCCACGGCAGCGAGTGGCGCCGTTCGTCTGGGATCGAGTGGTACAGCGAATCGCTCATGTGACCCTGAATCACGAACTCCACGTGCGGGTAGCGCTTGGCGATGATCGTCCACGCCTCGGCGAGTGGCTTCATGTCGGCCTCTTCGCGCGCCCCGCCAGCCCAACCAACCGTCAACTTGCCTTCGAGCTCGGGAATGCGCCCAATACCACGGAGCGTGGCCTTGAACCACCTGGCGTCAATGCTGTTCGGGATGTGGTAGACCGGCGTATCCGCGGGCGCGTACTGGCGCGCAATCGTCGCCAGACGCCGACTCGACACCGTGACGCCGTCGCACACACTCAGCATCTTGATGCGTTCGTTGCGTTCCCACTCGAGCTGTTTCTCACCTTTGGCGGCTTCCGCGGGAAAGACGCGCATCTGACGATCGACGATCCTGGGCGAGAAGATGTCGTCATCGATCTCGTACAGCCAGGCTAGACCGGCTTTATGAATGACGTTGACCCATGCCTCGCCAATTCCTTCGACTGGCCAGACGATGCGCGGCGTAATGACAGCGTCATACCGGCCCTGCGCAACCAGCGGCAGCACCTTGTCCGAATCGTTCTTGTGGCACCACTCGGCGATGTACCCACGCTGCTCGAGTTCTCGGAACGGCTGCCAAATTCTCCAAAGTGAGCAACCTGTCTCGTCGCCGCAGAGCGCGAGAACGCGAGGTGCGCGACCGAGCACAGTTCACCTCGCACCTAGTAAGATCAGGGATGTGGCCCTAGGCCAGGGTCATCAAGTGAGTGGCGGCGTGGACAGCGACACGCGCAGGGCCGAACCGATCGGGAACGGGACGAGTAAAACGAGGGGCCTGGTCGTCCAATAGCGGGGGCAGCACCCGCCCACTCACCCACTTACGGCTTGGGCTTCATGTCCTCGCCGACCGCTCGAGCAACAGCCTCCACCGCATGCGCCAACTGAAGAAACTCCTCGGGCGGCATATTCAACTCGGCCAGGATCGTGCCTTCCTTCGCGATCCGAAGCATGACCATGCCCGGCTGAGCCGCCGAATCCTTGCCGTACGCCAGGTCGTAGGCGTACTCGACAAGAGCAGGCTTCTTCTTCCGTGGTCGGCGCGCTGGCGCTACCGTCACAGCAACTCCATTGCCCTGGTCACCAGTGCTTTCGCCTGAGCCTCGCGCTGGGCGTACTGGGCACTCACGGCCTGCACGTTCCGCTCGGCCTCTTCGCGCATCGCTTGAATGGAGTTTCCCAGCGTTTCAGCCTCCTGGGTCAGCTCCGCAACCTTCTGACGTAACCGTTTGGTCTGCGTCTTCTCCCAGAAGCCTGTCGCCTGTGCTTTCCATGCCAGCGCCCACTCGTACAACGTGGCATCAGGTTCGGCTCGAGCGCCATCCTCGTAAAAGCTTCGGCGCGCGGATTCTGCCTCACGCCTGAGCGTGGCGACCTCTTGCAGCAGCATGGCGCCATCGTTGCGATACCACGATTCTGCGCCCTCTGATGACAGTGGCCCACCGATGCGGCGAGCGATTGCATGCAGATCGGCCTCACTGGGCCGTACAACTGTGGTCACACTTGTCCTCCGATCACGGGACTAACAACCAGTCTGCAATTCGGATGTAAAAGGCTCGGCGGCTGACTGACCGGGTAGATCCGTCCGTCGCGAGCCGCACAGGCCGCATCGTGGTCGCCATCGTGCGCCAGTAGCCCGGTCACCACGCCGCGGCCAAGCGTCTGGAATCGCTGCGCCGTGGCTTGGAGCTGCGCCTTTTGCAATTCGGTTCGCGCAATCGTCAACGGTCGGCTCTTCCACGTCTCGTCGAAAAGCCCGTCAATGCCTGGAAACTCGGGTGTGCCGTAGGCGATCTGGCTCGCAGTCAGGCCACGCATCAGGCCGTCATGGATGCGTTCGGCAACCATGCGCCGTGTGGTCGCGTCAACAGCGACCGCGGCAGCACGCGCGGATAACACGATCTGGCGCACGGACGGATCATCGAGCGGGACGGTGCTCAAGTTGAGTACGCGCAGGACGAGGGTGTGAACGGCTCGCAGGGTGGCGCCGTACCAGAGCACGAAGATTGCGGTCAGGAGCGCTAACTCGAGGTCGTCGTCCCGAATGCCCTGGAGGTCGGCTTCTTGCTTGAGTTCAGCGCGTGCCATTGACGAGTTTCGCCGTGATGCGTTTGTGCTGGCCGTTCTGGAGTTTCGTCAGGTCGTCGGCAAAGTCGCCCGCTGCTTGATCCACGATACTCTGCACCACCTGAGCAAACACGTCGCCGCGCGCCTTCCCGCCCGGAGGTGTCGCAGGCTGCACAGGAGACGCACCAGGTGGTAACGCTGGCGGAGGAGCCGGTGGCAGCATCGAATCAGCTACGGTCACCAGCGTCCCGCCAGACGCCAGGAACAGCGTATCGTCGGGCGGCAGATCAGAGTCGTAGCCCAGGCCGCGCAAGGCCATCTCGCGTGTGATCACGCCGGCCTTGTAATCCTCGCGGAGTCGCAGGTGCTTCGCGTTCTCGTCCTCTTGCAGCGACCGCACCTGACTCAGATCGTGGGCGATCACCGTTCTACGATCGCTCGTAAAGTCGGGCTTGAGTTTCCGGTTCCACTTGGCCTCGTCCATGATCCACTGCGGGACCACGGTCAACTCCGTAAAGTTCTCGCGAACCTGGCGAGCGCTGGCGTAGTTGCTCGTTTGCTCGAGTCCGACCCCGAGCCGCGCCACCAACGGGTCAACGCCCATCACCGCGGCAATCCGTGTCTCAGGAACGTCATGTAGCGTTTTCAGGTTCATCTGGTCAGGAGTGAAACCGAACTGCGTCATATCCGCGCCACCGGACAAGACACCAACTCGACCGCGGTTCTCGCCACTGAATGAGTTAGCAATATTCGCCTTGAGCTCTTCGATCTGCTTGGGCGACAGCATGGTTTCGGCAGGCAACTTGGCCACCAGGCCCGGCGTACCAAAATTCCTGAGCAGTGCGTCCGCGTAGCGTGTCGCCTCGCCATCACTGGCGATCTCACGAATCAAGCGTTTGAGTGGCGCAATGCCCTTGCGCGTGTCGTACGGATCCACCCCCAGCTTGAAGTGGATCACGTTCTCTACCGGGATCTGCTCGGGCGGGCCACCGTTGTACCGGTCGAGCTCGTACCAATCAATAAAGTTGTTCGAGCCGCGTTCCGTGTGTGGTCGCATGCGCGTCGGGCTGATCGGCCACAACTCGACCGGCAGGCCCGTGTTCACGTTGCCTGACCGTACTTTGAGCACATAGGCATTGCCGTCAATATGACGTGCCCAGGTCGCCCACCAGCGGATCTCGTCCAGGTCTAATTCTGGGTGCGGCTCGTCGAACAGGTCGAGGATGGGACTCTCGAACACTGGCTCGCGCTCATGCTTATCGTCGATCGTCCACACGCGCAGCGGCGCCTCGATACTGGCGTATGCGAGCGCACGAAGGCAGGCAAACACGGCCGAATTGCCGTCACCCTGATAGTCCTCGCCGTACGGGACCGTGTTCGCGGTGTAGACGAGATGATTGACGTAGCTCCAGTTGACCGTAGCATCAAGCGGCGTGAATTTTTGTTGCCGCTGTGGCAGGTAGTCACCCGAGAGTGCCGACAAGGCCGCCCGGAAGATATTCGGCATGTTTGCCACCTCCGGGCAGGATTCGGGAGTAAAATGACGAGGTGATACCTCGTTGGTTCCATTGGATTTGGGCCGTCGTGAACGGTTACTTCTGGTTACCGTGCCGCATCTGCGGCCGGATGTTCGGCGGCCATGAAAGCGTCGGTCAGACTGTCACGGAAGACGGTACCCTGTGGCCCTCGTGCAGCCTGCACCCGTGGAAGACGGGCCGCGACCCATGGTCAATCGACGCGGCATCTGCCCGCCGGGAATGGGCTAACCAGAACCACTAAGTCGTCTTTACTAGTGCGCTCGCGTCCCGCAAGAACTGACTAACCGCCTCGTCGGTCTTGGGATGTTGGCACAGCAGCGGTAAAAACTGCGGCGGCACGGTCACGATATCCGCGCCCGCCTGAATCGCTTCGTTCACGTCGATCATCTGGCGGATGCTGCCGACGATGATCTCGGTCGGGCACTTCCAGCGGTCGAAGGTTTCGCGCACCTGGCGCACCACCGTCGCCGCGTCCTGGCCAGTGTCGCGAATGCGGCCCCAGAACAGACTGACGTAGTTGGCACGAGCGTTCGCGGCCATAATCGCCTGGTTGTAGGACATGCACGCCGTGACGTTGACTTTGACGTTGTCGCGGCGCAATCGGTGAACGATCGATAGTTCGTCCCAACCGATCGGCACCTTGAACACGAGTCCAGCGTAACCGTAGTCATTGAAGTCCTCGGTCACCTGAACACTCAGCGGGATAGTGTCCCCGTAACGACGCAGGAGCCTGATGATGTCCTCGATCGAGCCTTGATCCTTGGCCATGATCGACGGATTCGTGGTCACGCCACGGACGACACCACGCTGGAGCGCCGCCTCAATGTCCTCCAAGTTGGCCGAGTCGATGAAGAGCTTCATTGCAAGGCCGGATGCCAGACGAGGAGATGGCACAACACGCTCTGGAACGATTCGGCGTGTGGCGTCACGTGCTCCTCATTCACTGTTGGCACCACCACATAAGCGTTCGCAACGCGTTGGATGTAGCCCTTCTCTCTGCCCACGATCCCCGCAATCCACGCTCCTCGAACTAGCGCGTAGTCAAGCGCAGGAATCAGGTTTGCACTGGTCGTACTGGTCCCGCCACCGACCGACAATGCAACCACCATGTCATCCGCGCCCAGATGGCTTGTTTTGAGCCAACTGGCGAACACGGTGTGCCAGCCGACATCATTGGTTTGCGCTGTAAGTTCAGCCACGTTGTCGGTCGGGGCGTACGCTTCGATCCCGGCGATCTTGCGCAGATCGTTGACGAAGTGCGAGGCGTTGGCGGCACTGCCACCATTGCCGAGCACAAACACTCGCCCGCCCACAGCTTTCGTTTGAGCCAGCAGGCTGGCGCACGCGTCGATCTGGTCGGCGTCGAGCGCTTTCGCGATGGCGGCAACCTCATCCAGGTACGAGATCGTGAACGACATACCGCCTGAACGCTGCCAACCCCTCGAGCGAGCCGATCTCGTAAACGGGCTCGGTGACTTCGTAGCCAGCGAGTCGGTCTTCGTCTGCGAGATCCCCAAACACCTCCCCGAGACCTGAACTTACGTGCCGTCTGAATATGTCAGGCTCAAAGAGCGAGAACCCAGCATCACCACAATTGCCGTGACCGTAGCCGTAGACCGTTTCATCCTCATAGATCACGTTCTTCCGACCAGGGCAACGAACGGCCATCATGGCGTCAGCGTCTCGGTACTGGAACGCTTTGTACGCCTTCATCAAGTCGTAGAGCGGATACACGTCGCCATACAGCACGCCGAACTGGCTGCCCAGGCGCGGCAACGCCTTCCGAATCGCGCCGGCCGTACCGAGCAGCTCCGGCCCATCGAACGAATACTCGATCTCAAGCCCGAACTGCTTGCCCGTGCCAACGTGCCCCTTGATCTGCTCGCCGAGATAGCCGGTGCACAGCACGACTCGCTCGATGCCCTGACTGGCAATGAGTTCTAGTTGCCAGTCGATGAACGGTTTCCCGTCCACCTCAACCAGCGACTTGGGCACCGTGTCGGTAAGTGGTTTCAGTCGCGTCCCGAGCCCGCCGCACAGGATCGCCACGGTCAGGCTCACGACGCAACAACTCGCGCGCCGTCGAAGTCAAACCGGAACCGCACCTCGCGCAACCCCGCCTCACACATTTCTCGCCGGAGTGGTCCCTTCTGTTCGGCGTAAAACAACAAGAACCCGCCGCCGCCAGCACCAACGAGTTTCCCGCCGAGCGCGCCGTTCTCCAGCCCAAGCGTGCGCCATCGCTGGATATCCTCACTCGCTGGTGTGCGCTGATGCTTGGTGGCCCACTGTCCGTTCATCTGATCGGCGAAGAAGTCGAGCTCGCCGCTCTCAAGTGCTCGGACCGCCAACATGGCCACAAGGGCATCCGCCCCACCATATGGCATTGTGCTGGCGCCAAGGATCTCCGCGGCCTTTCGCGTGTGCCCGGTGAAGAACAACAGCAAGTTGTCTTCTAGGTCCGCCAACGTATCGGCTCGTAGGTTCAGGCCAGCAGCACACACCTGACCGTCTTGCATGAACGACAGCATCGTAATGCCACCGAGCGCCGCGATGTACTGATCTTGCTTACCAATGGGCTGCTCCAGCGCGTCGATCTCGATCTGACACGCTTCCTCGGCGAGTTGCTGCGGCGAGCACGTCTGACGCTGGTATGTATGGAGCGCGAGCAGCAGCGCGACCGTAAAACTCGACGACGAACCGAGTCCGGTGCCGGCTGGAATATCGGCGTGGCTGCAAATCTCCAGGCCGCGGCCATCAACGCCAACCAGACGCATCGTCTCGCGCACGATCGGGTGCTCGACGTGCTCGGCGTCCTTGACGCGTTCCATCTTGCTGTACTTGACGATCAGGTCGTCGACGAACGTCTCATGAATCGTGATCGTGACGTACTTGTCGATTGCCGCCGCGAGACAATGGCCGCCGAACTTCTCGTAGTAGGCAGGGATGTCCGTGCCACCACCACCAAGCGTGATCCTGAGCGGCGCTCTGGCAATGATCACGTATCAACGCCGACTGGATCGCGATACTTGATCTCTCGTGCGGCGCCGGCTAGCACCGCTGCGAGTTTGAACGCGCCATCGGCGGTCATGCAGATACTGAAAGTCTGACCTTCACTGACCATCCGTAAGCACACCGTGTCGTCATCAACATCGCGCATGACCGCTAGCACGCCGCCTGGGAGCCGCGCCGACCAGTGCCGTGACGTTGTCACGCCGGCACCACCCTTCGCATGCGGTAGTCATCCTTGCCCAACTCGCCCAGGTGCTCCCAATCGTCCCACACCGCGCTGAACAACCGACCGCTGATCCCGTCACTGCGCGAGGATGCCAGAATCGCTATCAGGTCGACCGCTCGCTGCATCGCAGCGTCAGGATCGTCTGGTAGCGCCGCGCGTAACCGCATGCGCGTATTGAGCGTGCCAGGGGCCACCGCGTTGACATCGATCCCCGTATCAGCCAGGTCGATGGCGAGCGCTTCGGTGAATCGCAGCAGGCCCGCCTTCGACGTGTTGTACGCCGTACATTCGGGATGTGGCCGCACGCCCGCACCCGAGACGTTGATGATCTTGCCGTGGCCTTGCTTGCGCATGATCGGCAAGACAGCGCGACAGCAAATCACTGCGCCAATAAGGTTAATACGAATAGCCTCCAGCCATTCGAGCCAATTGATTTCATCGATTTGGCCGACCGGACCATAAATGGCCGCATTGTTGACTAGCACGTCGATTCGACCATTGATCTCGATGATGTTGTCAACCATATCGTCAACATCACAATGCAGCCCCACGTCGCATTGGTACGTAGTGTCGCCATGCCTCGAGCACGTAATAACCGTGTGTGTCTGCGCGAGATGATTTGCCACGGCCGCGCCCAGGCCCATGCTGCCGCCGGTGACGAGCGCGACCGGCTTATCCGTCAAAAGCACGGTCCTCGCGAACCTCGGTGACGATAATGATGTAGCGCTTACCGTTGATCCCGATCTGCATATCTGCTCGATGCCCGTCGTCACGAATGCCGCTACTGCTGGTCATGTGCTGGACTAACGTTTCGATTGGATGCCAGTGCGAACTGATCCACGCATCCATGACAGACGCGAGCAACTGGCTCGCTCGTGGTACACCGCCGAGTTCGAGATCGCGATAACAAGACGGAATGTCACTCGGCGCTACGTACTTATCCGTCAAATGACGCGACCGTCCTGAGCACGGCGTCCTTGATCGAGACGGTAGGCGTCCAGCCAAGCGACAACAACCGCGTGCAGTCCAGCAGTGTCAGCCGTTTGTCGCCCACCCAACTGGTGCCAGTGTACACCCGTTCAGGCTCGATATTGAGCGATTCGCACAACCAGCTGAGCGACTCATTCACCGTGCACGATTGGTAGTGCCCAACGTTGAAAATCCGCACCGGCTCGCTCGAGTCATCCAGCCCGGCGTGCAGGACCGCTTCGACCACATCGCTGACGTAGATGTACGACCTGCGCTGCTCGCCGTCGCCGAGCACCTCGATGCGAGTCGGATCGTGCTTGAGCTTCTGCCAGAAGTCGTACAGGTGGCCGCGGTGGTAGCCCTCGCCCAACACTGGCGCGAACCGGAAGATGGTTGCCTGCAGGTCGTAACTACGAGCGTACGCCGCGATCAAGGATTCCGCAGCCAGCTTGCTCGCACCGTACAGCGACGTCTGGATCGGCATCGGGCAATCCTCAGGAGTCGGAAACGTCGAGGTATCGCCGTAGACCGCACTCGTCGAACTGAAGGCGATCCGTTGCACATTGGTCGCCCGCATCACCTCGAGCACGTTCTGCGTCGCGATAACGTTCGCTTCGATTGGTACTCGCGGGTCAGTGCCCAACCGGACCGTCGCGTCACCGGCCAAGTGAAACACCATGTCCTGGCTGGCCATGGCCCTGGTCAACGTCTGACGATTCATCAGATCGTCATCGTTCGCCAGGTCGTACACCGTCACAGACTGGCCTATAGCTTCTAACCGCCGCACAAGGTGACGGCCGATAAAGCCCGCGCCGCCAGTGACCAGGACTCTACTTATGGGCGCTTCCTCGGATGCTTTACCACCCATGACCTACAATCAACGCACTGCACGGTACGCAAGTTATATGGGCGTGATGCGGTAGCCGCAGCGACCGCCTGGGCTTCTTCTCGGTTAGCAAACGACCGACTGTGTGGCCAGCGACATACTAGAGATTTGATAAGTGGCCGCCATTTCTCAGGCATCAGTAGAAGGCTACACCAGCGTGCAATGGCGGCATAGCCGCAAGCACGACCGCGTCACCAGCGTCGGGTGAGCGACCAATCCGTTTGCTGATCTCGTCCTTGTCCTCGACCTGAATTCCTGACACGCGCATCATCCACCGCGGCGCGCATAGGTCCGCTTTCAACTCGGTATCCGGCGGCAACATGATGCCGTCGCCGTTCTCCGGATCAAGCGCTTCCCGAAAACTCCAGTACATGAACGCGCGCACATTGAGAAAGTGGAGCAGGTTGGTGCGGTCCTTGTGCTTCGTGCCTGCACCAAAGTTCACCGGCACCACGTCAGCGTCCACCTCGCGGCACAGGTCCACAACCGCGGCACCAGGCCCGCCCACGTCGATGTTGGCGTAGCCCCCACTCAGGAGCGCTTGCATAACGATTCGGCGGCCTTCCTGGCCATCGGGCGTCTCCTTGCCGGGGATGCGCTGCAATGGAGCGAACCAGTTGCCCCAGCGTTGCGCTAGAACGGTTTTCGCGGCACCACCTCGAGCCACGTCCAATCCGGAGCAGGTTGCCAGACCATCGGGTCGCTGCTCAGGATGCCAACGGCGCATAGCCGCATCAACCCAAGCACTGGGGATAATCTGCCACGGATCATCTTTAAGGCCGATGTTGTAGTCGCCGAACAGCAGTTGCGAGCGCAGCGGCTCGGGTAGCGCCTGGAGCTGCGACGCGTATCCGGTTCGGGCCAGAATCGGGTTGTCGGCAAGGGTAGCCGGCAAGAACGTCCGGGACTTCGGCGTGACCATCTCGCCGTGATAGTCGAACGGCTTACCGTCCTCAACTTCGGTGTCCTTGTCATCGATGCGGGCGTACCAGCGCAACTCGCCCGCGGTTGCTGGATGGTTATGCTGCGGGTCCAACCAGGCGCCCCAACGACGGATGACCCATTCACCCTCGACGCTGGTGGGCGGGTTGCCGGCACCAACGATGCGGGTTCGCTGACCGGGGATCGTGGTCCTGACCCAGCCCGCCAGAAACAGGTACATCTGTTCGAGGAATTCTGAGAGCTCGTCGAACGCGCACAGGTCGTGCGGTCGACCTTTCCACTTGCCCAACTCACCCAGGTCCTCAATGCCCGCGAACTCGACCGTTCGGCCATCGTTCATCAGTAAACCGTTGATACGAGACGAGAAGTGGCCTCGGTCGCCGATGACAGCGAGTGCTCGTTGGATGAGACCTTCACCGCCTTTGAACTGAGTGTAGTTGCGGCGGAAGATGATCGATCGCTGGTGAGCGGTGAGCCCTAGTCCCAGGAGCAGGTCAGTTTTGCCACCACCAGCCTGGCCACCGTAGTAGAGCTCGTCGGCCTCAGTGAGCCACGCTGCCGTTTGTGCCCCTGGCTGGGGAAACCACAGCGGCCGCGGGTTCTGGAAGCGCAGGGCGACCAGCGGTCGTAACTTGCTCAACGATGGCGGCAAGTCGGTCGTCGAGTTCCTCTTCGCTGAGTTCGCCGTGCTCGATCTGGATCGGCCGGCCGTCTGCCCCGGTGAGTTCGTTCCGTGTCTTCTCAACGAACCTGCCTGCCATCTTGAGTGCCACGATCAGCGCGGTGACGTTGTCAGCCTCAAACACCATCTGCGAGAGTTTTTCCTCGAGCAGATCCCCAAATTCGGCTTTGGCCAATTCAGCCGCCAGAGCGAAATCCTCGTCATGCTCACACCATTTGTAGAACGTGGTGCGATCGACGCCTGCCGCCTCGGTGGACTTTCGGACGTTGCCGGTGTTGCGGAACGCAGTCAAGAAGGCCCGCTTTTGTGGGTGTCGAATAGCGTGGAAGACGCCCGGCGCGCTGGGCATGCTCTCTCGCAGCGCACCATACGAGCGTTGAGGGTGTGTCGTCAAGAGCATATGCCGAGCAGTTTTCCGAAAACGCTGCTCACGACTCGCACACGATGTGGGGATACCAGCCTAGAGTCCTGGCAATGCGTTCGACACAGATCGCCTCGGCGAGTGGCTGAACGAGTGGCTCGTGCGCCATGTGTGGGTTGAGGAAAGCCTGGCGGCGCATGAGAAAATAGTGCGCAAGGCGGCCCTGGCGTTTGTAGATGCGGGTCACGACATGCCAGCGCAGGATGGGTTCGAGGGCCGTATCGGTAGCTGATTCGAGGTCGGCCTTGATAGCGACGATCTGCTTTCGCGCGTCGGGGTCGGAGCTGTGGACGAGGGCAACGGGATTGTCTGAGAGCGAGGAGCCGACACCCATAGCGGCGGCTTCGAGCTCGGGCCAGTGGCGCAGGTACCACGAGACAACGTCGGGCGCGAACTCGTCGATGGGGCAAGTACTGCCGGTGCGGCGCCGTAATCCTTTGACGAGCAAATCGAGCCCTTCCGCAGCCGCGTAGAGCACGAGGATGCGCTGATCCGTGATAGGGTCGGCCGCCGTCACGCTTTCACGAAGAGGAGGTGCCCTCATCCCGTGGCTGGGCCTGGCCGTCGAGGGCGGCGATTCCGTACCAGGCTTCGGCTTTCAGGCCACACGTCTCACAGGGACCGTCACCGGGTACCAGGTCAGGCCAGTGGTGTTTCTCCATCGCATCGCGCAGGGCCTGGTTCTGGGCCTTGTACTCAGCGGCACACTCGCGTGAGTCAATCCACGCTTGCCGCAACTCATCCCGTTCCGCCCGAGCCTGATCGCGTTCCTGGGTGAGCTGGTCGATACCGGCCTTGGCGGCATCCCACGCCTTGGCCACCAGATCGTCCGTGTCCGCCCGAGCCTGCGCGAGTTCGGCCCGGAGACTCACGATTTCCTGCTGCTTAGCGACAACGACATCGGCCGTACGTGTCAGTTCGTCATCGTTCACTAAGCAAGCGTCCATGTACCGCTGGTGGTTGTGCGGTTCGACGCTGGCCCCGCCGCGCTCAGGGGAATCAGGCATGGGTCTTCGGTGGGTTGAACGGGATGCGCAGACGAGCCGCCAGGCGTTTCATCTGCTCGTACGGCCTGCCGCGTTTGATCTGGCGCAGACCCTTGTTGTTGTGATGACGGCGACGCCGGGTCATTGCTGCTTCATGCTCTGGATTTCGGCGATGCGCTTTTCCCAACATGCCTCCAGGGCATCCCGATCAGCCTTGAGCCTGACGATCCACTCGTCTCGTGCTGCACAAACGGGCGAGTGAAGACCCAACCGACAGCGTAGGCTGAGCCCATCAACCGTCGATTTCCACCACCTCACTCCATCCGTCTTTCTCTCTGGGTCAGTAGTCATTTCAGATACTCCCTGAGCGATATCTCGCACTCTGAACACCACCATTCCCCGTGCAGTGCTCGCTCACCGCACGACGTGCAGCGGTCGGCGGCGAGTCGGCATTCCGTGCAAAGTTGAAAGCGTCCCAGCATGGCCATAGCGTCATACCGACCGCATGCCCGACACTCACCGCGCTCATCGGGCGAATCGCTCCACCACGGCCTGATCTCGCTGTCTCGCACATCGCCCGCGGGGTCGGTGGTCATGATCACTCCCTCTAACGGCACTTAGGTCTGACAAAGCTCGGCCAACACGTCGCCATGGCATGCGGCAGGTTTGCACCAGCATCCGAGCACCTTTCCATGAAGCTCTGGTAGGGCTGCGAGCAAGTCAAGCTCCGACTCTACCCACGCTCGATACTTGCTGATCACTTCAGCGCGCGTCCCATCGGGTCCGATCTTGAACGGATTCCCCCACTTGGACGGGCGTCCGATGTAGACGTCGTACCGCGCCCTTTTGCAGTGGACAACACTGGGTGGTGCGGGGTCGGTGGTCATGCTGCTGCCTCCTGGTCGAGATGGAATCGGCCATCACATCGACACTCGAACTGCTGAGCCTCGATCGCCTGATGGATACCACGGGCTTGCTCGAATGCGACGAAGATCGTCTCGTGTGTGGCTTGCCACACACAAAATCCCATATCTCTTTGTTGCGCTTTACGCGTTGCGCTTTCGTGGCAACGCAAGCCCCGGAAAAGGGGGGTTCTAGGGGGGAGAAACCATAACCGCAACATCCATCTGTCTATAAGGGTGTGCGGTTTATGTTGCGCTTCTCGGACCGCCGTTTCGGAAACCGCCACACTTGTTGCGGTATCGCCCAAAATGTGTTGCGGTTTCACTCGGACAGCCCCCACGTCGCGGTCCTGCCGCGGCCCCCGCCAGGGTTCAACCGGACCACCCCAGACATGCGCCCGAGCGTGGTCCGAACCGCGTTCTCTTGCTCATCAAGCTCGTCGGCCAGCGACTTGGTATCCAATGCCCCACGCACTAGCGCCGCCCTGATTCTGACCGACAAGCTTGTCCTCGCCGCCAGGTCGGGCACCTCCTGTATGTCCGACTGGTCGAACGCGATCGCGCCCCGCGGCCCGTCGAAGCCAACCCGTAGCGCGATCGGCTTGTGATGCTCACCGTCGTTGGCCTTCCAGTGGTACAACCCCAGGTGCATCACATCCCCGTCTGGTTCGTCCTCAGCCCGCCGCACCTCGATGCCTGAGCGCATCGCGTTCCAGAAGAACGCCGAACCGAACGGCTTCACCTTGCCCTTGGTCTGAAGTGCCGACTCGCGGCTCACGTGGGCAATCACCAGCCTGGTCGCTGGGCTCATGTTGCGTAACGCGTTCATGGCTGCTCGAGCCGTCTCGTCCTCGGTGAGCGCACCCGTAGCTGCGAACCCAATCGAGTCAACGATTACCAGCGTGATGGTGTTCTTACTGATCTCTTCACGGATGCTCGGCAACTCGTCTGACAGCGAGCGGAAGCACTGGCGGTAGTGAATGGTCGGCGCCGCACAACGCTCGGCCTGAGCGATTCTGCGCAGCCTGAGCGCCACCGTGCGTGGGTTCGTCTCCCAGTCGAGGTACAACACGGCACCCTGACACGTTGGCCAGGCGTTCCATGGCAACGCCTGCTTGAGCGCTACCGAGTACGCAATCCTGAGCGCCATCAGGCTTTTCGCCGACTCGCCATCGCCATACAACACCGTCGTCTCACCCATCGGTATCAGCCCAGGAATCAGATACTCGACTTCATCGAGTTCCTCGACTGCCGCAAGGTCTACGGTTGGGGCTGGCGCGCGGTACTGCTTGGCCACCACCGCACATGCGTAGGTGACCATCTGATCCCAGTCGATCGCACCCACGGCCCCATTGGCCCGCTTCTCGAGCTTGTTGGCCGTCTCGGTCTGCGAGCGGGCCGACAGCAGGTTCAGGTGAACTGGCCCAGCCAGGCGCCCATTTGCCCCGGGCATGATGCTTTCGACAGTTAGCTCGGCACGAAGACCATCGCTTATGTCCTTGAGCCGCTCGAGCCCGAAGCCAATGCCAAGATCGGGCCACGTCAGGGTCCACGTGTCCCCATCACGGCGGACTTCGGGCCGCTCGGTCATACATCGAATACCCGTGCCGCCAACAGCGCTGGATTGGGCAACAAGGGCCGATCCTCGGGATGTGCCTGGTAGTGCTGGTCACGATCGCGTATCGCTTCGTTGAGCGTCTGGCGCACCGTGTGCTCGTCCTCGCCAATCTTGGCCGCCAGCTCACGCACGTAGCGCGCCCGAGCGACCGGCGGCTGTCTGAGCAGCACGTCGACCATGTCCTCGCACGCGTCGACCGCACCCTGCACCGTGCCCAGGTCATGCCGTTGCTCAAGGTGATGGATCATCCACAGCGGCGCCGGCTCAGCCTCAGCGATCATGCGTTCATATCGCGCGTCGCCGCCGTCAGAGTTCAGCAGTTGGTCAACGTCCTTGATGCCCGTGGGCAGCGTGGCGACTTTGATGATGGTCACCGGGCTGGACCGTAGTTAGAACTCTTCGGCCTTGAGCGCATCGATCATGCCCTTGACCTTCAACCCCTTCTCGATAATCTGGTCGAGGCCATCGCTGTCAGTAATCTCATACGTGTCATCGAGTTTGATGCCCATCTCGGTCGCGCGGTCATACAGCAACACGTAATGGTCTAGTGCGCCTGCGCGCGTCGGAGGCCGTTTCTTAGGCGACGGTTCTGGCTCAGACTCGCGCTGCTCGATAACCTCACCAGTGGTCTGATCGACGACGACAGTTCGGGCGTTTGGGATACTCTCAACCTCGCTTTCATCCGTCCAGCCCAAACCGCATAGACTGAGGGTCACGCGTCGCTTGGCCTTCGTCTCTGCCTTCATCAACGCATTCGCCAGGTTGTCGGCGACCAGACCCTTGACGTAGACCACGCCTAAAGCACTATCGATGCGGCCAACTCCATCCTTGGCATACGCCGTCACGACGTAGAGGTCGTCGAGCCGCTGGCGCTCGAGTTGGGTAATACTGACGCCGTGAATCTTGCGCAACTGGTCGGTGCAGTTCTTCAACGCGTACAGCGTCAGTTTGCCGTTCAGGTTGATGTAGTCAAACGGTTTTGTCAGTGGGTTGATGTTGAGCGATTCGCAAACCTTGTTGTAGTAAGTGACGCGCTCCTGGGGCTTCAGTTTGGCCAGGTCGCCCTCGATCAGGACGCGCTCCATGATTTGTGCGCCGTTGGTCGGCACGACTAATTCAGCGGTTGTCACGCGATTCTCTCCTTTGAGTTGTGGCAAAAACAAGTGCAACGCGGTAGGCCAGAACGGCCCTGACGACCCGCGTTACCACGGCACGCCCAATGCGAACCGTGTCGGCAATATGCGCTTCTAAGCGCCACTGGTACGCCCGTGTGTTCCTGGCGTCCCTTGACACAGTCCGGGTGCTGGCACGTGTCCGCGTCGTGCTCCGTCATGTCTGAGCCTTCGCTTCGAGACGCAGCCAGTACAGCGTCAGGGCTGTTGCCCAGTAGTGCCGGAGCGCGGATTGGCGGCGAATCCGCTGGCAGGACCAGCACCGCCGTACGTTGTCCGGCTCGTCCTTGTCGAGTGGCGCCGAGCAGCCGTTGCACACGCGCATCAGGCCGCGCTCTCCTGTGCATCAGCCTCAGCGATCGCTGACCCGCACCAGGGGCATGGCGTCCCACGGATCACTTCGACCTGTTCGACGCCGACAATGTGCTTATGGCCAGTGCTACATTCCAAAACAACTTGGCCGCTATAGACTGCCAATTTGGCATGACCGACTTGAACACCCCTATTCCGAAGCGTCTTCTCGCTGATCGGCAGCATTGGACGGAACACGACCTGCTTGGGTGCTGCTGGTCGACTATGTCGGCGCTTGTCCTCCCGCTCTATGTTGAGGTCGAGCGTGCAGGCTCGGCAGATGCGCTGGAACCCGGTGATGCGCATGTAGCAACCTGTTGTTGGACACTTCGGCATCACCGCTCCTCCAGCGGTTCACTGATCCTGAGTGAGCCCCAGAGCAATCCCTCTGAGGGCACTTCTGTCGGTCCGAAGTCGATTCCGACCATGCGCAGTCGGCCCAGGCCGTCCACGTACACCTCGACGACCTTGGCGTCATGTCGAGGTACGCGACACCAGTAGTAACCGCGTTTCGTTGGCTTCTCCGTTGTCCACCGTTGTCGAGGTCGCCAATCAATAACCGTCGATTCCACTTCCATGTCCAGCTCCGCGGCCTGTCGGCGAATCCGCGGCGGTCTCTGCCATTCGTCATCGGCTAGTTCGATGTCCGTCGACCAGCCCATAAACCTGCGCAGATTGATCACCGCGCACAACTCCACGCCGACGCTCGGCCATAACTGATCTCTTGCGCGAGATACCGGACACTTTGATACGGGCTGAACGGATCGTCGTAGCCGAGCGAAAAGAAGTGCAGAAGCCTGCCACGCGGATGGAGCTGGACCGGCCCGAGTTCGCCCTGGCGCCCAACGCTGTAGGGGTCGTAGGTGCCGCCGGTTTCACAACGCACAATGCGCAGCAGGAACGCACGCGAGACGCCCTGCTCGACGCTGTACTGGTCGATGGCGTCGAGGGTGTCCTGCGCCGTGTAGCCTTCCTGCGCGTGCGCTGGGCGTGCCCACAGCAACGCCAGCAGGAACGCTGTGACGAGGAGCAGGGCTTTCATGCGGCCTGATCCTCGAGGACTGCGCCCCACTGGTCGGCCATCGCGGCAGCAACCAGGGGGAACGTGCGCGCGCGGTAGCCCCATACGCCGGCGCCAACCGGTGTTCGATTGCACCCACGGCGTGGCGCCGGGGTGGACCGTAGTCGCCATGAGTGGCGGTACGCCGCGGAACCATAGCCACGTTCGCTTTGTGAACCGTTCTCCGAAGTACCAGGGCTCGATCACTTGGTCGGGCGGGCGCCACCACGGCTTGAGTAGTCCGATGGGGTTCTCGATCACCACGCGCGGTACCGGCGCGTTCCACAGTGCCAACACGAAGCCCAAGGCTTCGCGTGCCTTCTCCATGCGCTCAGGCGTTCGCCAGCGCGCTCCAGCGCGGCTCAAGTACGTACAGGGCGGGTGAGCGATCATCAGATCCCAACCTTGATCGAGCACCTCGAGCACATCGCCCTGGATGTGGTATTGCGGGTCGCCCTCGGTGGGCAGGAGATCGCACGACCATGCGTCATGCCCGCGTGCCCGGAAGGGATCTCTGACGACACTACTGAACTCGCAGGCCACCAAAATCCTCACGCCAGCGCCCTCAGCGTGATCTCGGTCCGCGGCGTATCGCTGTAGTGGTGCAGTCGCACATGCGCGTCCTGCACCAGCGAGTCGTCCTCGTAGGCGATGCCGTTGAGCGCGTCACTGACGAGCTTTCCGAAATTGTCCCAGTCGCCTCTGCCCTTCCCCTTGATGTAGCAGTCAATCTCGAGCGCGCAATCTACGCTCAGCGGACGCAGATGTGGGTACGTCTTCTTCAGGTAGCCGATGACCCGCACCTCAGCCTCAGCCGTTCTGTACGGCGTGTACGTGTGCCCATGTGGCGCCAGCCGCGGCCTGCCCTTGGGTACGGGCTGGCCAGGGACAACAAAGGCAATGGCGGAAGTCACTGGAGGCGTAAACCTTCCCGCTGCGACACGGTCATTCCGGGGATCACTTCGCCCGTGGCCTTGAAGTGCGCTATCGCGTCCCGGACCTTGATGTGTGTTTCGGTCCGAATCTCGACGAACTCGGGCGGGACCGCTGCCTCGTCGTAGATTTCCGCGCTTGGCGGATTCAATTGGCGCCGGACCGAGAACTGCTGCGTTTCGATGCGCTGCTGACCAGTCCTCTGCATGTGCTCGAGGAGGCGTTCCTTGAGCCGCTGCACGGCGTGCTCCGGCACTTTGGCCCGATCGGCCATGCGTTTCGCCGCCGCCTTCCTGCCCTCAGCTAGCCACTTCAGCGACTCGATCACGGCGAGGTACGCCTCAACCTTGTCCTGCACGAGCAGTTCGGTCAGGTCGATCTCGGCCAGCACGCGTGCCTGCTCTTCGGGCGTCTCCGCGCTATCGAGCGCCGACATCAGCGCTTCCGAGTACGAGTCGAGGTCGTACAGGGTGCTGGCGTGTCTCGCCACGTCCATGAAGGCGCGCGAGGCGTTGTCGAGGGCGGTCACTGCTCCAACTCCTTGGCCATGGCGCACCACGACCACACGACCAGGCCAAACAGCAGGTAGACGGCGATGGCGGCTGGGGTGGTGGTCCCTTCGGCCTTAGCGATGGCCTTGCGAATAAGCGCAACGGGACGCATCGCTTCAGGCGGGTGTTCTGCTACCAGCACTTCGAAGTACTCCAATGTCGCCCTGAGCGCCTCGTACATCTCCGGTGCGGCCGCGATCAGGGAGGCGTCGGCTTCAGTCGTCCAAACGTCGGCTATCCACGTTGGCTCATCCGTTGCAGCCCACACCTGCCACGTGTCGGCGGTCGGTCCGCTGTCTACTCGCCACGGTCCAGGGGTCCACCTAGGCTGCGAGGACATCGGACTTCCTTTCGTTGCAGTCAGCGCAGGCGAGGACGATGTTGGTTGCGGTGTGCTGACCTCCGCGTGCTCGCGGTACCCGATGGTCGAAGCCACGCGGATCGTGAGGATTCAGGCGGACGCACCTCACCAGTGCATTGCAGTAGTGGCAACGGCCCTGTGCCGCATGGAGAATCGCGGCTAGTTGTTCGCGAGTAACGTCACCACTAGCTAGCCATTCGATCCTGCGTCGCCATGCCATCTGGGTTGTTTGCGGGTTCCGTGCACGGCGTTCGCGCTTGTGACGCACCATGCGGGCACGCCCGGCTGGCGTCTTTTCCATGCGTCTCTTCAAGTTGCGAGCGGCGTCAGGATTCTCCGCTCGCCATTTGCGCGTTGCTAAGGCTGCACATGGCAAACAACGAGCCTTGCCATTGACCTGGCCCGACCAGCCGCAGCGCTGGCAGACGTAGGAGATCGGCCCCGGTGTATGCCCGCTCATAGAGCCCACGACCACGGGCCTCGGCTCCCGACGCAGTGCTCACGCACCGGCCGAACGCCGTAGTAGTTCGTATCCGCTACCGGCGCGTCTGGTTCGAACTCTCCTTCCGCAATCTTCTCGACGATGGTCAGGTCGTCACGGGCCTGCTGGAGTTGTCGGCGTGCGATGTCGTAGCGGATCTGCGCCAGCGTGAGCGTGGACTGCCAGTACGGCATCTCGTCCTGGGCCTGCTGCGGCGTGCTGGGCAAAGAGGGCTTCTCTGCGAGGCTCATGGCTCGGAGTCCTCAGAGTCCTGCTCTGGTTCGCCCACAGTGGGCGTCGGAAGGCTCGGTACATCGGGGAGGGTGAGTTCTGCGCCTTCGTAAATGCGCCCCCAGCCTTGTGGAATGTGAACAGTGATCAGATAAGCGACTTCGTCCCACTGAAGAGCAGGGCGCCGCCGATTGACCCGACAATCACCCCGGCCGTTCACGATGAGATAGACGCTGACGCTCTTGCTGATCACGGCTCGCGTCCTTCGCTGCATGCCCGGCACAACTTCCATGCGATCGGGCAGGTGATCCGCATGTGGTCATCCATCAACTGGCGGTTCGTGCGCGGCTTCCAGCATTTGCCCAGGTCGAGCGAGCCGAACTGCTCCTCGTGGCCGCAGATGAACCGCAATCGGATCAACTGCATCTTGTTTCCCGCGCTGTCGAAGTGCGGGTACTTGTTCACCAGCACCGCTGGCTTCGCTAGAATGTTCGTGCTCGATTGGCTCATCGAAGGTGTGCCTTTCGGGGAGAGCCGTTCCGTTCACGCGGGGCGGCTTCTCTATGTGGCCCGTCAACACGGCGGGCGAGCGGTCGCCTTTATCTAGGCGGCGGCTTCGTCGTTCAGCGTAGTGATCGCGTCGTTTCTTTTACGGGAATCGACGGGCACGAACAGACGCTCGAACGGCAGATCGGGGAAAGCGGCCATGATGGCGTGGATGGTCTTGCCGCTGATGGTGTCGTACTCGCCCGTTTCCAGGTTGTGGATGGTGCTTCGACTGAGGCCGGTCCGCCGCGCGAGCTCTCCTCTCGACCAGCCTCGTGCGAACGCCGCTTCAACAGCGGTGCTCCTCATTGGCATGAGCCGCATTCTACTCACCTTTTTCAGAGTAGTGCAATCGGATCAGATCATCTTCGTGTTGCCATCCGCGCTCGCACTCGTCGAGCAGGACATCGTTGAAGTCAGCGCGGTTCTGCCACCCGAGTTGGCGAGCCAGATTGATGTTCGCGGCTTTGATATCGAGGCCACGTAGGCGCGCACTGCGGCCAATGGTCCATGCGCGCTTCAACTCAGTCCCACGTGCTCCCGTCGATCGTGTCATGCTGCGTCTCCTCGCTTCATCGGGTCTGGGTGGTGCTGCTGCGAGCAGTACGCGATGCCGTTGTGCTGTGCTTTTGGCGGGTTCGGGCACTTCCAGCAGTGCGTCGAGCCGAACAGGTGCCTGCGCGCCTCGGCCCTGGATGCTGAGCGGGTGTACTTTCCCATATCCTCTACTCTACACTACCTGCGCAGAATTATGCAAGCCATAACCTAGCCGAATCCACACATCTTGCATAATTCTGCGCATAGGTCTAGGATTGGGCACAATGAGCGCGCTCCAACACTTCTTCGATGCCGAACGCTTGAGACGCGGCTGGTCTGTGCGTGAGGCCGCCGACCGATCCCAGATCAGCTTATCCAAGGCGTACGCCATCATTCGCGGCGACGACAACGTTGAGTTCGAGACGTTCGAGAGCATCGCCGCCGCCTTTGGCATGACCCCGGCCGAGCTGGCCACCGCGATCGGCAAGGGCAACCATGGCGACGACCCCGATGAAGTGCGCATGATCGCTGCCTATCGCCTGGTGCCCACCGAGAAACGCTTGACCGCGCTCGACATCCTACAAGCGCTCACGCGTGTTAAGCCCCGTCCGGGCGATCCTGCTAAGCCACGCCGCGGCCGTCCTAATACCCACTCCAGCAGGCCCACATCGGACGACGACGACGCTTTAGCGCGGTGTTACAACCCGGTCAGCCAGGGCCTAATGCGGTCTGTGTCGGCGGCGTGATTGTAAACAGCCGCTAATCTCTCGTTGCTCAATCGTGACTGCCTGAGTTCTAGTCAACGACCGTTCGTCTAGTGAACAATCTTCCCCCTGCCCGACCTGCACGTAGGGCACGGCGATCGCACAAAGGGGGAAGCCTTGTGCTACTGGGGAACGCGGTCGAGTGTTTCGTGCTCCTGGCGACGTCGGAGCGGCGCCTATCAACGGCCACGCTCAGGGTGTACGAAGCGGCATTGGAAAAGGTTCAAGCGTACGCGGAAGCGCAACACCGGCCGAAACTCGAACACCTGACGCCGAACCTGCTAAGACAGGCCGCGGCGTCCGAGATGACCACGGCCGCACACGGCGCGTTGTGGAAGGGTGGCGAGGTCATGGCGGCACTCATGGTGACGGCCACGCGCACGATGGTGCGTCGACTGCACGAGGAGTTTCCTGATCTGCCGCTGCCCGACCTGAACGGGGTGAGAGCGCCACGCGTGCCGCATCGCATCCAGCCGCGCTTGCAGGATGACGAGTACGTGCGACTAGAAGCAGCCTTGAAGATGCGACTCTTGCGCGATCGTGTACCCCGGTTCCTGATCGCGCGCGACATGGCCATCCTGACAGTCTTGGGGAATACAGGGTTGCGAGCTGCCGAGTGCTGCGGCCTGGACGTAGACGACATCGATCTGCGGGAAGGATTGATACAGGTACGCCGCGGCAAGGGCAGCAAGGCACGTGTGCTGACGGTCCGCGATCCCGAGTCGGACGCACGAGGAGGCGGCGAGGTGGTCAACGCGTTGACGGACTACCTGCGCTGGCGCGAGCGAACCTTTGCGTTCGTGCCGACGAGTGCTTTGTGGCTGACCATCAAGGGCAACCGGCTCAGGCCCGAAGGGCTACGCTCGGCGTTGCATACATTATGCGACGAGGCAGGCATTGACGGGAACCGACCACCGCATGCGTTTCGACGCGCGTACTTCACCGAGCAGTACCGCGATCAGCCGAACTCGTTGCCCGTGCTGGTCGAGCGTATGGGCTGGGCAACGGGCGAGATGGCCAAGGTGTATACGCGTGGTGTCGACCTCGAGCTCGCGCGCCGGGTTCCGTTGCCATTGGCTACGCGCAAGTGGCGCACGGCTGGCAAGGAACCGAAGGTAACTCCATTCCCGAAGCGGGCACACAGTTAAAGGTTAAGGGCCTGCTGTACCAGGCTCAGGTTCCATCAGGTCGGCCGGGTCGCAGT
>Ga0068864_100000198_pt1 | contig 54959 bp, 43 predicted proteins | sample KBSSwiS72_FD_66586 | JGI IMG/M metagenome (GOLD analysis project Ga0068864, IMG submission 66586) | Switchgrass rhizosphere microbial communities from Kellogg Biological Station, Michigan, USA - KBS Switchgrass S7-2 | ecosystem: Host-associated > Plants > Roots > Rhizosphere > Soil ...
GTCGTGGTATTGGCGGTGCGACATGCATGAAGCTCGCCCGCGACTCAATTGCCCGAGGAGAACCGGCGAAGTTCGTTGCATGCGCGACTGGAATGCGCCCGGACCTGCACGAGCTTGTCGGTGAACTCAACGCGTTGGGTGCTGAAGCCATCGCCCTGACGGGCGATTTGGCGGACCCCGAAGTTCCGGCACGGCTGATCGCCGAAACGCTGGCGTTTTGCGGGGGCCTGGACGCGGTCGTGTCGAATGCCGGGTACAGCAGCGCAGGGGCCCTGGCGGAACTCTCGCTTGCCGACTGGGAACGGGTGTTTGCGACCAATTTGCGTCCGACGTGGTTGCTCGCCAAAGCCGCGTATGAGCCGCTGAAGGCGAGCCGCGGTGCATTGGTTGCGGTCGGTTCTTTCGCCGGTGTCCTGCCTCGCGCGGGCGGGGGCGCATACGCTGCCGCAAAAGCGGCTTTGATCGTTCTGTGCCAACAGCTCGCTCAGGAATGGGCACCAGACGGCGTTCGCGTGAATGTCGTTTCACCCGGCATGATCCATACCCCATTGTCCGCTTCGATTTACGCCGACCCTGTCATGGCGCGGCGGCGCGCGGACCTCGTACCGCTGCGTCGTGTCGGCACACCTGATGACGTCGCCAACACCATTGCATTCCTCGTCGGACGCGAGTCGGCGTATGTCACCGGCCAGAACATCATCGTCGACGGCGGCTTCGCCGCTTCCATACTCAGCCACATTCCCGGCCAGCCTGGCGCAACCAAGACCACGACGTCGACTGGCTGAACGCGGGTTCGGCCACTCTTGCTCGTGATCCAGTGTGGCCTTCCGAAAAGGGACTGATATCAAATGCGATTGGCGCGTAGAGCGACGGACCGCATTAGACCCCAATGACAGCGCTTGAAGAAACTGATATCAAATGCAATTCGGCGGGTGGGCGACGGATCAACCGGACGTAAAAATAGACCCCAAAAATGGACCAAAGTTAGCGAGCGCTATCGCTGCAACCAATGTGGGATTGGCTCCCCGACCAGGGCTCGAACCTGGGACCTGCGGATTAACAGTCCGTGCCGCGCATGACGCTTCCCTTTAAAGCGTTCATCCGCTTCGCTAATAGACCCAGCCTCGAGCAGGCCCGCAAGGGAGCGGTTGAACGACCGCCAACGACCCGGAGCGGTCCTCGCGACTGGCCGCTATCCGGCAGGCCGGTGAAGTCTTCACGGAGTCGCCAGAGAAGATCGTCAGCGGAGTGGGATAGAAACCGTGGGAACGATCCACGGGCCCGCGAACGTAGCGGCTGGCTACCGCCCCGCGGTCCTCCCATCCATCCCTGCTATGCCCGCACGCTGGATAAAAGGTCGTTCGCTTCCCTCAAATTTGCCGCATCGAACTCCGGCGGCAACGTTGCGCAGAGCTCACGCAGCGAGGTGAGACCTTCCGCGGGACGGCCGATTGCAACCGCCGCGCGTGTGAGACTCATCGCGGCTTTGAGTTCGAGCAGCGTAGCTCCCTGCCGCCGTGCGATGTCCACGGCGTTCTGCAAGGAACGCATCGCCTCGACTTCGTTCGATGGGTCTAAGCGCAGCAGACAGACGCCCTGCAGTCGGTACAACTCGGAAACGTAGAATCCGACTCCCGGCTCGGTGACACTCTCCAGGGCTGGCCGGAGAACAGTCAATGCGTCGGCGAACCTGCCGGCTTTCTCGCGGCCTTCCGCCAGGAGCGCGGCGTAGTACCGGAAAAACAGACCGATGCTCGAGGCACGCGGGAATTCGGACTCCATCGCGGCCAGTCCTGCGTCCAAATCGGTTGTAAACGCGCGCTCCCAGCCCGACATGAATGCGGCGTGCGTCCGCTGCGGAGGCAGATTGTACTTCTCCGCAACCTCGAGAAGCCGTTGCCAATGCTCGCCGACGGCTCGGTGGTCGGCCCGAAGCTGGGCAATGAGGAGTGTAGCCTGCAGGGCATGAGCCTTGCTGTGCGGATGCTTGAGTTCCTCCGCGAGCGATAACCCCTGCTCGACGCGCTGCCTGGCTTCGGCGTGACGACCCGTCTGACTGAGCGCGAGGGAGCAAACAGTAAACGCGCAGACGCCGGGATCGTGACCGCCGAACACGGGGCCCATCCAGCTATGCTTCTCGCGGTCGTAGCGCTCGGTCCCCTCTCGGGTGTTCTCCAGCGCACTTGCAATGTCGCCGCGGAAGAATGCGGTCGACCAACGACAGTGAAAGCCTTCCAGCATCAGGTCACCGTCGTTGGTCTTCCCCGCGAGCGTCACGAGCGCTTCCGCGTGATCGCGGGCGCGATCGAGCCGGCGTCCGACGAGCACGTTGAACCATAGACCCCAGGTCGCCTTGAACAGTTCGGCGTCGTCGCCCAGCGCCGTCGCGCGCTCGTGAGCGCGCTGGTAGACATCGCCCACGTCATTGCTCTGCGGACCTTTGAGGATGACGAGCGGCGGCCCCAGTTTGAGAAGCAGGCCGAGCTCGCGGCGCGTCCGCTCCGGTCCGGCTCCCAGCTTGCCTGCCTCCGTCAACGCGGCAGTGAAATGCGCTGTCGCCTCGATGAAGGACGAGCGGGCCGCCGCGCGGTCGCCGGCGCGCTCGCGATACGTGCAGGCGAGATCGAACAGGCCGGCGTTAGCGAAATGGTAGGCAAGGAGCTCGGGTTCGGACTCCACGAGGATCGAGAACTTCGCCACGATCGTTCGTGCGATTACCTCATGTAGTTGCTGCCGTCGCGCGCGAAGCAGGTTCTCATAGGCGACATCGCGCAGGAGCGCGTGTTTGAAGTTGTAGTTCCATTCGCCCGCCCGGCCGCGGCGATACACCAGCCCCGCTTCGATGAGACGCAGGATGCCCGCGGCCAACTCGGCCGCGGAATGGGAAACCACGGCAGCCAGCAGGGCGTGGGAAAACTGCTGACCGATCACGGCGGCGACCTGCGCGATTTCCTTGGCCGGCCCGAGGCGGTCGAGGCGCGCCATCAGCGAATCTTGCAACGTTGCCGGCACCGTTGGCCGGTCGGGCGCCGAAGACTCCAGGACGGCTTTGCTGAGTTCCTCCACGAAGAGCGGTACGCCATCAGTCTTGGCTACGATCTCGTTGACCAGTGCCGGCGCAAGCACGCGCGGCGCGGCGATTTCAGCCACCAGCTCGGCGGACTGCGCACTCGTGAGGTGCGTGAGCTCGAGCACCGGCACTTGCCCTGGACCGGTCCAGGGCGAGGTGAATTCCGGTCGCGCCGTGACGAGCGCCAACAAACGGGTTGCCGCGATGCTGCCGATCAGGCGAGTCCACAATTCCTTCGTCGTCGGGTCGATCCAGTGGGCGTCCTCGAGCAGCAGCAGTACCGGGGCATCCTCGGCGAGCCGCTTGAGGAGATCGACCAGCGCCGCGATGGTTGCGGCCTTGCGCTGAGGAGCCGGGAGCTCGAGTTTGGCGTAACGGTCGGTGGGCAAGGAAAGCAGATCCGCGATGAGACTCGCTGCCGGAACGGCAGGGCTGCCGTCCGTCGCGCCAAGCAACGTTTCCAGCTTCGCGAGCTTGACTGGATCGGGATCGTCCGGCGCAAAGCCCGCGGCTCGCTCGAGGTGCCGGATGACTGGATAGAGCGCGCTGTTGGTGTGATAGGGCGAACACTGGCAGGTCACGCGGGTGCAAGGGTCATCGCCGATGCGCTCGGACAAGGTGTCGACGAGGCGCGACTTGCCCACGCCAGCCTCACCCGAAACGAGCAGCGCCTGGCCATGGGCTTGCGACGCGAGCCGCCACCGATCGAGCAGCAGGGCTGTCTCTTCACCGCGGCCGATGAATGCGCCGTGCCTGGCGGCGCGTGTGGCCGCAAAGCGGCTTTCGCTGGCGGCCTCGCGCAGCACGCGCCAGACGCGAACAGGAGTGGCGAACCCCTTGAGTGCGTGATCGCCAAGGTTTTGATAGTCGAACCGCCTTGCAAGCAAGCGATAGGTATTGTCGCCGATGAGAATCGCGTTGGGATCCGCCAGCGCTTGCAGCCTCGATGCGAGATTCGGCGTATCTCCGACGATCGAGTGTTCGCGCGCGGCTCCCGCCCCGACGATGTCGCCGATCACGACGATTCCGGTTGCGATGCCGATGCGCGCCTGAAATGCGCGTCCGTCCGGACGCTTGAGCTGCTCGATAGCGCCGATGATGGCCTGCGCGGAGCGAACCGCATGTTCCGCCGCATCCTCGTTGGCCTGCGGATAGCCGAAGTAGGCAAGCACACCGTCGCCCATGAACTTGGCGACGAATCCATCGAATCGAGCGATCGCGCCGGCACATGCATCCTGGAAGCGATGGATGAGCGCGCCCACGTCCTCCGGATCGAGCAAATTGGCGAGTTCGGTCGAGCCGACCAGGTCGCAGAACATGACCGTGACCTGACGCCGTTCCGCGTCGTGCGCATCGGCTGAAACCGGACTGGACTCCGGGCCGCCTGCTGTCGGCTGCGGGACCGATTCGCGTCGCCGGTTGTCGAGCGCGCGCAGGAGCTTCCGGCGATGACCCAGCGACAGTCCCAATTTCTCGAGGTCTGCCTCTGTAAGATCGCCAAGAACCTCGAAGTCAATGTCGTTGTCGGCAAAGTGCTTCGAGTATTGTTCCAGGCCCTGTACGCTGAGCCATTGCTCCAGGTCGGTCATGGGATTCGCAGCTCCCCAGATGCGCACGCGGTGTTGGCGTGGCCGGAACGCGAGATCTACCCCAGCGTCCGCCGATCGTTCGTCGAGCTACGTGTCGACGAATGGAAAGGCAAAATACTACGTTTCCCGGCTGCGCTCAATCCCGTCCGGCGTTTGACCTTATTACCCGAAATGTACCGATCAATGACCGCCATCGGGCGCAATGCGGTATGGCTGGATTTCGCCGATCGCTGACGTCTGCACCCTGTGGCGGATGGTGGATGTTTCTTTTCGCCCGCAGCGGCGTGGCGCTCGAAGACCGCGATCGACCTGCGTACAAGACACCTGCTCACAGCTGCAAGGAACGAGCTTCTATCACCCGATTTGGGCGAGGGCGTGTGAGCCTATCATCAGCAGGCAAGTTTGCGAGGTTCAAGCGGCCGCAAGAATAGACCCAGCACGGCCGTCGCGCGGCGATGCAACCACCTGAATGACTTGGCTCCCCGACCAGGGCTCGAACCTGGGACCTGCGGATTAACAGTCTGTCGGAGAGATATTTCGTATCAAGCACTTAGTCTAAATTCTGCTCCGCAATTTAATCAAATTCAGGGGCTGCAACCCTAATACGGGCGCGGTGGCCACCAAATTTGCGGAGCAACGAGCGTAAGGATTACGACCCGAAGTTAAGTTGGGCTCTAAGATTAGGCCTGCTGGGTCAAGCACGAGTAAGTGCCACAGTCCGGCACGGTCTGAGAGATCGATGGACACACGTCAGTCCGTCCACAAACACGAATCCCTCCCTTGGCGAACACAGTAGCTCCAGCGATCTGGCGCGCCGTGCACGTCGCAGCGGGAAGGCTACGCGGGCCGCGCGAGACAGGTCTGCTCACGTGGCGAAACTTACGGAAGCCTCGGTGGCTGCATTGGGTCTTTGTAACTCCTGCAGAAAGCTCTTGCCGATCTCCGGCCGCTCGGTACCAAAGATCTCGGCGATGGTTGCCGCGATGTCGGCGAGACTTTCACGAGGTGCGAGAGAATTCGGTGCGATGCGGTCGCCCCGCACCAACAGCGGCGTGAACTCACGTGTGTGTTTATCGTGTCCGATCGTGGGATCGTTCCCGTGGTCGCCGGTAATGATGAACAGATCGTCGTCGCTAAGCTTTGCGAGAATGCGGCCGACGCCTTCATCAGCCATACGAAGGCACTCGGCATAACGGGCCGCGTCCTGATCATGTCCAGCCAGGTCGGTCTCCTGCACGTTGATGGCGATCAGCCCACGATCGACACGTTCCAATGCCTCGTAGGTGGCGGTCAGGACATCTGCTGTGGGAACGTGCGGCGCCTTTTCCGCGCCCTCGCAAACGATGACGTCGGCAACCTTCCCGATCAGATGGACCGGCCAGCCGGCCCGGCGCAGCAAGGTCGTGACTTGCACGTCCGGTCGCGTGCCGTGCGTCAGGTGACGCACGACGTATTTCTTGGTATACAGACCTAACGCGACATTGTTCACGCCGCACTGTCCGGTTGGCCGCCGTTCGGTACAGCGAAGCACGTCCGCGGAACGGAATCCTCGCCCGCCCATCGCGACGATCCGTCGCACGCGCGCGACGGAGCGCAGGATCTCGGCGACTTCGAGGATCTTCTCGTACGGCAGATCCTCCATCGACCCGACCGTGTGGTAGGTCTGCAGCGGATCGCTTTCGAGGTTGTCGCCGACGATCATGGCCCCGTCGACCCACAGCGCCGAGACATTGGCACCGGCCGCTTCGACGCGATGGCCCGCACGGCGCAGTGCGGCTGCAACATCGTCGCGCACGACCTCGAACAGCTCTTGCGGCACATCGGGGACGCGGGAGCCCATCAACACCTGGTGACCGAGATAGGTGTCTGCCCCCTGGTAACCGAGGGCACAGATGCCGTGTGCTGCGATGGGACGACGTTCGACGCGCAGGCCCGACGCAGGCGCGATCGTTCCCAGCCCCATGCTCTCGAGGTTCGGCAGGGACAGGCCACCGGCCGCCTTCACGACGTGACCCAGCGTATCGGCGCCCACATCGCGCGGTCGCACTTCGGCAACGTCCGGCATGGCACCCACGCCCAGTCCGTCGATGACGAGCACGATGACGCGCCGTATCCGTCCGCTATCTGCGTACATATGGTTCTCTCAATGCCTTAGATCGAGGATATTAGCGCAGCCTGCGCCTTGCCTGGCACGATGTCTTCCGGCACCGCCGTGCCCCCGGCTTGTGCGGGCAGCAGGTGAACGGCCTGCTCGACGAACTCCAAACCCACGCGATCGCCCGTCACAATGCGTCTGCCTCGCTGAAGCGAGGCTTCGACCGCAATGACAAGCGTTACTCCGACGCGAACGCGATATTCGACCCGATCGCCGCGGTACTCGAGTTCCTCGACGACACCCGCCGGGCCACCGCCATGCGTGACGGTAAGGCGTACTGCCTCGGGCCGCACGAGCACCAGCACGTCGTTTGTCGGGCAGCTCTGGTTTGGCACGCAGATGAGATGATCGAGAGTCTCGACGGTGACATGGCTATCCGCGCGCGCCACCACCCGTCCTGGCAAAGCGTTGACCTGGCCGACGAAATCGGCAGCGAAGAGACTCGCCGGTCGCGCATAGATCTCCTCCGGGGTTCCGACCTGCTCCACGCGTCCGCTGTTCATGACCACGATGCGATCGGACAGACCCATCGCCTCGTCCTGATCGTGCGTCACATAAATGGACGTCGTCCCGAGGCGCCTTTGCAGGCGTCGCAGTTCGCCGCGCACCTGCACGCGCAGCTTGGCGTCGAGGTTGGACAGCGGTTCATCGAACAGCAGCAGATCCGGCTGCATGACCAATGCCCGGGCCAATGCGACGCGTTGCTGCTGGCCGCCCGACAGTTGGCCGGGGAGGCGCCCTGCCATCGTTTCGAGGCCAACTGCCTTCAGCGCTGTCGGAACATCGGAGCGCACGCGTTCGTCTGGGTACCTGCGGACACGCAGCGAATACGCGACGTTCTCATAAACCGACATGTGGGGAAACAAGGCGTAATTCTGGAATACCATGCCAACGCGCCGACGATGCGGCGGCAATGACTGAATCGACCGTCCATCGACCAGGATTTCGCCTGCGTCGGCACGCTCCAACCCGGCCAGCATGCGCAGCACGGTGGTCTTGCCGCATCCGGAGGGACCGAGAAACGTGACAAACTCCCCGGGTTCGATGCGCAGGCTGAAGTCGCTCACCGCGACGACGCTGCGGCCGCCCGGCAGCATGAATGTCTTGGTAAGGCCGCGAATGTCGAGTGTCTTCGCTGGTTCTTGCATGGCTGTGCCCTATGCCTGCGCGCGCCAATCGCGACCCAACAGTCGCGGAACGCCGTGAATCACCGCGAGAACGAGTACGACCACGATGATGCTCAGTGCGGCGGCTTCGCCGACATCGCCACGGTCCATCTGCGACAGGATAGCCGGTGTCACGAGAGACCAGTGCGGAGACACCACGAAGATGACCGCGCTCAGCGTCGTGACGCTCCGGGTGAACGTAAAAATCATGCTTGCCACCAGCGCGGGACGCAGCAGAGGCAACAGCACCCTCATCAGCGTCTGGCCGCTTGTCGCCCCCATGCTCGTCGATGCCTCGTCCAGGGATCGATGCAACTGGTTCAGCGTGACCACTCCCGAGCGAATCGAGTAAGGCAGCGAGCGCATAGCGAACGCCATGACGATGATGAGCGCAGTCCCGGTCAGCAGCAACGGCCGGTGATTGAACGCCAGCGCGAATGCCAGTCCGATGACCGTGCCAGGGATGGCGAGCGGCAGGTTGGCCGCGAAGTCGAGCACGTTGCGGCCGACCAATCGGGTGCGCGCAACGTAGTACGAAGCCAGCACGCCGACGACTGCGGTGACCGCGGATGCCGCCAACGCGAGCCCGATCGTGTCGATCAGCGCATCGCGCGAATCGGTGACGGCGGCCGCGAAGTAACGCAATGTTATTGTGTTGTCGATCCCGAATAACTTGGTAGTCGCCCCGGCGAGGACGGTCGCGTATTGCAACACGATGACCAGCGAGACGCCCGCGAGCAGCAGCAGCGCCGCGGCCCTCGCCATCGGGTGGGACAATTGTGGGTGATGCATGGTGCCGCGACCGCCGACCGACGCGAATCCGGTCTTCGCTGCAAGCTGCTTGTGCGCGAAGAACAACAGGAGAGCAGGCATGAGCAAGATCACCGCCAGCGCGGCACCCTTGGGCACATCGTACATGCCAATGATGGTCTGGTAGATCTGCGAGCTCAGGACCTGGAAATCGCCGCCAAGCAAAAGCGGATTGCCGAGATCCGCCAGCGAATAGCCGAATAACAACAGCGCAGCGCCTCCCAGCCCGGGAACCAGCAATGGAAGAATGACGGTAGTGAGAACTTTGCCCGGATGCGCGCCCATCGTGCTCGCCGCCTCTTCGAGCGAGGCATCAAGCCCGCGAAAGAGGTTCAGCAACAGCAGATATGCAAAGGGAAAATACGACAGAAGCTGGGCGACCACTAATCCCCGAAATCCATACAGCGCGGTGGTCTGCAGTCCGAGCACTTCGTGCGTGATCAGGCCGCGTCGCCCATAGAGCAATATCAGGCTCAATGCCATCAGGATCGGTGGCGAGATCGTGGGTAGCAGCGCGACAAAATGCCATACGCGCTTCCACGGCAACGCGACGCGCGTCATCGCATAGGCATAGAGCGTGGCTAACGCCGTGCCGAGGACTGCCACCGTGGCGCCCAGCCATACGGTGCTCCAGACCACCTGCCGAATGTGCGCGTCGCCAATAAGTCGCGCGAGCGTTTCCCCCGACACGCGCCCTTCCACGATGACGGCACGCGCAAGCAAGTTCGCGAGCGGATAGGCAACGAACGCCGCGACCAGCAGCGCAACGATCGGGTACGCGCATGCAAGAACCCATCCGCGGCCAGGGCGCGCAACGCCCGGGCCCACGGCGATGCTCGTCACGATATTTTGCGTCCCGCCAGGATATCGTTGGTGAAGCGGTCGACGAGTTGCTTACGCACCGTGGTGCTGCCAGCCCAGTTGAAGTCGAAGTTGATCAGCTTGGCGCTTTGGTATGGCTTCACAAGATCGTGCACCTTCGCTTTCGGATTCGTCGGCACATCGAAGTACTCGGACGCCGCGAGCAACTCGACCGACTCCGGCGTGCATGCCCAGTCGATGAACTTCTTCGCTGAAGAGGGTTCGGGAGCGTCCTTCAGCATCACCATGCAGAACAGGTCGTATCCGGTGCCTTCCCTGGGCAGCGACATCTCGATGGGGAATCCCTTGTCGATGCTGCCCAGAATGTCATGCGCAAACAGGATGCCGACGCCCACTTCGCCGCGGCCAACGAGCTGCGTGGGCCCGATGCCCGAACGCGTGTATTGCGCTACATTAGCGTTGAAGCGCTTGACGTATTCCCACCCCTTCTGCTCGCCCATAAGCTGCAGCACGGTGGTGAGGAACGTATAACCCGTGCCCGAGGTCGAGGGACTCCCGAGACAGATCTGTCCTGCGAATTCCGGGCGGGTCAGATCCTCCCAGCTCTGCGGCGCCTTGAGACCCTTTTCCGCCAGGAATTTTTTGTTCGACGCGAAGCCGATGAAGTCGACGTCGGTGCCGGTCCAATAACCTTCCGGGTCCTTGTACTTGTCCGGAATTTCTGCAGCCGCAGGTGACTTGTAGGGGTCCAACAAGCCGTCGGCTTTGAGCGTCAGCATGGAGGGCAGTCCGATCCCGTAGAGGACGCTTGCCTGCGGCGCACTGCGCTCCGCGCGGATACGATTGATCGCTTCGCCGGCCGAGAGCCTCAGGAACGTCGGTTTGATTCCGCTCTTTTTCTCGAATCCCGCCGCGATGGCGGCGCACGTTTTTTCCGGCGGTCCCATGTATAGGGTTAACTTGCCGCCCGCCTGGGCTCGGCCCAAAAGTGGCAACCCCGAGGCTGCCCCGGCCAGCATCATGCCGGTGAATTGCCTGCGTGAAATCTTGTGCACGATCCCCCCATGAACATTTGTATTGCCGCCCGGCATAATGTAACGCGGGGCCGCCGAGGTCAAGCCCCGCATGCTGCGAGCATCGCGCGACGATGCACGGCAATCTCAGGACGGGCGGGTGGTTGCGGTTTGCGCGAATCGTAGAGTGTGCTCGAAGGATTCGACACCTGCCTGCGATCCCAGACCGGTCGCATTGAGTGCGGCGGTAGCCTGTGCGAAGCGGACTGTCGTTTCGATATCAAAGCGCTTGACGAGACCCACAGCGAAGCCCGCGTTGAACGCGTCGCCACAGCCGCAAGTGCACTTCACGTCGATCTCGAAGGCGGGCATGCTGAACGAGACGCCGAAGCGATCGTGGTAATAAGCTCCGGCGGCGCCCAGTGTGAACACGCAAGCCTTGACGCCAAGGCCGAGGAAATACTTCGCTGCATCGTCCATGTCGATCAGGCCGCTGAGTGCCCGGGCCTCCTCGATCGATGGCAGAAAATAATCCGTGTGGGGAAGAACACTGGCTATGGCGGGCATATCGTCGGGCGAGCCGGCAAAGACGTCTACCGTCGTGGTGGCGCCAGCGCCCTTCGCTGCGCTTAGCACTTCGGCAGTCCGTCTTTTGTCCATCGCATGCATCAGCCCTACGCCGCCGGCGTGGAATACCTTGGCGGAGATGACCTTCGGCAGCATTGCTTCAGTGACGAAGAAATTGCCAGTGGCACCTGCCATATGCAGCGCCGGACGGGATCCATCGGCCCGCGTGGTGACGATGGAAGAGGATGTCTTCCAGTCATTCTTCCGCTGCATGGTCGAGGTGTCTACGCCAAAATGACGCAGGCGTTGAACCACCCAATCACCCATCAGGTCTTCGCCGACACCACCTACAGCTAGCGTCTTCAGGCCCATTTTCGCAGCAGCGATCGCCGCGGTTCCCGCAGCCCCCGACACCGCAAGCGTCAATTCTTCGATCGGATAGCAACCGCCGCCTGGCGGGATTTCCGTGAAGGGCCAACCGAGGCAATCGAACGTGTAGAAGCCCATCGACGTGTAATCGTATGTTGTCATTCTCGGCCTCGCTTTGGCTTTGCGCCTTGGGAACGTCCCATCGGAAGGGGATCTTCAACAAGTTAGGAGAAAATCGTATTGTGCACAATTCCTCCACGCACCACCCGAAGGCCCACCGAGGCAGAGTCATGCATGTGAGCCTCGCGCTTTTTGCTACCGCTCAGGGATTGGTTATGAGTAAGCGGAGCGGCAAGAGTGGACCGACTGCCATGTACTCGTGGTCCATGAGTTTCTGTTTGGCCAGCGGTAGGCCCTCCATAATCGCCTGCGCTTCGGCGACATCCCTGGTATCCAGCAAGAAGACGACTCCACGCCCATCCGCGCGCGAATACCATTCACGAATCTGCCCATTGAGATAGAGCTGCACGGTCTGCCGGATTTCAGTTGGCATGACGGCCATCACTTGTTCGCGTGTGACGCCTGCCTTCACGGTAAGGATGACCATCACCCCAGTGGTTGCGGGCGAGGTGGCTTGTGCTTGAGCAGCGGATGGATGCGTCATTGAAGTAGCTCCTATCAGAGTTAGGGTAAGTGCCGAGATGACGTTACGAATTGCATTCACCTTTGTCCCTTGAGATATTCACGGTGCAGCGAATGCCGGGGCTCGAGTTCAGCGCCATTCCCCGCCGCTTGCCCGCTCGGTCGACGCGCCAGCAAATAGAAGGCGACGCAGTGAGTGATCATCAGAATTGGCACGTAGATAATCGGGATCCAGTACAGGGCGCCAAAGGCCCCCGCGTGCGCTGGAAGGTCCAGCATGGTGGCGTGGTAATAGTCGCCGATGAGATCGGCCGCCCCCACGACATTGAAGGCGACGACGAACAGCCAGAAGAGCGGACGTATCCTGACAGTCAGGAGCGCCATGATGGCAAGCAGCCCGGCCGCAAAGTCGCCGTAGGCGGCGAAGTCGGCGAATCCCGCAGGCAGGTCGCCGGCGACACCCGGAAGGATGAAGACCAGCCCGAAGAAGCGAAAGCTGTGCAGGGTAGCGATAGCGCGCTGCGCTTCGATCTGGCTCATCGCCTTGAGTCTTGGCCAGATGTACACACCGAAGCAAAGCAACCAGACGACATAACCCAGGACGAGCTGCATGCGAAAAAGGGTTTCCGGTGACATGTGTTCTCCTATCAGGTGCAGATTCATGTTGCCTAATGGTACCGATCGGTACCACTGGAGCGTATTATATGGTACTATTTGGTACCACTGTCAAGGGGGTGTCTGTGAGACGACTGAAAGCCTCGGCAAGCCCTCCGCCGCCTGGCGACGGAGACTCGACGCGCAAGCGCATCCTCGGCGCGGCGTTCAAGACCTTTGTGGAAAAGGGTTATGCGGGCACGAGCACGTTGGAGATCGCCACCCGCGCCAGGGTGTCGAAGCGCGATCTCTATGCCAGCGTCGGCAACAAGCACGCGATGCTCGTGGCTGGCATCACTGGCCGGACAGCGCAGATGCAATTGCGGCCCGAGCTGCCCGTCCCACGCAGCCGACAGGAACTGGCCTCGATCCTCAACGCCTATGCGACGAGATTATTGACCGAGGTCTCTCATCCCAATGTGATCGCGACGTTCCGGCTCGCGATCGCCGAGGCGACTCGTTCGCCAGAGATCGCGCGCACACTGGAAGGCGCAGGGCGTAATCCCTCTCGGGACGCTCTGACCGATCTGTTCGCGAATGCGCAGACTGAGCGCCTGATCGGCACAGGGGATCCGTCCGAGATGGCAACTCAGTACCTCGGACTTCTGTGGGAAGATCTGATGGTGAGCTTACTCCTCGGAGTGGCCTCGACGCCGAACGAGCATGAGATCAAGCGTCGCGCAGGCAGGGCGACCAGCGCGTTTCTGCAGCTTCATGCGCGCGCCGGCACAAGCTGATGACAAACGCTTCGTGCAGAGCCTTCGAGAAAATCAGAGGCGGCTGACTTAGGCGCGCGCCGGTTCAGCAGGACGAGGGGTGACCTGCGGATCAAGAGTCCGCCGCTCTTTGCTTTGTATCTTCTTGATTGATGCTGACTTGGCGTGAGGTGCGGGAAAAAATATTACCGGAAATATTACCCAACGCTGGCGCTCGAGTGAGCTTAAGCCATTGAAAATTGGCTCCCCGACCAGGGCTCGAACCTGGGACCTGCGGATTAACAGTCTGTCGGGGAGATACATCAGATCATGCACTTAGTCCAAATTCTGCTCCGCAATTTAGTCAAAGTCGGGGGCCGCAAGCCCAATACAGGCGCGGTGGTTGCCAAATTTGCGGAGCAATGAGAGTGGCGGCTTTCGACCCATTGCGGCCTGTCGCGCATGTAGAAAGCGGTCGGTCCTTTGCGAGCCAATTCTTCGCCAATAACGCTGTCGCGGTGAGCGCGGTCGTGAGGCTGCGGCCGACGGCGTACAGCCGCTCGCCCTCGCAGAGTCCTCACGGACAAACGCGAATGATCGTCTTCCCTTGGCGTCGCCCGGTCGAGTTGAAGGCGCCGACGGCATCGTCGAGGGTCGAGACGATGCCGATGTTCGTCCGCAGTCGTCCGTCCCGCACCCGCTGAACGATCTCGCTCAGTTGGGCACGATCGGATTCGACAACGAAGTCGATCGCCAGACCGTCGGCGGGCCGTGTCTCGATCGGCCCGACGATGGACACCAGCGTTCCTCCTGCTCGAACCAGGCGCGCGGACCGCTTCCCGATGTCGCCGCCGATGAGATCGAACACCAGATCGACGCCGCCGATGTCTTCCAGGGCGTCGCTCTCAAGGTCGACGAATTCCTGCGCGCCGAAGTCGAGCGCCTTTTGACGGTCGGCGGCACGTCCGGTTCCGATCACGTGGGCGCCCGCCAATCGTGCGAGCTGCGTCACCATCGACCCGACTGCGCCGGCCGCGCCGTGCGCGATGACGCTCTGCCCTGCCCGAAGGCGGCCGTGCTCGAACAGTCCCTGCCATGCGGTTAGGCCCGAGATTGGGAGGCTCGCGCCCATCGTGAAGTCGACGTCGCCCGGCAGCGGCGCGAGGTTGCGCGCCTCGACGGCCGCGTACTCGACCAGGGTGCCGTCGCGATACCAGTCCGTGAGGCCAAACACCCGCTGTCCGACCGACAGCCCCGTCGTGCCATAGCCGAGGGCAGTGACCACTCCGGCCAGCTCGTGCCCGGGGATCGTCGGTGTTCGGTCACGCTCGAGGCGATCGGTCCAGGTCGAGGGCCACGCCAACTCAGTCCCGACGAATCCCGACGCATGAACCTGAACGACGACGTCGTTTATCGCTGCCTGCGGCTCGGGCCGCTCCACCAGCTTCATCCCGGCGGTTCCCGCAGCCTGGTCCGTCACCACTATCGCCTTCATCGTCCACCTCCTTGTGTGTGGTATGTCGTCATCTTCCATGCACGAAGCATGAGTGCTCGCGGGGCCTAGCTTCTCAGGGGTCTGTGAGCGCGCGGTTAGTAGGGGTTGAACCCCTCGGATCGATCCTCTTCACAGCGACGTCCAACGGCACGCCGCTCGTCCAATCCTCGACGTCTCCAAGCAACACCCCGCTCACCGCGGGACCGGAGGTGGCGGGATCCGAGAGCATTGGATCGAGAGACGTGGTCTTGAGCTCGACGCGACCGACGAACTCGTGTGTGACCGCGATGAAGACCAGCGCGAGATCGCTCGATGTCCGCTCCTGCCCGATCGCAGACATCGGTGATCGGCCTGCAGTCGGCCCACAGCAGACGTACACGACCTCGAAAGCGGACCTTCGAGTTGGCTCACTGGAGCTACTTTGATCCTCGGCTCACTTTAGTGAGTGCGTTGTAGTTTGAGGCGGCGAAGCAATTGAGCATTTGCGGCCACGATAATAGTTGAAAGACTCATCGCAATCGCGCCCACGCTCATGGGAAGATCGAGCCCCGATCGAACGAGAAGACCTCCCGCGATGGGAATGGCGATCAGGTTATACGCCGTCGCCCAAATGAGATTCTGGATCATCTTGCTGTAGGTCGCGCGCGATAGCTCGATGGCCGCAACGACGTCGCGTGGGTCGCTGCGGACGAGCACAATACCAGCGGATTCAATTGCGACATCCGTACCTGCACCGATGGCGATTCCCACGTCCGCGGTCGCCAATGCCGGTGCGTCGTTCACCCCATCGCCCACCATCGCTACTTTCTTACCGCCGGCCTGAAAACGCGTTACTGCCGACGCCTTATCAGCCGGGAGAACCTCGGCTGCAACCTCATCGATTCCGACGCGTCGGGCGACTGAATCGGCAACCGCCTTCGAATCCCCGGTAATCATCGCGACCCGGATCCCAAGTCGATGAAGTTCATAGACGGCTGCACTGGATTCCGGCCGGATTTCATCTTCAATTGCGAAGGCTCCGAGTAGTCGACTTTGAGCAATGACGTAAAGAACTGTCTTGCCATCTGATGCCCACGCGGTTGTCAGTTTCTCGACTTCCGGTGGCGTCGTAACCTTGGCCTCGGTCAAGAGGCGATAGCCCCCGATTGCCACTTTCTCGCCTTCCACGAGCGCCTCTGCTCCTCGGCCAGGCAATGCCTTGAAGTTCGTGCTGGACAATTGACTCAAGCCTCGGCGCTTGGCCTCGGCGGCGATTGCCTTAGCGAGCGGATGTTCTGAATTGGATTCGACAGCAGCGGCACGCGCGATCAAATCGGCTTCGGTCGTGCCAGTTGCCACTGCGACTTCCGACACTGTCGGTGAACCGCGCGTGAGGGTGCCCGTCTTGTCGAAAATGACCAGGTCCAAATTCCGGGCACGTTCGAGCGCGAGTCGGTCCTTCACCAAGAGACCGTTCTGTGCTCCCAGTGATGTCGAGATGGCGATGACCAACGGAATCGCCAGTCCAAGAGCATGCGGACACGCAATGATGAGTACCGTTGCTGTTCGAATGAGGGCATGTTCCATGTCACCCGACGTTGACCAGTAGGCGAACGTGATCGCGCCGGACACGACCGCCACATAAAACAGGATGGCTGCGGCGCGGTCGGCCAGCGCCTGCGTCCGCGAGCCAGAGGCCTGTGCCGCGGCAACCAGTCGCACGATTCCGGAAAGGGCGGTTTGATCTCCGATTGCGGTGACGGTAACGCGGAGACTTCCGCCGCTGGCAACGGTTCCAGCAATGACTTTGTCTCCTGTTCCTTTCGGTACCGACTTGGACTCGCCGGTGATCATGGACTCGTCAACATCGGCAGCACCCTCGGCGACAGTACCATCTGCCGGAACGCGGCCTCCGGGCCGCACAAGAACGATATCGCCGACGCGCAACTCCGAGAGCGAAACAGACTGGGTGTCTGCGCCCCTTAGGCGTTCAGCGGTATCCGGGAGCAGCGCGGCAAGTGCACTGAGCGCACCGCGAGCCTGGGCAATTGCCCTCATTTCCAGCCAGTGGCCGAGGATCATGATGGTGATCAGCGACGCGAGTTCCCACCAAACGTCGATTTCAAAGAGGCCGAACGTCGCCGCAAGCGAAGTGCCGAAGGCGACAATGATTGCCAAGCTGATCAGCGTCATCATGCCCGGCCTGCGATCGGCAAGTTCGCCTCTTGCGCCGCGGATGAACACGAGGCCGCCGTAGCAGAAGACGACGGTTCCGAGAATGGCGGGGATAAATCGCGAGCCGGGGAAGGACGGCGCGGAGTATCCCAGCCAGTGTTGCACGTCGGCGGACCAGAAGACGACAGGGATGGTGAGGGCGAAGCTCAGCCAAAACTTGTCACGAAACATCGCCACCGAATGTCCGGCATGGCGGTCGTGGCTCCCGTGCACATCGGACATGTTGTGACCGGCATGTGCGTTGTACGCAGGTGCGTGATCATTCGTCATCGTGTGACGCGCTGCGGTCGTCTTCGGATCTGATGTCATGGGTTCACAGTATCACTTAGGTGAGTCGCGATCCACGGTCCGTCGGTGCAGCACTTGACAACGCCGTGCCGTTGCGTACAATAGGTAACGTATCGGTTACCTTAGCAATGGAAACAGTCTTCTAACTCCGGAGCAATGTCTACCAATGCGTAAGCCGATGGTTTCCGATAAGGCGGATCAGCGCGACGTGTTCCAGGCGCTCGCCGACCCGACGCGGCGCGCTATCCTCGGGTTGCTGCGTCAGGGGAGCCAGCCAGTCGGCAGCATCGCCCGCGATTTCCCGATCAGCCGTCCTGCGGTGTCGAGGCATCTGCGCATCCTGCGCGAGGCCGAGCTTGTCACCGAGATCAAGGTTGGACGCAACCGGCTGTACGAGCTCAACGCCGCGCCGCTCAAGAACGTCGACGACTGGCTCGCGCACTACCGCTACATGTGGCAGCACCAGCTCCGCAATCTCAAACGCTTCGTCGAACAGAAAGGAAGGACGCACTGACATGAACGACACCATGCACATCAACGACACCATCGTCGTGGAGATCGACATCGATGCGCCGCCGGAGCGCGTGTTCCAGGCATGGATCGACCCGCGTCAGCGCCTCGCATGGTGGGGCGACGATGCGACCTATCGCGGCACCAAAATGGAAAGCGACCTGCGCGTCGGCGGCAAATGGCGTACCGAGGGCAAGAGCACCCAGGGCAAACCGTTCTCGGTCTCGGGCCAGTACACCCGCGTCGAACCGCCCACGGCGCTCGGCTTCACCTGGAACCACGACTGGGGCCAGAGCGGCCTGCCCGAAACGCATGTGCTGATCGAGTTGACGCCAACCTCCTCCGGCACCCACGTGACGCTCACCCACTCCGGATTCACGAGCACGTCCGAGCGCGACGACCACAACCGGGGATGGCAGCGGGTGCTCGGCTGGTTGCACTCCTACCTCGGGCGCCCCTGAGGCAGGGACGCGTGACTAGGCGCGGTGCAGACTCTTCACATCACGAAAGGAACTCAAACATGGCGACTCCCTCCACTACGCACGGCGCGTTCAGCTGGAACGAATTAACGACCAGCGACGCGAAGGCGGCACGCAAGTTCTATGGCAGTCTGCTCGGCTGGCAATTCCAGGACATGGATACGGGCGCGAGCACGTACACGGTGATCAGCGTCGGCGGGCAAAGTGTGGGCGGCATCACCGACGTTCCATCGAACGCGCAGGGCATGCCGCCCGCGTGGGGCGGCTACACGACGGTGGACGACGTCGACGCGGTCGTTGCCCGCGTCGCAGGGCTGGGCGGGAGGGTACTGCTCGCCCCGACCGATATCCTGACAGTCGGCCGCTTCGCGACGATCATGGATCCGCAAGGCGCGATCTTGTCGCTCATCACCTACTCGAAAAAGAACTAGGCGTGCCGTGATCGTGGCGCTCGTGGTCGACTGAACGTTTGTACGGGACAGAGGCAATGACTACATCTCTTATGCTTCGCATCGCCGCCGCAATCACGTTGCTGTTTTGCGTGGCTCATACGTCGGGCACGCCATGGACGCCTGCGGCTGGTCCGCTGGACGCTACTGTCATCGAAGCAATGAAAGCGCATCGGTTCGACGCATTGGGTGTGAGCCGGACATACTGGGACTTCTACTACGGATTCGGATGGATCATTGCAGGGTATCTGCTGCTACAGGCGGTCGTCCTGTGGCAAATGGCGGGGCTGGCACGCGCCAATCCGGCGACCGTGCGCCCAGTCATTGCGTCGTTCCTGGTCTCGTTTGCGTTGAACGCGTTCCTGGCCTGGAAGTTCTTCTTTGCCATACCCGTTGCAATGGCCGTAACCATCGCTGCGTGCCTTGCCGTAGCGCTCGTGTTCGCGTCCATCAGGGCCAAGCAACTGACGAATAGCACGGGCGAGATGTGAATCGTAGACGCCTGCTCAAATTGGCAGGCGCGGTGCCGCTTGTCCCGATTGCCTGGCGGCAGCCGGACACCGTGGCGCCCGCAAACGGCATGCGGATGAGCTCTACCGCTCGTCGCGTTCGCCCGTCTGATCCGCGATGGCCTTCCGCGTCTCAATGGGAATCGTTGGGCAGGCAAGTAGACGGGCAACTGAGCGAAGTGCTGAGTCCATTCATCGCATGTGACTCTTCCCCAGATGCAGCGGCTTGCGCTGCGCTTTTCGAGAATTTGAAAAACCCCTATTACATCGCCGACCAGGCCGGATTGACGCAGACCTTGGGCTGGGCCGATGCATGGACATCAGTGCCAAGTGTCTATGCAGTAACCGCCAAGAAGACCGAACACGTTGTCGCCACAGTCAATTTTGGCCGAGAACACGATCTGCGCCTGGTCATCAAAGGCGGCGGTCATAGTTATCAGGGAACTTCATGCGCACCGGACTCACTTCTGATCTGGATGCGCGAAATGGACCGCGTCGTCCTGCACGATGAATTCGTGGCAAGCGGCTGCGCAGGACAACAGCCTTCGCAGCCTGCCGTGACCATCGGAGCCGGTGCGATCTGGATGCATGTCTACAATGCCGTCACCACCACGGCGGGCCGCTATGTTCAGGGCGGTGGCTGTGCGACGGTCGGCGTCGCCGGCCTCATTCAAAGCGGCGGCTTCGGAAGCTTCTCAAAGAAATACGGAATGGCGGCGGCCTCGCTCCTAGAAGCTGAAATCGTAACCGCCGACGGCGCAGTGCGAATTGCGAATGCCTGCACCAATCCAGACCTGTTTTGGGCAATCAAAGGCGGAGGTGGCGGCAGCCTGGGCGTCGTCACCAAACTTACGCTGCGCACGCACGAACTTCCTGAATTCTTTGGCGGCGTATTCGTCACGATCAAAGCCGCGTCTGAAGTCTCCTTTCGTCGGCTGATCGACAGGTTCATCAGGTTCTACCGCGAAGCCCTATTCAATCCTCATTGGGGTGAAACCGCAGCCTTTGGCCCCGACAACAGCCTGCGTATCGCCATGGTATTTCAGGGATTGGATCGCCAGCAAGCCGCCGCTGTTTGGAAGCCCTTTTTCGATTGGGTCACCGCGTCCGACGGCGATTTCATTGTCCAACCCCCGCCGGCCATCGCGGCGATACCCGCCCGCAACTTTTGGGATCCAGAGTACCTGAGGCGGAACCTGTCCGGGTTCGTCATCATCGACGACCGCCCGGGAGCGTCGCAAGAAAACGTTTTCTGGAGCGGCGATGCCGGTCAGGCGGGACAATATCTTCACGGCTACCGCTCGGCTTGGCTGTCAGCAAACCTGCTGGCGGAGAACATGCGCCAGCGGTTGGCCGACGCGCTATTTTCTGGAACGCGTCACTGGTCGGTAAGCTTGCATTTCAACAAGGGATTGGCCGGCGCCCCTGCAGATGCGGTAGCGGCTGCGAAAGACACGGCAACGAATCCGGCGGTGTTGAATGCTTTTGCGCTTGCGATCAGCGCCGGCGAGGGCCCTCCAGCTTATTCGGCCGTTCCCCGGCGCGGGCCAAACCTGGTAGTCGCCCGCACGCAAGCCGGCGCGATCGGGCGAGCAATGAATGAGTTTCTGAAAATCGATCGCGATGCAGGCTCGTATGTATCGGAGAGCGATTTCTTTGACGCAAATTGGCAACGCTCTTTTTGGGGCGAGAACTACCCGCGATTGCAAGCCGTAAAGAGGAGATACGATCCTGACGGTCTCTTTTTTGTGCATCACGGCGTTGGCAGCGAAGACTGGAGCGCCGATGGCTTTACGAGGCTGATCTGATCAAACACCGACAACAATACGCCAATTTGTGGGACTCGCCGCCCATGAACCTCGCGCGAATGGGTCTTCATTGAAGACGCCCACGCTAAAAAAATAGACCCAAAGTTATCGGGTGCTATCGCTGCAAGCCAATGTTAGATTGGCTCCCCGACCAGGGCTCGAACCTGGGACCTGCGGATTAACAGTCTGTCGGAGAGATGCGCGGGATCATGGACTTAGTCCAAATTCTGCTCCGCAATTTAGTCAAATTTGGGGATCGCAAGCCCAATACAGGCGCGGTGGTTGCCAGATTTGCGGAGCAACGACAGTGACGGCTTTCGACCCAAAGCGGACATGACCTACCGTTCGGAAGCCGGCGTCAGTCCACCATGCGAACCGACAGCACAACCAACCGATTTGTTGTGCCGCACAACCCGGCTCTCATTCCCTAATGTGGCGGATTTTTCGGTGCGGGATAATGCGCGCTGCCACCGTGGGCGATAGACCACTGGTGCGCGTCGGTGATGCGCAAGCTCCATTTCGAGTCGCTCGTTATTCTGCAACAGACGATGCGCGATCAACTGGAGAAAATAAAATCCAAACCGGGCGTTCTGAAAAAACAGCTGTTTAACCTGTCCATAGGTGATCTGGAGGAGCATCCCCGCTTCGGTGCATTCGAGCGTTTGCGTGCGGCCGTGTTTGCGCGTGAGTAAGGCGAATTCGCCAACCACATCCCGAGCTTTAAGCTCAATACCAGTCTCCACCAGCCGGAAATGGCCCGACATCACGACAAACATATCTCCGCCGGGCTCTCCTTTGTGAAACACTTTCTCACCTGGTTGCACGCGTCGTGTCGATGTGAACGGCTTTAGCCAGTCCATGTTGGGGTCGCCACCCGTTGCCTCGCGCACTTGTTTTACAAGCTTCAACATCTCACGCAGGCGCAGACTGTTCAACGGCAGAAGAATGAGATGCAAAATCAAGACTGGGTACAGGCCATCCAGATACCCATACATGATGAACGCGCAGTTGCTGCAGATCCCCACTATGCGTAGCGGGATCATCGTTTTCATGTAAAACGTCATGAAAACGAGGACGGCGGCAACGTATCCGATGACTTCTGCAGCGTGCATGCTCGTTTCCTTCTATCTATGCGATGGCGCTAACGAGATGATTTCGCAATCCAGGTAGGACTCCTCGCGATAACGGAAATGATGCCTGTGCGAGTGGGGAAAGACTTTAAACGGCGCTTAATTGGCCCTTAAAATCTGCTTGATTCTTGTTTAAAATTGCCGATGCGAGGCTGGGAGGGTCGTAAAATTGCCAGTGCGACCCTTGGAGGGTCGAAGTGCAGTTTCTCTTTGAGGACTACGTCCTGGATATCGACCGGCGCGAGCTTCGGCGAGGTGCCCAGCAGATCGCCGTCGGGCCACAGGTTTTCGATTTGCTGGTTTATCTGGTTCAGAATCGAGAGCGCGTGGTCACCAAGGATGACCTGCTGGACGCGATTTGGTCCGGACGTTTCGTTTCCGAGTCGAACTTGACCACCCGCATCAATGCTGCGCGCAAAGCGATCGGCGACACTGGCGAAGAGCAGCGGTTGATTCGCACAGTTCCGCGCAAGGGCTTTCGCTTTGTCGGCGTTGTGACGTGTCAGGCCGAGAACGTGAAGGATGTGCCTGGAAGCACCGCTACGACACCAAAGCCCCTACCGCTCCCGGACAAACCATCGATCGCCGTGCTGCCGTTCGACAATATGAGCGGTGACCGGGAGCAGGAGTATTTTGCTGACGGGATGGTGGAGGAGATCATCACGGCCCTGTCGCGCTTTCGGCAGCTGTTCGTAATCGCTCGCAATTCAACGTTCACGTACAAGGGCCGCGCGGTCGATGTAAAGCAGGTCGGTCGCGAGCTGGGCGTGCGCTACGTGCTCGAAGGCAGCGTCCGTAGATCCGATAATCGGGTTCGCATCGCTGCCCAGCTTATTGATGCGACCACCGCGACGCATCTCTGGGCCGATCGATTCGACAGCGCCATTGAAAACATTTTCGATCTGCAAGACCGCCTCACGGCCACTGTGGTAGGCGCGGTTGCGCCCCAGTTGCAGCAAGCGGAAATAGAGCGAGCCAAGCGAAAACCCACGGAAAGCCTCGATGCATACGAGCTTTTTTTTCGCGGGATGGCTAACTTTTATCAATGGACTTTGGAGGGCACGAACGAGGCATTGCGCCTGTTCCACAGGGCCGTCGAACTCGACCCTGATTTCGCCCCGGCCTATGGCATGGCTGCATATTGCTACTTGTGGCGCAAGGTAAACGGCTGGACCGTCAATTATGAGCAAGAGACGGGAGAAGCTGGACGGCTTGCGCGCCGGGCGGTGGATTTGGGCCAAGATGATGCTGTCGCGCTAACCTTCGGCGGTTATACACTCGCTTATGCGGTGGGCGACTTCGAAGGTGCGGCCGCCTTCCTAGATCGCGCGCTCACGCTGAATCCAAATCTGGCAGCGGCGTGGCACTACAGCGGCTTGACAAAGATATGGCTCGGCGAACCAGACATCGCCATTGAGCACCTTACCATTGCAATGCGGCTGAGCCCATTAGATCCTTTCATACATTATCGGCAGAGTTTGACTGCGCTCGCGCACTTATGCGCGGGGCGCTACGACGAGGCGTGCATGTGGAGCGAAAAAACATTGCAGGGCGGCCCTAACTACGCGCCTGGGTACCGCATCGCCGCAGCAAGCAATGCGCTCGTCGGCCGGATCGAGAAAGCGCAGAAGATTGCCGCGCGCATTCGTCAATTCGATGCTGGATTCCGCGTTTCCAGTGCGAAGGACATTTTACCTTTCCGTCGTCCGGAAGATCTCGCCAGATATGAAGACGGCCTGCGCAAAGCTGGGCTGCCGGAGTGACCCCAGTCGCGACGGTGCGTGTTCGGCCATCAGCTCGTCCGGGTAACAGCAACGCGTCCGGGCTGACGGCGTCAAGATGGGCCTCGCCGGATGCTGCGATGAGTCTGCTTGATGTCGCGGACGGCTTGCCCACCGTCGGCGGGCAGGTGACGCTCGTATGGCCGCTTCTGGCCGTGAGCGGTCCGCCGGCATTCACATTGAGGGGCTTAGGAATCGCGGCTGGCTGCCGACGCGGTTGGGGTAGTCTTGGAGGTAGAATCGCAAGGCTTATTTATCTTAGCCCCGTATTTTGAATCCTGGCTTGTCAACGTAAGTCGTCGGAATTACCGTCGGGCACGTCATGCCTTCCATCATTCAGACCTGCCCCAAGTTCGGTCATCGGTGCTTACGTTTGCTGCGCTCGTTGCACTCTCAGGCGCTATTTCAGGTTTGGTCGTCCGCGGCTAGGAATCGACTATCTCACCCGAACGCTTAGATTGGTGAAGAGGGCGCGTCCAATTTTCGATCAACTCAATGGGTTGCTGAGGCGCACCGACCGAATGAAGCCCCACATGACGAAAGGCGACACTGAATGACCGTCTATTACTCCCCGAATCAAGTGCAGTCAGGAGCGCTCCCAGCGATCCTTGCGATTGGCGACTCGTGGTTCTGGTATCCAAAAATCAGCAACCTTCTAGCGGAAGTCAGCGCCGCCATGAAACCGGACTATTCGAACATCATGGCGCTCGGACACATTGGCGCTCGGCTTGAGGAATATGTGAACGGCAAATACGCGAGGGCGTTCGCACGTGAACTCCGCCCCGGCTTTCTGCAATATTACTCGGCCGTCCTCATCAGCGGCGGAGGCAACGATGCCGTTGACTGGGAACTCTGCTTGAAGGACAACTGCGCGGCTGAGACAACAGCCGTGGGCTGCATGGACCAGCGCGCGCTCTCTCAGAGAATGATCGAACTTGGAGGCTGGCTGCTAGCGATGATTACCGAAGTGCATGCGGCGTTCGAGAAAGCCAACCTGAGGCAACCAGATATCTTTGTTCACTGTTACGACTACGCTCCTCCCAACGGCAAAGGCTTTGAGGCTCCGCTCTTTAACATTCCACTTAGTGGGCCGTGGCTCAAGCCCGCGATGGATAGGCGACGGGTCCCTCTTGACTACCCTCTGCGCAAGGAAATCGTGCGCCTTCTCATCGATTCTCTCGCGAAGGCATTTGCTGATTTCGACTCCCCGAAAGACGGAGTCTATGTAATCCAGTCCCAAGGTACACTTGACCAGGATAATGATTGGGACAACGAACTCCACCCAAATGGAGAGGGTTTTCGCAAGCTCGTCCATGGCCCTTGGCTCGACACTCTCAGGCGAACGCGCTACGCCTTTTAAGGCTGTCCTGGCTATCCGATTACTTCTGTTGCACCCGCTTCCGTTCCGTTCCCCATTGCGACCGACGGGCTGGCCAGCCAATGTGTATACTCATATTGCGGGCCTACTCTCATGCCAAGTATGCCTTTCGAAGACCTTGGGCCGCCTCGACGCGCAGCGCTATTACAATTGTGGATGGCCATTGAGCGCGTCGAGATTGCATAAGCACAAGCGGTCTCCAATGAGGTAACCCTCATCTCCCACTGATGCGCCGTCCTGAGAACATCCTCTGAAGACAAATGGGCAAGGCGGTATAAGCGTCTCGCGAACGTAGACTACATGTGAATATTCACATAGGCTTGGCAACCAGTTTGGCGTAGCGTCAGAAGCTCACGCGGGAGCGTTGCGCGGTGTGGACTCGGTGAATCGCCCGTGCGGCGAATACGAGGGAGGAAACATGGACACTACAGTGGTGCGCAACCGACACTTTCGCGACGCGCTTATCGTGGCGGCGGTGCTCGCTGTCGCCGCGCCGTTCGACGTTGCAGCCGAAAACGTTCTAGTCCTCAACAACACCTTCATTCAGAAGTACAAGAATCGCGCGACCATCGACGCCGATTACATCATCGACAAGGCGCATAAGCAGCCCAACGCTGCGAGCAAGGATGGGGACATACACGTCGCAGGGCGCTCGCCGAATGACGTGGGACTCGCGACCGTCGCTGAGATGATGAATGCTCGCGAACACCCGGACGCGCTAACGGCCATCCATGACGCGGAAGGCACGGGACAAGCCATCAAAGTTTCCGGCGCGTGGCGAATTTGGCCCGAACATGGTGGAGAAACAGAGCATGTTCAGGGCAAAAAGCTCGCCGCATTCGACACGACCAACCCCGACCATGTTTTCGAGATTCATCCGATAACAGCACTTGCGGGAATAGATGTAAGAGATACGTTCCATCCCATTCAAGGGTACGAGGCCAAGGAGGCAGAGCAAGCCTTTGCCCTTTACGAACGTACTCGATCACGGATCACGGTGATGCCGGGTAACAAGACCAAGATTGAGACGCCAATGGCCGGAATGAACTACGTTAAATTCGGCCTCGAACTGAATGAGAAAGCAATTGCGATTGCGGACGGCAGATTGGCCATGGCGAAAGTGAAAAATGAAGAGGGCGAGCTGATTGTCCAAAAACGGCGCTTCGTGTTCGTTAAGGACACCGAGCCTGAAATCATGATTCGGGACAAGGTCGCGGGAGATTGCCTGGTCGTGCTGGGAATTCCGCGCGTTGACTTGGCGCTCGTAGACTGGCGCGTTCGGAACAGCAAGGCCAGACCCGAAGTGCTCGCCTGGAGCCTGCCATACGAAATCATTGTGGTCGGCGTCTTCAAGGAGGAGAGCTGCAAAGAAGAATGATTTGGGCGCGAAATACTTTCGTGCCAGGCTATTAAAGGAGATTTTCCGCGCGGACTGGAGAGGCCATGAAGGCTGTGAATGCGCAGAGTGAAGGCGCAGGCAAGCTGTTTCCTTTGCGGTTGTGTGAGGTACTTGAAAAAGAATTCGTAACCACACATGGCCCACTCCTTGAAACGCCCACTTGGTTGCTGAGAGAGGTCGATGTCGATTTTGCGATCCTCGGCACTTACCTCCAAGCATCTCTAACTTCTGAGTCCGTTACTCCGTTATCGCTAGTCAGACAGAGGCTACAAAACGGCGGCGTCGTCGTTCCACCCACCGGTCCTTGGCCTGAGAATTCTTCAGAAATAATCCTTCAGCAACTCAACAAGGCGCTGACGGCGGGGGAGATTCTCTACGACCACAATTTACTGGAATCCGATTCGGAAGCCTGGCAGCTAGCGGAGCTCTGGCTCAACCGCCCAAGAAGGCGATTTGTCGATTCCGTTGCTTCCGTAAAGGGACGCAAGAACGGACCTGCCGATGATGAAACGCGCTTGGCAGATGGTTCCCCCGCGAACATCGAGCAAGTTGAGCTGAATCGTATTTTGTTGGATGCCGCTTTTCCGAGCGACGCTATTGCCCGCGTTGACACCAGCCGACTGACGAGCCTCTTCGACGCCATCCGAAAGTTGAACGGCCCCGATGGCACGTACAGCGCGATTTGTCTGTCCGGGGGAGGCATACGAAGCGCGGCATTTTCGCTAGGCGTATTGCAAGCTCTTGCACGGGCTGGGTTACTTGAAAAGTTTGACTTCTTGTCTACGGTTTCCGGAGGTGGCTATGTCGGCAGCTGGCTGTCGACATGGGTTCACCGCCACCCTCAGGGGCTGGATGGCGTGGTCAAAGAGCTCAGTGCGCGGGCACGGCCAGAAGCCGCCAAGCTAAATGCAAAACTTGATCCGGCATCACCGCCGGTGGGTTTTTTGCGGACTTATAGTCACTTCCTCAATCCGCAGGCCGGACTGTTTACGGTGGATACCTGGACGTGGGTTGGCATTTACTTGCGCAATCTTTCATTGAACTGGTTGGTCATCATTCCACTCTTGCTCCTCGTGGTTGCGCTGCCTCGCGTTTATTCAGCCTTGCTCTACGATTGGTGGTCGGGACAGAACGAGTTCTTTCCGCTGCTTGTATGGGTAGCTACGCTTGCCTCGGTCTTCGCCCTTGTTTGCGTCACCGTCAATCGCCCCAGCACAAGCGATTTTGCGCGGCCGGATACCGAGGCGGCTGCTCAACCTATCCGGCGCCGACTGGATCGTTTTCTAGAAAAAATGAAGGCCCAGCCTTGGCTCCTGGGCCTTGGCGTACTGCCAATCTTTATTTTCGCGCTGATTCTTACGTTGCTGGTGTGGGGGCTTCCGACAAACAAAGAGCAGATCAGCCTAAGCCAGAGCTGGGCCGTTTTCAGCATGATCCCGATCCAGGAGGTCAAAGCGTGGCTGCCATGGTTGGCTTATGCTGGTTACGACCACCTTGTGCTTTGGGGCGAGGTAATCGTCTTCTTTTCATGGGTTGCCGCACACGCGGTTTTGCCGGCAAGAGACTGGGGAAAGCGATTTCAAGAATTGATCTTCATGCTGTTGGCTGGACTGCTTACATGGACCTTCGTCGCGAACTTGGCTGACTTCGCGTTTGAGGTCAGAAAGAGCCAAGCCGTTAGTTCCGTCTTTGGTGAGTTCGCGGTGCATCCGGTCCACTTATATGCTGTGTTCGCCGTGCCGACCGTAGTGCTTGCAATACTCGCTGGCATGATCTTGTTCATCGGATTGGTTTCAAAATTCAAATGGATCGAAGACGAAGATCGGGAGTGGTGGGGTCGCTTCGGGTCTTGGATATTGATCGGCATGCTCGCTTGGTCGCTATTGAGCGCGATTACGATATTCGGCCCCCCATTGCTATTGCAATTCCCTAAACTACTAGCCGCGATCGGTGGAATCTCAGGCTTAGTCGCCGTGTTGCTGGGTAAGAGTTCGCTTACGTCGGCGACAGGGCAAAAGAATACCTCGACCGCTACCAAGCGCAGGCCTGCATACCAGTTCTTAGGGGCGAATACCTTAGCTGTAGTCGCCGCGATATTTGTGGTCGTCTTTCTTGCGTTCTTATCATTGGTAACCAGCGTGATCCTCGATCCATTCCTTGCTTGGTTGAGCTCCACACCAACCAAGCAAGAAAGCTTCCTCCCATCTGCACTGCGCGACCTGCTCGCGCTTGTCCGGCCGCTTAAAAGTGCTTGCGGGCTTGATGACTCATTACCCGTTTGGTTGGGAGCCAGCGTTTTCCACGACCCTAACACGCATCTTGAGATCATTTGCCAAGCGCCGTTAAACGTCATCGTAGGTTTGGTGGTGACGTTGGGCTTGTTTGTCGGGTTGGCCAGCCTGGCGATCAACCTCAACAAGTTTTCCCTGCACGCCGCATATCGCATTCGGATAGTGCGAACATTTCTTGGGGCATCTCGCGGGAATAACCGACAACCCAATCCGTTCACTGGCTTCGATCCGCTGGATGACATGCAAATGCATGAGCTTCAGCCAGGTTTGGTTCGCGAAGCAGACATCGCGAACCTGTCGCAGTTCGTAAGCAAGCTCAAGGGCGCACTTACAAACTCAACAATGACGCCAGCAAAATACCTCGTGGAACAGATGTGCTCGAAGGAGCGCGACCGAGGGGGTGTCCTAAGGGGTCGATTGGCGGCCTACAGGACCGGAGGACCCGTACTCAAATCGTTGGAACAAGATGTGCTGGAAACGTTGAACCGCGTTATGGAGACAGCACGGTTAGACAAGCTTCCCATCTTCCAAGCTCTCCTCGGTGCAAAAGATTATTCAGGAATGGCGGAATTTGAGCGGTACATTCGTCATGGAAATCTCATCTTCGCAAATCGTCTTCTTATCCAGCTCACCTTTCCGGATGACATAAAGACGTATGCGTTTCCTCCGCCGCCTCCCCACAAACTCATTCATATTGTGAATCTCACGCTTAACCTTGTTCACGGTCGAAGACTGGCTTGGCAGGAGAGGAAGGCAGCACCTTTTGTTGTTACACCGATGCATTCGGGCAGTTATTACCTGGGATATCGCAAGTCACGAGATTACGGAGGAAAAGACGGGATCTCCGTTGGGACCGCGATCGCGATCTCGGGTGCGGCAGTTAGTCCTAACATGGGCTACGCGTCGTCTCCTCTCACCGCGCTTCTGTTGACCTTGTTTAATGTGCGTCTCGGCTGGTGGTTGGGTAATCCCGGAGTCGCCGGCAGTGATACGTACTTTCGCTCAGAACCCACGTTTTCGCTGCGCCCTCTGTTGTCCGAGGCACTTGGTCTCACTGATGATTTAAGTCCCTATGCCTATCTGTCGGACGGCGGGCATTTCGAAAACATGGGGCTGTTCGAGATGGTACTAAGGCGTTGCCAGCTCATCATTTGCGCCGACGCAGGCGCCGATCCGGATTACGAGTTCGCAGATATCGGCAATGCTGTTCGCAAAATCCGGATTGACCTCGGCGTTCCGATCGAATTTGACTCGACGCCAGTGCATCGTCAACGATCATCTGACGATGACAGCGGCCGCTATTGCTACGTCGGTCGGATTCGCTATTCGTATGTGGATGGGACCGAAGCACCTGACGGGATTCTTATTTGCTTTAAACCGGTTTTGCGTGGCAAGGAACCGCAGGACGTGTTGAACTATGCCGCTCAAAATAAGCCCTTTCCCCAACAATCGACCGTCGATCAGTTCTTCGGGGAATCGCAGTTCGAAAGCTACAGGCAACTTGGAGAATTTGCGGTCGAATCCGTCTTTGGCCCTGAGCGTCCTCCGCCGTCCATTTCATGGGCACGGTGGGCAGGTGAACACGTGGTCAATCATTTAGGCGCGCCGAGCGGACAGAACGCCTGGCTGGAGGCGTGGCTGGAACGGATGTCCCCGCTTCGGATTAGAGACGGGTCAGAAGAGGATTCGAAAGAAGCAAGCGGATAGCTCGATCAGACTAAAAATTCGTCCAGTGTTCGCCCGAGGGACGCGACCATAGAGCATCGACATGCCCGAATACCTGAGCCCCGGCGTCTACGTCGAAGAGATCGAGCCTGGCCCGCGTCCAATCGAAGGGGTGCCCACCAGTACTGCCGCCTTCCTGGGCGAAGCCGAACGCGGGACGCTCAAGCCCCGTCTCGTGACGAGCTGCAAGGAATACGAGCGCTGGTTCGGTGGCTCCTTCGGCGAGTCGAAGTTCCTGCCATCCGCCGTTAGGGGTTTCTTCGAGAATAGCGGACAACGGCTTTACGTATGCCGACTGGTCGGTCCGCAGGCCACGCCGGCCCAGGCGCAGTTCGGCGCCTATGCAGTGCGCGCCGTCGGGCCTGGAAGCTGGGCCAGGCGGGTATGGGCGCGCATTGATGACAGCACGACCAAAGTGCCGGGCAGCGGCGCCAATCCGCAGCCGGGCGGCTTCCGGCTTCGGCTCGCATACTGGGCGAACACTCCGCCGGGTTTCCAGCCGTTCGATCCTTTCGCCGATGCGGCGAAGCTACCGCGCCCAGCGCTGGTCGAAGACTTCGACGATCTCGCCACAGATCCCACGTCGCCCGACTTTCACGAGAGGCGTCTGCTCGACAGATCGGCGCTGGCGACGCTCGCGCGGGCCGCGGGTGTCCCTCCGGACGCGCGTCCGGCCAACGGCGCGCAAGCGCTGGCGCAAAACGGCGCGGATGACCCGAATCCGCTCGACGTTGCCGACTACCAAGGCCAGCTCGTCCCGGGAGCGGCGCGCAGCGAGCTGCAGGGCCTCGCTGCGCTCGAGCTCAATCCTTACCGTGAAGTAGCTCTTGTATACGCACCATCCGTGGGGGTCGATATCGCGCAGGCGATCATCGCGCACTGCGAACGCCTACGCTTTCGGTTCGCCGTGATCGATTGCGACAAGGGCGTGAGCAGCACGTCAGCGCTGGATCCGCGGACTACGGTCCTGGACACCTCATACGCCGCGTTCTATTACCCATGGCCGGTAATTGCTGATCCGCAGACTGGCACAAGTCGGACGGTCCCTCCGGGCGGCCACGTGCTCGGCGTGTATGCGCGCACCGATGCCGAGCGCGGGGTCTTCAAGGCGCCGGCGAACGAAACGCTGCGCGGCCTGGTCGGGCTCGAGTTCGATGTCAATGACGCAATGCAAGGGATACTGAACCCTCGAGGCGTCAACGTCATTCGTCAGTTCCCCGGCAAAGGCATTCTCGTCTGGGGCGCGCGCACAATGACGTCGGACACGATCTGGAAGTACGTGAGCGTGCGGCGGCTCTTCATATTTCTCGAGCGTTCGATCTACGAGGGAACGCAGTGGGCTGTTTTCGAGCCGAACGATAAGCAACTGTGGGCGAATATTACCGCTGCGATCCGACTTTTTCTGCGCGGCCAGTGGCGCGTTGGCGCGCTGTTCGGAGCCACGGAGGACAAGGCGTTCTTCGTCAAATGCGACGAAACGTCGATGACGCAAGACGATATCGACAACGGGCGCTTGGTGTGCGAAGTCGGCGTTGCACCGGTACGCCCGGCCGAGTTCGTCATCTTCCGGATCTTCCAGCATACCGCCAGGACGTAGCATAGGCGCAGTGACTTAAAGTCCCGAGCAGCGAAACGGCGGGCGGAATGAGGCTATGAGCCACATCGATGTCATTCAGCGGATCATCGCCTACAATCGGGATCGCGATCCCGAGAGGCTTTCCCTCAAATACAAGGCGATGCGGAAGGATGCGCTCGCTTTTTTCCGAGGCACATGCCATCTCTTTGCTGAAGACTGGCCGCAGAAGGATAGAGTCAACGATGCGCCGGACGTTTGGGTCTGCGGCGATCTCCACCTAGAGAACTTCGGATCGTACAAGGGAGATAACCGCCTCGTGTACTTCGATATCGCCGATTTCGATGAGGCGCTCCTTGCCCCGTGTAGCTGGGATCTCACAAGACTGCTCGCCAGCTTCCTCATCGCTGCCAAGGTGCACGGTCTGAAGCGTAAGCCCACGCTCGCGCTGTGTACGCTGTGCCTCGACGCCTACACGCTGGCGCTCCGCGACGGCAAGGCCCGTTGGGTCGAACGCGCCACGGCACGCGGCCCGATCAGGACGATGCTTGAAGGACTTGGGCGTAGGACACAGCTGACGTTCATCAAGAAACGCACAACAATGAAAGCCGGAAGGCGAAGATTGCGCATCGATGGCAAGCATACCCTGCCAATTGATGACGACGACCGAAACCGCGTGAAAGGTTTCATGCGTAAATTCGCCGCATCGCGAGCTGCCCTCACGTTTTTCAAGATGCTCGACGTAGCTAGGCGTATTGCCGGCACGGGGTCGCTCGGGCTGCCGCGCTATACTATTCTCGTCAACGGTTTTGGCACACCTGCGGAACACTTCCTGCTTGACCTCAAATTCGCGCCGCCTTCAGCACTTGCAAAGTATGTGAGGACCAAACAGCCGAAGTGGGGCAACGAAGCCGATCGCGTGGTCGGCGTAGAGCGACGAATGCAGGCAGTCGCCCCCGCATTGCTTCAAGTGGTGGCGATCGATTCGGAGCCCTTTGTGCTCAGAGAGCTTATGCCCACCCAGGACAAGCTTGATCTTCAAGGATGGAAAGGTGAACTGCCACCACTTGAATCGCTCGCGAGGGACATGGGATTTCTGGTGGCGTGGAGCGAATTGCGTAGCAGCGGACGCAACGGCTCGGCCACGATCGACGAACTCATCACGTTCGGGACGAAGCACAAATGGCGTAATGCGGTGCTCGCCTACGCGGAGGAATATCAAGGAATCACAGAGCGATATTGGGAGCAGTTCCGGGAAGCATATGACGATGGTGCGTTGCATGATTCCTAAAGCCGCGCTAACTATTCACGGAATCTCGTCCGAGCAATCTGCGTGGCGAAATATGGTGAGGCGACTTTATCCAAGGGACAGGACTGCGCGCCATGCCATGGAGACCCGAGCCGGCGGGCAACAGGTGAGGCCGCAAGCATGACCTGCCGTAACGCGTTGCGGGGGTAGCCTTGGAGGTAGAATTGCGACGTTTGCTTGTGTAGCCCGGCAATGTGAATCCCTTAAGCGCAACCTTCGCTGGTTCCATTCCGCACTACTACGACAGTTGCTTCGGTCCGGCGTATCTCGACGCGATTTTGCTCGATCTCGCGCAACGGCTTCCGGCCAAGCCGCCCGGAGACGTTCTGGAAATCGCCTGCGGCACCGGCCTGCTGACCCGGCGGGTGCGCGAGCGACTCGACCCGACGGTCCGGCTGGTCGCCACCGACCTGAGCATCGCGATGCTCGACTACGCGCGCGCCAAGCTAGGAACCTCCAACAACCTCGAATGGCGCGAGGCCGACGTGGCCAAGCTGCCCTTCCGCGCGGGCGCGTTCGGCGCCCTGGTCTGTAGCTTCGGCCTCATGTTCGCTCCCGACAAGAGCGTGGCGTTCAGCGAGGCACACCGCGTCCTCAAAAAAGGCGGGATCCTGCTCTTCAACGTCTGGGACCGCATCGAGGAGAACCCGCACATCCTCGCCAATGCGAAGGTCGTCGAGGGACTCTTTCCCGGCGACCAGGAGATGCGCTTCCGGATCCCGTACGAGATGTATGACCTCGCGCTGCTGCGTGGACTGCTCGCGAAGGCGCAATTCGGTGACGTGAAGATCGAGACGAAGCAGGTGCCGATCACTGGCGCGAGCGCTCGAACGATTGCCACCGGTCAGATCCGCGGCACACCGAGATCGCTCCTGATCGAGAAGCGCGGTGTTCCACTGGACGACGTTATCGACAAGGTGACCACCGCGCTGGCGAAGATCGGTGGCGCCGATCCCTACCGAGGTGTCGCGAAGTCAATCGTCGTCGAGGCCCGACGCCGCTAGAACGCTGGCGCAGGGGTGCGCCGGACCGTCCGCTTTCCTCTGCCGCGGCGCTGACAAATTCAGGTCCCCCATTATTCTCCTAGGCTTCAATTCAGGTATGTTTTGCCTCCTCGTATAGTCGCATCTCTTCAGTAAACACTTTGTCGCCCTTAATCTTGGCTTGGTTTTCGAGCCTCACTCTCCTGCCCTTTCTGCGACGTAAGTCAAGCAGTCGTAACTTTCGGCTCTCCAAGGAGCAAGTTTTACCAATGATTGTGCAGACTTCACCGCTTCGACGAAGTTTCCGCTGCTGGAGAGAAGCGTGGCCATTACCCTGATACCATTGAAATCATCGGGTACATTAGCGAGAGGTGCCCGTTACGCGGGCGATCGCTCTCTAGACGATCAACAGCACCAGGCCAACGACCATTGAGCCGAGGAATAATCCCCAGAGGAGCTTTGACGACCGCACGCGCGTTCTCTCACACGGTACCCGAGGACGGGCGGCAGATGCCCGCCAGGCGCGCGCGGCGCAGGAATGCCGAGTCCCGGCCCAGGATAGGTTCACCAGGTCTTCGAGGATTGGTTCTTCGTCCCGACAAGCAGGCCCGAAACGATGCTGTGAGGTCTCGATCGCACGTCCAAGTTGCGTTAGGTCCCTGATAAGCACTACTCGTTGTTGACTGCGTCTGCTCTACCGACCAACCGTTCCGCCTCGTCGATCCAGCCTCCGCCCATCGCCTTGTACAGGTTCGCGTACGACTGGAACAGCTCGGATTGGGTTGCGACGTAGGCGAGCTCGGCATTCAACAGCGACTGTTCCGCGCTGGCTACCTCGAGATAGATCGTCACGCCTTCGCGATAGCGCAGCTCCGCGAGATCGCGAAAGCGGCGCAGCGCGGCGACATTGTGCGCTCGCTCGGAACTCAGCTGCGCAAGCTTGGTCCGGTCGATCAGCGCGTTCTCGACATCCTCAAATGCGCTGATGATCGCCCGTTCGTACGCATAGAGCGCCTCGCGCTCAGCCGCCTCGGCCTGTGCCACCTCGTTGCGGATGCGTCCCGCGTTGAAGATCGGCTGCGCGATGGAAGCCGCCAACGACCAGACCCTCGATGGACCGATGAACAGACTGGAGAGCTGCGTGCTTTCCAGACCGAGCAACCCTGTGAGGCTGATGTTGGGAAAGTAGGCCGCCTTCGCTACGTCGACGTTGGCGTTGGCCGCAATGAGTTGCTGCTCGGCCTGACGGATGTCGGGCCGCCGTTCGAGCAACGCCGCCGGCAAGCCTCCCGGCACCGCGGGAAAGAAGAAGCCATCGATGTCGCGACCCCGCACGATCATCTCGGGATTGCGCCCGATCAAGGCCGAGATGAAGTTCTCCTGACGTGCGATCTCGCGCTCGAGCTCCGGCACGCGCGCCACGGCTTCGCGGTATTGCGATTCCGCTTGTTCGTAGTCGCTCTCCGGGACTGCGCCTTCCTCAAACCGGATCCTCTGCAGGTGTGCGGCCTCACCGAGACTTTCGGAAGTGTGGCGGGCGACCTCCAGCTGCCGATCGAGCGCGCGCAGTTGGATGTATCCGCTTGCAACCCCCGTTACGATGGTGAGCACGACGGTACGCCGGCCCTCCTGACTCGCAAGCAACATCGCGCGCGCCGCTTCGGTAGCCCGGCGCAGTCTGCCCCAGATGTCGAGCTCGAAGCTAGCGAAGAGATTGACGCTGTAGTCGTTGACTGCCCTACCGGCCGAGATGGGCGCATTGGTACTTCCGCGCTCGCGAGCCGCCGACCCACCGGCGTTGACCTGGGGAAACTGTGCGGACCGTGCGATGGCGTATTGGGCGACGGCCTGATTGATATTGGACGTCGCGATTTTCAGATCCTTATTGTTGGCGAGCGCAATTCGCACGAGATCGGAGAGCACCGGGTCCTGAAACTGATCCCACCAGGCGATGTTGGAGATGTCTCGGGCCTCGACGTCTTCGAGCCTCCAGGCGGCAGGAACGGTGACCTCCGGGCGACGATAGTCGGGGCCCACCATGCAGCCGCAGAGCGACAGCGCGAGAATGGCCGCCACCGCGCAATTTTGTGCCCGCGACGCGCTCGGTGCCGAGTTCACCATACGCATTACTTCCCTAATCTGCGCTGGTAGGTGAAGGCGCCGCCATACCGGTGGTCGCCTCCGCCTGCTCTGCGCGCCGGAACGGCCACTGACGCTCGCTCACGCGCTGCAGCAGCACGTAGAACACCGGGATGAAGAACACGCCGACCAGCGTCGCGATGAGCATGCCAAACACCACTGCGGTACCTAGCGCCTGCCGCGCACCGGCCCCGGCGCCCAGCGCGATCGCCAGCGGTACGCTGCCCAAAATGAACGCGAACGATGTCATCAGAATCGGTCGCAATCGAAGCCTCGCGCCGTCCAGTGCGGCTTGCTCGATCGACTCGCCCTGCTTGCGCTTAAGCTTCGCGAACTCGACGATAAGGATGGCGTTCTTCGCCGCCAATCCGATCAGCATGATGAGTCCGATCTGGGTGTAAACGTTGTTGTCCAGGTTTCGCAGCAGGAGCCCGAGGAACGCACCGAATACACCGAATGGAATCACTAGCAGGATCGCGATCGGCATGGCCCAGCTTTCGTAGAGCGCGGCGAGCACCAGGATCACGAAAAGCAGCGAAACTGCGAAGATGTAGCCCGTCTGCGCTCCGGATTTCTTCTCCTGGTACGTCGCCTCGCTCCATTCGTAGGCGAAACCCAGAGGCAGGCCGCGCGCGAGCTCCTCCATCGCGGCAATCGCCTGCCCCGAGCTGTAGCCGGGCGCGTTTGTTCCGTTGATCGTAGCGGCGCTATAGATGTTGTAGCGCTCGAAGTACTGCGGACCGTTGAGCGGCCGGCTCGAGACCAGCGTGGAGAGCGGCACCATCGTCCCGCCTTCGGCGCGCACGTAGAAGCGGTTCACGTTGTCAGGTTGCACGCGCTGCGCGCCGTCGGCCTGGGCCTGGACGCGGTAGGTCCGGCCGAAAAGATTGAAGTCGTTGATGTAGTAGCTGCCGAGGAACGTCTGCAAGGCGAAGAACACGTCGTTCAACGGGATGCCGAGCGCCTTGACCTTGTCGCGATCGACCTGGAATTCGATCTGCGGGATGCGCGGATCGAAACCGCTGTAGACGAACCCGATCTCGGGCCGCTTGCGCGCCTCGGAAAGAAGATTCTGCAGGACCTGCGACAGCTGCGCAGTGTCGGCGCCGCCGCGATTCTGCAGCACGAAGGTGAAGCCACCGGCGGTGCTCAGGCCGCGAATCGGCGGCGGGTTAAGGACCAGCACGCTCGCGTCGCGGATTTGCCCGTTGAGCCGACCGGTCAGCGCCCGCACTAGGGCGTCGACCGATTCCGAGTGCGCCTTGCGCTCATCCCAAGACTTCAGCCGCACGAACACGGTTCCGTTGTATGAGACGGATTGGCCGGTAAGCAGATTGAAGCCGCTGATATACACGAGGCCGTCCACGCCCGGGACCTGGCGAGCGATCCGCGTGACCTCCGACATCGCGGCGTTCGTGCGCTCGAGCGAGGCTGCAGGCGGAAGGCTCACCACCGCGATGAGATAACCCTGATCCTCGGGCGGTACGAGCCCGGTTGGGCGCGTGGCGATGAGACCGGACACCGCGACGAGCAGCGCGCCGAACGTGAGCATCATCAGAACCGCGTGTCGCTCCATCGTGGCCACACTGCGGATGTAGCCGTTACGCGAGCGCTCGAAGAGCGCATTGAACTTAGAAAAGAACCAGCCGAGCGCCCCGTGCCTCGGATGCGCCTCTTCCACGGGGATCAAGAGCAGCGCGCACATCGCCGGCGTAAACGTAAGCGCGCAAACTGCGGACAGCACGACCGATACGGCGAGCGCGAGCGCGAACTGCTTGTAGAGCTGACCCGTCAGGCCGCCCAGAAACGCGACCGGCACGAACACTGCCGCGAGCACCAGTGCGATCGCGATCACCGGTCCGGCGACATCCGCAATCGCCGATTTGGTCGCCTCCATAGGCGTCAGCCCGCCCGCATCGAGCCGCTGCTGCACTGCTTCCACGACGACGATCGCGTCGTCCACCACGATTCCGATCGCGAGCACGATGCCGAACAACGTCAGCGTGTTGATGGAAAAGTTGAGCGCGGCAAACGCGCCAAACGTGCCGATGAGCGAGATCGGCACGACCAGAATCGGGATCAGCGTCGCGCGCCAGCTCTGCAGAAAGAGATAGACGACGAAGATGACCAGCACGAAGGCGATGGCCAGCGTCTTAAGCACCTCTTTCAGCGACTCGGTGACGAACGGCGTCGTGCTGTACGGAATCGTGTAGATCATGCCCGGCGGAAATCCCGGCGCCTGCTCTTCCATCACTTGCCTAACGTGCTTGGCGACTTGGAGAGCGTTGGCGTCCGGCTGCAGGTAGATCCCGATGAGCGCTGCGGGAATGTCGTCGTTCGATCCGTAGACCGAATAGTCCGCGGCGGCTAGTTCAACGCGCGCGACATCTTTCAGGCGAACCACGAGACCATTCCCGGCTTCGCGGAGGACCATGTTTTCGAATTCGGCCGCGTTGGCCAGTCGTCCCTTCACGAACACCGAATACTGCATCTGCTGCCCGGCAGGCACCGGCGGCAGCCCGAGGCTGCCTGCAGGCGCCACAACGTTCTGCTCGCGGATGACAGCAGCGATGTCCGACGCGGTGACACGCAGTCGGGCCATGCGCTCGGGGTTAAGCCAGATGCGCATGCTATAGTCGCGTGCGCCGAATATGCGGACCTGGCCGACCCCGGGCACGCGACCCAGCGCGTCGTACAGATTGAGCAGTGCGTAGTTGCTCAGGAAAACGTCGTCGTACGTGCGGTCCGGCGAGGTGAGCGAAATTACCTCCAGGAAGTCGGTCGTCGACTTGCGCACGGTGATGCCGTTGCGGATGACATCGGCGGGAAGCTGGCTTTGCGCGATCGCGACCCGGTTCTGCACTTCGACGGCGTCGATGTTCTTGTCGGTGCCGATGTCGAACGTCACCGTCAGGCTGTACGAGCCGTCGTTGCCGCTCTTCGACTCCATGTAGAGCATGTCCTGCGAACCGTTGACCTGCTGCTCGACTGGCGCAGCCACCGACTGCGCGACGACCTCGGCGTTGGCGCCAGGGAAGTTCGTCGTCACCGTGACCTGTGGCGGAATGACCTGCGGATACTGGGCGATCGGCAGTCCCAAGATGGCCAGCACGCCGACCAGGATCATGATCAGCGCAATAACCGTCGAGAAGACCGGACGCTCAATGAAGAAGTTGAACATAGCCAACGGTGGTCTGCGCGGCGATGCGCAAGGACAAAGCAGCCACGCGCACGGGACTCTTCATTTCTTGCCAGCCGTGGCCGACAAAGCGTTCGTGGCCCCTTGCGTTGCCGCGGCAACGGCCTTGACCGTAGCGCCCGCCCGGATCTTGCCGACGCCCTCGACCACGATCCGATCGCCGGGATTCAATCCGCTGTCGACCAACCATTCGTTGCCGAGGCGATAGCTCGCAATGATGGGCCGAGGTTCGGCCTTCTCTTCGGCATTGACGACATAAACCGACTTCAGCCCCTGCAGCTCCTGGACAGCCTGCTGTGGGACCCGTAGGGCGCTCGGATTCTCCAAGCCCGCAACGAAGACGCGAACGAACAACCCCGGGCGCAGTTGGCGCTGGGGGTTCGGTACCGAGACGCGAACCTGCAGCGTGCCGCTCTTCTGATCGATCGTCGCGTCGATGAAGTCGAGCTTCCCTGGTAGCGTGTAATTCGTGCCGTCGGCGAGCCGGATGAGGAACGGTCGCGCATCGGGCTTCTCGCCGGGCGAATGCTTAAGCGTCTTCTGCAGCTCAAGGAATCTATCTTCGCTGATGCTGAAGTTCACCCACATTGGATCGCTCGAATAGAGCGTCGTGAGAAGCGTCTGCTGCGCGGTGATCAGCGCGCCCGGCTTGACCAGCGAGCTGCTCATGAACCCGTCTCGCGACGCACGCAACGTCGCGAACTCTAGGTTAAGTTCCACGTTTCGAAGCAGAGCCTTCTGCGCCTCCACTAATGCTGTTCCCGAGCGCTCCTGGGCTACAGCCGTGTCGTAATCCTGCTGACTGACAGCCTTCTGGGCGATCAACCTCGACTGGCGGGCGAGGTTCTGCCTGGCGTTGACGAGGTTCGCCTCGGCTTGGGCGAGGCTCGCCTTAGCTTGTGACAGCTGCGCTTCGAACGGCCGTTGGTCGATGATATAGAGCGCATCGCCTTTCTTGACCCGTGCTCCATCGGTGAAGACCTGTCGCTCGAGAAGACCCGTAACCTGGCTGCGGATCTCGATTGTGTCCGGCGCCTGCGTTTGGGCGACGTATTCGTTATAAATCGTCGCGGGATGTGCCGTGACCTCGATCACGGAGACTTCGGTTGGGGGCGACGTTGTCGGTTGAGCGTTACCCTTGCAGCCGGTAAGGGCGAGCGATGCAAGCCATAGGACGAGCATCGCACTGCACCCGGTCCGTGCCCTAACCAATGCGTTCGACGTTGGCCCGCAAGAGAAGCGCCGGCTCATCGCTTCGCCCACTCGCGTTGTCTCAATCATCGGAAGAACGTACGAAGCGCTCGACGACCGGCTGGATGACTATTCTCGGCTGAGTGTTCGCTGGCGCGGCCGGACTTGAACGCCATGCCGGTGCCTGTCGAGGGCGAATTTTCGATCGGCCGGTTGTTGAAGTACGCATACGACTCGCTACCGAAACGGCCGATGATGCTGTTGTCGGCGAACACGATATTCAATGCGCCGATGAGAGCGCTGCGGCGAGAACAAGCTCCGTCACTCGATACTGATTCGTTGTCATGGATCTCCCTTTCATGGTTGCATTGCGGAGGTAATCCCAACAGACCCATCGTGCCTGGTCGATTGGACGATGGTATCGGCCGATACCTTCGGATTAGTAGAGTGTCTGTACCTGTGCTGCGACCGTGTAACTCTCATGCCAATACCATCGTCCAATGGACTCAAGTCGGCAGTTGCGGTGTGATCGAGCGCGTTCGGTGCACCCAACTCGAGTCAAAGGACGAACGCGATGATCACGCTCAACATAAACGGACAGCCTCGCAATCTCGACGTCCCGGATGACATGCCCTTGCTGTGGACGCTGCGCGACGTGCTTAGCATGACCGGCACGAAGTTCGGCTGCGGCATGGGCCTGTGCGGGGCATGCACCATACACATTGAGGGACAGCCGACGCGGTCCTGCATCACGCCGGTTTCGGCGGCTGCAGGGAAGCGGATCACGACTATCGAAGCAATCGGCTCCACGCCCGCGGGCAAGAAGATCCAGACAGCGTGGCTTGCGTTGGACGTGCCGCAGTGCGGTTATTGCCAATCCGGCCAGATCATGTCGGCAAGCACGCTGCTCAACGCCAACGCGAAGCCGAACGACTCGGACATTGACAATGCCATGGCGGGGAACATCTGCCGCTGCGGTACGTATCCACGGATCCGCGCTGCCATCAAGCGCGCCGCGGGCATTAGCGATGCGGAGGCATGAGATGAACACAAGGTTGATGAGAACCGAAGACATTGCCTCTCCCTCAAGGCGCATTTTCCTCACCGCGACCGCCGCGATCGGCGGCGGCCTGCTGCTTGGCATCGATCTGCCTGCACGCGGCGAAGTGCGCGACAGTTTCACGACCGATGCGCCGTTCGCACCGAGCGCCTTCCTGCGCATCGATCGTGCTGGCAAAGTGACGTTTGTGATGCCAGTCATCGAGATGGGTCAGGGAACCTATACGTCGATCCCGATGCTGATTGCCGAAGAGCTCGAAGTCGACGTCGATACGGTCGCGATAGAGCATTCCCCACCGGACGACAAGGTCTATGCCAATCCGCTCCTCGGTGCTCAGATAACGGGCGCGTCGACCGCCATTCGCGGCACTTATTTGCCGGTGCGCCGCGCAGGGGCTGCAGCCCGGGTCATGCTCGTGACGGCAGCGGCTCGTCGCTGGAAGGTCGATGCGTCCAGCTGTCGCGCGGAGAAGGGTACGGTCGTGCACGTACCGACCGGGCGCAAGCTAGGCTACGGCAGTCTCGTAGATGCCGCCGCGAAACTGACGGTGCCCGAGAACGTGACGCTCAAAGAACCGGCGCAATTCAAGCTGATCGGGACGCCGCACCGGCGTCTCGACACTGCCGGCAAGGTCGATGGGAGTGCGAAATACGGCATCGATACCCGGCTGCCGGGCATGCTATTCGCCGTGGTGGCAGCTTCGCCCACCTTCGGTGGCAAGCTCGTAGGTCTCGATGAAGTGAAGGCGAAGGCCGTACCCGGCGTGATGAAGGTCGTCCGGCTGGATGATGCCGTCGCAGTGGTGGCAATTCACACGTGGGCAGCCAAGCAGGGTCTCGCGGTCGCCGCTCCCCAATGGGACGCAGGTCCGAACGCCGAGCTATCGACCGTTGACATCGCCGAGCAACTCGCTCGCGTGTCGGAGAACCCCGGCGTGATCGCCCGTCATGAAGGCGACGCGGCTGCCACCATCATCAGTGCCGCGCGCAAGATCGAGGCGGTCTATGAGCAGCCCTTTCTTGCGCATGCCGCGATGGAACCGATGAACTGCACGGTGCAGATGACCAAGGAGGGGTGCGAAATCTGGGTCGGCACTCAGGTCCCGGGTCGTACGCAGGCGGCAATCATGAAGCTCACGGGACTCGCACGTGAGAAGGTGCGCCTCCACAATCATCTGCTGGGAGGCGGCTTCGGCCGACGCCTCGAGTTCGATGGGACCGTGCGGGCCGTTCAGATCGCGCAGCACGTGCGCGGGCCCGTCCAGGTGATCTGGACGCGGGAGGAAGACATTCAGCAGGACATGTATAGGCCGTACTACTATGACCGGATTAGCGCCGGTTTGGATGCACAGGGCAAACCGCTCGCCTGGTTGCATCGCATCGCAGGATCGTCCATCATCGCGCGCTTCAACCCGGTGTGGATTAAAGACGGCATCGACCCCGACGCGGTTGACGGCTCGCGCGATATGCCTTACGCCATCGGCGCTGTTCATGTCGACTGGATCGAGCAGGAGCCGCCCGGGATCCGCACTGCATTCTGGCGCGGAGTGGGCGTCACGCGCGGCACCTTCGTCGTGGAAAGCTTCATCGACGAGCTCGCTGCCGACGCCAAGCAGGATCCCCTCTCCTATCGGCTAGCTCTGCTCGAGAAGAACCCGAGGGCGAGAACCGTCCTGCAGCTCGCCGCAGAACGCTCCGGATGGGGCAAGCCGCTGCCGACGGGACAGGGCCGGGGCATCGCGCTCTGCATCGGGTTCGGCAGCTTTATCGCGCAAGTCGTCCAGGTCAGCGTCGACGAGGATGGCGCCGTAAATCCTACGCACGTATGGTGTACCGTCGATTGCGGCGTGCAGATCAATCCCGATACGATTCGCGCCCAGATGGAGAGCGGGATAGTGTTCGGCTTGTCGGCCGCGCTTTACGGCGAGATCACGCTCAAGGAAGGTCGCGTCGAGCAGACCAATTTCGGCGACTATCGAGTGCTGCGCATCAACGAGGTGCCGGAAATACACGTCACCCTTGTAAAGAGCCTGGAGGCGCCCGGCGGGATCGGCGAGCCGGGAACTTCGTGCGTGATGCCGGCGCTGACCAATGCGATCTTCGCAGCCACGGGCAAGCGGATTCGTAAACTGCCAGTTGCCAATCAGGCGCGTTCGGCGGTGTAGACAAACCCAGAGTGATACCTAGGGATTGACCGAGCTACACATGATGGATATGACTGCGGCTCATTCGGAGCACCTTTGTGGATACAAGCCTGCGCCCTCAGGCCGACCGAGTCCTGGGTATTGGCCTGACGGACATAGCCAGTACCTTACTGCCCGACAGTCTACGCCAGGGCGTCGCCAGCCTTGCTCGCCGCTGAACCACCCCGGGCTGGACGGCAAACTTCAACAAATGCCGAGGCATTGGTTCGTTACCGGTTTGCGCACTTCGAGCTCCAGCCAGCCGTCTTAACGGAAAGATGTGATAGCGGAGTACCGGTAATAGCGCGAACGTATCAAGAGCCGGACGAGTGCGACCCATGGTCGCGACGCTCCGCACGCAGGCGCGCCGAATCATGGCGTCGCTCATTGGGCACGCAGTGGCAGCGATCGCCAACCTCGATGAACGCGCTGATAAAGATGGAGGCCCCCACTATGTCGTTCGTTACTTCATTGTCTTCCAACGCAGCTAATGCAACCGCCCCCGCCCAAGGCTGCCTTACGCACGCTCGACCAGTCGTTTTCGTGGTCGACGACGATGTATCGGTACGCGAGTCGCTCAGATTACTGATCCAGTCCGCGGGCTGGCAACCGGAGCTCTTCGCTTCCGCGCGGGAGTTCCTCGCTCGGCCCCCGCTGCCGCCAACGCCGAGCTGCCTCGTACTCGACGTTTTGCTTCCCGGTCTCAACGGTCTCGACCTCCAGGAACGCATGGCTGCCGATCGCATCGAATTGCCGATCATCTTCGTCACGGGGCATGGCGATGTGCCGACGACTGTGCAGGCCATGAAACGCGGTGCGACAGAGTTTCTGACCAAGCCATTCCGTGATGAGGTGCTAATCACCGCCATTGAGCATGCGCTGGAGCGAAGCACCAGGACACTCGACCACGCGGACGAGTTGAGAGTGTTGCACCAGCGGTACGCGACGCTCAGTCGCCGCGAACGCGAAGTCATGTTGCTGGTCGTCGCCGGCCTATTGAACAAGCAGGTGGGAGCCGAGCTCGGTATCAGCGAGATCACCGTCAAGGCACACCGGGGCCGAGTGATGCAGAAGATGCAGGCCAATCGCCTGCCTGCTCTCGTCAACATGGCGGCGTGCCTGCAACTGACGTATCGACGAGGCGTTTGATATTGGCAAGCGCATCGACAGCGGATCGAGCCCTATCACGTCCGAATCAAAGTAGTGGGTAGCCCCCTGGAGCTTCGGTACATCGCACCGCCAGCGCCGCTGGATGATCCCGTTTCAAGCAATGAGCGCCATCACATCTTTCTATTAGATACGGCCATACCTCAATCGCCCACAATGGACAGAAGACACCATCTGCGCTCGGCAAGGATTCCATGACTCATCAGCCTCCCGGCTACACTGTTGCTGTCGTCGATGATGATGAGGGTATTCTGCGCTCGCTTGAATATCTGCTGGAGTCTGCGGACTATGCGGTGCGTCTCTTCCGCTCCGGCACAGAGCTGATCGACGGTGGAAGTCTCGATGAGATCGATTGTCTTATTTCGGACATCGACATGCCCGGCATGGACGGTTTTGAGCTGCTGAGACTGGTTCATGCCGTCCGTCCGGAGTTGCCAACTATCCTCATCACAGGTTACCCCGATACGCTGACGCGATTGTCGCCGCTGGGTGGGAGCAACTCCCGCTTCTTCACCAAGCCTTTCGACGGGCCGGAGCTACTCAAGGCCGTTAGCGAAGCTTTACAGGATTCCGTCGAGTGAAAGATGCATGCTTCGGTGCGAGGTGGCCCACCGATATGCGCGTTGGCCTGTGACCATACGGGCAGCGCTTGTCAGACGGTGACCCAGAGCGCATTCTTCGAAACTCGACTTTCGGCAATGGGCATCCGATGGCGGAAAGTGATCGCGAAGAGCCAGCGCAATCGTTGCGCCAGGAACCACAGGTCCTAGCGAATATCTCGCCAAGCATCGGTCAGCGCCGGGCGGCGCGCATCCTCGTGTTCGCGCTGCTCGCCATCCTTGCTGCCACATGGCCCGTCGCTTCTGTGAAGCTGCCACAGATCGACGCGTTCGTGCCTTCTCTTGCAGCAGCGCTCTTCGTTAGCGACTGCGTAACTGCAGTTCTACTGTTCGGTCAGTTCTCAATCTTGCGTCAATGGGGCCTATTGGTCATCGCGACCGGCTACACCTTTTCTGCCCTAATCGTCGTGGCGCATGCTTTGGCCTTCCCGGGGGCGTTCTCTCCCACCGGTCTGTTTGGCTCAGGTCTGCAATCCGCCGTCTGGCTCTATTGGTCCTGGCACGCAGGGCTTCCGCTTGCCATCATCGGCTACGTGCTGACTAAGGATACTGATCGTGCGATCAGCGCCCGCTGGACGCGGCTTGCCGTGAGTTCGAGCGTCGCAGCTACGATCGCGCTCGTGCTTGGGCTGTTCTGGTTTGTCACTCAGCATCATGACCTCCTGCCAATAACCTTTGTTGACGTACGCCCACTCAGTCTCTTTCGCAGAATAGTCGGAGGCGTCGTAATTCTTGTCCTTGGCTGCATTGCCTTGTGCCTGCTGTGGGCGCGCCGACGAACCCTGCTCGACGAATGGCTGATGGTTGCTCTTAGCGCGATTCTGATCGAGGTTGCCTTGGCGTCTGTCCTGAGTGGCAATCGCTACACGGTTGCATGGTACGCGGGTCGCTTTTATCAGCTCGTGGCGGCAACGGTCGTGATGGCAGTGTTGCTTGTGGAGATGACCACACTGTATGCGAATGTTGCGCGCTCGAATATGCTGCTGCAACACGAACGTCTATCGCTCGAGCGTGCGGTGCAGGCTAAGCGTCGGGAACGAGAGGCACGGCTGATGACAGGAGACGCGGTCGCGGCTTCGATCGCTCACGAGATCCGGCAGCCATTGACGGCGATGGTTACAACGGCCGACGCGGGCTTGCGCTTTCTCGACCGCTCGCTCCCAACCCTCGACAAGGCTAAGGAGGCGTTCAAGCGAATCGTCGCTGACGGCCACCGCGCTGGAGCCCTGATTGGAACCATCCGCGCCAACTTCAAGAGTGACCTTCGCGAAATAACCTCATTCCACCTCAACGAACTCATCCGGGAAGCCCTTGCCCTCGCGCGCGGCGACCTGGAGAAGTACGGGATTGTCGTCCAGGCTGAGCCCAACAGCGAGCTGCCCGAGGTCAGAGGAAATCGGGTTCAGCTGCAGCAGGTACTGCTCAACCTGATCATGAACGCCGTCGACGCAATGGCGGCCAGTGATGATCCGAAGATCTTAAGCATCAAGTCGAAGCCCTACGAAGGCGGCCGCGTAATGGTAGCAGTTGCCGATACGGGAACGGGAATCGGGTCGCACGACATCGACCGAATATTCAATCCCCTTTTCACCACCAAACCCGACGGTATGGGGATGGGCCTGTCGATCTGCCGTGCGATCATCGAGACCCACGAAGGCCGGTTGTGGTTTGCCCCGAACACACCTCGGGGCGCCGTATTTCAGTTCACCTTGCAATCCGACGCCTCGGCACCTGCTGCTGTTTGATACGAGGGCTTGGCCAGCACCCTCAGCTCTGCGGCCGCCGCGAGTGGGTCACAGGTATTTCGAGCGTCCCGGCCATCCTCACCAGCTCGGGGAGCGACGCGGCACCCATCTTCTTCATGATCTTGCTCCGATGAATCTGGAGCGTGATCTCGCTGATGCCCAACTCGGCCGCGGCCTGTTTGTTGAGAAGGCCGCTCACGACCAGAGGCAGCACGTCGCGCTCGCGTGGCGTCAGCCGCGAAAGGCGTTGCTGCAGATCGCCTAGCTCCGCTCGGTTTTGCCTGGCGTCGCGATTCTCCGCGAGGGCCACGTTGATCGCGCGCATCAGATCTGCCTCCCTGAACGGCTTCGTCAGGAAGTCCACGGCGCCAGTCTTGATCGCCCGCACGCTAGAGGGAATGTCTCCATGTCCAGTGATGAACACGATATGCGGGTGGTTCCCCTCCGCGATCCTGCTTTGGAGATCCAACCCGTTGATATCCGGAAGTTCCACATCGAGCACCAGGCAGGCCGGGACGTCGGGCTTGGGATATGCCATGTACTCGGCAGCTGAGCCGAACGTGATTGCTCGCATATCGAAGCTTGCAAGAAGCATGGACAAAGCTTCGCGGATCCGAGGATCGTCGTCCACGACGAAAACGATCTTGTCTTGCGAATGCACCATTGTTGCTATCGTACATCATGCCTTGGTGAGTATGGTGTCTTACGTCTCCGCGTGTGATCGCCGACCGGCACCTCGAACCGGCTTGCCTTCCGTTGTTTACTAGCCTGGTTCATACCAACGTATTGGGCAATACCATCGTCCAATCGACTCGACACCGCCAGTCTGGTGTCATTCCGACCGTGCATTGCGTATCGATTGATACGAAGCAGACGAGTGCCACCTCAGTGCAACGGGTGGCGCAGTGACTACGCCAACTTGACACAGGAGTACTAGCGATGAACGGCAAACGCACACTGACGATTGCGACGATTTCCGTAGTGCTGACCACTTTGTGTGGCACGGCGTTTTCGGCGCAGGACAGGTACACGCTCCAAGTGCCAAACGGGATCGCCTTCTCGGAGGTCAGGGGATACGAACGCTGGCAGGTTGTCGCCGTCAGTCAATCCGGTCCGCTGATCGAGGTGATCGTCGCCAATCCGCTGATGATCGACGCCTACAAGGCCGGCGTTCCCGACAACGGCAAGCCTTTCCCCAACGGATCGAAGATGGCGAAAATCCATTGGAATGTGAAAAAGAGTGCCGAGGCGCCCTCTCCCACACTGGTGCCCGACACCCTGCATGACGTCGACGTCATGGTGAGAGACAGCAAGAGATTTCCTAACGGCGCATGGGGATATGCCGAGTTTGACTATCACGACGATTCCGACACGTTCACGCCGCTTGGGAAGGGCGCCGATTGCGGGACTGCGTGCCATACGATAGTGAAGGCAAAGGATTACGTCTTCACGGCGTACCCGAAGCGGTGAATGGATGGTGACGTAGGAACGCTCTGGAAACATGGACCCATCTGTCATCACAGTCGGCATGAACGCTCCCGACGCCGCGCTCACTCTGAATCGCGTCGCGCTTGGCACGTTCTTCGCGATCAGCGGCTATCACAAGCTGTTCAACGATTCTAGGCACGCAACGCTGATACAGACGCTCCGAGACGACGGCGTGCGCGCGGTGCCGATCATGCAATGGCTGGTACCCGGTGTGGAGTTCAGTGCAGGATGTGCGCTCACTCTTGGGCTGTTGTCCGCGCTTGCGGCGTTTGGGCTTTTCGTGATCTCGCTCGGCGCCTTTGCACTTGACGCGATCAAGCGCATCCGCGTGTGGCAGCCGATCGATCACGCCGATTGGGTCGGCGATCTGCTCTATCTACCCGAAGCGCTCTATTGCCTCGGACTGACCGTTGTGATGCTGGCCGGGCCCGGATCGTGGACCCTTGACGCTGTGATCGCCATGCTTTTCGCAACATGACGTATTGCGGTTGGCGCTGCGAAAGGAGCGTTCGCAACGCGGAACCCGGATGCTATTCAACATCAACCACGGAGGTCACGATGAGCACCGCAGTGATGACTAGTGAACATGCAAGCCCAGTCCGGCACGCCGGGAACGTCGACATGAAGCTCGAAGTTGTCGTGATTCCGGTGTCCGATGTCGATCGCGCAAAGCGCTTTTACCTGAGCATGGGCTGGCGGCTGGACGCCGATTTCGCCAATGGAGGCAACTGGCGACTCGTGCAGGTCACGCCCCCCGGCTCGGCGTGCTCTTTCTTCTTCGGCAAGGGAATCACGAACGCAACGCCGGGTTCCGTCCAGGGACTACTGCTCATCGTCGATGACATAGACGTGGCACGCGCTGAGCTTATCGAACAGGGCGTCGACGTAACTGAGGTGTTCCATTTCGAGGGCGACCGCGTTCATTTCACCGACATACACGGACGCCTTCGGGGGCCCGATCCGGAAGGTCGCTCCTATCTCACGCTAGCCTCATTCGGCGATCCGGATGGCAACGGTTGGGTACTCCAAGAGGTCAAGACGCGGCTTCCGGGACGAGGGCTCGGCAGCATGGATGTCGCGACCCTCATACCGCTTCTGCAAGAGACAGAGGAGCACCATGGCGAATACGAACGGACCGCGCCGAAGCACCACTGGTCGGAGTGGTACGCCGCCTACCTCGTAGCGCGAGAGCGGGGCAAGACTCCTGAGCAGGCCGTCAACGAGGCCGGGGCTTACATGGAGGCTAATAGACAATGAGTCGGACATCGTCTCTGCCGCACTCAACGCGTTACGCGCCGGTCGGAAACGCTCGAAGCCTCGCCCTTGATCCGGTTCAATGCTTGCACGGATCGTAAAGGAGTGACACATGAAACGCAGCGTTTTCGTGTCGGCAGCGGCCGTGGCTCTCTCCGGCGTGGTCACCTTCACGGCCTCCACATCTGGAAATGTCGATGGAGAGGCCGCGCCGGTCTCCGGAGTCAAAATCCCTCTCGGATACCGGGACTGGCCGTTGATCTCGGTAGCCCACGAAGAAGGCACTCTCAACGATCTTCGCGCGATTCTGGGTAACGACGTGGCAATCAAGGCCTTTCGTGAAGGGAAGCGGCCCTTCCCGGACGGTGCCGTCATTGCCCGGATTGCGTGGAGCTACGACGCGTTGGAGGAGAGCAGCCAAGTCTTTGGCCACCCGCAAAGCTTCGTGGCGGGGCCGCCCAAGAACGGGGTGCAGTTCATGGTCAAGGACTCGATCAAGCACGCGTCGACAGGTGGCTGGGGTTTCGCTCAATTCGACAACGGCAAACCCGCTGACGAGGCGATGCAGCGGACGTGTTTTCCCTGCCACTCCGCCGTCAAGGCTCGCGATTTCGTCTTCAATCGATACGCACCTTGATACTGAAATCCACGGCAGCAAAGGGAATTACGGCATGACTACCTTCAAATCAACCGCAGCTCGGCGCGCTCTTCTTGCCGGTTCGATAGCCGCACTTTGTGGCGGTCTGTTCGTGTTCGTCCCTGCTCACCACGCTCAGGCTACGACAGCCTCCGACACCGGGGGCGTGGTTGTGGCGGCGGACACCACGAGTCGTGCTGTCGAAGATCGCTCGATCCGAACCTTCACTGCCCACGTCCCTCAGACCACGCTCGAGGACCTCCGCCGACGCATCGCGGCCACGCGTTGGCCCGACCGCGAAACCGTCACCGATCGATCTCAAGGCTCTCGCTTGGAAGATCTCCAGGCGCTCGTCCGCTACTGGGGTACTCGTTACGACTGGCGCAAAGCGGAGGTGAAGCTCAATGCCTTACCGCAATTCATGACGAATATCGACGGGGTGGACATTCACTTCATCCATGTCCGTTCTCGTCACAGGAATGCGTTGCCGGTGATCATCACGCACGGTTGGCCGGGATCCGTGATCGAGCAGCTCAAGGTTATCGGGCCGCTCACCGATCCGACCGCGCACGGAGGCAGCGCAGACGACGCATTCGACGTCGTCATCCCATCCTTACCGGGCTACGGTTTCTCCGGCAAACCGACGGCCACCGGTTGGGACCCGGACCATATCGCCCGCGCCTGGGCCGAACTTATGCAGCGCCTAGGATATACGCGCTACGTGGCCCAAGGCGGGGACTGGGGCACGCCCATCTCCAGCGCGATGGCCCGCCAGAGGGCCGCAGGACTGCTTGGCATCCACATCAACCTGCCGGCGACGGTGCCTCCCGAAGTCGCCGCGGTGCTCCCGATGGGCGGGCCCGCACCGGCGGGGCTTACCGAAAAGGAACGCGCGGTATTCGATGCGCTCGTCGGGTCCGGCAAGATGGGGAACCTAGCTTATTTCACGATGATGACCGCCCGGCCGCAGACGGTCGGCTACGGCGCGACGGACTCACCGGCAGGCCTCGCGGCGTGGGTCCTCGTGCATCCCGGCTTCGCGCAGTGGACGTATAGCGCTGACCCCGAGAAGTCACCCACAAAAGACGACGTGCTCGACAACATCACGCTGTACTGGCTGACGAACACCGCAACCTCGTCAGCGCGGCTATATTGGGAGAACGGCGCGCGAGGCAGCGTCATCGTCGCGGCCGCGCAGAAAACTAACGAGATCTCACTCCCGGTCGCCATCACGGTATTTCCGGAGGACGTCTATCGCCCGCCCGAGACATGGGCCCGGCGTGCCTATCCCAACCTGACCTACTTCCACGAGGTCGACAAAGGCGGACACTTCGCCGCGTGGGAGCAGCCCGAGCTCTTCGCAGCCGAACTCCGAGCCGCGTTTCGGTCGTTGCGATGAAATGCGGAGAAGACCTCCAAATGACGAGGACCGCGATAGCTCGAACCCACGAGCCAGGCCGATCCGTCTTCAGATCAATTCTGCCTGGGGACGTCGATTGGAAGCCGTTCCAGGCGTTCCCCTCTGCGGTCCGGCTCGCAGTGATCTTGGGTCAACCGTCGGAGCCAGGTCTCTACGTCGTCAGGGTCAAAGTACCGTCCGGTGTGAGGCTTATGCCACACCGACACCCTGAGGACAGAATCTACACCGTCATGTCAGGCGTCTTCTATATCGGGCTAGGCAGTCAGTTCGACGGCGATAAAATGACTGCACATCCGCCGGGCAGCGTCCTCGTTCTGCCGGGCAGCACGTCCCATTACCACTTGGCAAGATCCGGTGAGTACGTCACCCAGATAACCGCCATCGGTCCGCTAGGTCTCGAATACCTGGATGCCGACGATGATCCGCGCGAGCATGTATTGAATCCACCCGGAGGAACAAATGTCGGAACAAATCGATAATGATCGCCGCCGTCTCCTGGGCGCTGCAGTCCTGACCATCGCCGCCGCCGAGCTCGCCGCGATCAGCTATGCCGACGCGCAACCCCGCAAGATCAACCCGATCAGGCCGGGAACGAATACGTCGTTCGATTCATTGAAGCAGATCGACGCCGGCCTCCTCAACGTAGGCTATGCGGAAACCGGCCCAGCCAACGGGCCTCCAGTAATCCTACTGCACGGCTGGCCCTACGACATCTACAGCTACGTCGATGTTGCGCCGTTGCTGGCATCCGCGGGCTATCACGTGGTCGTCCCGTATCTGCGCGGCTACGGCACGACGCGTTTTCTTTCGAATGACACGTTTCGTAACGCGCAGCAAGCGGCGGTCGCACTGGACATCATCGCGTTGATGAATGCGCTGAAGATCGAAAAGGCGGTCGTCGGCGCTTTCGATTGGGGTGCGCGGACGGCCAATATCATCGCCGTGCTGTGGCCGGAGCGCTGCAAGGCGATGGTGTCCGTGAGCGGATACCTGATCGGCAACCCCGAGGCGAACAGGATGCCCTTGCCGCCGCAAGGCGAGTTCGAGTGGTGGTACCGGTATTACTTCGCCACGGAACGCGGGCGCCTCGGCTACCAGCAGTATCGCCGCGATTTCAACAAGCTCATCTGGCGGCAGGCGTCGCCCAAATGGGCGTTCGACGATGCCACGTACGATCGCAGCGCTGCCGCGTTCGACAATCCGGATCATGTCGCAATCGTGATTCACAACTACCGCTGGGGACTCGGGCTGGCGCAGGGCGAGTCCCAGTACGACGAACTCGAAAGGCGGCTTGCGCAAGCGCCGACCATCAGCGTGCCCACGATCACGCTGGAAGGCGATGCCAATGGTGCGCCGCATCTCGATCCGAGCGCCTACGCCAAGAAATTCTCGGGCAAATATGCGCACCGGACGCTCACAGGCGGGATCGGGCACAACCTGCCTCAAGAGGCGCCGCAGGCCTTTGCGCAAGCGATCGTCGACGCCGATGGCGGATGATCGTCGCTACTGAGCCACGCTAGCGACAATTGGTCCTGTCCGAAGAAAATCATGGAAGGCACCCATCATGAAAGCGAACCAGGTCCTGCTCGGCGCAGTGGTCGCCTGCGCAATCGCGGCTCCTCTCGGGACCCGAGCCGAGGAGAAAAGCATGGTGCAGCAAATGCCCTCCGCACAGCTTCAGTTACCCATCGAAGGCGAATTGCCTTCCCTCGCAGGCGCGACTGGGTGGCTCAATTCGCCGCCATTGACGCCGGACGGTTTGCGCGGGAGGGTCGTGCTGGTCGACGTCTGGACCTATACCTGCATCAATTGGCTGCGCACGCTCCCCTATGTCCGCGCATGGGCGGGGAAATACGAGGATCAGGGTCTGGTTGTGATCGGCGTGCACTCTCCCGAATTCGCCTTCGAGAAGAACGTCGATAATGTGCGTCGCGCCGCGAAGGACATGAGAGTCGATTATCCGATCGCGATCGATAGCGACTTT
>Ga0068864_100000203_pt1 | contig 53683 bp, 42 predicted proteins | sample KBSSwiS72_FD_66586 | JGI IMG/M metagenome (GOLD analysis project Ga0068864, IMG submission 66586) | Switchgrass rhizosphere microbial communities from Kellogg Biological Station, Michigan, USA - KBS Switchgrass S7-2 | ecosystem: Host-associated > Plants > Roots > Rhizosphere > Soil ...
GCGTCGGGCACGCTGGCGCAGATCATCCCGCCGTCGCTGGTGCTGATCATCATGGCCGACCAGCTTGGCAAATCGGTGGGTGACATGTACGCCGGTGCGTTCATCCCGGGCTTCGTGTTGACCGGGCTGTACGCAATCTACACGGTGGGCGTTTGCACCTTCAGGCCGGCGTGGGCGCCTGCGCTGCCCCTCGAGGCACGCACGATGAAGGAACCGGACGGCGCCACCGGTTCGCGTTCACTGCTCGTGCTGTTCACGCTTTCCGTGATCGCAGCGGTCACGTTCGCAAAATTCTATTTCACACCCGACGAGCCGCTCGACGAAAAGATTGTCGTCGCGACGGTCGTCGGCACCGCCGTCGCGTTCTTCGCCGCACTGATCGGCAAGCTGCTGAAATTCAACGTGCTGTCGAAGCTGGCCGAGCGCGTAGTGTTCGTGCTGATCCCGGTGCTCGCGCTGATCTTCCTGGTGCTCGGCACCATTTTTCTCGGCGTGGCCACGCCCACCGAAGGGGGCGCGATGGGCGCGACCGGCGCGCTGATCATGGCGCTCGCGCGCGGACGCCTTTCATGGAAGCTGTTGAAGCAGGGAATGGACACTACGGCGCGCCTCACCGCGTTCGTCGTGTTCATTCTCGTCGGCGCGCGCGTGTTCAGCCTGACGTTCTACGGCGTCAACGGCCACGTCTGGGTGGAGGAGCTGCTGATCGGCCTGCCTGGCGGGCAGTTGGGATTTCTCATCGTCGTCAACATCCTGGTGTTTTTCCTCGCGTTCTTTCTCGATTTCTTCGAACTGTCATTCATCGTCATCCCGCTGCTCGGCCCCGCCGCCGAGAAGCTCGGCATCGACCTCATCTGGTTCGGCGTCCTGCTCGGCGTCAACATGCAGACCTCGTTCATGCATCCGCCGTTCGGGTTCGCGCTGTTTTATCTGCGCAGCGTGGCGCCGACGAAGGATTATCTGGACAAGATCACCGGCAAGCTGACCGCAAAGGTCACCACCGGCCAGATCTATTGGGGCGCCGTGCCCTTCGTGATCATCCAGCTCATCATGGTGGCCCTCGTCATCATGTTCCCGCAGATGGTCATGGTGTACAAGGCGGGCGACAGCACGGTCGATCCCAGCAAGATCGAGATCAACATTCCGCAGGAGGCGCCGGAGAAGGACAGCAGCGGGCAACCGCTGACCCCGTACGGGGAAACGCCCGCTCCCAAGGGAGAGGACGACGCTGCCAAAGCGCTGCAGGACGCATTCAAGGCACCGCCCGAGCCGCCAAAGAAGTAGCTGCGCAAGCACGCGCGTTGCCAAAAGAAAAAGCCTCGCGAATGCGAGGCTTTTTCCAACGGGCTTGCAGAACCGCTACTTTTTCGCCGGCGCCGACGTCTGCCGCGTCGCGGTGATCATGAAGTCGTCGAACCGCTTCTCGGCCACGCTGAACCAGAGATCCTGCTCGTCGCGGAATTTCTTCCACGGTTCGTAGATCTTCTTGAAGGCGGCGTTCTTCGCATTGGTTTCCTCGAAGACCTCTTCCGCCGCCTTGAAGCAGGCCACCATGATCTCGTTGGAGAACGCACGCAGCTGGACACCGTTGGCGAGCAAGCGGCGCAATGCGGGCGGATTCACCGCGTCGTACTTGGCGAGCATGTCGACGTTCGCCTCGGCACAGGCTGCCTGGAGGACCGACTGGTATTCCTTCGGCAACGCTGCATACGCCTTGTCGTTGACGAAGACGTCAAGCTCGGGTCCGCCTTCCCACCAGCCAGGGTAGTAATAGTTCTTCGCGACCTTGTAGAAACCAAGCTTTTCGTCGTCGTAGGGTCCAACCCATTCGGCGGCGTCGATCGTTCCCTTTTCAAGCGCAGGATAGATGTCCCCTCCTGGAATCTGTTGCGGCACCGCGCCGAGCTTCTGCAGCACGGTTCCCGCGAAGCCTCCGATGCGCATCTTGAGACCCTTGAGATCCGCGACCGTCTTGATCTCCTTGCGGAACCAGCCCCCCATCTGCGCGCCCGTATTGCCGGCTGGGAAGGCGACGATGTTGTACGACTTCAGAAATTCGCCATACAGCTGCCTGCCGCCGCCGTGATACATCCATGCATTCTGCTGGCGCGCGTTCATGCCAAACGGGATCGCGCATGCGAAAGCAAACGTCGGGTCCTTGCCGAAGAAATAATACGGCGCCGTGTGGCAGCATTCGACCGTCGCGTTCTGCACAGCGTCGACAACCCCGAACGCGGGCACGATTTCGCCCGCCGCGAACAACTGGATCTGGAATTTGCCGCCGGTCGCGGATGCACACCGCTCGGAGACCGTTATCCCTCCGCCAAAGATCGTGTCCAGGCTCTTCGGAAAGCTCGATGCCAGCCGCCATTTGACCTCGGGGCCGCCCTGCGCAAAAGCCGGCGCGGTCGCGGCGGCAAGAATGCCGGCCATGCCGGAGTGTTTCAGAAACTTGCGACGCTCCATCAATGACTCCTCAAAAGATACCGGGACCTCGCCGGTGCGATGTAAAGGTGACCAGTGTGCGCGCCGTGCCGACGCTTCTACTGCCAGGTTCGAAATCCTGCGACGACAGGCAGTCGCGAACCGGCGCTGGTTTTCGCGCGAGTGTAACGGAATTTGGAATCGGCAACAGCACCAACCCGCCGTACACCACAACGCTACGGCGTCAGTTTCCGGACCGCGTTGAACATCGCCCAGGACCAGCCTGCTTGCTGCTCCAGCGTCTGGGTAAACCGGATGAGATAACGCGCGGTGCCGGTATCGAGCTCGACCATGCCGCCCGTCGTGAATTTATCCTCCGGCCCGATGAGGCTGCGCTGCGAGGATTGGCGATTGTCGGGATGCGCGGGCAGGTAGATGCCGAAAAAGGGACGCTCGCTGCTGGTGCGTCCGTCCGCCGGGGTCACCCAGCTGCGCATGAGCACGCGGACCAGCCGCCGGGCGATGATCTCCACGCCGACGGTCACTTCGTCGACCTGGAGCCTTTGCATCCGCCGCACCACGGCCAGCATCCACAGGTCGCCCTCCTTGATGGCGATGAGCTCGCCCAGCCTGCCCGGCGAATCCTTGCCGGGCGCGGTGAGCCGGCACCCGGTGTCGCTGCGGTCGGTCAGCCGCCAGTTCGTACCGCGAATGCGCCGCGCGACCGATTCCGGGTTCGCGTTCGGATTCACGATTTGCGTCACCTCGTCGTAGCTTGCCGCCACCCCCGGTGTGCGCGCCTGATCGGGTAGCCGGTCGATTTCCGCGACGGCGCGCGTGAGCGCCTGCAGCCCGACCACGACGCGAACCTCGGTTTCGGACAACTGCCGCGGTGCGCGCGGCGCTTGCGCGATCGCATCGGGACCGAACAGCGACGCGAGCCGCATCAGCAGCAGCCGCTGCTCGCGCGCCGGCAGGTCACCGGGCTGCGCCACTTCCGCGTCATGCTCCGGCAGCCAGCGCATGCGCTCGACGATGCGCGCGTAGACGGGGGCGGCGTCCAGGAACAGCACGCGCCCGCCCGCCTGCGCCCGGTCGCGCCGGCGCAGCCCCGAGGTGCCGGTCAAGTCCACCACGAAGGGCGCGCCTTCGGACGGCGGCGGTGTCAGTGCCAGCGTCGGCGTCCAGTCCTCGAGCTGCCGCGCGACCCATTCGACCTGGTCCGGCGTGAAGTTGCCGGAATCCAGGCGCATCAGCAGCAACGTCTTCAAGTATTCCTGCTCGAACGAAACGCCGGGCTTGGCGAAGGCGCCGATGCCAAAGACGAGCTGCTCGCGCTGCCAGCCGCGCATCCGCGCGAACTCGTAGAGCTCGTGGAATTCACGCCACTGCGCGGGGATCCAGTGGCTGTAGCGGAACAGACGATACTTGCCGTCGAGGCCGCGATAATGCGCGAGCCGCACGATCACCCACGGGAGGATCGCGCGCCAGCGCTTGTTGTCGGCGCGCGGATAACCGGCCTTCAGCGCGATCTGGTAGGCCGCGATGAATGCCTTGACCAAATCGAACACCGCGTGCCAGAGCCGCGACTCTACGTTGGTGCTCTTCTGGTAGTTCTGTGTGTACTGCTGCGTCAGGTGCGCAATGATCGGCTCGACGCGGCCGTCGATGCGCAACAAGGCTTCGACCTGTCCCGGCCCCGCGTCTTTGCGAACACCGGGGAAACCGGCCACCAGCTCCAGCGCTTCCTTCTGCAAGGCGACCGGGTCGATCGACGGCAACTGCCCGATCCAGCGCGCGGCGTTGGTCGCGCTGGACAGCGGATCCGACAGCGACCGGAGCCAGCCCAACATCGGCCGCATCACGACGCGACGTTCGCGGTGAGTGGGCCGGCCATCGTCAGCGGCCCGCGACCGTCATGCGGCCGACCATGATCGAGCCCGTGTGCCGCGACCCGCGGCGGTCGACGTCGCTGCCGACGGCGACGATGTCGCGAAACATGTCGCGCAGATTTCCGGCAATCGTGATCTCTTCCACCGGGTACGCAATGGCGCCGTCCTCGATCCAGAATCCGGCCGCGCCGCGCGAGAAATCGCCGGTGACGGCGTTCACGCCCTGGCCCAGTTGTTCGGTGACGAGCAAGCCTCGCCCCATTTTTCGCAGCAACGCGGCCAGGTCGTCCGTGCCATGGCCGAGCACCAGGTTGTGGCTGCCGCCGCCGTTGCCGGTGGTCTGCATTCCCAGCTTGCGCGCCGAATACGATCCCAGGAAATAGCCCTGGACGATGCCGTCGCGCACGACATCGCGCGTGACGGTGGCCACGCCTTCGCTGTCGAACGGCGTGCTGCCACGCCCGCGCAGGATATGCGGCTCTTCCCGCAGCTGGATGTGCGGCGAGAAGACCTGCGTGCCCAGCGAATCGAGCAGGAACGATGACTTGCGGTACAGGCTGCCGCCGGAAACCGCCTGCACGAAGAATCCGATGAGGTCGGCGGCCTCGGGCGCTTCGAATATCACCGGACACTCGAGCGTTCCCAATTGCCGTCCGCGCAATCGGCGTACCGTGCGCTCGCCGGCCTTGCGTCCTACCGCAGTGGCGGACTCGAGGTCGGAGGCAGCGCGCGCCGCGGTGAACCAGTAATCGCGCTGCATCGCGTCATCCTCCTCACCGATCACCGCGCAATCGATGTGATGGCGCGAGCTGCGATAGCCGCCGGCGAATCCGTTCGAATTCGCGTACACGAATTCCGACTCGCTCCGCGCGACGGTGGCGCCCTCGCTGTTGGTAATGCGCGGATCGACGGCCAGCGCCGCAGCTTCCGCTTCCCGGCCGAGGTCGATCGCCGCTTCGACCGGCAACTCCCACGGATGGTAAAGGTCGAGATCGGGCCACGCACGCGCCAGGCGGTCGGGATCGGCGAGGCCCGCGGCCGAATCCATCGCGGTGTACTTTGCAATGACGAGCGCCTTGCCGACCGCGGCGACGATCGCGTCGTCGGAAAAATCGGCAGTGCTCGCGTTGCCGCGCCGCTGGCCGACGTAGACGGTGACGCTGATCCCCTTGTCGCGGTTGTAAGCGATGGTCTCGACCTCGGACTGGCGCACGGTCACGCTTTGGCCGATGCCTTGCGATACCTCGGTTTCGGCAGCCGTCGCACCGCCGCGGCGTGCAGCGTCGAGGACGGCGGAGGCGATGCGCTCGAGATCGGACGTGGCGACCGGAAAGTGCCGCGCGCGTCCATCGTCGCCAGGGGCCCCGTGCGGCGAAGGCGCGGGCTGGCCGGTTTCAAGAGTAACGGTCATCGGAAGATTGCCTGGCATCGCGGCCAGGTCCTTGGTCTCATTGGCGGGAGCGCAGCGAAGATCGCCGCAACGCGGTCAGTTATCATAGCAAACGACCTCGGCCAGAACCGTCTTTCCCCCCCCTTTTCCGCCCGGATGATGCCCCGACCCGACAAACCGCCACACGCCGAGTCGCCCGACCCCGCCGCGCCCTCCAAGACACGGCGCAAGCAAGCGATGCACGCGCTGCAGGATATGGGGGAAGCGTTGGTGGCGCTCGATCACAAGCGACTGACGGAGCTCGACCTCCCGGAGCGCCTGGTCGATGCGGTGGTCCTCGCGCGCGGCATTCGAGCGCATGAGGGACGGCGCCGCCAGATCCAGTACATCGGCAGGCTGATGCGCGACATCGACGCCGCGCCGCTGCAAGCCACACTCGACCGGTGGGCCGCCGGTGCGCCGGCCGATCATGCGCGATTCGCGGAGGTCGAGCGGTGGCGCGATGAGCTGCTGGTCGACGCCACCGCGCTCGACCGCTTCGCCATCGCCCATCCCAATATCGATCGCGCATCGCTCGCATCGCTGATCCGCGACGCGCAGGTCGAACGCGCGCGCGGCGGACCGCCCCACCGGTATCGCGAATTGTTCCGGACATTGCGCGCGGCGGTGGACAACTAGGGTCAGATTCGTCTATCCCGAAAAGCTCCACGCCGATGATCACGTGTCCTGATCGAGTCTGACCCCACCATGGCCTCCGAACCGACGCTTCTCATCGGACTGGTTTCGATCTCCGACCGTGCCTCTGCCGGCGTCTACGTCGACAAGGGCCTTCCCGGTCTGACCGAATGGTTTACCGCCGCGCTGAAGACACCGTGGCGCATGGTGCAACGGCTGATTCCCGACGAGCAGCCGGTGATCGAACGCACGCTGGTCGAGCTTGCCGATATCGCGGGTTGCCATCTCGTGCTGACGACCGGCGGCACTGGACCGGCGCCACGGGATGTCACGCCCGAGGCCACGCTTGCCGTCGCGCACAAAGTCATGCCCGGATTCGGCGAGCAGATGCGGCAGGTCAGCCTGCGTTACGTTCCTACCGCAATCCTGTCGCGGCAAGTCGGCGTCATTCGCGGCCAAACGCTGATCCTGAACCTGCCCGGGCAACCGAAGGCGATCAAGGAAACGCTCGACGGCATATTCCCCGCCGTCCCGTATTGCGTGGACCTGATCGGTGGACCCTACATCGAAACCAACGACGACGTATGCCGCGCATTTCGGCCAAAATCGGCGGTACGCCCGGCGCAATAGCCAATGATGAAAGGGATCCTGTTGGCTGTTGGACTCGGCATAGCTGCGTTAGTCGCCAGCACGGCAGGCGCGCAACCCTACCCGGCGAAGCCCATCCGCATCATCGTGCCGATTCCACCGGGCGGCGCGCCCGACGTCACGGCGCGCGTGGTCGGCGCGCGGCTGGCAGAGCGCCTGGGACAAGCCGTCGTCATCGAGAACCGCGCCGGCTCGAATGGCAACATCGCGGGTGACCTGGTCGCCAAGTCGGCGCCCGATGGCTACACGCTCCTGCTCGGGCAGGACACGCTCATCACGGTCAATCCGCATCTGTACGGGAAGATGCCGTTCGATCCGTTGAAAGACCTGGTCCCGGTCGCCTCGCTGTCGTCGAACGAATTCGTGCTTTCGGTCAATCCGGCGGTGCCGGTGAAAACGTTCCAGGAATTCATTGCGTATGCGCGCAAGACCGAACCACCGCTGCCGTATGCATCGGGCGGCAATGGCAGCCAGCACCACCTCGCGATGGAGATGTTGAAGCAGCGCGCTGGCATCGACCTCACACACGTGCCATTCAAGGGCGGCTCGCCGGCCACGCTGGCGACCGTGGCCGGCGACACCATGGCGATGTTCGCCGGCAGCTCGAGCGCGCCGCAGATCCAGGCGGGCAAGCTGCGTGCGCTCGCCGTCACGGGCACGCGCCGCTCGCGCGCCTATCCCGATCTGCCCGCGATCGCCGAGCTCTATCCGGGCTACGAAGTCACGATCTGGCTGGGCCTGTTCGCGCCTACGGGGACGCCGGAGCCCATCCTCGCGCGGCTGCGCGCCGAAGTGAAGGAAGCGCTCGCCGCGCCCGACGTGAAGGCGAAGCTGAACCAGGCTGGCGGCCTCGATGCGTTCTACAGCACGCCCGAGGAATTCGCGGCGCTCATCCAGCGCGATTACGACAAGTACGGAAAGATCGTCAAGGAGGTCGGCGTCAAGGTGGATTGACGCCGCGCACGCATGTCCAACTTGCAGATTTCACTGGCGATCGGTGAATACGATCACGTGCGCGATGTCCTCGATGGCACGGTTCCTGTCGCGGGCGTGGATCTCACCGTGTTGCGCCTGCCGATCGAAGAGATCTTCTACCGTTCGACCTTCTTCCGCGAGTTCGATGTTTCCGAGATGTCGTTCGCCAAGGTGATCGCGCTTGCATCGGGCGAGGACCGAGGATTCGTGCCGCTGCCGGTGTTTCCGTCGCGCGTCTACCGCCAGTCATCGATCTTTGTGCGCACCGACAGCCCGCTCGCGCGGCTGGAAGACCTCGCCGGCAAGCGAATCGGCGTTCCCGAATGGGCGCAGACCGCCGCCGTGTACTCGCGTGGCGCTCTGGCGCATGAGCATGGCGTGGATCTGCGCTCGATCCAATGGTTTCAAGCCGGGGTCAACGACGCGGGGCGCAAGGAGAAGGTGCGGGTTGAACTCCCGGCCGGGCTCAACCTGACCGTCGTCGCCGATCGTTCGCTGACGCAAATGCTGCTGGACGGCACGCTCGACGCCGTGTTCTCGGCGCGGCCGCCACGCCCGTTCGTGACCGGCGATGGAAGCGTGCGGAGATTGCTCGCGAACTACCACGAGATCGAATATGAATACGGCAGGAAAACCGGCATCTTCCCGATCATGCACGTCGTCGCGCTGCGGCGCGACGTCTTTGAGCAGCATCGATGGCTGGCGATGAACCTGCTTCGCGCGTTTGACGAAGCGAAGAATCGCAGCGTCGCGCGCGCCCGCGACGCCACGGCTTCGTTTTTTCCGCTGCCATGGACGCCGCATCTCATGGAACGGTCGAGCGCGCTGCTGGGAGCCGACCCGTGGCCCTACGGGGTGGACGCCAATCGCACCACGCTCGAAGCCTTCGCGCAATATGCGTTCGAGCAAGGCGTTTGCGCGCGCAGGATCGAGCTGGACGAGCTCTTCCCGCAGGAAGTGCGGTCGAGCTTCAAGATCTAGCCGGATTCCGCGGTGTCCTGGTCACATTTCGCGCAGCAATTGCGTGCGCGTGGCCGGCTCCTGCCGATAGAAGCGCGCGAATTGCTGATACACGGCGAGATACTCATGGCGCAGCAACGTGGGCTCGACGAAGAATACTTCGGACAGCACCGCGAAGAACTCCGCCGGACTCTCGGCCGCGTACGGGTCGATCGAAGTGCGTTCGCCACGACCGACGCGCATCTGGAAATGCTCGTACGCGCCGAGCATCGTCTTCTTCCAGACATGGGGCGGCATTTCGGCCGGCAGCGGCGGACAGCCATTCGCCACGCCGTTGCGCATGTCGAGCTTGTGCGCGAACTCGTGAATGGCGAGGTTCATGCCGGCGGCGTTCCAATCCTGGCTCGCCTCGACGTCCGCCCATGACAGGATGACCGGGCCGCCCTCCATTGCCTCGCCCGCCATTGCCTCGTCGTTGGTGTGAACCACGCCCGCCTCGTCCTCCCACTCCCAGCCCGGCACGAACTCGTCCGGATACACGATCACGTTCTCCCAGCCGTCGTAGTACGCGAGATCGAGATTGAGCACGAGGGCGCAGGCCTGCAGCGCGATGACCACGCGCTGGCGCGGCGTGACGCGGTGGCCGCGCGCGCCGACGATGCTTTTGGCGCTCAGGAACAGCACGACCTTTTCGCGCAACCGCGCGAGCTCCGCTTCGGTATACATGGCGAGAAACGGCAATGCTTCGAGGGAATCGCGCCACAATCCTTCGGGAATCGCCTGCGTTCGCAGTATTCTTTGCTTACGCCAGCGCCGGATTGGCCCGAACATGGTCGGCGTCGGTCGTGCTACTTCGTCTCGCCGGGGGGCGCGTCGTCCGGGTCGAGCGCAAGCGGGGACCTGAGCAATCGCTGCGCGTCCCCCTCGGATGCGGACTCGACGTCACGCAGCTGTCGCGTGATCGCGCGGCTGCGCACGCCGGTTTCGTCGAGCGTACGGCTTGCCTGGTCGAGTTTTTCCTTCGCTTTCGCGATCACACCGCCGAACTTCGCGAACTCCGTCTTGACCGCACCCAGGACGCTCCAGACTTCGCTGGAACGCTTTTCGATCGCAAGCGTATGGAAGCCCATCTGCAGGCTGTTGAGCAACGCGAGAAAGTTGGTCGGACCCGTCAGGGTGACGCGATAATCGCGTTGCAACGCTTCGGCGAATCCCGGTCGCGCCATCATTTCGGCGTAGAGCCCCTCGGTCGGCACGAACAGAATCGCGAAGTCTGTCGTGAAGGGAGGCGCGATGTATGCAGCACGAATCTTCCTGGCCTCTCCCCGCAGGCGGTCGCTCAAGGCCTTGCGGGCGGCGTCGGCAGCGGGCAGGTCGGCGCGCTCCAGCGCGTCCTGCAGCTTCTGCCACTCTTCGAGCGGAAACTTCGCGTCGACCGGCAGCCAGCACGGAATGCCATCTTCGCCGCGGCCCGGAAGCCGGATCGCGAATTCGACGCGCCTGTCGCTTCCGGGCACGGTCTCGACATTCGTCGCGTACTGCTGCGGCGTCAGCACTTCCGCCAGCAATGCCGCGAGCTGGACTTCGCCCCACATACCGCGTGTCTTCACGTTGGCCAGGACCCGCTTCAGGTCCCCCACACCCGTGGCCAGCGTCTGCATCTCGCCCAGTCCCCGGTGCACCTGCTCCAACCGGTCCGAGACGATCTTGAAGGACTCGCCGAGACGCTGATTGAGCGTGGTCTGCAGCTTTTCGTCGACCGTTGCGCGCATCTGGTCGAGCTTCGCCGTGTTGTCGTTCCGGAGCGCGTCGAGCCGCTGTTCGACGGTCATGCGCACCGCCTCGAGGCGCTGTTCGTTGGACAGCGTGAGGATCGTCAATTGCTCACCGAATCCCTGCAACTGCCGCTGCTGCAGAGCCGCCGTGTCGGTGAGCTGCTGCTGCGTCATCGTGCGGAAGCGGCCGATCGCCTCACCCACCTCGGTGCGCAGTCCCATCGCCGCCGTGCCTTGCTCGGCACGCGTGTTCGCCAGGTCCTGCCGGATGTCCCGCTCGACGTGCGCAACTTGCGTGTTGAGCGCGTCAAGCTTCGCGCGAAAGTCGGCTGCGTCGCGTACGGCGTCGTCGCGCACGCGTGACAGCGCGGCCAACCGCAGCAGAATGACCACGGCAAGCACCACCAGCACGACGAGCGCCGCGAAGGCGGCGATGGTGAGCGGATCGTTCATGTTGCGGGAGAGTCTAGCAGGAAGGCGCGGGCTAGCGCGTCAGCGCCAGCGTGGCGAAAGTCGGCAGCCAATGCTCGCCGACATAGTCGCCGCTGGCGAGGCCTTCGATCCCGGCGGCGAGATGGGTGTCCGCTGCCTCGCGCAACACTTCGATTCGCGGATCAGCGACCGGAAGTGCCGTCGCGATGCCGCGAAAGCTCCATGCGCGGGAAAAATTGAGACCGTCGAGATGGACGATGAACGGATCCGACCGATCGTCGACGATCGCTGGCGTGACGAGCGCGGCTGGTCCGCGGTGCGCGAGCTCCGGCAGGAATCCGCCGAGCCAGCTCGCGAACACGGGCTGCGGCAGAACCCGCTGCATGAGATCCGCCTCGATCAACGCCGGCGACAGGATATCCGCGCCTGAGGGTTCCCACGCCGCCGGCGCATTGCGATCGTCGCCAAACCAGCGGCGCGCAGTATCCACGCACAATGCTTCCAACGCGGATTCGCGCACGGCACGCGCGTAGTCGAGCGCGAAAAGCAGTCCGAATGCGCTGTTGGCATGAAGTCCCATCCGCAACGGATACCGCTGAAGCGGCAGGTACGTGCGATAGCGGCGGACGATTTCATCGGCGAGCGGGGCTAGCGCAGCGGCCCAGCGCTGCGCGCGCGCATCATCGGCGCGCCGCAATTCATGCGCCAGCTCGAGCAGCCATGCCCACCCATACGTGCGCTCGAACGAGCGCGACTCCGGACGTTCGAGATAGGCGCACTCCTGCCCGATGTTGGCCGGCGTCAGATGACGATCGAAGAGATCGACGATCGCATCGGACTGCGGCAGGTCCGGTGCGAGCCGCCGCACACGCGCGAGCAGCCAATGCATATGCACGCACGAATGCCAGTCGAAGCTGCCGTAAAACGCCGGATGCAGCGAACGCGGACCGCGAAGATCGCCGGGGCCGCCCAGCACGTGGTCAGGCTTGTTCGGAAATTCACGAACGACGTTGGCCAGCGCGGTTTGCGCGAACGACGCGGCAAGCGATGCGGTCAGCGTGGCGGTCGCGGCCATGGCGGCCGGATTATACGGCGGGGCCTTCGATTAATGAGGCGACGTCCGCCGTCGGCAGGAAGGTTGCGATCTGCGGCGCAACGCCGGGATCGGGGTGTGCGGCGCCATTGCGGTTGAACCAGATCGCCGCGATCCCCGCTCCGGCCGCGCCGAGCACATCGTGTGTCCAGGAGTCGCCGACCATCACTGCATCGCCGGGCGTACAGTCGACGCGCTGCAACGCTGCCGCGAATATCCTGCCGTCGGGCTTGGCGGCGCCAATCTCCTCCGAGGTCACGAGCGCATCCACCGCCGGCGCGAGACCAAAGGTCGCGAGTTTTTCCGTCTGTTCGGCCAACGTGTTGTTCGTGACCACGGCGATCCTGACCCGGCCGCGCAGCGCCTGCAGCAGCTCCAATGCGCCAGCGACCCGGCATCGGCTCGCCTGGTAGACACGACGGTGCAGTTCCGCCGCGGCGCTCGCACGGTCGGGGTCCGCGCCTGCGTAAACAAAGAGCAGCCGGTACCGCTCGATGCGCGCGTCGGCGACGGTACGCTGGCCGAGTGCGACATCGTGATGCAACAGGTCGAGGATGCGCTGGTGCTCGGCGCCGAGCTCGTCGAGCGTGAGATGCTGGAGTTCGGGGAAGCGTTCGCGCACGCCGACCATCGCGGCGCGGCTCGCGTGCTGATGGTCGATCAGCGTGTCGTCGAGGTCGAAGAGGACTGCGCGGATCACCGGGAAATCAGCGCGTCACGCGGCCTCGCGGCTGGTGGAGCCGCTGGTGTCGCCAAACGGCCGCTGCGCGGCAGGCAGGTCTCCCCCACGGATCCCCGTCAAGCCGCTTCGCGGCTGGCCTTCTTCCGCTCATGGCCCTTGAGATACCGTTTGCGGATACGAATCGACTGAGGGGTCACTTCGACCAGCTCGTCGTCGGCGATGAATTCGACCGCGTATTCGAGCGTGAGGGCAATGGGCGGCACGAGACGAACGGCTTCGTCGGTCCCCGATGCGCGCACGTTGGTGAGCTGCTTGCCCTTGATCGGATTGACGACGAGATCGTTGTCGCGACTGTGGATGCCGATCACCATGCCTTCGTACAGCATTTCGCCTGGCGATACGAACATGCGGCCGCGATCCTGCAGCTTCCACAATGCGTATGCGACGGCGGGACCGTCTTCGGCGGACACCAGCACGCCATTGCGCCGCTCGGGAATGTCGCCCTTCACCGGCGCGTAGTTGTCGAACACATGGCTCATGAGCCCCGTGCCGCGGGTAATGTTCATGAACTCGCCCTGGAACCCGATGAGGCCGCGGGCCGGCACGCGATATTCGAGACGGGTGCGGCCCAGGCTGTCGGACTCCATGTTCGTAAGATCGGCTTTTCGCTGCCCGAGGGCTTCCATTACGGCGCCCTGATGCGCCTCCTCGACGTCGACCGACAGCGCCTCGTACGGCTCGCAGGTAACGCCGGCGACTTCGCGCAGCACGACGCGCGGCCGCGACGCCGCAAGCTCGAAGCCCTCGCGGCGCATGTTCTCGATCAGGATCGTCAAATGCAGCTCGCCACGGCCGGATACGAGGAACGCATCGGTGTCGCCGGTCTCCTCGACGCGCAACGCCATGTTCGTGAGCAACTCGCGCTGGAGCCGCTCGCGCAAATTGCGCGAGGTCACGTACTTGCCTTCGCGCCCGGCCAGCGGCGACGTATTGACCTGGAAGTACATCGAAAGCGTCGGCTCGTCGACCGTGATGGGCGGCAGCGCTTCCGGCGTTTCGACGGAAGCGAGCGTCGTCCCGATCGACAGCGCGTCGACGCCCGTGATGAGCACGATGTCGCCGGCCATCGCGGATTCGACGGGCGCGCGTTCGAGCCCGGAGAAGCCCAGCACCGTGCCGATCTTGGCCTTCGTGGGCACCTGCCCCTCGGCGAGCGGGCCGTTGAGCACCGCGACCTCCTGGCCTGGCTTCAACTTGCCGCGGCGGATGCGGCCGATGCCGAGGCGGCCGAGATAGCTCGAGTAATCGAGTGCGCTCACCTGGAACTGCAACGGACCATCGACGTCGCCTTCAGGCGCGGGCACGGCGCTGATGATCGTCTCGAACAGCGGCTGCATCGATCCGCCGGGTCCCGGCTCGCCGCTTTTCGCGACGTTGACGTCAAGCGTTGCCCAGCCATTCAGCGCGGATGCGTACACGACCGGAAAGTCGAGCTGGTCGTCGCTGGCACCGAGCTTGTCGAAGAGCTCGAATGTCTGGTTGACGACCCATTCGGCACGCGAACCGGGGCGATCGACCTTGTTGACGACGACGATCGGCTTCAATCCTTGCTGCAGCGCCTTCATCGTGACGAAGCGCGTTTGCGGCATCGGTCCTTCGACGGCGTCGACGAGCAGCAGCACGCCGTCCACCATGCTCAGCACCCGCTCGACTTCGCCGCCGAAGTCGGCATGCCCCGGCGTATCGACGATGTTGATGTGATGGCCGGCGTAGTTGACCGAGCAATTCTTGGCGAGGATCGTGATCCCGCGCTCGCGCTCGATGTCGTTGCTGTCCATCATGCGTTCGTCGATGTGCTGATGCTTGGCGAACGTGCCCGCCTGCACCAGCAACTTGTCGACGAGCGTCGTCTTGCCGTGGTCGACGTGGGCGATGATCGCGATATTGCGGAGGTCCTGGCGCAGCGAGGTCATGGGGATTCAGGTTTGGGCGGGCACCGGTTTACGCAAAGTGCACCGCAACAAAAGCCTTCGATTATACGCTGCAAACGGTGGGCCAGACCACGAATATTTTGAAAAATCCGCAACTTAGGCTACAATACGACTTCGGGCGGCCGTTCCGGTCACCGCCCAACCCGCGCAGGACTTGACGCATCGGCGTAACCCGCCATCGGACAGGTCCCGACGCAATCCCTCGCAACGTCAATGTAACGCTGCCTGGACCGGAAGCCGCGCACCGCGCGGTAGGCCGCGCCAGGAGTTTTTCAATGAGTATTACGAGCTTTGTCGAGCTCGGCTTGAGCCCGGAGATCTTGCGGGCCGTGACCGAGAGTGGCTATACCACGCCTACGCCGATCCAGGCGAAGGCGATCCCGGTAGTGCTGGCAGGACGCGACGTCATGGGCGGCGCGCAAACCGGCACCGGCAAGACCGCCGGCTTTGGGCTTCCCATCCTCCAACGATTGCAACCGCAGGCCAATACCAGCCCGTCGCCCGCGCGGCATCCGGTGCGTGCACTGATCCTCGCGCCGACGCGCGAGCTGGCGATCCAGGTCGAGGATCAGATCAAGGTCTACGGCAAGTACACCGGTCTTCGCTCGACCTGCGTATTCGGCGGCGTCGACATCAAGCAGCAACTGGCCATCGTCCGCGCCGGCGTCGAGATCCTCGTCGCCACGCCAGGCCGCCTGCTCGACCACGTCGAGCAGAAGAGCATCAATCTGTCGCATGTCGAGATCTTCGTTCTCGACGAAGCGGACCGGATGCTCGACATGGGTTTCATCCCGGACATCAAGCGGATCATGGCGCTGCTGCCGGCCGGCGTGAAACGGCAGAATCTGCTTTTCTCCGCCACGTTCTCCAATGAGATCAAGAAGCTCGCCGACCAGCTGCTCAACGCGCCGGAGCTGATCGAGGTCGCGCGCCGCAATACCGCGGCCGAGACGGTGACCCAGAGCGCCTACAAGTGCCCGCAGGACGCCAAGCGCGCGCTGCTCACGCACATCGTGCGCTCGCGCAATCTGCGGCAGGTGCTGTGTTTCGTGCGGACCAAGCACGGCGCGTCGCGGCTTGCACGGCAGCTGGAAAAAGATGGGCTGGAGACCTCCGCCATCCATGGCGACAAGACGCAGGGCGCGCGCATGGATGCGCTGGCCGCGTTCAAGGAAGGCAAGCTCGAAGTGCTGGTGGCGACCGACGTCGCCGCCCGCGGCCTTGACGTCGACGATCTGCCGCTCGTCGTCAACTACGAGCTGCCGCACGTCCCCGAGGATTACATCCATCGCATCGGCCGCACCGGGCGTGCGGGTGCGACTGGAGAGGCCATATCGCTGGTCGCGCCCGAAGAGGAAAAATATCTCGTCGAAATCGAGCGACTGCTGAAAGTGAAAATGGCCATCGAGAAGTTCGACGGCTTCGACCCGGTCGCCGCCGCCGTGCGGACGGCGTCGCCCCGGCCGCGCTCCTCCCACGCACCGCGCGCGGAAGGACGCGAGACGCCGCGCGCTTCGCATGCGCCGCGAGCCGAGACCCGCGCCGCGCCGCGCAGGGAACCTGCGGCACCGCGGAACGTGCCGTCGCGCAACACGCGCGAGCTCGAACGCGAAGAGGCGTATGCCCGCAATCCGGATCAACCAATGACCAGCGCGACCGCCAACGCAGGCGCTCATTCCCGTTCGGCGCTGGTCCACGGCCATGGCGGTCATGGTCACGCCAAAGGCAAGGCCAAGCCTGTCCCGGCGCTGCTTATGAAGCGCAAGTCGACGGAAACCGAGAGCGCCTGACACCCGGCAACATCACCGGCGCGCACGACGATGGATGGCGTCGCGCTGGTGGCCTACTGCCGCGCGGGATTCGAGGGCGAAGCCACTGCCGACCTTCGGCGCATTGCAGCGCGTGCGCCGCTCAGGCTGGCATTGTCCGGCGTGCCCGCCAGCGGGTACGTCATCGGGCAAGCCGAGGCCTACGACGACGCTGCATGGAAGCGCGCCGAAGCCGTGGCGCCGCCGATGTTCACCCGTAGTGTCTTTGCAGGCCTTGGTCCCGTCCCGCTCCTTTCGCCGCAGCCTGTGGCTGCGCCCGCCGACCGCGTTACGCCATTGCTCGCGGCCATCGAAACGATGGCTGGCCTGGTAGGCGTAGCCCCGCCGTGGCGCAGCGTCTGGATCGAGTTTCCCGACACCAACGACGGCAAGGAGCTCTCGACGCTCGCCCGCGGACTCGGTTCGCGTCTTTCGGGCGCATTGCGTTCCCGCGAACAGCTCGACGCCGAGGCGAAGCGCCGGCTGCATGTGTTTCTGCTCGACGGGCGCACCGCATTTGTCGGCGCGAGCGATGCGCAACGGAATGCGTGGCCGATGGGCATTCCGCGTTTGCGGATGCCGGGCGGCGCGCCGTCCAGGTCGACGCTCAAACTGGCGGAAGCGTTCGCCGCGTTCCTCGGTGAAGGCGACGCCGCGTTGTTGCGCCCCGGGTTGCGCGCCGTGGACCTGGGCGCGGCTCCGGGGGGCTGGACGTGGCAGCTCGTACAACGCGGCCTCAAGGTGACGGCCATCGACAACGGGCCGCTGAAGGGTTCGGTCGCGACCGACCCGCTCGTCACGCACTTGCGCGAAGACGGCCTGCGCTGGCGTCCCAAACGAGCGGTGGATTGGGTGACGTGCGACATCGCCGAGCAGCCGCTGCGCATTGCCGAATTAATGGCGCATTGGATCGCCGATGGCGCGGCAAGGCGCGCGATCTTCAATCTCAAGCTGCCGATGAAAAAACGCTACGATGAGGTGCAGCGGTGCGAGCAGCGGATCGGCGAAATCCTGAGGCGCGCCAAGGTGCGCTACACGCTACGTATCAAGCAGCTCTACCACGATCGCGAGGAAGTCACCGCGTATCTTGGGCGGGTGGATTGATGCCACCACGCGTACCTCTCATCCACGCAACCGGTCGTATTGCGGTCGCAGCTTTTCCAGCGTGGCCGAGAAGCTGGCGAGGCGGGAACGCTCCAGTTCGACGACCGCCGCGGGCGCCCGCGCGACAAAGCTCTCGTTGCCGAGTTTCGCGTGGACCCTGGCGATTTCGGCCTCGATTCGCGCAATCTCCTTGCCGATGCGTTCGCGTTCGGCCGCGGGATCGACCTCGATGCGCAGCATCAGCTTGAACGGGCCGGCGATGGCTACGGGTGCATCGGTGACCGGAAGCTCGGCGACGATCTTCACCTCCGATAATTTGGCCAGCGGAAGCAGGTATGACGTGAACTCTGCAAGCATCGCGGCATCACCGGTGGCAATCAGTGGAACTCGCACTGCCGGCGACAGCTTCATCTCGCCGCGCAGCTCGCGGCACGCCGTGACGATCTCCTTGAGTGCCGCCATGCGCGCATTCGCGGTCGCATCGACGCGATTGAAGTTGGCCTTCGGGAATGGCTGCGTCGAAATCGACTCGCCGCTTTTCCCCGCCAGCGGCGCAACAGTCTGCCACAGCTCCTCGGTGATGAACGGCATGAACGGATGCGCGAGGCGCAGCGTCGCCTCGAGCTCGCGCACGAGAACGGACCGCGAGCCGCGCGCGGCCGCCTGGTCGCCGCTCGCATCGGCCTGCGCGATCTGCACCTTGGCGAGCTCGACATACCAGTCGCAATATTCGTCCCACACGAATTCGTAGAGCGCCTTCGCCGCGAGGTCGAAGCGGTACTGGTCTATGTTGTTCGCGATGTCGTGCTTGGCATGCTGCAGCCGGCCGAGGAGCCAGCGGTCGACGAACGTAAGCGTCTTCGGGAGCGTGTCATTCTCGCCGCAATCCTTGCCTTCGACGTTCATCAGCACGAAGCGCGTGGCGTTCCACAGCTTGTTGCAGAAATTGCGGTAGCCGTCGCAGCGGTTGAGGTCGAAGTTGAGCGTGCGGTTGAACGTCGCGAGCGACGCGAACGTGAAGCGCACGGCGTCGGCGCCGAACGACGGGATGCCATTGGGAAACTGCTTGCGGGTGCGCTGCGCGACTTTCTCGGCCTGCCGCGGGTCCATCATGTTGCTCGTGCTCTTCGTCACCAGTGTCTCGACATCGATGCCGTCGATCAGGTCGATCGGATCGAGCACGTTGCCCTTCGACTTCGACATCTTCTGCCCTTCCTGGTCGCGGACGAGGGCATTGATGTAGACGTCGCGAAACGGGACGTGGCCGGTGAAGTAGGTCGTCGTCATGATCATCCGCGCGACCCAGAAGAAGATGATGTCGAAGCCGGTGACCAGCACCGACGACGGGAGGAACGTCCTCAGCTCCGGCGTATCGTCCGGCCAGCCGAGCGTCGAGTGACACCACAGCGCCGACGAGAACCACGTATCCAGAACGTCCTCGTCGCGCGTGAACGACTGCGGGTCGCGGCCGAGCTTGGCCAGCGCTTGCGCCCGCGCGTCGGCTTCGTTGCGCGCGACATAGACGTTGCCCGCGTCGTCATACCACGCGGGAATCTGGTGACCCCACCATAGCTGACGCGAGATGGTCCAGTCCTGGATGTTGTTGATCCAGTTGTAGTACGTCGAAATCCATTCCGGCGGCACGAAATGCACCGTTTCGCCGGTGCCCGGCGCACTCGCCGGCAACCCTTCCGCGCTGACCGCGGCGAGGCAAAGATCCTGAATCGATTTGCCAGGGAAGAACGGATGGCTCGCGGGAGCAGGCTTGCGCATGTCGACAAACCATTGGTCCGTCAACATGGGTTCGATGACTTCCCCGGTACGCTCGCAACGCGGTAGGACCATCGCATGCGTCTTTTCGGACACAAGGAGCTCAGCGGCAGCGAGATCGGCCAGCACCGCCTTGCGCGCCGCATAGCGATCGAGACCGCGATATTTTGCCGGCGCGTTGCCGTTGATCGTCGCGTCGAGCTCGAATACGGTAAGTGGCGTCAGGCCGTGGCGCTGGCCGATCTGCCAGTCGTTGAAATCGTGCGCCGGCGTGATTTTCACCGCGCCCGTCCCGAACTCGCGGTCGACCTGGTCATCCGCAACGATCGGAATCGTGCGACCGGTCAGCGGCAATGTCACCATCTTGCCGACCATCGCGCGATAGCGATCGTCTTCGGGATTTACCGCGACTGCGACGTCGCCGAGCATCGTTTCCGGCCGTGTCGTGGCAACGACCACTGAACCGCTGCCATCAGCCATCGGATAACGAATCTGCCAGATCTTGCCCTGCACTTCCTCATTCTCGACTTCGAGATCGGACACCGCGGTGCCGAGCTTCGGGTCCCAATTGACCAGCCGCTTGCCACGATAGATGAGGCCGTCGTCGAAGAGCCGCACGAAGGTTTCGAGCACCGCGGCCGACATACCCTCGTCCATCGTGAACCGCTCGCGCGACCAGTCGGCAGAGACGCCCAGCCGCCGCATCTGTCGCGTGATCGTCGAGCCCGATTCCTCCTTCCATGCCCAGACGCGCTCGACGAACTCCGCGCGTCCGAGATCGCGGCGCGACTTTCCCGCCATCTTGAGTTGTTGCTCGACGACGATTTGCGTCGCAATGCCGGCGTGATCGGTGCCGACCTGCCACAACGTGTTGTCGCCGCGCATCCGGTGGTAGCGGATCATGAGGTCCATCAGCGTTTGCTGGAACGCATGCCCCATGTGCAGCGAGCCGGTGACGTTCGGCGGTGGCAGCTGGACGCAGAACGGGGCGGCATCGGTCCGCATCGACGGGCGGAAGAGACCGCGGGATTCCCAGAAGGGATACCACCTCGCCTCGATGGCGTGGGGTTCGAAGCTTTTGGCGAGTTCCATGATCAGCGTGCCTTGTGAGCGCGCATGTGTGGGCGCAAAAGCTTGAATTGTAACGGAACGAGGCAGGAGCCCGCCCGGGTGCTGCGCGGCAGCGCCGTCAGGACGGCTTGGGTTTTTGAAGCTGCTCGCGCATCCGATCGCGTTCGCTGTCCTCGGACTCGATCAACCGGTAGGCGGTGTAGTACTTGAAGATGTTGGCGACATAGGTCACGGTTTCCGGACCGATCTTGTCGGCGGCGACGAGCTCGACGTAGTTGAACCAGCGGTTGGGGTCAAGCCGACAGCAACGACCTTAGTCGAGCGGGCACCGGACATGAACGGCAAGCGTCAGTCTACGAGACCCATCGCGCGCCATACCGGCCACGCCGCAATCACCGCCAAGAGCACCAGCGGACCCCACCACCACGCCAGTGGCCGCGCATCTCGATGCGAGAATAATTCGCCGGACCCATGGTAGAAAGCCAGATACACCGTGCTCTGGTACGGCAGAAACCAGACTTGCGTGGCAACCAGGCATATCAGCGCAATCAGGAACGGATTGACATGGGCTGCACCTGCCACCGGCAGCGCGACCAGTGTCAGCAGCGGCGCCGCCGCCTGCCAGCGGATGACGAAGGACAGTGCAAAGCCTACCAGTGTGAGCGCAACGCAGAACAGGAGGCTGTTCGAAGCGAGCGCACCAATCGGATCGGCCAGGCGCGACGCAAGCCACGCATCGACGTGCAGCGTCTGGAACACCGTTGCGAGGCTCGTGATCACGCCGAAGAACACGAGAAACGGCCAGTTCACGCCGGTGCGCAGCATCGTGGTGTCGAGCGCTCCCCCGGCCGCCAGCGCCGCGAGCGCGGCAACGCCGAGCCATGCGCCATGAATGCCATGCAACGGCTCGGTCAGAAATCCCGCGATCAATCCGGCCAGCACGACGACGCAGATTTTTTCCTGGCGGCGCATCGGACCTAGCACCGCGCGTTGCAGCGCGAGACGATCGCCGACGTTGCTTGGCAAGGCCTCCGGTCGATACGTCACCAATATCGCGGCCAGTGAAGCGCCCAGCAGCACGGCGTGCAACGGAAGGGCGGCGACGAACCAGCGCGCGAAGTCGAATTCCGCGCGAATTGCGGGCGGCAACAGTCCATGCACCAGCAGGCCGACCGATGAACCGGTGAAGAACAGCGCGGCCATTTGTCCGAAGCCGACAAACGAAGCGAGCGCGAGGCCGGTCGCCGCACGCCCGCCTGCGCCGTAGCCCAGCGCTTCCGCGACTTCGCGCACCATCGGCGCCGCCAGCGCCGCACGGCTCGTTGCATTGGGTAGCGTAGGCGTCACCGCGGTACCCACCAACGCAAGCGTCACGCAGCGGCGCGCAAAGCCCGCCGGCTTGCGGCCGAGCGCGAGGAGTGCAATGCGATAGAGAAGCCCGGAGTTGCCTACCGCAACGCCGACAGCGAGCACTGTGAGCACCAGCACCCATGCCTGCGTCGCGAAGCCATCGAGCGCCGCACGCGGTGGAACGACGCCGCCGACGACCCACACAGCGAGAAGACCGAGCGCAACAACCGCTTCCGGTAACGCTTCGGATGCAAACAAAATGGCGGCGGCGATCAGCGTGAGCAATGCCCGCCATCCTTCGGTGCTCAAGCCTGCGGGTGCTGCCGCTGTCCAGAACAGCAGCGGCACGATTGCGAATGCCAGGCCGATGAGCTTGATCGACGTAAACCGGCGTTCGGGCGGCCCGACGACGCTCATTGTCTCGTTGCTTCCCGTTCCTTCTTCCACTATCGCGCGCACGCCCTCGCCAAGCGCTGGCGTAGTCGCCATCAGCCGTTGCACGTCGGCATCGGCGCCGGCGGCGCGATAGGCGGCCAATGCATCGGCGACATGGCCGTCGCGTTCGAGCTCGCGCGCCACGCCGCGCAGACGTGCGGCGATGGCCTCCCGTCGGCCTTGCGCATCGATGCGGCGCCGAATCACGTCGCGAATGGCAGCCGGCATCGAATAGCGGCCGTCGCGCTCCCGCAGCAACGGCGCAAGGCTTGCAAGCTTCGGCAGCGGCTCCGCCGCTCGACCGCCCGAATCCGCGAGGCGCGACACCACACGCGACGGCGGCATCTCGAACAACGCCGCGGCTTCGCTAAGGTCGCGTTGCTCGGGCGCAAGCGCCGCCATCCGTTCCGCGACCCACTGCTCGAGCTCGTGCTGCAGCTCGCCAAGTGCGCGCCGCGCGCGGGCGAGCTCCATCCCCATCGCACGACTCAACGCGAGCATCAGCTCGGGCTCAGCGCGCAACAGCGTATGAACGCGATGCTTCGGCAGCACCCAGACGCGAATCGGCGTGACCGCCACGACGCTCGACGATCGCGGCTGGTCGGTCAGCAATGCAAGCTCGCCGAACACCTCGGGTGGATGAATCAATCCGATGCGCGAGCCGGCGACGCGACGCTCGGCCGTGCCTTCGCGCATGATGTACAGCGCGTCGCCCTGCCCTCCGACCTCGAACACGACGGTGCCGGCGTCGAACCAGCTGTCCTCGAGGACGCCGGCAAGCTTGGCGAGATCGACCGGATCGAGCGGCGCCAGGAACGGGACAGCCGCGAGCGCCCGAGCCGCCGCGGTGGGTTGCTCCGAGTCGCTCACACTACGGCGCCTTTAGCGCCGGCGATTACCGGAGAGTCGGAATGGAAGGCTTGGCGGCGGGCGCCACATCGACGCGGCCGGCGTCGGTCATCCGGTAAAGCACTCCGGACGGATCGTCCTTCACCACCGCGAACTTACCGCCGATGACGATCGGGTCGAACGTGTAATTCACCCCCGTCTTCGCCTCCACTTCGACGAGCGCGTCCGGGCCAGCCGGCAGGCAGAATTGACAATGCGGCGGTACTGCGGAAATGAGGAAACGTTTCTGCTTGTCGCCGATGTCGAGCGGGATCATGAAGCCTTCCACTTTCACATCCCTGCGATCGAGCGCGAGGATGTCGCGCGAGAATTCCGCGACGACCTTGCCGCCCTGCTTTACCGGCTGGACCTGGGCTAGCGTCTTCCACGGGACGACGCCTGCGCGTTCGGGCAGCAGCATCCCGCTGAAATCGGTCGCGTTCGGTAATCCGCTGCCCGGTATTGCCGTATCGAGGGCTGCGGCAGGACCCGCGCAGACGAGCGCGGCCGTCAAAATCGCGAGTATTCGCATGCTCTGCATTTCAGCCATCCGCTAACGTGGGCCCATGCCGCCACATCGCAACCATTATACGCGCGACCCCATAGCAGGGAGGGACTACGCCGATTGGGCGGCGACGGGCATTGGTTGGCCACTGCCAAGGCGGCGCCGATTGATGTCGCGTCGGGACGCGCCGTTCGGTGCGAATTCTCAAAGCGCAATCGGAATTCCCTCGCGTTGCACTGCTTCGCCGCTCGCGCTGCCCGCCATTCGACGGCCCACGGCCTCGGCCACCGCCGACAGCTTTCGCATCAGCCGCGTGAATTCGGGCGGCGTCAGCGCCTGGTCCGCATCGCACCACGCCTCGGGCGGATTCGGATGAACCTCGACCAGCAGGCCGTCGGCGCCCGCGGCCACCGCGGCGCTCGCCAGCGCCGATACCATCCATGCCTTGCCGCCGGCGTGCGACGGGTCGACGATCACCGGCAAATGCGTTTCGCGCTTCAGCACGGGGATTGCCGTCACATCGAGGACATTGCGGTACGCCGTCTCGAACGTGCGAATGCCACGTTCGCACAGGATGATCCGGTGATTGCCGCCCGCCGCAATGTATTCCGCCGCCATCAGCCATTCGCTGATCGTCGCGCTCATGCCGCGCTTCAGGATCACCGGGACGTCGACGCGACCCACTTCCTTCAGCAAGTCGAAATTCTGCATGTTGCGCGTTCCGATCTGGATGACATCGACCTGCTCGCGGAGGAATACGTCGAGCATGCGTACGTCCATCAACTCGGTAACGACCGGCAAGCCGTGCCGCGCGGCCGCGTCCTTGAGCAGCTTCAGACCGTCGATCCCTGCCCCCTGGAATGCGTAGGGACTGGTGCGCGGCTTGAACGCCCCGCCGCGCATCAATCGTGCCCCACCGGCAGCGACCGCCGCCGCGGCCGCGCGCATTTGCGGCTCGGTTTCGACCGAGCACGGCCCGGCGATCATTTGCACGGCTTCACCGCCGATCGGAATCCCGCGAACACGCACGAGGGTGCTCGCCTTGTGCCACTCACGCGCGACGAGTTTGTACGGTTTCACGATGTGGAGCGCGCGCTCGACGCCGGGCAGCGTCTCGAACATGTCCGGCGAGAGCTTGCGCTCGTCGCCAATCGCGCCGATCAGCGTGCGCTCGGTGCCGCGCGAAACATGGACGCGCAGGCCCTCCGCCAGGATGCGTGATTCGACGGCGGCGATCGCGCTTTCGCCGGCGTCCGGTTGCATGACGATGATCACGGCAATGCTCCTTGTGGTGACGAAAAAATTCGGGCGGCCTTTGGGGCCGCCCGAATCGTGGAATCCTTGTCTGCTACTGCCGGAAGTCTACGGTCGCGCCTGCCCCTCTGGGTTCGTGGCCCAGAAATAGTATGCAAACGCATAGGTGCGCGCTGCCGGTGGCGTAGCTTGGCCGAACTTCATGAAACCAGTCTAGCAATAAAACTGGGCGCGCGCAAATCGCGTGCGGACGTGCCAAAAACACTCCGCGCTGCGCGCTCCATGTTTTTGTCCCGAAGACAGTTCGAGGGGAAGCTTCGGGCGGCCGCGCGCTTCCCCCCGGAAACTGCACGAAGCGCGCCGATCGCCGCCGCTGCGCGGCTCGCTCAGTAGCGCGCAGGCACGCTGACAGCCTTCGATGGGCGCAAGCGTTCATTGGTGCTTTCAATCCGCATACGCGCGCCGGCCTTCGATGAACGCGAGCGGTCATTGGGGCATTCAATCCGCATGCGCGCGCTACCGAACGGCCGCGAAGCGGCTTATGATCCGCGCGCTTCGTGCCCTTTCTACACGAAGAGCGCGCGGCCGCCCGAAGCTCTTCGTGCAAACTTACTCGGGACAAAAACACGGAGCGCGCAGCGCGCAGTGTTTTTGGCACGTCAGGCCCTCACGATTTGGTCACGTCAGTGCGCCACCTTTCGATCTCGCGCTCGATCGCCTCGGCGACGTAGGCACGCAGCAATTCACCGACATGGAGATTGATCGTCGCCACCAGATCCGCGCTGGCGCGATCTACAATCGGTTGCAGACGTTGGCCCAATTGTTCGCGCAACCCGGTGTCGGTGAAAAGGTCGATGCGCTGCAGTACCTGCATCCGGATCTCTTCGGCAGCCAGATCCCAGCGCGCCTGGTCGTCCCACTGCGAGCTTTTCTCCGGAGCGATGCCGGCTTCCGCGGGCTCGGTTGCCAGCCCTTCAGGCTCGGAAGTCGCGGGCGTTAACTGAGGTTCCGGCGCAGTCAGCCCTTCGGGCTCAAGGGTCGCGGACGTTAGCTCAGGTTCCGGCGCAGTCAGCCCTTCAGGCTCAGAAGTCGCGGGCGTTAATTCGGGTTCCGGCGCAGCCGCTGCTTCGGCCGCCTCCAGCATCGCCGGTTCGTCCGGCAACCCTTCGCCATCTTCCGATGCTACCGATGATGACGCCGTGGGCGCCTCGGGTGGCGGCGCGACTGGAGGCGGAGACGGCACTGGCACTGCCGCGGCCAACGCCGCCGCGAGCGCGGCCGCCGATGGCTCTTCCGCTTGCGCGGTCAGCGGTGACGGCATGTTCGCATCCGTCGCCGGCGGCGCCACATCGGGTCCCGGCGAATCGGACGGCACCTCTGCCGGCGGGGCGAGTTCGTCGTCGAACTCTGCCTCGACAGCGGATGTGAGCTCGATCTCTTCGTGTTCGGCCGACGCGAGCAGCCCCTGGTCGACCTCCTTCGCGAGCTTGACCGGCGGCACGACTGCGATCGAATCCGGCTCCTCGCCGATGATCGACGGCTGGGCTTCGTCGAAATCGAGCCAGTCGGACGCCTCGCCTTCCTGCATCACCAAATCCGTGGTGACGGCGACCGGCGATTCGATGCGTTCCGTCAACGTTGGTATCGAATCCGTCGACGACGACGCGGCCACGTCGTCGTCATCCACGCTTTGCCGGCCAAGCAACGACGCTTCGTCGATCGGTACAGCGTCCGTGAGCACTGGAATGTCGTCGATCGCCGCCGCGCGATTCCGGCGCATCAGCGCGTCCGCCTGTTCGAGCAGCTCGCGCGCCGTGGGCATCGCGCTACCCTCGTTCGCTCATGTCGTGCGCGCGCAGCTCGTAGCCGCGCTCACGATAAAAGCGATAACGATCGCGTCCGGCTTGCGCATCGTCGACGCCAACGATTTCCGCCAGCCGCTCGAAGCGGCTGAAGAACGGCGGCGGTTCGGCGCACAAGTTGACGAGCACCGCCGCCGGTCCGGCGTGATCCGGCCGATGGTCGATCCAGATCGGGGTTTCCGATGCCACCTTGCTGTCCATCCGGCAGTGCGGCACGAAGCCGGTAGCGGGCGTCGTCCACAGCAGGCGATCGAGCGCATCGGTCGTCGCGGCATCCGGCGTGACCACGCGCACGCTGCCATGCGCGGCCACGGCTTTCACGGCGAGGCGTGCGGCCACCGCCAGGCGGTCTTCGACGTGCGTGTAGAAATCGATCGTCGTCATGCCAAGCCCGGTGCAATACGCGTCACGCCGCTGGATTCTCCTGCGCGAGCAGCCATGTCGCCAGCAGCGGCACGGGCCGCCCGGTGGCGCCCTTCTCCTTGCCCTCTTTCCACGCCGTGCCCGCGATATCGAGATGAGCCCAGTCGTATTTCTTCGTGAACCGCGACAGAAAACAGGCGGCGGTGATGCTGCCGCCGGCACGGCCGGCGATATTCGCGAAATCGGCGAAATTGCTGGAGAGACCGTCCTGATAATCCTCCCACAATGGCATCTGCCACGCACGGTCATACGCATCGTCACCGGCGGTCAGGAGCGCTCGCGCCAGCGTTTCATTGTTGCTGAACAGCCCGCTGGCGACATGGCCAAGTGCGACGACCATGGCGCCGGTCAGCGTGGCGATATCAACTACGGCTTCCGGTTCGTAGCGCTCGGCGTAGGTCAGCGCGTCGGCGAGGATCAGCCGGCCTTCCGCGTCGGTATTGAGGACTTCGACGGTCTGCCCGGACATGCTGGTGACGATGTCACCGGGCTTGGTCGCATGGCCTGACGGCATGTTCTCGCACGCCGGGATCAGGCCGACCACGTTGACCTGCGTCTTCATTTCGGCGATCGCGCGCAACGTGCCGAGAACTGCAGCGGCACCGCACATGTCGAACTTCATCTGGTCCATGTCGAGGCCGGGCTTCAACGAAATGCCGCCGGTGTCGAAAGTGATGCCCTTGCCCACGAGCACGCACGGCTTGGCCTTTCGTTGCGACTGCATGTATTCGAGAATGATGAACCGCGGCGGCTGGTCGCTTCCGTTGCTCACCGACAGGAACGAGCCCATGCCCAGCTCTTCACATTCTTTCCGGTCGAGGACGCGCACGTGAATATCGGGAAATTGCGTCGCCAGCTCGCGCGCCCGTTCGCCGAGATAGGTGGGCGTGCAGACATTGCCGGGCAAATTGCCGAGATCGCGCGCCAGATCCATCCCATGGGAAATCGCGAGTCCCTGCGCGGCGGCCTTTTCGCCGGCGGTCAGATCGGAGCGTTGCGGCACCGACAACGTGAGCTTGCGCAGCGGCCGGCGCACCTCCGTGGGCTGGCTTTTCATCTGCTCGAAGCGGTACACCGCCTCCATCGCCACCACCACCGCGTGCTCGACGCGCCAGACCACTTCGCGCCGCTTGACCTTCTCCTCGGTCAGGTACAGGACCGCCTCGTAGGAACCGGTTTCGTTCAGCAGCTTGACGGCCGACCGGATCGCGGAGCGGAATTCGCGGTCGCGAAAATCGCGCTCCTTCCCCAGGCCGACCAGCAGCACGCGGTCGGCCAGCGTGCCGCGCACATTGTGCAGCAGCAGCGTGGCGCCCAACTTGCCCTCCATGTCACCGCGGCGGATGATTTCGCTGATATAGCCGTTGCTGGCCCGGTCGATCAGCTCCGCCGACAATGACAGCTTGCGGTTGTCGAACACCCCGACGACGACACAAGCACTGCGCTGCTTCTCGGGGCTTCCGCTTTTTATGGTAAATTCCATCGCGATCCCTCGTCTCCCGCTTCGGCGTTTTGTTGCCGTTACACGTCTTGCCGCGCATTATCGGCAAATCTTCCCTAAAAAGTCAAAACTTTTCCCGGCGTCATGATTTTCCGCCGTAGCCTCGTAAGAGAGCTGACCGCGACGGCGATCGGCCTGTTCGTGGTCCTGTTGGGCATCCTGTTCACGCAGTCGGTGATCCGCATCCTGGCGCGCGCGGCTGGGGGCGCGGTGGCGACCGAGGGCATCCTGGCGCTCATCGGCTTCAACGCGATGTTCTATCTGAACCTGCTGTTGTCGGTCGCGTTATTCCTCACCGTGCTGCTGACGCTTTCACGCTGGTATCGCGACAGCGAGATGGTGGTCTGGTTTACGTCCGGCCAGTCGCTCACCGCATGCCTGAAGCCGATCCTCATGTTTGCCGCGCCGTTTTTGGCCGCGATCATCCTGTTGTCGCTCTTCCTGTCGCCATGGGCGGAGCAGCGCAAGATCGAGTTCGAGCGCCAGCTGGAATCGCGGGACGAGATTTCGATCCTCTCGCCCGGACTCTTTCGTGAATTCAAGCGTGCCGGCATCGTCGTCTATGTCGAAAGCATCAACCCGATCGACGGGCGCATCCGCAACGTATTCCTGCATTCGGTCGACGATGCGAAGGACGCCACCACCGTCGCGCGCCTCGGGCATCTCGTCGAAGAGCCCAATGGCGACCGCTTCGTGGTGCTGGAAGATGGCCGGCGCTACGAGGGCAAGCCGGGGTCGGCCGATTTTCGGCTGATCGAATTCGACAAGCTGGGCCGGCGCATCGAGCCCGCGGAGGCGCGCGCGCTGCCCACGTCGAACAAGGCGATCCCGACCGCCGCCTTGCTGGTGGCCGACGGCCGCAGTGAACGCGCCGAGCTGTTCTGGCGGCTGTCGGTGCCAATCCTCGCGCTGGTGCTGACCTTGCTAGCGATCCCGCTGGCGTACGTGAATCCGCGCATGGGACGCTCGTTCAACCTGATCGCCGCGGCGTTCCTGTACATGCTCTATACCAACTGCATCAACATCGTGCAGAGCATGATCGCACAAGGGACGCTCGATCTCTGGCTCGGGCTCCTCGTGCCGCACGTCGCCGCGCTCATGGTCGTGTTCCTGCTCTTTCGCCACCAGCTGTCCATCACGGGGCTGTTCGGACGCAGGACGCGCGCCCAACCGGCCTGATCGCCATGCGCACGCTGACGCGCTACATCGGACGCGACGTCCTGTTCGCCACGCTGTTGCTGTTCGTCGCGCTGATCGGCCTGTTCACGTTTTTCGACCTCATCAACGAAATGCGCGATGTCGGCCGCGGCGGCTACACGCTGCCCACAGCGTTCCTCTACGTCACGCTGCATATTCCGTCGCGGATCTACGAGCTGTTTCCCGTGGCGGCGCTGATCGGAACGTTGTTCGCGATCTCGCAATTCGTCGCCAATTCCGAGTTCACCGTGATGCGCGCGTCCGGCGCTTCGATCATGCAGGTCGGCTGGGCGGTCGTCCGCGTGGGAATCCCGCTCGCGATCGTGACGTTTCTTGCCGGCGAATACGTCTCGCCGCCGGCGGAGCGGCTTGCGCAAACCGTGCGCGCCGCGGCGATGGGCAACGCCTCCGGCGTCGTCGCGCAACAGTTCGAGTCCGGATTCTGGTTCAAGCAGGACCTGACGTTCGTCAACATCCGGACGGTGCTGTCGGACATGACGCTCGTCGGCGTGCGCATCTACGAATTCGATCGCGACCTGCGGTTGACCGCAGTTCGCAGCGCCGAGACCGGGCACTTCGCGGGCCAGGGCCGGTGGAATCTCGAGCAGGTGAAGGTGACGGAAATCGGTCGCGATTCGGCGACTGTCTCATCGCTGAAAAGCTGGACATGGGAATCGGTGCTGCAGCCGTCGATTCTCACCGTCTATCAAGTCGCGCCGGAGCGGCTGGCGCTCTCGACGCTCTACGACAACATCCGCGTGCTGGGCAGCAATGCGCAGAAGACCTCCCGCTTCGAAATCGCGCTCTGGTCGAAAGTGCTCTATCCGGTCGCGGTCATCGTGATGATGATGCTGGCGCTGCCTTTTGCGCAGTTCCAGCGCCGCCAGGGCGGCGTCGGTTTCCGGATCTTCGCCGGCACTATGCTGGGGCTCGCTTTCTGGCTGATCGAACGTCTGTTCTCGTACCTGGGCGTGCTAAACGATTGGCCGCCGTTCTTCTCGGCGGCCTTTCCGCTGATCGCCTTCGCGAGCGTCGCCGTCGGCATGCAGTATTACATCGAGCGGCGCTAGCGGGCCGGTCATGCCCAATCCAGCGGCGGCGGGCGCCCGTCGGCTGGCGAATTCCCGCCCCCGGTAGGTAAAAGTACGAATAGTACGGCGCGCGGAACTGGGCGATCCTTCGCCCCATGGATCCTATCGACAATCCGGCCGGCGACCGCGCGTGCGACGCCGTCGTGGCGGCAGATGCCCGGCTGATCCTCGCCGAAGGCATTGACGCCGTCGCCTTCGCGGAGCTGGTTCGGCAAACGAACCTCTACGCCGCGCTGCAGAAGATCAACCGGACCATCGTCCAGGTCAAGGGCCGCGGCGCGCTGCTCCAGGAGATTTGCCGGATCGCGGTCGACCATGGTCGCTTTCGCCTCGCCTGGATCGGGCTGGTCGACCCGCACAATGGGCGACTCGAACGGGTGGCGGGACACGGTTTCGCGCTGCAGGGTCCCGGTCTGGCGGATTACGACTACCTGTCCGCGCACGGCAAGATCACGGCGGTCACGATCCAGACGGCCGACCATCAGGTGGTCAACGATCTCCTGAGCGATCCGCGTTTTCCGGACGTCACGGATATCCCTGCGGAGGCCGGAATCCGCTCGATGATCAGCTTGCCGCTGCAGGAAGACGAGCGCGTCGTCGGCGTGCTCAACCTGTACGGCGACACATCGGGGTTGTTCAGCGCCTCGTTGATCGCGCTCCTTGACGAGATGGCGATGGTCATCTCCTTTGCCCTCGGCAACATCCGGCGCGAGCGTGACCACCGCGCCGCTGAGCGTGCGCTGCGGGCCAGCGAGGAACAATTCCGGGAGCTCGCCTCCAACGTGCCCGATGTGTTCTGGATCGCCGACGCGACCGACAAGCGCCTGCTCTACGTCAGCCCTGCGTACGAGCGTATCTGGGGACGTCCCGTTGATCATCTCGGCGCCGACGACTTCGGTTGGCTGGATGCCATTCACCCCGCTGACCAGACCCGGGTGCGGGTCAACTACGAACGCGGGCTGTTGACGGAATTCGACGAGGAATTCCGCGTGGTCCGCCCCGATGGCTCGATGCGCTGGGTGCATGCGCGCGCCTTTCCGGTGGCCGACCAATCGGGCAAGGTGGTCCGCGTCACCGGGATCGCGCAGGACATCACCGATCGCCGGGACTACGAGGCGAGGCTGCGCCACCTCTCGCACTTCGACGGCTTGACCGGATTGCCCAATCGCGCGTTGTTCCATGATCGGCTGAAACAGACCTTGGCCCATGCGGAGCGGATCGGCCGCGCGCTCGCCGTGATGTTCGTCGATGTCGACCACTTCAAGCTGGTCAACGACACGCTCGGTCATGCCGCCGGCGACCTGCTTCTGCAGGAGGTGGCGCAGCGCCTGTCGCGCGTCGTGCGCCCGATCGACACCATAGCGCGATTGAGCGGTGACGAATTCGCATTGGCGTTATCCGATCTTGCGGCGGCCGAAGACGCAGTGCCGGTCGCGGAGCAGATCATGGCCGCATTCGAGCCGCCGTTCGAGATCAACGGGAACGAGGTCTTCGTGACGCTCAGCATGGGCATCGCGTCGTATCCCGCGGACAGCGCGAACTGCGATGCGCTGCTGCGCAACGCCGATATCGCGACGTACCGGGCCAAGGAGCTCGGACGCGGCAACTTCCAGTTCTACGCCGCGGAAATGAACGCGCGCTCGCTCGAACGACTGAACCTCGGCAATCATCTGCGGCGCGCGCTGGAGCGGAACGAATTCTCTCTTCAGTATCAGCCCAAGGCCGAGCTCGCGACCGGCACCATCACCGGCGTCGAGGCGCTGCTTCGGTGGAACAACGCCGAGCTGGGTGACGTATCGCCCGCGCGGTTCGTCCCCATTCTCGAGGAGAACGGCCTTATCGTCCCCGTCTGCGAATGGATCCTGAAATCCGCGTGCGAGCAGATACGGGCCTGGCTGGAGCAGGGAATTGTTCCGGTGCGGATCGCCGTCAACCTTTCCGGTCGCCAGCTTCAACAGGCGGACCTCGACGTGCGCATCAAGGCCATCCTCGACGAGCGCGGCGTCGACGCGCGCCTGATCGAGGTCGAGGTGGCGGAAGGCGTCCTCATGCAACATGCGCCGCAGGTCACCGCCATGCTGGGCAAGCTCAAGGCGATGGGAATCAGGGTTGCGATCGACGACTTCGGAACGGGCCACTCCAGCTTGAGCCACCTCAAGCGATTTCCGCTCGATACGCTCAAGATCGACCGCTCCTTCATCAAGGACGTCATCATGGATGTGGACGCGGCGCTGATCACGAAGGCCGTGATCTCGATGGCCGGCAGCTTGCGCCTGCGCGTCGTTGCCGAGGGGGTCGAAAGTCAGGCGCAGCTTGCTTTCCTTGCCTCGTGCGGGTGCGACGAGATCCAGGGCTATTACTTCTCACCGCCGGTGTCCGCCGACGACTGCACGCGGATGCTCAGGGACCAGCGCAAGCTGGCGCTCCCGTCCTCGGGCGCGAACGACGAGGGGCGCACGCTGCTGCTGGTCGACGACGAGACCAGGATCCTGTCGGCGCTGAAGCGCGTACTGCGCCGCGATGGCTATCGCATCCTGACCGCCGGCAGCGCAGCCGAGGGGCTCGAGCTGCTCGCCTGCAACAAGATCGCCGTGGTGGTTTCGGATCAGCGGATGCCCGAGATGGCGGGCGTCGAATTCCTGCAGCGCGTGAAGGACCTCTATCCGGATGTCGTCCGCATCATGTTGAGCGGGTATACCGATTTCCACAGCATCACGGACGCCATCAATCGCGGGGCGGTCTACAAATTCCTGACCAAGCCATGGGATGACGAGCAGTTGCGCGACAACATCGGCGAAGCGTTTCGCCGCTACGAACCGGTGGCGCAAAGCGGTCGCCAGCCGCGCGACGCGCGCAAGATCGATCCCGAAGCGCACGATCGGCCGTCCACCCCCTCGCAGCCGGCGGCCGACATGGCGCGCGCCGACTAGCCGCGCCACGAATGCTCCCAATGGACATCTGCACCGACCACCGCACCGAGCTGTCCTGGATCTTCGATCTGTATCGGATGACGCCGGCGATCTCGAACGTCAACCCGCAACAGGTTTCGCAGCGTCTGCTCGAGCATATCGTGAAGGGCTTCAACGCCGGCAGCGGATGCCTCGCGCTGAGCGATCCCGAGACGCCCGAGCGGCTGGCCATCGTCGCCGGCATCGCGTTGCCGCCGGGCGTAGTCGGCAGTCACATGGTGCTCGGCGATGGCGTGCTGGGCTGGGTGGCGAAGCACGGGACGCCGGTGTTGCTGCAAAGCGATGCGCAAAACGATCCCCGTTTCCGGGCCCGCGTCGCGCGCACCGAGACCAAGGTGCCCGGGTCCGCAATGTGCTGGCCATTGCGGAGCGAGGAGCGGCTGATCGGCGCGGTGAGCGTCAACCGGGCGGTCGGCCAGCCGCCGTTCTCCGAGAATGATCTCGAGCACGGCAGCCTGGTCATGGGCCTCGTCACCGTCATGATGGAGAACACGCGCCTGCACGTCGAGCAGGCGCAGCGTATCGACGTGCTGTCGACGTTGAACGCGGTCATGAACAAGATCAACGGGCAGCTGGAAGAAACGCAGGGCCAGCTGCTGCAATCGGAAAAAATGGCGTCGATCGGGCAGCTCGCCGCCGGTGTCGCGCACGAGATCAACAATCCGATCGGTTACGTCAATTCCAATCTGGGCAGTCTCGAGGAGTTCCTGCACGAGCTCTTCGCGGTGCTCGGCGCCTACGAGAAGTTGGAAGACGTGCTGCCGGAGGCGGCCCGGCTCGACATTCAGGCCATCAAGGCGCGGGCCGACCTGGCCTATCTGCGCGAGGACAGTTTTGCGCTGCTAGGCGAGTGCCGCGAAGGCATCGACCGCGTCAAGAAGATCGTGCAGGACCTGCGCGACTTCTCCCGCGTCGACTCCAGCGACGAGTGGCGCCGCGCCGATCTGCACAAGGGCCTCGACAGCACGCTCAACATCGTCAACAACGAGATCAAGTACAAGGCCGAGGTGATCAAGGAGTACGGCCAGTTGCCCGAAATCGAATGCCTGCCGACGCAACTCAACCAGGTGTTCCTGAACATTCTCATGAACGCCGCGCAGGCGATGCCCGATGGCGGCAAGATCACGGTGCGCACCGGCACTCAAGGCGACGACGTATGGGTGGCGATCAGCGACACCGGCCGCGGCATCCCGGCCGACCAGCTGAAGCGCATCTTCGACCCGTTCTTCACCACCAAGGCGGTAGGCGTGGGGACCGGGCTCGGCCTGTCGCTGTCGTACGGCATCGTGGAAAAGCACAGAGGACGCATCGAAGTGCAAAGCGAAGTCGGCGCAGGCACCACGTTCCGCGTCGTGCTCCCCCGGCAGCGGCCCGCGCGCAGCGAACCAACGACAGTCACCGCAGGAGTTACCATATGACCAAGCGCATCATGCTCGTCGATGACGAGCGCGGAATTCTCAACGCGTTGCGACGGATGATCGAAAGCAAGGCGGCCACCGAGCTCGCGCCTTTTGCCCTCAGGGCGGAGCTGTTCGAGTCACCGATCGAGGCGTTGCAGCGCGCCGCAGAGGTGCCTTTCGACGTGGTGCTGTCCGACTACCGGATGCCGGAAATGACCGGCGTCGTCTTCCTGACCAAGATCAAGGCACTGCAGCCCTCGGCCATACGCATGATCCTGAGCGGCTACGCCGATCTGTCGGCACTGATCTCGGCCATCAACAACGCGCAGATTCATCTTTTCCTGGCGAAGCCGTGGGTCGACGCCGAGCTGCGCAAGGCGATCGTCGACGCGCTGGTGACCCATGAGCGCCAGCGCGAACGCGATGAGCTGGCCGATCTCGGCCGTGTGCACCAGGGTACGATGAGCTTGCACGAGCGCGAATTGAAGCGCCTTGCGGGCAGCAACCCCGCTCTTGCGCGGGTCAACTGGTCGGAGGACGGCGGCGTCCTGCTGGAGCCCGAGGACGACGCATGACCCGCGATCCGACCGTACTGGTCGTCGACGACGATAACTTCATGCGTGCCGCGTTGCGGCGAGTGTTCACCGTCGCGTCCATCCCGGTGGAGACATTCGCGTCGGCTTCCGAGCTCCTCGCCACCGGTGACTTGAGCGCTCCCGCCGTGCTGCTGCTCGACGTGATGATGCCCGGGATGACGGGCCTCGAGTTGCAGGCGACGCTCCGGGAGCGTGGCATTGGCATCCCCGTGATCTTTCTCACCGGCGCCGCCAACATTCCGATGGCGGTAACCGCCATGCGCAATGGCGCCGTCGATTTTCTGGAGAAACCCTTCAATAACGCCGTGCTGCTCGAACGGGTCCGCCAGACGCTTGCCCGCTGCGCCGATCCGGCACCCGAGCAGGTGCGCCAGCCCGATCCCGACTACGCGCGGCGCCTGAGCACGCTGACCCCCCGGGAACGGGAAGTGTTCGAACGGATGATCGCTGGCAAGACGAGCAAGATGATCGCCCGCGAGCTGGGCGGCAGCTTTCGAACCATCGAAATTCACCGCGCCCGCGTGATGAGCAAGATGGCGGCAGCCAGCCTCGCGGATCTCGTGCGCATGACGTTCGACGTCGACGTCGCCGCTTGAGCTTGCGTGGCGCCAACGCTGCACCATGAAAAAGCCCGGCGAGCGCCGGGCTTTTCTTCGAGGCCGCGCTTATGCGTCAGGCGGACTTCACTTCGGCCGCCACGACATTGGCGAACTTGTTCTGCTTGGGTCCCTTGGTGCGGAACTCCACGTTGCCGTCGACCAGCGCGAACAACGTGAAATCCTTGCCGAGCCCGACGTTCACGCCCGGATGAATCACCGTGCCGCGCTGCCGCACGATGATGCCGCCGGCGCGGATCGCCTCGCCGCCGTACACCTTGGTGCCGAGGCGCTTGGAGTGCGAATCGCGGCCGTTGCGCGAGCTGCCGCCAGCTTTTTTGTGTGCCATGGTTCGGTTCCTATATCTCTCGTCTAACCGACAATCGCGTCGATCTTGAGTTCGGTGTAGCCCTGCCGATGCCCCTGATGCTTCTGGTAATGCTTGCGCCGGCGCATCTTGAAGATCTTCACCTTTTCGCCGCGACCGTGCGCGACGACCGTTGCCGTCACCGTCGCGCCTGCGACAGTGGGCTGACCCAGACGGACGCTTTCGCCCTCGCCGACCAGCAACACCTGGTCGAGGATCACACTTGCGCCCACATCCGCCGGTATCTGTTCTACTTTGAGTTTTTCGCCGGGGGCAACCTTGTACTGCTTGCCGCCGGTTTTTATGACCGCGTACATGAGAGACTCCACTCGGTTTACGTTCCGTTTACTTTTCCGCTGGCTTTCGCAATGTTTCCACGCGACGCGCGAACCCTCGGGTTGCCTCTGGTCGTGCAAAGCCGGGAATGCGGAAAAGCCTTGAATTGTAAGGCGGAACGGTCAATCTGTCAAAGCCCGGTCGGCGCCGCGGCTGAAGGCGTCGATTGGCACGTCCTGCCGTTTTGGCGCACCAGGATCGAGCGCGGTCATCGGGTAGAATATGCCCTTGGCTCGTACATCTGCCCCGCGGGTGTCCAGCGCAATGCCAAGGCGAGCGTCGCACAGCGGTGCGGGCTTACCGGAAATGGTCGATTTCGTATGGCCTCCGGCCATTTTCTGCCCTCATTAAGAGCGAAAAAGCTCGCGCCTGACCCGCACCTGTGACCATCCCGTTCCTGCAGCCGGTTATCGGTTCGGACATGACCGCCGTGGATCGCGTTCTGCGCGATGCACTGAAGTCGGACGTAGTGTTGATCCGCCAGATCGCCGAGTACATCGTCGGCGGCGGCGGCAAGCGGCTGCGCCCCGCGCTGCTCCTCCTGACGGCGGGTGCGACCGGCTATCGCGGCACGGAGCACCACACGCTTGCCGCAGTGATCGAAATGATCCACACCGCGACGCTGCTGCACGACGATGTTGTCGACGACTCCGATCTGCGGCGCGGCCACGCGACGGCCAATGCGCAATTCGGCAACCCGGCGTCGGTTCTGGTCGGCGATTTCCTGTACTCGCGCGCGTTCCAGATGATGGTCGGGCTGAAGCGCGTGCGCGTGCTGGAAATATTGGCAGACACGACCAACGCGATCGCCGAGGGCGAGGTTCTGCAGCTCATGAATGCAGGCGATGCCACGTTGGGCGAATCCAGCTATCTCAACGTGATCCAGCGCAAGACCGCGCAACTCTTCGAAGCGGCGGCGCGGCTGGGTGCCGTGCTCGGTGACGCCGATCGCGCCACCGAGGACAACCTCGCCCGTTACGGGACGCATCTGGGCATCGCGTTCCAGCTGATCGACGACGTGCTCGACTATTCGGGCAGCACCGAAGCGATCGGCAAGAATCTCGGCGATGATCTGGCCGAAGGCAAGATGACGTTGCCGTTGATACGTGCGCTGGCGGCCGGCAGTCCCGAGGATGCGGCGGTCATCCTGCATGCCATCGGCGGCGGCGGCCTGACCGATTTCGCGGAGGTCAAGGCGGTGCTCGATCGCACCGGGGCGCTCGCCTACGCGCAGACGCGGGCCGACGCTGAAGCGCATCGCGCCGCGCAGTGCCTGCACGGATTGGCCGATTCTCCGTACCGGGAAAGTCTGCTAGAATTGACGTCCTTCGCAGCGCAACGAACGTATTGATTCGTTGGACGATTCGGCGTCGCGAAGCGCCGCGGACCTGTGCCTTGCTCCCGCCGCGGCCAACTCATTGCACGCACCGCGGGGTGTAGCTTAGCCTGGTAGAGCGCTACGTTCGGGACGTAGAGGCCGGAGGTTCAAATCCTCTCACCCCGACCAGCAATTCCACGGCACGCTCTTTACTGACGCGCCGCCCGCGAAAACCGCCCCACAGCTCAGCGTCGTAGGGCGCCATCCCCTTCGCGTGGTGCGATTTTTGCCGCGACCGACGATTGCGCTACCCGCGCTTCGGCTCCGGCGAGGATAGCTTTGAATCGCGGGTGATCGCGGATGAGATCGAGATCCGGATCGGTTTTCGCCCAGTTCACGGCTTCGATACGCAATTTCTCGAACGCCCGCTCGAGCAGATCCAGCGCGGCGTCGAATTCGTGCAATTCGAGGACAAGCGTGCACGCAAAGTTGTAGTGCAAATTCAGGTTGTCCGGATCGAGCAGCAGTGCGCGCTCGGCCCATTCCTTCGCGCGCTCGGCCTCGCCCAGTGCGGCGAGCGCGCCGACGGCGTACCCCATCGCCGACCCATTGTCGGGCTCAAGGGCAACGATCTTCTCGATGCGGACGAGTGCGCGTTGCGCCGCTCGCCGAGCCCCGTCCGCGTCTCCGTTCGCCTTGTAGCAGCTGATCAGTATGCCGGCCGCCACATAGTCCGTCTCCATGATGGCGGCCGCTTTTTCGTAATAGGAAATCGCATCGGGGAAGCGGCGCGTCAGGTAATTCCATCGCCCCGCCGCGGAGTTCACGTCATAGGACTCGGGATCCAGCCGAAGAGCGATCCCGATCTCGCGCAGCGCCTCGTCGAACTGAGCGTTTTGCATCAGGACCCGCGCCTTCGCCGAATGCGCCTCGGCGAGATTCCCGTCAAGCGAGAGCGCCCGTTCGGCGGCAGCCAAGCCATCGTCCCCCTCCCTCCCCAAATGAAAGCGCAAGCTGATCTGCGCGCCGGCCATCATCGCCCAGGGACGCGCATAGTTGGGGTCGAGCTCGGTGGCACGGCGGCACAGACGGATGATCGCTTCGGTGCGGCGGGCAGAGCCAAGATTGCCGGTGACGCTGTACTGCCGCGCCATCAAATAGAGTTTGTAGGCCTCGGGATTGGTCGTCCCGCGCTGCTCGATCGCCTTTTTCTCCTCGGGAAGAAGTCGCAATTTCAACGCGGCGACGATCGCCTGCGAGATTTCGTCCTGCAGCGCGAAAATATCGTTGAGGTCGCGGTCGTAGCGCTCGGCCCAGATGTGCCCGCCCGTTGCGCCATCGATGAGCTGAGCGGTAATCCGGACGCGGCCACCCGCCTTGCGCACACTGCCCTCGAGCAGATGGCTGACCTTGAGTTGCCGCGCGATCTGCGGCGCATCGACATGCTTGCCTTTGAACGTGAAAGCGGTATTGCGCGCAGTGACCCACAGCGCCGAGACCTTGGAGAGGTCCGTGATGATGTCCTCGCTGATGCCGTCCGAGAAATACTCCTGCTCCGGATCGCCACTCATGTTCGCGAACGGCAGAACGCAGATCGACAGGCGACGCGGCGCTGCAGTGTTGGAGTCCTTACCGTCGGCATGCCCGGCCGGGCGAACGGAAAAGACATGCACCGGGCGCTGGATATTTTTTACCGTATGCTCGCCCAGGTCCTCGAACGCGCACGGCAGCTTGCCCGCCACGTGGTCGCGTACCGTCTGTGAGACCGCGACGCCGCCCACTGGTGCGAGCGCTTGCAGTCGCGCGGCGACATTCACGCCTTCGCCGTAGATGTCATTGGCTTCGACGATGACATCGCCAAGATTGATGCCGATCCGGTAGCGAATGCAAATTTCGTCGGCGCCCTCCGGTTCGGTGCGCGCGGTCGCCTCCTGGATCGCTAGCGCGCAGTCGACGGCGGCGACCACGCTGGCGAATTCGACGAGTGCGCCATCGCCCATGAGCTTGACGACGCGTCCGCCGTGAGCAGCGACGCAGGGATCGAAGATCTGGCTTCGGTTGCTCTTCAACCGCTCCAGCGTGCCGGCCTCGTCGGCCTCCATCAAACCGCTATAGCCGGCGACGTCGGCCGACAGAATCGCGGTCAGTCTGCGCTGCATCGGTCGATCTGCCACCTTGCCGACTCCTCGCACGGGAGCGCTTCGATCAGGAGAATCCAAGTATCTGCGGGTTCGGCCGTAGGGGTCAACCGGCGAACCTGGTTGGCGATTGGGCGTGCCGTGCCCGAGACGTCCATGTTCTGCTCATCGCTCCCATTGCCGCGACCCGAATGGCCGCTTCCGGACACGCCAATAGGCTGCTGCGAGTCGAACTGGGTCACTTGCGCAAGCGCAGTTCCAACGCATCGTCGCATTGAAAAGCGTCCGGTCGACGCCGCGTGCCGCGCGGCGTTTTCTTTCCGATTCTAGTGCTTCATGCCGATCGCTTGCTGCCATTGCCTGACGAACGCCAATCGCTTCGACGGGTCGGAAAACGGGCCGAGCAGATCCGGTCCCAGCCGGATCGGTTTCAAACTTTGGTCAAATGAAAAACCAGGCTGACCATGGAGATTTCCGACGAAAGCTTGCCGGTCACGACCAAGCCCGCGATCAACGCCCCATCAAGAAGAACACTCGCAACGGAATGATGCCGATGCGAAATTGCATCAGCCGCCACCGGCCTTCGGGCCAGAATGGCCTCGACCCCTGCGGTGCCTGAGCTGAAACGGGGCTGCAGCCGCTTTATCCATCGAGTCCTCCAAACGTTCTCAATGCGATGACCGCATGATCCGCGCAGCGATCGCTACAACATCGGCAACGAAAGCCCCTTGACCTGCGCAACCTCGATTGCCTTCGCGTAGCCCGCATCGGCATGGCGCATGACCCCCGACGCGGGGTCATTCCACAGTACGCGCGCGATGCGCTTCGCCGCGGCTTCGGTGCCATCGCATACGATCACGACACCGGCGTGCTGCGAATAGCCCATGCCCACGCCACCGCCGTGATGCAGCGACACCCACGTCGCGCCGCCCGCGGTGTTCAACAGCGCATTGAGCAGCGGCCAGTCGGAAACCGCGTCGGAGCCGTCCTGCATCGCCTCGGTTTCGCGATTGGGCGACGCCACGCTGCCGGTGTCCAGATGATCGCGGCCGATGACGATCGGCGCCTTCAGCTCGCCGCTTGCCACCATCTCGTTGAACGCCAGGCCGGCCAGATGGCGCTCGCCGAGACCGAGCCAGCAGATACGCGCAGGCAACCCCTGGAACGCGATGCGCGCACCGGCCATGTCCAGCCACCGCTGCAAATGCGCGTCATCGGGAAACAATTCCTTCACCTTGCGATCGGTCTTGTGAATATCGTCCGGATCGCCGGACAGCGCCACCCAGCGGAACGGACCCTTGCCTTCGCAGAACAGCGGACGAATGTACGCGGGGACGAAACCGGGAAAGTCGAACGCGTCGGCGACGCCTTCGTCGTGTGCGACCTGCCTGATGTTGTTGCCGTAGTCGAACGTGGGAATGCCGTCAGCGTGGAACGACAGCATTGCGCTGACATGCCTTTTGATCGATTGCTTCGCGGCGGTGACCAGCTCGTTGTGTTGACCGGGATCGGCCTGCGCCGCGTGCCAGCGCTCAACTGTCCAGCCTGCCGGCAGATACCCGTACACGAGATCGTGCGCCGACGTCTGGTCGGTCACCATGTGGGGACGTACGCCGCGCCGCACGAGCTCCGGCACGATCTGCGCGGCGTTGCCGACGAGACCGACGCTCACGGGTTTGCGACTGGCGCACGCGTCGCCGATGATCGCGAGCGCGTCATCGAGGTCGCGCGCCTGCCGATCGAGGTAGCGTGTCTGCAGGCGCATTTCGATGCGCGAAGGCTGGCACTCGATCGCCAGCATCGACGCACCGGCCATCGTGGCCGCCAGCGGTTGCGCTCCGCCCATGCCGCCGAGCCCCGCGGTCAGGATCCATTTGTCGGCGAGCTGGCCGTTGTAGTGCTGGCGGCCAGCCTCGGCGAAGGTCTCGTACGTGCCCTGCACGATCCCCTGGCTGCCGATGTAGATCCAGGATCCCGCCGTCATCTGGCCGAACATCATGAGGCCCTTGCGGTCGAGCTCGTTGAAGTGCTCCCACGTCGCCCACTTCGGCACGAGATTGGAATTGGCGATGAGCACGCGCGGCGCGTCCGCATGCGTCTTGAACACGCCAACCGGCTTGCCTGACTGGATCAGCAACGACTCGTCATCCTCCAACGCGCGCAGCGCGGTGACGATGGCGTCGTAACATTCCCAGTTGCGCGCGGCGCGGCCGATGCCGCCGTAGACGACGAGCTCCTTCGGATTTTCGGCGACCTCCGGATCGAGATTGTTCATGAGCATCCGCAACGGCGCTTCGGTCAGCCAGCTCTTGGCCGTTCGTTCGGTGCCGCGCGGCGCGCGAATGACACGATCGGCGCGGCGCGTGCCGAGTTGCGCGTTGCTCAGGGATTTGGGGTCGTCGCGGTGCATGCCTGCCTCCAGCCTTTCATCTCGCCAGCTTGGCCAATCGACACTTTAGTCCCAACCGATTGGCGCGCAAAGCGCGGGACAGTCCTTCGCCGCGCCCTTACTCGAACAGATTGCCAACGAAGGGAAGGAAAGCGCCCGCCTCGACGCGGGCCCGGATCGCCGCGAGGTCCGGCGCGAATGCGCGATCGCGGTCCCAGAACGCCACCGATTCGCGCAGCAGCGCAAATGCGGTGGCGAGTCTTGGCGACGTGGCGAGCGGCTTGCGCATTTCCACGCCTTGCGCTGCGGCGAGCAACTCGATCGCCGCGATAGCCGCGGTATTGCCGGCCATCGGGAGCAGCCTGCGCGCCGCGTTGGTCGCCATGCTCACGTGATCTTCCTGGTTCGCGGACGTCGGCAACGAATCGACCGACGACGGATGGGCGAGCGACTTGTTTTCCGAGGCGAGCGCGGCGGCCGTCACCTGCGCGATCATGAAGCCGGAGTTGACCCCGCCGTCCTCGACGAGGAACGGCGGCAAGCCGGACAGGTTGGTATCCATCAGCAGCGCGGTCCGCCGCTCGGACAGCGCACCGATCTCGGCGATCGCAAGGGCCAGATTGTCGGCAGCGAATGCCACCGGCTCCGCGTGGAAGTTGCCGCCGGACAGGATGGCGTTATCGTTCGCGAACACGAGGGGGTTGTCGGATACCGCGTTGGCCTCGATGAGCAATACGCTCGCCGCGTGACGCATTTGATCCAGGCACGCCCCCATCACCTGCGGTTGGCACCGGAGGCTGTAGGGATCCTGCACGCGGTGACAATCGACGTGCGACGCGCGGATCGCGCTGCCCGCCAGCAAATCGCGATACACGCGTGCCGCATCGATCTGGCCGCGATGGCCGCGCACGGCCTGGATGCGGGCGTCGAACGGAGTATCGCTGCCCAGGCACGCATCGACCGTCAACGCCCCCGCAACGAACGCCGCCGCCATCGCCCGCTCCGCGGCGAACAAGCCCGCCAACGCCAGCGCCGTCGAGACCTGCGTTCCGTTGAGCAGCGCGAGCCCTTCTTTCGGGGCGAGCTCGACCGGTTGCAGCCCGGCGGCCGCCAGCGCCGCCGCACCCGTCATCACTTGCCCGTTCAGGCGCGCCTCGCCTTCGCCGATCAGCACGGACGCAAGATGCGCGAGCGGCGCCAGGTCGCCCGAAGCGCCGACCGACCCCTGTCCCGGGATGCTCGGGACGATGCCGGCGTTGGCGACGCGCACGATCAACTCGATCACGTCCCAGCGAATGCCCGAGTAACCGCAAGCGAGCGACGATGCCTTCAGCGCGAGAGCGAGGCGCACGGTCGCATCGTCGAGCAATGTGCCTGTGCCAGCACTGTGCGAGCGCACGAGCGCGCGTTGCAGCTCGGTCAGGCGCGCATTGTCGATCCGCGTGCGCGCGAGGAGACCAAAACCGGTATTCACGCCGTACACCGTCTCGCCCTGCGCAATCACGCGCGCCACGGTCGCGGCGGCGGCGTCCACGTTGCCGCGCGCCGCAGGGTCGAGCGCGAGCGAAGGCGCGTCAGACCAGATCCGGCGCAACTCGGAAAGCGCAAATCCGGCGGGTCGTAAGAGCAACGGTGGCATGACGAGATAGCGGCACGCGACGTGCCGCGGCTTTGCCGGAAAACCCGATGTTACCGGACTGCCGGCGCGGCGCGGGTCCCTGGCGTCGCTTAGCGTTGCGAGCCAAAGGTCATCTCCGCCACGAGGAACGGCTCGAGCAGCACGAACAACACAATCATCGGCACCGTGGAAATCACGCCGACAGACCGGTATGCTGACGCGCATGCTGCGTGTCTTTGCGCTTGTCCTGCTGCTTCTGGCGCCGCATGCGCGCGCGGACGACGCGCTGTGGGCGCTGCTGAAACAGGGCGGGCAGATCGTGTTGATTCGGCACGGCGTCACGACGCCTGGCGTCGGCGACCCGCCCGGATTCAAGTTGGACGATTGCCGCACGCAGCGCAACCTTACCGACGCCGGGCGCCAGGAAGCGCAGCGCCTGGGCGCCGCACTGCGCGAGCACGCGGTTCCCGTCGCACGCGTGCTGTCGAGCCCGTGGTGCCGCTGTATCGAAACCGCGCGCATCGCATTCGGTGTCGACCCGCAGACGGAGTCGGCGCTCGCGAATCTTTTCGAGTACGGACAAAACCGGGAGCGCCAGCTTGCGGCCTTTCGCAAGCTGGCGGCCACGCCACCGAAGCAAGGCAACCTCATGCTCGTCACGCACGGTTCCACGACGGCGGCGTTCACCGGCATCACTCCCGGAACAACGGAAATGGTGATCGTGACGCCCGAAGGCGGCGGCCAATATCGCGTCGCGGGACGCATTGCAGTCGCTCAGTAGCCAGCCCGCCGCGGCGAAAGCGAGGCTCTCCCGTAAAATGGCGGCGTGAATGCCCCGCTCGCCGCCCACACGCCGATGATGCAGCAATACCTGCGCGTCAAGGCCGAGCATCCGGACAAGCTGGTTTTCTACCGGATGGGCGATTTCTACGAGCTCTTCTACCACGACGCCGAGCGTGCTTCCCGCGCGCTCGACATCACACTTACCGCACGCGGACAGTCGGCCGGAGCGCCGATTCCGATGGCGGGCGTGCCTTATCACGCGCTCGAGCCGCATCTTGCCAAGCTCATGAAGCAAGGCGAATCGGTGGTCATCGTCGAGCAATACGGCGATCCGGCGACGGCCAAGGGACCGGTCGAGCGCAAGGTCGCCCGGATCGTCACGCCGGGAACGCTGACCGATGCCAATCTGCTCGACGCGAAACGCGATTGCCTGCTGGCGGCGTTCGTCTCGTCAGGCAAGCGCGCCGGTATCGCCTGGCTCAATCTTGTCTCCGGTGGATTCACGCTGACTGAAGTTCCGCTGCACGAGGCCGCCGGCGTTCTCGAGCGCGTAGCGCCGGCGGAGCTGTTGACGCCGGAAGAAATCGACCTGCCGGCGCTGCGTGGACGCACGCCGCCGGTGCGCGCGTTACCCGCGTGGCAATTCGACCGCGCAGAAGCGCAACGTGCGCTGGCCAAGCAGCTCGGGACGCTGGATCTCGCCGGCTTCGGCGCCGACGAAGTCCCGCTGGCGATCGGCGCGGCCGGGGCGCTGCTGTATTACGCCGGCGCGACGCAGCAGGCGGCGCTGGCGCACGTGCGCACGCTCATCGTCGAGCTGGAAAGCGAGTTCGTTGCGCTGGACCCGGCAACGCGGCGCAATCTGGAGATCACCACGACGCTTTCCGGCGACGACGCGCCCACGCTGCATTCGCTGCTCGACGGCTGCGCGAGCGCGGCAGGCAGCCGTTTGTTGCGGCAGTGGTTGACGCAACCGCTGCGCTCGCAGCCGCGGCTTGTGGCCCGCCTTGACGGCATCGCCGCGTTCCGCGTCATACCCTCGGCCGCGCGGGCACTGGCGGAGTCGCTGCGGCGGACGGTCGACGTCGAGCGCATCGTGGGACGCATCGCGCTGCGCAATGCGCGTCCGCGCGATCTCGCGGGTTTGCGCGACACGCTGGCGCGCCTGCCCGCGGTGCTGGCCGCCACCAACGATCTCGACGTACCGCTGATCGCGGCCGCGCGCGCGAGTCTCACGATCGACCCGCAGTGGGCGCAGCTGCTGACCCGCGCGATCGCCGCCGAACCCGCGGCGCTGGTGCGCGACGGCGGGGTCATCGCCACGGGTTACGACAGCGAGCTCGACGAGCTGCGCGCCATCGACACCAATTGCAGCGAGTTCCTGATCGCGTTGGAGGCACGGGAACGCGCGCGCACCGGCATCGCCAACCTCAAGGTCGAATACAACCGCGTGCATGGTTTCTACATCGAGGTCACCAATGCGCAGGTCGAAAAAATCCCCGCCGACTACCGACGCCGGCAGACGCTCAAGAATGCCGAGCGCTACATCACGCCGGAATTGAAAACGTTCGAGGACCGGGCGCTCTCGGCGCAGGAGCGCGCATTGACGCGCGAGAAGTTGCTGTACGACCAATTATTGGACGCGCTGGCGCCGGCAATCGCCGCGCTGCAGGCCGTCGCGGGCGCGTTGGCGTTGCTCGACGTGCTCGCGAATCTCGCGGAGCGGGCGGATGCGCTTCGCCTCGTGCGTCCCGAGTTCGTCGCCGAGCCCGGCATCGCGATTCGCGGCGGCCGGCATCCGGTCGTCGAGCGCCAGGTGGAAAGCTTCGTTCCGAACGATGTCGCGCTGGCCGGAGACCGGCGCCTCCTGATCGTCACCGGACCGAACATGGGGGGCAAATCGACGTATATGCGGCAAACCGCGATCGTCGCATTGCTCGCCTATTGCGGGATGTTCGTACCCGCGGAAGCCGCAACGCTGGGACCGCTCGACGCGATCTTCACGCGCATCGGCGCCGCCGATGATCTCGCCGGTGGACGCTCGACGTTCATGGTCGAGATGACCGAGGCCGCGTACATCCTGAATCGCGCGACGCCGGAAAGCCTGGTGTTGATCGACGAGATCGGCCGCGGCACATCGACGTTCGACGGTCTGGCGCTGGCCTGGGCGATCGCCCACCGGCTGGCTGAGCGCAACCGGTGCCTGGCACTCTTTGCCACCCATTACTTCGAGCTGACCGCGTTGTCCGGAGAAATTGCCGGATGCGCCAACGTGCATTTCGATGCCGCGGAGCACAGGAACGGCATCGTGTTCCTGCACGCCGTCGCGGACGGGCCCGCCAATCGCAGCTACGGACTGTCGGTCGCGAAGCTCGCCGGCGTGCCCGCCGAGACGATCCGGCAAGCCAAGGCCTATCTCGCGCGACTCGACCAGTTCTCGGCGCGCAACGAAACGCAGGCCGACCTGTTCGGCGCCGGCGCGCGAGGGTCACCGGCTATTGCTGCGACCGACTCGCGCGCCGCGGATGTGCTCGAGCGGCTGGAATCCCTCGACCCCGACGCGCTTTCGCCACGTGAAGCGCTCGAAGCCCTGTATGCGCTGAAAAAACTGGGGGCGAAGTAAATGGGCAGTGCGAAGGCGAAACCGCTTCAAATCGCACCGAAACGACAACGAAGCCGCTGGCGCAATCGTGCCTTTTCTAGAGCGAATCGTCGGGCTCCGCCCGCGATTCGCCCCTGACTAGCAAGTCCACTACGACTCGGCGTTGTGATTTTTCCATGGGGTCGGGGCGTTAGCCTTCCGACCCCATCTGACTAAAAACTAACCACCACCACGTCAGTGGTGGTGGTGCCCGTCTGGACCATGCACATGCCCGTGAGCAATCTCTTCCTGCGACGCCGGGCGAATATCCATGACCGTGCAGTCGAAACGCAACCGCTGCCCGGCGAGCTCGTGATTGCCGTCGAGGACGGCCTTGGCATCGGCAATGCCGGTGACACGCCAGATGACTTCGTGCCCATCCTGCTCGGCGACGAGATGTCCGCCGACGGCGACATCTGGCGGCAGGTCGGCGAGCGGCTCGATCCTGATCATCTTCGCGTCGTATTCGCCGAACGCATCCTCGGGCTCCAGCGTGACCGAAATGGATTCGCCCACCTTCTTGCCATTGAGCGCCTCCTCGATCTTCGGGAAAATGCCCGAGTGGCCGCCGTGGAGGTACACGAGCGGCTCCGGCGATTCCTCGATCAGCTTGTTGTTCGCATCGAACAACTTGAAGGAAATGGTGACTGCGGTGTTGGTAAAGATGTTCATCGACGGGATTCGCGGTTATGGATGAGGGACGGAAAAGAACGCGGACGTCCTGCGCGGGCAACCCTCGCATTGTACAAGTTCGCCCTGCGCCTAGCGGGTACCGATGATAGGATCGCCGCCGATGCGCATCGCCCAGACCGCTCGCCATAGCCTGCTTGGCAACCGCACGCCGCGCGCATTCCTCGCGCAGCATTGGCACAAGGAGGCGCTGCTCGTGCGCCAGGCGATTCCCGCGTTCGGGGATTTGTTCTCGCGCGCGCGGTTGTTCGCATTGGCGGGCCGCGACGACGTCGAGTCGCGCATCGTCGTACGCACCAAGTCTCGTTTCACGGTGGCCCACGGTCCGTTTCGCCGCGCGGATTTCCGGGCGCTCCCGGCGCGCGATTGGACGCTGCTCGTGCAGGGCGTCAACCTGCACAGCGATGATGCCGACGCGCTGCTTCGCAGATTCTCGTTCCTGCCCTACGCTCGTCTCGATGACCTGATGGTGAGTTACGCCGCTCCAGGCGGCGGCGTGGGACCGCATTTCGATTCGTACGACGTGTTCCTGTTGCAGGGATCCGGGCGGCGGCGCTGGCGTTATGGACGCCAGGACGATCTCACGCTGCGGCCCGGCCTGCCCGTCAAGATCCTTCGCCGCTTCACCCCCACGCACGAGGCCACGCTGGCCGCGGGCGACATGCTGTACCTGCCGCCCGCCTACGTCCACGACGGCGTTGCTGTCGACGCATGCACGACGTACTCGATCGGGTTTCGGACGAGCTCGAACACCGAGCTCGCCCAGGGTTTCCTGGATTTCCTTCGCGACCGGGTCGAGCTTCCGGGGCGTTACGCCGACCCCGATGCCAAGCTTGCGCGAGAGCCCGCGCGCATCGGCGCCGCGATCCAGCGCCACGCCGTCGCCACGTTGAAGAATCTCCGCTGGGACCGGGGGATGGTCACGCAGTACCTGGGGTCGCGATTGTCCGAGCCGAAGGCCGACGTCTATTTCACCCCACCTTCCGCGCCGATGTCGCGCGCGGCCTTCGGGGCCGCAGCGCGGAAACGCGGCCTGCGTCTGGATCGGCGTACCCAGTGGCTCTACGACGATACATCGCTCTACGTCAACGGCGAGGCGGCACCGTGGCCGGCCGGCGATCGCAACCCGCTCGTGCACCTCGCCAACACACGGGCGCTGCCGGCGAAGCAGGCGGCCACTCTCGGAGGTGGCATCATTGCGTTCCTGCACGAAGGTTATCGCCATGGATTCCTCCACGTCGCCTGAGCCGAAACCACCCATCGAGCCGCGCGAAACCGTGCTCGACACCGTTGCCGCGCAATCCGCAGCGATCGACGAGCTGGTTGCGCTTGCGCGGCAGCGGCTGCAGATCTTCGACGTCGATCTCTCCGCCGGCGGATGGCAGACCGCCGGACGTGCCGAAAAGCTGTCGGCCTTTCTGCGCCGCTCGCCGAAGGCGCGAATCGATCTCATCGTTCACGAGCTGCGTTGGCTCGAGACGTCGTGTCCGCGCATCCTCGCGTTGCTCAAGCTCCATTCGCACGCAATCACCGTGTATCGGACGGGGCCGGAAGCGCGCAGCGCCATGGATCCCCTGCTGATCGCGGACGGCAAGCATTTCCTTCACCGCTTTCATATCGATCAGCCGCGGGCTTCGTTCGCGATCGAGCAGCCGCAATTGGCAAGGTCGCTGGTGATGCGCTTCGAGCAGATCTGGGCGACCGGTGAACCGGGGCTGAGCGCGACGGTCCTCGGGATCTGACCCGACGGGGTGTCCAGGACCGGCATCGGATCCCGCAAGCCGGGAGGTCAAGGCAATAATGGTAAAATTCAGTGTTCGGCTGACACCGCGCGACTACGTTTTTCACTAAAGTTGCCCCGAGGCCGACCGTTCCCACCCACTCCGAACCCTCCTAAAGAAGGAATCAAACATGAACAAGCCACTCCTCGTCATCGCGTCCGCTGTCATTGCGCTTGCTGCCTGCCAGGAAAAGACCGTCACGCCGCCGCCCGCGCCTCCCGCTGTCGTGGTAGCGCCGACGCCTGCGCCCGCCCCGGCGCCCGCACCGGCTACCGATGCGAAGGCGCCCGACGCGAGCACGTCGAGCTCGACCACGACGTCCAGCACGACCACGACGCCCGCAACGCCGATGGCGCCAAGCAGCACGACCACCACGACGACCACTGACACGACCAAGGAAGCGCCGAAGAAGTAAGCGTGCCTGCTCGCTGCCGCAAAAGAGGCCGGAATGTACCGGCCTTTTTTGTGCGCGCAACTGCTTGCTGCATATCGTGATTCAGGTTTCCACTCGTAAGCCGAGGCGCGGCTTCAGCTCGGCCCACGCCCGGGCGACGTCTTCGACACTCAATCCGTCTGCGGTTTTTAAAGGACTTGCGCGCAGACGCGCAAACAGCTGCTGCTTGGCGTAGTAGCGGGCCGCTGGTGGAATCGAAAACAGCAACTCGACGATCCGATCGGCCACTGCCGGGGAGAAGGTCCGGTCGTGCGCCGCGCGATTGTCACCTCCATCGAATATCGCGGGCCATGCGCTGGACGCGGCGTTGCGCTGCAAGAGGCCCGGACGCGCTGCTGTCAACTCCCGCCGAAGCGCCTCTGTGGCAGTGGCATCGATGTCGTCGTCCTCGACGATGACACCGTAGTCGTCGCGTGCCGACCGCGTCGAGACATATCCCGATCGAACGTCGGCCAGAACCGATGCCGGCAAGCGTTCGAGCGGATCGCCGAAACCGCCACCGGTCGGGCTGCGTACGCTGAACACATCGCCAAGATTCAGCCGCAGCATGGTGATCTTGCCCAGTCGCTTTGCCTGCGGCGTATCGGGATTGAGCCATGCGTCGCCCTTGGCACCCGGCCGTCCACCGTTCAAACCCCACGGCTGGAAGACGAACCGATCCATGCCGCGCGCTGTGAGAATCGAATCGGGTTGGAACACCTCGAAATCGAGACGCGCCGCCAGTCCGCCGCGAAAACGTCCAGGCCCGCCGGAGTCGGGCACGATGCCGTAATGATGGATCAACACTGCCACTTCGTTCTCGATCGATTCGGTCGGCGTGTTGGCGAGCGCGCCAAGCGAGAAGTCGGTCGCATCGATGCCGTCCTTCGCGGGACGCGCGCCGGAGCCGCCGATCATCGGCTGGATGACGCTGGCCCGCCGCCGACCGGTGATTGAATCCATGATCGAGATGGCCAAAATCGTGGCTTGGCCAGCCCCTGCAGCAGGAATCTTGCCCGGCAGTGCCTGCGCGAGAATGGCCTGCACGATCCCGTAGTTCAGCTGGTTGATGGCATAACGGACGCCGACTGCGGCGGGGAAAGTGCAATTGACGATGGACCCCTCAGGCGCGGTAATACGAATCGGCCGCAACAGCCCTCCGTTGATGGGCACCGTGGGATCCATCGTGCGGAAGAAGCCGAGCAAGCCCCCGCACAGGAACGGGTGATGCCCCGCGCTTGGAAGATTGAAGGCCGCGCCGATCTGCGGGTCGCTGCCCGAATAATCGAGGTGGATGTTCCCGCCGCTGCTCTTGGTCACGGTCAGCTTCACGCGTACCGGAATGTCCGAGATCACGTCGTCTTCGAGATAGTCATGGAAATGCCACGCGCCTTCCGGCAAGCGGTCGATCAACGCCCGCGCGCGCGCCTCCGCGTATCCGATCAACGCCTGCTGGCCTTCGACGACGGTATCGAGGCCCCATTTCGCTACCGCCGCCTTGACCCGCTGATCGGCGGTACCGAGGGCCGCCATCATCGCATTGAGATCGCCCCAATTCTTGTCGGGAATGCGCACGTTGGCGAGCATGAAATCGCGGACGTCTTCCTGCAGCACGCCGGCACGGTAGAGCTTCTTCGGCGGGATGCGGATGCCTTCCTGATAGAGCTCGTAGGCGCTCGGCAGAATGCTGCCCGCCACGATGCCACCCATGTCCGACGAGTGGATGAAGCACCACGCGAACGCGATCAGCTGGTCACCGGCGAAGATCGGCTTCAGCATGTGATAGTCGGGCAGATGCGTAGACACGCCCTTGGTCAGATAGGGGCAGTTGCTGACCGCGATGTCGCCGTCCTGCCACGGCGCGACGGACGCGATGAATGCCGCGTAGTTGATTCCGACGTACGTCTGTGCAGCCAGCGCGACCGGGTATGCGAATTGCTCGCCATCCGGCGTAATGAGCGCCGTGGTGAAATCGTTGCTTTCCTTGACGTAGGTGGTGTGCGCCGAGCGCTTCAGCGTAAATCCGGCGGCCTCCGCCGCGGCGCGAAAGTAGGCATTCAGCACGCCGAGCATCACGTTGTCGATTGCCATCACGCGCCCCTTTGCAGCAGGAGGTTACCGCTTTCGCGCACCGTCCCGACCCAACCGGCAGCGACGAAGACGGTGGTGTCGTCCTGATCCACGAGTCCCGGACCCGTAAGTGTGTGGCCGGCGCGCAAGTCGCCGCGGCGCCATACGGGAACGACGCGAGCGCTGCCTTCGGCCAGGACTGAACGCTGCCCGTACGGCGCCGCGGGTCCGAGCTGCACCGCCGCGTCGAGCTTCGGGAACATCGGCTTGGGCATGGTTCCGGCGATCATGATCCGCAGATCCACCACCTCCACCGCGACCGATGGATCCGCGTGCGCATAGACGCGGCGATGCATCTCGTG